>Ga0315274_10000852_pt1 | contig 47434 bp, 27 predicted proteins | sample YL17G02_20_MG_FD_203700 | JGI IMG/M metagenome (GOLD analysis project Ga0315274, IMG submission 203700) | Sediment microbial communities from Yellowstone Lake, YNP, Wyoming, USA - YL17G02_20 | ecosystem: Environmental > Aquatic > Freshwater > Lake > Sediment | place: USA: Wyoming | collected... | reverse complement strand
TTGACGTCGTTGGGATTGACGTTTCACCTATGGCAGTTGAAGCCTGCCGACTCAGAGGATTGAAAGATGCAAAGGTCTCGTCTATATACGATGCAGACATTGAATTGGGAAGATTCGATACTATATTGATGCTGGGGAACAATTTCGGGCTGTTTAGAAGTTACAGTGGGGCAAAAACTTTACTCAAAAAGTTTCATGATATTACGTTTGACCACGCAAGAATCATAGCAGAAACTAATGATCCTTACCAAACGACTAATCCCATCCATCTGGAATATCACGAACGCAACCGAAAACGAAAAAGGATGTCGGGACAGATACGGATGCGCTCAAGATATAAAAAGTGCGCAACTCCCTGGTTTGATTACCTGATGGTCTCAAAACCTGAAATAGAAAAAATAATTGATGGAACTGGTTGGAAAATAAGCCAGTTTATAGACTCAGAAACTCCCTGCTACATAGCGATAATTGATAAATAGGCTGAATGTTTACAATATTTATCAAAGCTAATCGTTCAAACTAAAAAATCATCATTGACATAAATAAAGAGATTCATTACAATCAATTACCTGTAATAAAAATGAATGGAACATGATAATTAGAAAGGGGTTGAAATGAAAAAAGTCCTTATAATCATAAATGTTTTCTTTATATCAGTGCTCACTGTTGGAACAGCTTTTGCTGCTTATGATGACGTGGGCATTGGCGCAAGACCGTTAGGCATGGGTGGAGCGTTTGTTGCTGTTGCTGATGATTCCAACGCATCTGCATATAACCCGGCAGGATTGGGATATATAAAGAAACCTGAAGCTGGCTTTACTCTCTTCTGGTTATTCTCAGGTGCCGTCAATTACAACCATGCTGGCATTGTGTTTCCGATGGGGGATGTTGGAAGTCTGGGAGTAAGTTTTGATATGTTGCGGGACGAATCCGCAATATATTCCGAAAAAACTTTGGTCTTTTCTTACTCAAAACGTTTAATTGACGCTGTTTCATTGGGAGCAAACTTCAAGATGCTCAATACCGGTTTCGATAAGGAAGCAGAATGGGTTAAAGAGAATCCTTATTTTGTCGAAACGTCAGCATCCGGGTTCACTTTTGACGTTGGGCTACTTGCAAAACCAGTTACAGGATTGAGTATCGGCTTAACGGGTACGAACCTTGCCCCTGTTAACGTAAGTATTTCGAAGTCTGAAGAAGACAAGGTTCCGATGAATCTTCGACTCGGTTTTGCTTACAATCTATCTGCAATAGCGAAAAGCGCACAACAACCAGCGTTGAAGGATGTTCTGGAAACGACAATCATATCCATAGAAGGTGGAACAGGGAAAGATAGAGAAGTAAGCGTCACCAAAGCAAAAGCAGGGATTGAATCGTGGTTTGCTAACCAGACCGTTGGACTCAGGGCTGGATACAGCATGAAAAAGGTTGACAAATCAAGTTCATCAGTTAATCTTGGGGCAAGCCTTAGAATCCCAATTTTTGACTTGATAATGCGCCTTGACTATGCGATGCAGATTCTTGGAGGTGATCTTCAGGATAAGCTGAATCATAGAATATCAATTGCTGTATCTATGTGATTCCAGTACCTTTTTTGATTAGCAAAATACTACAATCTTATAGTGACAGGTTTGAAACCTGTCACTACGTGCCATGAATCGCTAAAACAAAGCATCCTGTTCTAACTCTCGACATTCGTCTATGATCTTCAGGGCAGTTTCAAGCTGTGCCTTTTCGCCTTCCATGATCAGCCATACTGCGCCCTCTGCCCCGGCAATACCACCAGCCGCTACCTGAACAGCTTTAACACCTGCGAGGAATTCAAGTGCTTCGATTTCTGTGACTATGTTTCCCGTCACTGGCATTAGTGAAGGCGCACCGCCGATAAATTCATCGTCTTCCCTTGATTTCATACTAAGCTCGTTTATATCTCCGTAGACGTTTTTTTCCAATCCAACCGGGAGTATAAGATGTACTTTTCTTGATACTACTGCACCTAATGCGCTGATGGTTCCGCCCATAGGATGCCCGATCAGGATGCCGCACATCTTTTGCTGATAGTTCAATGCGTTACAGCCTTTAATATAGACGTCGCCCTGTTTCATCTGAGCGGCAGAATCCACAACTGAAAGTCCTTCAACCTTTTGCCCATTTTTCAATACTACATCAGGTACGGATGGAGAATTGATTGTGCCTCTTGGTTTCTTCGCTGGAAGAATTCTACCGGCTATGTACCCGCCTCTGTCAATCTTTTCTCCGAGTATCTCCTCCACTATGCGACCATTTGTCGTGCCTCTGCCGATTGCTACCATGCCATCAGCAAGGGCTTTTTTGACGATGCCCATTGAGGCAACGCCTTTGGCTATGAGACGCTTTGATTCTGGAACCGTTAAAAAAACGTGAGCTTTCATATTCTTTCTCCTCTAATACTGATTCACTACAATAGTTTCATATCTGCACCCCAAGGTTTGATCACGGTTAGTTTACTCTCAATAGCCTTCATGCAATCGGTCAAATCAAATTCTTTTAATACACCTCGCAGGAAATTCGCTGATGGCCACAATACTATCGGAGAGTGCGTCCATGAATCATAAGATACCGGTGCATTTTTAAGCGTCACTGATGCTATGTTATCGTGAAGTACGCCAGCAAAAAGCGCAATTATTGCTCCCTGTCCTCTGCCATAGAGATGAACCTCCTTTGCGCCTTCTTCTTCAAGCAACGTAATAGTGGTTAAAACGTCATAAACTCTACGACCTAAATAGCTTTTATCGAGAAGGATGCCATGTCCGTGAAACATATAGTCCATACCATAAGGGTGCAGGAATTGATTTATGTCTTCCGGCATGGATTCGCCGAACCCACGAACGTCAAAAGCATACAACTCATGGGACTTCTTGAGTGAGACAGCCAGTGGATCATTCTTTATATCCTCTTCAGATGACAGATGAGGCAGGTAAAGGTGTATGGTTTCATCTACGTCAAGCGAGTAACTGTATTGCGGATTTTCCATGCGTTTCTTCATTATCGCCTGTATATTACTTTCCGTCTCGATTGCGTAGCGGGCAAATGTCTGTCCGTCAATATGAGTTGGTCTGAGAACCCGGTAATGTGGACTATAAACCGTAGGAATATTCAGGAGTTTCTTCAGACGATTCCTGAGTGTTACGACCCCAAGCGATTTCCTTTTATTAACCAGTTCATCCGCTTTCTCTGCGATCATCTCGTAGATGGGCTTTGATCCAGCACGAATTACGTTACCATCAGGTGTTGCATAAAGTTCCTTTTCGTCAAGTACCTCGGTTTCCTCTACCTTGACAGGTTTCATTTTTGCGTGACGACAGAAAAACTCCACCATCGCCTCCTGATTATGAACAGAATAACCATGCCCCTGGGGACCAAGATTATAGCTTAGATTTTTCTTCGGTGCTTTTAAGATGCCATAAATTTTTTGCAGTTCCTCATAAGTCTCTAAGAATCCTCGCCTGTCAAAGTAATCGTATTTCTGTCCAAGCAGGATGACTGGTTTTGGAGCCTGAACGATAAAGAAATCCGACATATCAAGACCGCCGCCAATCACGCCCGGTGGATATTGCTCATTGTCTGCTGGTAATTCGTTCTCAAGATTGTGCAGAAAAGTTGTGACAAAACACCCCGGCGCCGCCATAGTAAAGCGATCTTCCACAGCCCACAGCCACGTTGTGAGCGTTCCACCACCGGAGTTGCCTGTCAATCCGATCCGTTTCGGGTCAACTTCTGGTCTTGTCAGAAGATAATCAAGCGCACGAATGCCGTCCCAAACTCGCCACATTCCAAAGAATTCACCGAGTAATTCCAGTTGTTTTCCCATCATATTGTGCGCAGGACAGCATGATCGAACAGGTTCTCGTTCCGTTAAAAGCGCATACTGGTCTCTTTCCCCCTGATTAAACGGGTCATATATTAGGACGACGAAACCTGATTGTACAAGTCGTTGGCAAAATGCCTGATACAGATCACATGCCTTTCCGTTTTCACTGTGTCCGCAGGGAGCGATTACACCCGGCGCCTTGCCACTGATTTTATCAGGAACGTATAAATTAGCAGAAACCATACAGTCTGGTCTGCTTTCAAATAGTATCTTCTCTATACGATAACCGTTTCTCTGAAGCGTACCCGTTATCTTTGGATTCAAAGGTGTCTTTTTTGGACGAGGTGAAAAGGCACTTTTGATTACTCTCCTTATTCTCTGCTGATACTCCATTAATTCTGGTGCGTTACTTATTAACTCTAAATCAAATGCCCTATCATCACTAATGTTGCGTAATATATCCACGTAATATTCAAGAACTGTATGCTGATAGCTATTGCTCCCCATGATACACCTCCATAGCAATCATTTTCACGTCAAAGGTATTATGCAAATCTCCTTAGTATGTGCATTGTAGCATATTGGGGGTAATTATGTCAATTTAATTACCGAAATTGACAATATCAAACATATCTGGTATTATATTACTGTAAAACATTGTTTATTTTAAGGAGGATTGATGAATTGGAAATAGAAATCAGGTTATTCGCAAATTTAGCACAACTCCTTCCCTCGGGGTCTAAAAACAAACGTGCAAAGATCACCGTGAAGAATGAAATAACAGTTGATGAATTACTAAAGGAACTGAAAATACCGGGCAATGTTACTAATGTAATTATGGTTAATGGAACTCATCAGAATAAGACGACCAAACTTAATGAAGGTGACGTTGTGAGCGTGATTCCACCCGTGACTGGTGGTTAGTTGTAGCTTTCAGAAATCTGAGAGTTGCACGTCAGATTTCTGAAAGTTTAATCCCGATTAACTTTCTATTTTATCTCTAAGGTAATAGTTTCTTTATACTAAATAAACCATGTTATAATGGCATAACGCTTGCAACTGTACTTTATAATTGTTATATCCTTTTGACTAATCTATCATCCTAACAGATAATATAAAATAGGTGGTGCTTAAAATGTATACAAGAATTCTAGCAGTTCATAAAAAGTTAATTGCGTTAATGGCTATTGTATTTTTATTCCCCTTAGTCGGCTATTCCTACGATGATGGATGGGTGATTGTACCACATGTACCAGACAGTGTCGTGATCGTATCTGGAGACAATCAGTCGGGAACCGTCAGAACGCTCCTCTCTGCTCCGCTCGTAGTGAAAGTGCTTGAAGCCGATGGTCAGGCATTGTCATCGGTGGACGTGACTTTCAAAGTAATATCAGGTGGAGGCACGTTATCAAAAGGTAATATAAAACTCGTAAATGAAATTAAAATCACAACTGATTATCAAGGCATGGCTAGTGTTAATTTAACACTTGGTAACACTAAGGGAATAAATCAGGTTAGAGCTACTGTTGAAAACGTAGTTCCTGTCGTGTTTACTGCAACAGTATTAAACTCAAAACCTACACTGGGGCCGATAGGTGATAAAGAAATTAACGAGGGTGCAACATTAAGATTCACAGTTTCAGCATCAGACTCTAACCCCGAAGACGTGCTAACTCTAACAACCAATCCTTTGCCTACTAATGCCACTTTTGATCCGTCGAATGGTGTGTTTACGTTCATACCTGATTACACACAGGCTGGCACGTATTCAATAACTTTCACTGTGAGTGATGGCATAGATTCTGACAGCAAAAAAATCACGATCACTGTAATCAACATCAATCGTCCTCCCATTCTCGTTTCAATAGGGAACCGTATTGTTGATGAGAATAGTGAGCTAACTATCGTGGTTTCAGCCACAGACCCAGATAATGACGTGTTGACTTATACTACCTCGGTTTTGCCAAAAGGTGCAACGTTCAATGCCCTTCAAAGAACCTTTAAATGGAAACCCGGGTATGACACCGTATCACCCGGAGCCAGTCAGGATTTCTTTGTGACGTTTACTGTTAAAGACCCCAGCGGTGCGAGCGATTCTAAACAGGCCACTATCACTGTAAATGACACCATACCTTTATTTCCTGACATCCGTGTTTTACCACTCATTAGTAATCAACCGGGCTTAGACTTTGAAACAGTAGACCCAGGAGCAACAGCAGATAGAATATTCCAGATTCACAACGATGGAAATGACGTGCTGAAACTGACTAACATAACGACAACAGACGCTCAGTTCCAGCCTATGACGTACATCAAAACCATATCTGCGCTCATAGACGTGATTGATCCTAATATCTTACAAAAACTAAGTGAAGCGGCGATCATTGCATATTTGGGTGCAGATGCTAAATTCGTGCAAGTGAAACATTCACCAAGCGATCCGCTTGTAACTATTGAGTATCCTGATCTGAGTTCTGGTGAGTGCTTGCTGATCAGGACGCAATTTAAGCCGTTGTCTGTCGGAGTAAAGACTGCCAATTTCGTTATAAAAAGTAACGATCCAGACGAACCAGTTATATTTATGGCACTTCATGGCGGAGGGGTGCTGACATCTAATATACGTGTCTCCCCGGACAGCATAAATTTCGGGGCAGTGGATACTGGAAAGTTCATTGAAAAGGGTTTGCATGTCTACAACGATGGTAATGCTGTACTAAAAATAACCAGCGTGACCACAGATGATACTCAGTTCACAGCGTCACAGTATACTGATGTCAACCCTCTGAGTGATATAACTATCATAGTCAAATTCACACCATCTTCAGCAGGTTCAAAATTGGCAACGCTTCGCATTGTTAGCAACGACCCTGATAACCCTGTGGTTTTGGTACAATTGCTAGGGAATGGAATCAAGGTTCCTGGTCCTGATATTAACTTTTCAGAAACAAACATTGATTTTACCGAAGTTGAGCTTGGAAAATCACTTACCAAGAACTTAATGATCAGCAACGTTGGCGATGCCGCACTTCTAATATCGAGCATGACATCAAACAACACCCAGTTTACGATAACAACGGTCTCAACCATTTCCCCGGGAGCAACTTTGGCTATTCCGGTGAAATTTACCCCTGCTTCAGAGGGACTGAAAACTGGGCTCATAGCCATTACTTCAAATGACTCTGACGAATCAACGGTAGTAATATCCGTCAAGGGTAGCGGCATAAAATTCCCGATGCCAAACATCAGGGTTTCACCGAGTATTCTTGATTTTGGGAATGTAGAGGTTGGCACGTCATTAAGCAAAATTCTCTATATTTACAACGACGGTAACGCTACACTAAAAATATCGAGTATAACTTCAAACAATATTCTATTTGTTGTCGTTGACAAATCTGACGTTTCGCCCGGTGGCATGATAATGGTCCCGATTCAATTCATTTCTACGTCTCTGGGGCAAAAGGAAGGCACGATAACTATAAAAAGCAATGACACTGATGAACCAAACAAAACAATGTCAGTTCGAGGTAATGGTATCAGTAAACCTGAACCGAATATAAGTGTCACACCCACGAGCATGGATTTCGGGGATGTAGTGGTTGGAAATTCACCTGTTAAGAATATTCAGATTACCAACACCGGTAATCGCCAACTTACAATATACGGCATAACGTCTAACAATGAGCAATTCGTGGTTATTAACAGCACCACCGCCATTGCCCCGGGTAATACGGCAACTATTTCAGTACGTTTTTCACCTCTTTCATCTGGTTTGAAAACAGGAACGGTAAGTATTAACAGTGACGACCCTGATACACCAACCAAGATAGTGATACTTCAAGGCAATGGGATTGTAGTTCCTGTACCTGACATAGACGTCTTTCCGACAAGCATTGATTTTGGCTTGGTGGAAGTCAATAAATCACTCTCCAAAGATTTACGCATATATAACAGAGGTAACGCAACACTACAAATATCGAGTATAACGTCAGATAACGTTCAGTTCACTGTGTTAAACGCCACAAGCATTCCATCTGGAGGAACAATGCTATTATCAGTGCGATTCATACCAACCTCGATGGGTCAGAAAACAGGAACTATAACGATTGTCAGCAATGATCCTGACGAACCATCAGTATCTATATCTATTTTCGGCGATGGTATGTATCCCAGTTTTGTGGACGTAGGTGTCTGGACACCCGTTCAACAATCAAATATCCTTTATGATCTGAATGACGTGTTTTTCACTGATGAGAACCATGGATGGGTTGTGGGGTACAATGGAACAGTAATAAACACCGTTAATAAAGGAGCTAACTGGTCTATCCAGTCCAGTGGAACCAGCAGATTACTCAACAGCGTATTCTTCACCGATTCTAACACGGGCTGGGTTGTTGGACAATATGGCATAATATTAAAAACTATCAATGGTGGGTATTCGTGGTACCAGCTTAATACGACTGTCTCGAACACACTTAGAGCGATAAAGCTCGTAAGTTCCGGAAAAGGCTGGGCTGTCGGGGAATCTGGCACTATCATGACCGTAAACAATGATAACTGGAGCAATCAAAACAGCGGTACAACTTTTGACCTTAATAGCCTAGATTTTGTCAACAGCTATCAGGGTTGGGTCGTAGGCAACTACGGCACAATACTAAAAACGATTGACGGCGGACAGATATGGACGTATCAACCAAGCGGGACAACAAGCGCTCTTTACGGAGTGGACTTTGTAAACAGCTACGAAGGCTGGGTCGTCGGCAGCAATGGAACTATACTCCACACTCAGGATGGCGGGCAAACGTGGAGTTCACAGAATAGCGGCGTAAACTATGCTGTGCTTACAGATGTTAGCTTCCTCAGTACTGTTGATGGTTGGGTGGTCGGCAGTGATGGGATCATTCTACACACAATTGATGGAGGCTTAACGTGGATCAGGGTGGATAGTGGAACTACTAAGTCACTTAAAGCTGTTCAGTTCCAAAATCCTAGCATTGGTTGGGCTGTTGGCACAAATGGCACCATATTGAAGTATACTCCCGATTATCCAACTAAAATAACCTCAGTGACTGTGTCTGGAAGCCCGGCGCGTACTGGCGGGATAATCAAGGTTACAGCAATAGGACAAACTAGAAACGAAGCAACGTTCTCTATCACCGGTGTTGTATCAAACGTGGCAATGCGCGAAGACACCTCTGGAACTTACGTTGGCACCTATACTGTCGTTGAGGGTGTAAATGTCAAGGATACAACTGTTGTAGTCTCACTGACAAACAAATATGGTAACACTGTAGTAGATATGAGCCAGAAAGTAACGATAGATACTATCGCTGAGATTAGCTCCGCTACCATATCTCCAAACATCGCAAAAGTAGGAGATACCGTAACAATCACAGCTTTTGGTGAAACAAATTCTGCTGTAAGATTTACCATAGAGAATGTCGTCAATGACGTAGTAATGCTGGAATCTCTCACTATTCCGGGCAAATACATCGGCACGTACAAAGTGCCGCAAGGTATAAATGTCACCAACGCTAAAGTATCCATGCGCTTGACTGATGCAATCTGGAACGTGGCTGTAAAAGAGGTAGGACAGATCACAATAGACTCGTTAGCTCAAATTACCTCGGTTACGGTAACTGGCAGTCCAGCGAAACTTGGCGTCCCAATAGTCATCGTTATGATGGGTGATGCTAATGGCATTGCAAGGTTCTCAATAGGTAATCTGGCATCTAACATAACAATGACCGAGACTCAGTCGGGTGTTTACACGGGAAGCTACACGGCGCCTAAAGGCACTCAAGTCATTGGCGCATCCGTCATTGTGCAATTAACAGATGCGCTGGGAAATACGGCTACAAAAGATGGTGGAAGTGTCACTATTGACACAGAGAGCAAGATCACATCTGTGACGGTAACTGGTAGCCCCGGAAAAGCGGGTGAAAAAATTAAAGTAGAGATGGTTGGTGAGGCTAATGGACGTGCTAAGTTCTCAATCGCAGGCATCTCCGGTGAGCAACCCATGACAGAGCAAACAGTCGGAATAGGCAACTATATCGGTAGCTATACAATCCCCAATGACGTAAACGTCAACGAAGCCGTTGTCACTGTAACACTCATTGATGCTGTCGGCAACACCGCAACTAATACAAGCCGTAAAGTAACGATAGACAATATAGTTCCGAATATAAACTCAGTAAATGTTACTGGCAGTCCAGTGCGAGTTGGTGGAAAAATTACAGTAAACATGACTGGAGAGCCAAACGGCAGAGCAAAGTTCAACATAGGGGATATTGCTGAAGAAAATATGCAGGAACAACCCATTGGAAGCGGAAATTACACCGGTAGCCATACAATATCCATTAACACCAACGTCAGTAATGCCATCGTAACTGTAACACTGATAGATTTAGTAGGTAATTACTCAACAGACACAAGTAAAAAAGTGACAATAGATAATACACCACCAAGTATCACATCAGTGAAAGTAACCGGTTCTCCCGGACGAGTTGGAGATAATATCACAGTGAGTATGGTCGGCGAACCCAACGGAGAAGCTGAGTTTTCTATATTAGGAGTAGTGTCGAATCAAAGCATGACTGAACAACCGACGGGAAGCGGTAACTATTCTGGAAGTTACACAATATTCAGCGGAGTGAATGTCACTGATGTCGCTGTCACTATTACTCTTAGCGATCAGGCAGGCAACATAAGTACGGATACGACTCAGAAAGTAACTATTGATACCATACCCCCTAAAATAACATCTGTGAGCGTTTCAGGAAGCCCAGCGAAGGTGAATGAGACGATTACTGTTACACTCGTCGGTGAAAAAGGCGGAACTGCTCAGTTCTCAATAGCTGGTATTACCCAGAATATCGTCATGAATGAGTCAAATGGGAATCCAGGGACGTATACTGGCAAATATACCGTAACTAACGATAAGAGCGTAAGCAATGCGGTTGTGACCGTGACCCTCAAAGACAATGCAGGGAATTCTGCAAGCGATACGAGTAAGAAGGTCAGCATCGTATTTTCGTGGGACGTGGATCGTAGTGGAACTGTCAACGTGTCTGATATTACATTAATCGCCAATTCTTTTGGACAAAAAGTGTCAGGGAAGAACGATGCCGATGTCAATAATGATGGATACGTTAATATACTGGATCTCATTATTGTCACCAAGCACTTCGGAGAATCCTCGACTCCTGCATCACCGGGTAAAGAGAGTAACGTCAGCCCTGAAAATTTAAGTGTTCTGAAAAGCCTGTATAAATCCATAGAGAATCTTCCGAGCAGTGACCCCGACGTTGCAATGGCGAAGGAACTGATAATCAGGCTGATAAAATTAAACACTCCACAGATCGCCGAATCTCAGTTGTTGCAGAATTATCCCAACCCATTCAACCCAGAAACGTGGATACCTTTCAGGCTATCCAAGCCCGGTACCGTAAACTTGGGTATATACTCAGCATCGGGTCAGCTAATTCGCAGCATTGACCTTGGTTACAAAGATATGGGTGATTATTCTGACAAGGATAAATCCGCATACTGGGATGGAAAGAACGGATCCGGCGAGCAAGTATCAAGCGGGATATATTTCTATTCCATTAAGGCAGGAGATTTCACTGCGATCAAAAAGATGATCGTCAAGAAATAAGGAAATATTTCCGAACAGTAAGTAATACTATTTTCAAAAAATTATAGTGCATTAGCACTGGCAGACAAGCTGCCAGTGGCACATATTTCTATGACTATGGGGTAACAATAGCGTAGTAAGCAAAAGAGCTCTCAAATGAGAGCTCTTTTTAAACACTTGCAAAAAGCTATTGAGCATCTACATTCCACACGCAGTTTCCCGTGACGTGAATCCAGTATGCTACTCCGGGGCCTATTGTGAGCAGATCGTTGGGTGGGTTTTCAGGGTCATAGCCAAGCCATTCACCATTTAAGGGATTTATTGTCCAAACTGATGGATGATTGGCAATGATGGGAGCTATCGCATCTTCTACGCTTATTGAGCTTTGTAAGTTACAACCGACGAAATTCCAGCCGTCCCATAATGGTATCGCTGTATCGGGCAAGGTTCCCGTGACGTTCAATATGCCTGAACCAGTCATGAATATTTGGTACCCGACGCCGGTCTTTACGGTCTTTAAGTCATTCAGAAAATCTGGACCATCAAGATCATATCTCAGCCACTTTGATCCGACTGCATCGTAAGTCCAGATCGATCTGGCATTTGCGCCTATTGAGGACAGTATAGAGGCAACGCTAGTATTGAATGGCTCCATAGGGAATGACACACAGTTCCAGCCTGCAATTAATGGAATTGAATATGCTATACCTACGGTGACGTGAACGCTCTGTGAGTCAAGATAATGGTTGATCGTCTTGCTTTTTGGCGGTCTCAGATAAGTTTTGTCATATACCCTTGCGTATAGAGTATGCGCTCCGAATCCAGCATTACTACAATCCCACAACGCTTCCCATGGTGAACCATCATCATCAACAGCTATTGGCTGTTTTACTCCGTCAGGCTGTCCATCGTAGAACTCAACCTTGCCTACCTGCACGGTGTCAACTGCATCGGCGCGTAATGTAATCTGTCCATATATTGTTTCGTTTTCATGCGGATATGCTATTGAGGCGGTATTTGGATTCGCATGGTCTATCACCTGATTATAAGCGTTGGTTACGTGATTGTCACTGGGTCCTGAGGAACCGTATAATGTCTTAACTCCGTTATTAGGTATTCTCATCTGGATGTCTGCGCCGTTTGTAGGATTATTGCCCGTACTTACGGTTACGAAAAATCTCTGTCCTCCAGACGGAATCGGGTAGCCAATTGATGCCTTCATTGAAGCAAAGGAGAGAGGTGGTATTGTAGCAGGACCTTCATACCACATCTTTGGATTGGATGGATCAACCACCATAATCTTGACGTAAGGGGCATCGTCAGTATTCGGTTCAAATTGCCCATCTCCGTCTCTGTCAGCCCAGAATTTGACGTTAGCTAAATCAAGGCTAGTAGCGGTACCAGCGTTTTCAACCACAAAATACACAAGCAGATCATTGCCTTCGCCGGTAACTACACCGTTATTATCCTCGTCACGATAAATATCCTCGTTGCTGTCGTATTGTCTATTACCGTTTTTATCTACGTATTTTACGTTATTATCGAAATGTCTGAGATTGGCTTTCCCGGGGAGAAGTACAGCATCAACTCCAGTACCGTCAAGTGGTCCTGAGCTTAGTTTTCCGTCAGTGTTGCCGTCCCGGATGATGGCTTCATCTGAGTCATACATGGAGTTATGCGCATTGCTTCCGCTTCCGCCGTCAATATATTTCTCGTTGGAGGCAAACTTTCTCAAAGAAGTTCTGCCGATTGTGATAATCTCATCCGTTGTATCCAGCAAACCGTTAGAATTCAGATCATTTACAATGGCTTCACCACTTTCATATTCACCTGAGTCATCAAGATCATCAAGGAACATAAAATTAGATGGGAATTGCTTGATATTCGCTGTACCTTCCGAGATAATTACGTCGGTACTTTCCAATACGTCGTCAACAGTTCCCCAGCCTTGCTCAATGATTATCGCTTCCCCGGTGCTGTAAGTACCATTATAATCAGAATCAGCGAACCTGCAAATATTTTGCTCAAAATTATGAAGATTAGCTTCACCTTCAGTTAGAATCACATCAGTGGTATGCAGTATGTCATTCTCTGAGGAGACTATCGCTTCTACTCCTGAATATTTGCCATCCCGGTCGCTGTCACAGTATTTCACATCCGCAGGGAACCCCTTCAAGTCAGCAGGACCATCGTATATTATCTCTGATGATTGCATCTTGTCATCACTATTTACGTCATTTATTAATAGTTCACCATCATTGTACTGCTGATCTCTCGCTCCTGAATCCGAGTACTTGAAATTAGTGCCATCAAAAGATAGCAAATCAGAGTAACCTTCCGTCTTTATTTTTCCAGCCTCAACTATACCGCTTACTGTGCCATCTGCAAGGATGGCCTCACCATATTCAGTGCTGAATACCTTGTAGTCATAACGCCCGTTATGGTTGCTGTCAGCGTAGCGGTCAGTATTGTTAAAATCGGCGAGATTTGCAGTACCCGGGGTTAATATCTCACTGCCTTCCAGTACATCATCATTCGTATCAGCGATAGGAACACCATTTATATATGGGTCAGAAGGATTGAGAGCAGTATATTTAACGTCTGTCCCGTCGAAACTTGATGCAGTGCCGGGGATGATTATTTGATCGGTGTCCTCGAATATCTGATCGCCATTTCCGCTTATAATGGCTTCGTTACTATCATAATTATTGTTATGGTTATTATCTATAAAAGTCGGTTGTGAGTTAAAAGCAGTCAGTGCCGGGGAACTACCTGATGCAACGATCTCGTCTTCTGTTCCCAGAACGTCAGGATTTACAGGTGTGTAGACTATGGTTTCCTGCTGTGGATCGTAACTGCTATTGTGATTCCAGTCGCAATATTTATAATCCGTAGACGTAAAAGGCTTCAAGAATGGGATTCTGCCGGGTTCTACGATCTCATCATTCTTGAGTTTGTCATCATGATCAGCGTCTTTTGCTGTAAGTTCCGTACCGAAGTCAACTGTATCGTCATTATCCGCATCAATATATTTCATATCTGAAAAATCGTTGAGATCGGCATCACCAGCTACCACAATCCTGTCGTCATTTGAGCCTGTGCCTATGGATGCTATAGTGCGGTCACCAAGTGCATCGTATACTATCGCCTCATTGTCCTGATAGACGTTATCATGATTGCTGTCAGACCATATCATATTACTGTCCCACGAGTGCAGGCAATAACCAGACGAGAGCAAAGTGTCAGTACCACTACCATCTAATTTTCCTTTATCGAGTTTATCATCGGCAGACCACAATATTGGTTCATAGTCTGTGTTGTTCCAAATATCATAGAATCCATTGTAACTGTTTGAATGGTTGTTATCTATGTATTTCTGTTTTTCATCGTTAATTTCAATGATGCCAGCCTTACCAGGTTCGCTAGGCATAATTACGCAGTCACGATTCCTTGAGCCTAGAGACAAATATGAGAGAGAACCGTCTTTATCTACGTAGTTTCCTGCCAGTATAAATTCTCCTGCAAAAGTTGCTGGCTCATACCAGTCGTAAATAATAGCTTCACCTACCTCAAAAGAACCGTTGCTGTTGCCATCAACGAACTTCTCTGCACGGTTGAATGACGTCAGATCGGCTTCTCCCGATGATACGACTTTATCTGCGTCTGTGCCATCAAACGCACCAGCATCAAGCAGATTGTTTCCGCTATCACTAATAATTGCTTCATTATCATTGAATTTCCCATCGTGGTTAGCATCTATATATTTCAACGGTGAGTCAAGTTCGCTGACTTCTACTATACCAGCAGATATTACCTCGCCTGGGTCAATCATGTTATTACTATTGGTGTCATTTACCAATGCCTCGTTAAATTCATAAATGCCATTTTTAACGTATCGATCACAGAATTTCAATCCCGATTGGAACTCACCAAAACCAGCTTTCCCTTCTGTGACAATTATGTCAGTATAGAAATTCATTTCTTGGTTAGGTAATACAAGCGAATAATCAAGAATACAGTCACCAACTCCAGTGGTAGAACTATGTGAATAACGTCCATCGTGTATGTCATCAATGTATTTCATCTGCTCCCAGTTGGTGCTAGTAGTTCGTGGCGGAGTTCCATCGTAGACCATAAGGTCATCATCATCCCATCTGCTAATTCCAGTGCTATTGTTGATAATTGGCTGTCCCTCGTATGTCGAACTTGGGCTATTGGTTAAAAATTTCTCGTCTTGCGAAAATTCCTGCATAGTCTGCCGCCATGGAAGGTCGGCAAGGTCTGACGACCATTGTAAAGTGGAACTGTTTCTGATCTCACCTACAACTACATCATTAGGACCATAAACTCCGACAGGAGCTTTGTCATTTATAAGCAACTCGTAATTACTTGAAGAACCGTCAGAATCCTCGTCTATGTAGGCGTTTATGGCAGGATTTGGCGGATTGAGTATAGAACCGTCAATAGGTTTTACTTGTGCCGTTCCAGACCAGAGGTAGTGATCGCCATCGGGGAGATTAACTATGGTAGTAACCCTCCCCCAAACGACATCTGTTGGATCAAGTATCCCTATTGGGTTATTATCTGTTATCAATACATCATAATCACCCGGCGAAGCATTGGAATCTCTATCTATGTAAGCGTTTATCTGTGAGTTTGGAGGTTCAAAATTTAATCCTACTCCTTCTATTGATATGATCTTAGCAGTACCCGGAACTATGACTTTATCAAGTCCTGTGCCATCAAGCGAACCAGCGTTAAGCTCTTTGTCCCCGTTATCCATTATAATCACTTCTGTATCAGTTTTCGCAAGAGGTGACCCATTTGCGTTGTAATATCCGCTGTTATCGAAATCTATGTATCTAAAGTTACTTGGGAATGTGACAAGTGTTCCCGGATTCACAACATACTTTTTGCTTGCCGGCTGGCGGAATATGGGTTCACCATCCGTATATTTACCGTCACCGTTGCAGTCAATGAATTTCTCGTCTGCACTGAAGGCTTTTACGTCAGCGATTCCGGCTTTGACCTGAATATCATTCCTGCTGAGTATACCGACAGGGGCATTATCGGATATTAGTGCCTGATCTCCAGTGAATCCAGGATTTACGCCGTCATTTGTGTATTTATAACCGTTCATCGGCAGAAGCGAAGCGTAACCGGGCTTCGCTATCTCATCACCTGGATCAAGCTGATCCTGTACTGAACCTGAATCACGCCAGATGGCTTCACCATCGGTGTATATGGAATCGTTGTTATCATCTATAAATTTTTCATCCACAAAGTCATTCAGCGAAGCCTTACCAGCCACAATGACTGTATCAGTATTTTCAAGAACACCGTTATCATCTTGAATTATAGCTTCATTGTTACTGCCACCAGAGAACTCACCAAGGTTATAGTGATCAATGTATTTGATAGTATTGGGAAAAGCTGTAAAACGAGCCATTCCCGGATTCAGGACAGTATCACCATCATCAAGAGCGAAGTGCTTTTGGCCAACAGGATCATTTAGCAATACTTCGTCCTGATCTGCAACGATGTCAGGGTCATTAGCACTCATTGGGTCGGTTAATATGCCCCATACATCGCCATCAGCGTCACCCTGATAGCGAGTGTTATTATTAACGTCAACATAAGTAATTTCATCGCCAAAGCTCTTAATATCTGCTGGACCTGATTTTGAGATTTCACCACTTGAGTCTAGCAGAAACATATTAGCAATGGGATTGTGATTGGTGACGATAGCCTCATCTTGATCAAAAGAGCTGTTATTATTTGCGTCTATGTATGACGTGGATGTGCTGTCGAGTAAAAGGAGGTTAGCGTTCCCCGGTCTGATTACAGAGTCACTTGCATCTAATTTAGTGTCGCTACTTGAAATTATCAGTTCATCGCTGGAATAGTTACCGTTGTTATTATTGTCTGAATAGAGATAGCTGTTGTATAATGTTGTAAAAGGCTTAAGGTTACACAAGCCAGATTTTAGCACTTCACCGGGGGATAATATATCATCAGTGCTACTGATTATCAGTTCATCATCATCATACTTGTCGTTTCCATTGACTTCCGCCCATTTGATGATCCCTTGCGGGAAAGGTGTCAGGAATGCGGGACCTGGTACTACAACAGTATCGGAAGTAGACAACTTATTATCGCTACTCATGATAGCAGTTTCACCGCTGTCGTAAGTGTTATTACCGTTGGCATCTATAAACCACAGAGGTTTTGAGAATTGTTTAATGGGTGCATTTCCTGATGTGACCAGTTCGCCATTATTAACAAGCTCATTAGTGTTTATATCCTTAAATATCGCCTCTCCGCCTGTGTATTTTCCATCGTTGTCGGCATCTGTAAAAAGGTAGTTTTTTCCAGAAAACGGCAGAAGGAGTGCCTTTCCGGGTTTTTCAACGTCGGCTGACTCAACGGTGCCGATAACATCAGCATCTTCTATGATGCACTCACCATCGTCATAAATACCGTCTCTGTCAGCGTCAATGAATTTTTCCACCCCATGAGCGAAAGGCTTGAGATCAGCCTTGCCTGATTTGACTATAATATCGCTGGCTTCAAGGACGTCTGGTACGCCAGTATTTTTTACGATAAGCTCATCAGAAGTAAAAGTCGTATCTTTGTTATTATCGGAGAATAAAAGTCCTGCACCGGACATGGTTCTGAGATTGGCAAAGCCGGGTATCTTAATCTCATTGGGTTGCACTTTCAGATCACTAGAATCATCAACTACGAGCAATTCACCGGGATTAAACCCATCATTGCCGTTGCTGTCGGCATAAAGTTCGCTAGAGCCAAATGATTTTAGATTGGCTTTTCCTGATTTAACGATCTCGTCGGAGCCATCGAGTTTTCCATGTATACCCTTATCGGCTATAATAGCTTCTTCCGCTGAATACTTATTGTCACCATCCGAATCAATGTAATTGTTATCACTGGGGAATGAGGCTAATCCTGCATTTCCGGGTTTTAGGACGGTATCTGCGTCAGTAAGTATGCCTGTCGGGTCTACGTCAATTATAATGGCTTCACCGTCCTGATATTTGGGCGGATCAAGGTTGGGTTGAATACCGTCAGTGAATCGTACATAAGGAGGAAAAGGTGTCATATCTGCCAAACCACCTTTTATAACTTCACCTTGATGTATCTCTCCGCTGGTTGTGGATGAACGAATGACAGCTTCGCCAGAAGTGTAGCTGTTGGAGTGGTTGCTATCTAGGTATTGCTCGTAGACTCCGGAGGAGTATTTGAAAGACTTAATGGAAGCTAAACCGGTATTTCTAACGAAATCACCTGAATCAAGTATATCATCGGATGATGATATGGTTGCCTCGTTTTCGCTTTCGATCTGATTACCGTCAAACGTTCCGTTGCCGTTATGGTCGGAATACCAATCTGTGAGAAAGAATGGAACCAATATATCACCGGGAGAAGAACCAGCCTGTCCGTTATGTAGCAGTATATCTTTTTGGAGGTTACCTGCGGACGGTATCGTAACGTCCAGAACAAGAAGGTTATCGTAGTTCTCAGGAACGATTACAGAATTAGATACGTCAACCTTTGTGATCTCACTGGAAAGAAGAGCATATACTACTGCGGAAACGAAAAAAATCGCAGACAGACATACGATCAAAGAAACAGATTTTGTTTCTTTAATTAAAAATTTTTTGTTAGTCTTATTTTTCTTCATTGCTGTGGTATCATTCTATGCTAAATTTTATATGGCAATTCATTAGAAGCATAATTCAAAGTATATATTATATAACTCTAAAAGTCAACAAAAAGGAAAACAGAAGCGCGATTCAAAATTCAGGCATTGAAAAGAATGAATCTCATTTCTAAGTATAATATTTTGTGTAAAGTTCCTCCTTGTGATATAATAGTGAAATGATAAGGAATACATTATGCCTGCAAAAAAAGCGAAACTTTTTGTCATAAACTCGTCTTAAATTACGTCATTATAGGTGAAAATGGATTAGAAGATTAAAGTTAAAGATTAAAAGATTCTCCTAATAAAATCTCTTAATCTTCAATCTTCTATTCTTTATTCATCCTTCATCCCTTATCCTTCATCATTCAAAAGGGGGGCTGTAAGTATGGATCGTGACGTCAACCTTATTAACACAACTTTGTCAGGTGACAAATCCGCTTTTGGAACTCTGGTTTTGCTTTATCAAAAGAAAGTCTATCGGTTTGTTTACAGGATTATTAACAACTCAGCCGATGCTTCTGACATTGTTCAAGAGACATTTGTAAGCGCATATCAGAATCTTGACCAGCTTAAAGATAGGGATAAGTTCTCTATATGGCTTTTCCAAATCGCAAAAAACCGATGTGTTGACTGGATTCGTAAGCGTCAAAGCAACCTGCTGGCTATTGAAAACGAGCTTTCCAATGAGCGCTTATATCTCCCGCCTGCACCCGATGAAATCCTGATTGAGCGGGAGACTTACGAGCATATCATGAAAGCCATCTTGAAGCTACCGGAGCGCAGCCGAAGGGCTGTCGAGATGTTCTACCTCGAAGGCAGAAGCTATTCCGAAATCCAGAATGAGCTTGGGATTACTAAGGGAACACTTGGGCGATGGTTATACAAAGCAAGATTAGAATTGCGAAGAAACTCACGTCAGTTTATCAATGCGGTTACGTTCTGGCTGAATGATGGTGTGTATCATCTCGCAAAACTGGTTTCTAAGTCTACGGGGATTATATCCAACGTAAGCACAGTCTCAATAGTCAAATGCCTTGTTATTTCGATGGCGATCCATCTGATAATCTTTGCACAATTGTCAGGGAATGGTACAGGTCATAATAAAAATGGTGTTTCCTACAAAAGTTCAGCAATTCAGGCTTATATACTGGATCAGACAAAACTCGATCATATTCTTCCCAATTCTCAAGCTACCACAGGTTTAGGATCCAGGCTTTCTGGAATGAAGGCTTTCACTAAACGACCGCAAATTATAAAAGCATTAGAGAAAAGGAATATATCACAATATAATTATCATTTTGGAAAATTAAAAGCAGAAGCACTGAGTCCAGTATCCAATACAAAAAGCATTATTCCAAATTATCAATCACCATACATAATTAATACTCTGTATTCAATACCTTTACTGCGCACAAATACTGACAATTTACGTTTTAGTATACAACCATCAAATCGAATTCGGGTAAGAAATGTTACAAAATCAATAGTCTATGGACAGAAATTCTCTGCTTCCGGTGGATTATCTAGTATATCCTCTGATAGCACACAGAAACCCAGTACTGTAATATCCGAAGGTGCTAATGAATACGTGCTTGTGCGTATATGGCCAGAAAAGCCTGAAAAAGATAAAATGGGTTCTCCTAGTAAAATGGCATTAGATAATTCTGGACACATTTACGTAACCGATATGATAAATAGCCGTATTTACAAACTTACATTGGAAGGCGAGCTTTTGACTACCTGGGGAAGCAAGGGTAACGGTGAGGGTCAATTCAAATGGCCCTATGGTATAGCAGTAGATAGTTCAGGAAACGTATACGTGGCTGATTCAGGCAACTATCGCATCCAGAAGTTTGATTCAAACGGCAAGTTTATAAAAAAATGGGGAACTAAAGGATATGTTGATAAAAGCTTCTATGATGGATATGCTCTCAAAAGACCGATTGATATAGCGATTGATGATTCTGGAAATATATTTGTCGCTGACTCTGAAAGTAATTGCATTGTCAAATTTAATTCAGATGGCATCTATCAGCACAAATGGGGAGAAAAGGGAAGTCGTGACGGTCTGTTCAGAACTCCTATTAGCATAGCAATTGATAGTTCAGGTAATATATACGTCGCTGATCAAGAGAACCACCGTATACAAAAATTCAGTTCTGATGGCGTCTTTCAATGTAAATGGGGAACCCTTGGCGCCGATGCAGGAGAGTTTAAGTATTTCAGCGGTATAGCAGTGGATAAGTTTGGAAATGTTTTCGTAGCTGATAATCTCAATCATTGTGTCCAGAAATTTGACACAAATGGGGTACTCCTTACAAAATGGGGAAAAAGGATTGCAGGTTATGATTCACACTGGATAGGCAAACAAAAGCCAGAACCTGATGATGGGTTTATAGGTCCGTCCGATATAGATGTGGATGATCAAGGAAATGTCTATGTGCTTGACAGCTATCGCATCAAGATATTCCGTCCAGTTGGAAAGTAGATGAGACGATGAATAAAATAGAGTATACTTAAATAAACGACTTGTGCTAATTCTCGTAAATTAAGGAATAAAGCCAGTTTGTAGTAGCTCAATTCATTGAGTATTTTTATAAAAGTTCGATAAATCGAACTACTACAAACCAAACTAGCACAAGTCGTTAAATAAAGGAATTAAAAACACAAAGACACTTCTCGTTCCGCCGAGTGACGGAAGAACAGAAAGCGCACAAAGAACACGAAGAAATGAAAAGATATGAAATCTCAAATCTTTGTGTTCTTGGTGTCCTTCGTGCCTTAGTGTTTAGATTTTTCACAGTGTCAGTGTATACAAGGAGTTACCCGAAATGAAAGCAATTTTCCTTATACCCTTTATATTACTCATTACATTTTTAACAGCTTACGGAGATGAGAAACCGCCTGACGAGGTTCTCATCGGCAACGAACTCCGTGACATCGCTATGGACGAAGATTACGTGTGGGTGGCTACGGAGAAAGGTGTCAACCGATATGACCGCAAGTCTGATGAATGGAAGTTCTTCACCATATCTGATGGGCTGATCAGCAATCAGGTCAACTGCGTCGCCCCTGAATTGGTGGAAGGCTTACTTGGTCGGAAAAGCGGTGATGAAGTATGGTTCGGAACAGATTCAGGCGTGTCGGTGTATTACAAAAAGACAGGGGAATGGAAAAGTTTTACGACTAAAGATGGGCTTATTCACAACAGAGTAAATGTTATTTCTGCTCGTGGAAATGACGTATGGATAGGCACTGACAAAGGCGCAAGCATGTACGACAAGAAAAAACGCTTGTGGATGTCGTACTCAAATTTTCCGGGCATACCGACAACCAAAGTCACTGCTATATACCATCAGCATGACTATGCGTGGATTGGTACAGAAGAAGGACTGGTAAGATATAATTACAAACTGAAAAAGTGGGAATACTTCAGAACCACAGGCAGTCTGTGGTATAACAATCAAAGCGGAGTTAGAACAGCAGAAGATTTTCCCCTGCTTGATAACCATATTAACACAATTGATGGCGAGGGACGGTATGTATACATAGCTACGAACAGCAGTCTCGTCGTATTTGACAGCATGACTGCACATGATATGACAAGCGAACAACGAGGATATTCAGGATTGGGAAGAGGAAAAAGGGTTCAGAATAGCACCCGTTATAGAACTCAGCGATCTGGAGATAGTCTGAGCATGTCAGCAGATAGAGAAAAACTATGGAAGGATCTTGGCTGGACTCACTTAAACATTGTAAGCTTATCCGCAGATAAAAGCCATGAGGTAAGCTCTGCATTTTTTGACGTAGCATATCGTTCCGGGCAAACGTGGATCGCTACCAACCGGGGGCTTATCCGTCTGGACTTCCTGACCACTGAGCGCCAGATATTCAGGAAAGAGCAAGGGCTTATTGACGATGAAATAACGACAGTCGCTACAACAGGCGGTGAGGTATGGGCTGGAACGCCGCATGGTCTTTCAAGATACAATACCTACAGACGCTCATGGACGAATTACCGTATGGAACAGGCACTTCCATCCGCTTACGTGACTGCTCTTGCCGAGGACAAAGACGGGATGTGGTTCGCCACACAAGGCGCAGTCAGCAGTTACAAAAATGAGCGATGGAAAACGTTCACCCGAAATGAAGGGCTTGCAGGTAATAATATCAAAAGCATAGCAGTGGTTGGTAATTTCGTTTGGTTTGGCACTGATGAAGGCATATCAAGGCTAAACAAATCCACGTTGCAATGGGATAATTTCAAGACAAAATCAACAGGTCTGGTATCAAACAACATTACGTCAGTATTGGTAGATGGTAAATTCGTCTGGATCGGCACAAAAGACGGTCTGAGCAGATATGATGACACTACTGAAGAATGGAAAGATTATACAACTAAAACAGGTTTGCTGGACAATCAAATCACTTCCATCATTGCTGATCCTGAATTCGTCTGGGTTGGAACTAAATCAGGGCTTAACAGGTACAACAAAAAATCCGATGACTGGATCAGCTTTGAAAAATATGCGATTACATCGCTTGCACTGGACGGGGATAACGTATTGGTCGGTACAAACAAGGGATTGAGTGCAATTGACCGCAAGACTGGAGAATGGAAGGATTATATTGACAAGCCGATAACCGCTGTGTCCGTCCAGAGCGATTCACAGATAATATGGCTTGGCGGGCGTAGAAATATCTCCTGGTATAAACCCGTAACCGGTGAAATCCATACGTTTACTGATGCTGACGTGGATGGCATATCCAGAGTCAACGTTTATGGGATTCAGAATACGACAAAATACGTCTGGTTCGCAACCGATGGCGGCATTTTTAGGTATAGCAAATCAGATGGTACGTGGTGGACGTATTCACCAAGCAGACAACGGGGTAGTATGGATACTCTCGCTGATGGCAACGTACGTTCAGTAGTTGCTGACGAGGATTTTGTCTATTTCGGCACAGCGGGAGGCATTAGCAGATATGATAAGATGACTGGCAACTGGCTTAATTATACAACAACCGACGGATTGATAGACAATGATGTTTACGCACTTATGCTAGATAGAGCGGATTTATGGGTTGGTACACAGAAGGGCATAAACCGATACGATACAGTATCTGATCTATGGATAGGGTACACTAAAAAAGATGGTTTAGCTTCTGACATGATTTATTCACTAGCAATAAGTAAATCTCCAAAGAAGATAATCTGGGCAGGTACAAGAGGCGGCGTTGCGTACTTTGAGGATGATAAATGGAAAAGGATTACAGTTGCCAACGGCTTGCCCGATAATAATGTTTGGTCAGTGGATACAGACAGTAACTCGAAAGATGAGGTCTGGTTTGGCACGAACAAAGGCGCAGTCAGGTACAACTACGTCAAGGACACGTACATAGTCTATACTGTGGAAGATGGTCTAACCGACAACGTTATCCTGTCAATCGGGTTCACAGGCAAATACGTCTTTCTGAATACGCCAAAAGGTGCTACAATATATGATAGTGAGCTTGATACGTTCACACCGTTCTCCCGACCAGAAGGTCTTGTTGGTGCATCTGTCAAATGCGCTGATTCAGAGCATGAGAAAGTCTGGATCGGCACGGAAAACGGCGTAACGCTATATGATTTCGTGACCGATAGAACAAAAAGCTTCAATGAAAACGATGGTCTTGCGGGTAATAACACCCAATCAATAAAGGTGGATGGCAAAGACGTCTGGTTTGCGACTGATTCTGGTGTATCAAGGTATGATTCTGTAAGCGATCAGTGGGTAACGTATCGCAAAATCTCTATGGTGAGCCAGTCAAGCGGATCAGCCGATCTGATAAGCCCGAATATCAAGTCGCTGGCAGGTGATGACAACTACGTTTGGGTCGGCACACGAATAGGATTATCCAGATATGACAAACTCAGTAGTTTATGGGATAAATTCCCTCTATCTGGTGACATTTCATCAGGAAATGAAGCCTCTCTGGATTCACCATTGGCTGGACTAATGCCTGACCTTCCCCGTACAACATCACCATTCATCAGGACTATGGCTGTTACTGGCAAGTATCTGTGGATGGGTTCTGACGATGGGCTATTTATATACGATAGCTCAAAGAAAAGCCTGACCGGGTTTATATCCAGAATAGAGGAAGACATAATCCTGAAAAACATCAGGAACATCATTGTTGACAAAAGCAAAATCTGGATAATGTGTGATGACCTGATTGCACTATTTGAGAGAACGTCCAACTCCAATTCGTGGACGTTCATATCCGATAATAGAATTGTCGAAAAAAGTATCTGGCTGTCAGCAGAGATAGACACGACCACAAGCCAGAGGATGATAAAGATTAGTGAAAAAAGGATTGACTTTGACAAAGGTATTGGATTGATCAATCTGACAGCCGCAGGCGTATCTGGCGATTTGGTGTGGTTCGGGCGGACAAAAGGCCTTAGTATATATGACACAAAAAAACAGAAGCTTGTCACTTCGATTAACATTCCTGACGACCTGTCCCAGAAGATTATCACAGCCATAGCTTTCGACAAAGGATCAAGCTGGATAGGGACACGAGAAGGGCTTTATCACTATGATTTCAATACCAAAACGTGGGATAAGATGACCACAGAGAACGGTCTTGCCAGTGATAGAGTGAGTTCGCTCGTAGTTGACGATAAGAACGTATGGGTTGGCAGTTCTGATCGTGGCATAAGCTGTTATGACAAAGAGACATCAAAATGGCAAGTATTTAAGGACGAGGATGGGCTTGCTGACAACAATGTAAGGACTATCCTCGTTGATGGAGATCGTATCTGGTTTGGCACGTTTTCCGGCGGTGTATGCAGGTACGACAAAGCATCTGATCTGTGGACAACCTATCGTTCGGCTGATTACAAAACGGCTTCCTATGTAAGCCAGTGATTTAAGCAACTTTAAGAAATCTCTTTAAACTTTAGGAAATAGAACGCGGATAAACGCGGATCTCGTTCCGCCGAGTAACGGAAGAGCAAATCGGGCGGATTTTCGCGGATTTAGAAGAAATAAATAGAAATCCGTGTTCTATTCCTAAAAAAAGCGAAAAATCACTTGTTAAACTTGCTTAGTTTTCTTTTATTTTCATTATGACTTATGAAACACAATATTTTGGTAAAATCGTTTCTGATCTCTGTTGTCATCAATATTGCTTTATTATTGATCCCCTCAATATCTTCTCGATACAGGGAATATGCAAATTTAGAAACTAAGGAAAATATCTCCGTCGACTTTTTCTCACTTCCCGGAGCAAAAGTGCCAGAACGGCGTTCTCTCAGCATCCAGCTCGGTCAAACAAGCACATCCGATACAGGTAGTTTTAAGGCTGATGCTAAGTATATGACGACAAGGACGTATAAGACTATTCTGAGGGAATTAGCATCATCAAACCGTGATCCGGCGTTTGCCAGCAGACTCAGTGAATTAGATATTGATCGCCCAAATTCAACCAGTCTTAACTTAGGTTCCCGATTAGATTCCACATCTTCCGAGCCTTCCCGTGCTGTCGGTTCCGGGTTACGCAGTGCTATGGGTTCTGGTAAAAACCGATCAGGTCAGTCAGGTGAGATCAAGCCTGATGAGTCGAACGTGAGCGTTACAGGTTCAGGAAAAGAAGCATCTGGCTATTATAATATATCACTGGTAAAGTATGAGGACACCTCAGATAACGTCAGCCCTGAAGCATTGACGCAATTGGCAGGTGCCATGAACAGATGGACGAAGGTAAGGACGAAGGTTATACAAAAACCGATGAAATTGGGCGATCCAGTAATTTCCAGAGTGCCGTTGATTTACATTACCTCACGGCGACCGTTCGCCTTCTCCGAGCTTGAAAGAGCGAATCTGCGGAGATACTTTTCCAGCGGAGGATTTATGATCTTCTCAAATACCGCTGAATCTGAAACTAAATCTATGGAAGTAGCTAATTCTATCGGGTTTGAGCTATGGAAGATACTCGGTGAGCCTGCGCATAATCTATCCGCCGTAGAAAAAAGGCATTCACTTTATAACTGTTTCTTTGATTTACAGAAAACAAAGCTTCCTGAGATTCTCGGCATAACCTTCAACGACAGGATCATCGTGATATACGAAGACACAGGATACGCCTCCGCATGGGCAAACAGCAAAGATGATGCTTTTTTGAAGATGGGCGTAAATATAATCGCCTACGCATTGACAACTAATTTGTCTTCTCGCTAAAAATACGAGTTTTCCAGTTAGCAGAGAATCAAATCCCATATAAGTCTATACGTATTAAGCTAAGGAATTTTGAAATGACGTCCTAACAAGCGAATCTTTACCGCAAGTCTGTAAACCATTGTGGATAAAGGATTTATAGCCCCCTTTTAGCTAAAAGGGGGAAGGGGGAATTTGATTAAATAAACCATATATCTAAATGAATCTATTCAAAGGTATTTTCGTATATCATTAATTGCACTATTGATATTTTAGAGTATCCCTTGATCCGATAGCCTTAATCAAATCCCCCTTTATCCCCCTTTAGCTAAAGGGGGAATTGTCAAATTTCCTTAGCTTAACACTTATAGAGTTATGAGGATTTAAAAATCTTATATTTCCACACTCAAGTCGGAAGAATCAGCTTATTTTACCCCTTCCAGACGCATGAAGTGAACCACCCCTAAAGAATCACCTGCAACTATGGTAACGCCGTCAACTGCAACTGCACAGGCTAACATGAAAGCGTCTGCGTCAAAGCTTACGATAACATTTCCAGTTTCTATGTCCCATACCTTCAGTGTAGAGTCTTCTGATGCAGATACTACCTTACGTCCATCGGGTGTTATCGCTACTGAATTAATAATACTACTATGCCCTTTGAGTGTGCGTATCTCATCTCCGCTCTCTATGTCCCATACCTTCAGTGTAGAGTCTCTGGATGCAGATACTACCTTACGTCCATCGGGTGTTATCACTACTGAAATAACACTACTACTATGCCCTTCCAGTGTTCGTATCTCATCACCAGTTTCTATGTCCCATACCTTGAGTGTATTGTCAGAAGATGCAGATACTACCTTACATCCATCGGGTGTTATCGCTACTGAAATAACACTACTACTATGCCCTTTGAGTGTTCGTATCTCATCTCCGCTCTCTATGTCCCATACCTTGAGTGTAGAGTCTAAAGATGCAGATACTACCTTACGTCCATCGGGTGTTATCGCTACTGAACGTACCCAGTGACTATGCCCTTCCAGTGTGCGTATCTCACCACCAGTTTCTATGTCCCATACCTTGAGTGTCTTGTCATAAGATGCAGATACTACCTTACGTCCATCGGGTGTTATCGCTACTGAACGTACCCAGTGACTATGCCCTTCCAGTGTGCGTATCTCACCACCAGTTTCTATGTCCCATACCTTGAGTGTATTGTCAGAAGATGCAGATACTACCTTACGTCCATCGGGTGTTATCGCTACTGAATTAATAATACTACTATGCCCTTTGAGTGTGCGTATCTCATCTCCGCTCTCTATGTCCCATACCTTGAGTGTATTGTCTTCAGATGCAGATACTACCTTACGTCCATCGGGTGTTATCGCTACTGATAATACACTACCTATATGCCCTTTAAATGTGCCAATCAGAGGTCCACCGGGCGGAAGAAGGTTAGCTTTCATAGGGTGAAGCCACGGTCCAAGCTTATTCTCTATAGCCTGTTTCAGCAACATCTGAATGGCGTTGGATTTGAATGGCATCAATCTTCCGATCATCTGTGCCTCAATTTGTGACTTATCATTATTCAGTATATTTGTTGAAAGTCGAATAGCGTCCTTTACCATTTTCAGATCAATATCATCTGGAAGCAAGTTATAGTCGAGCATCAATCTATATACATCCGTTAAATTTAATTTTGCCTTAATGTAGCGTATATCAAGCAGGATTTTCTTTAATTCATCTTTCATACCAGCCTTTAACAAGCGATTCGCTAAATCCCATGATTCCTTGTATATTTGCATATTGTTTAATAAAAAGTTTAATCCCCATTTTCGTACTGAGCTATTTGAATGTTCGAGAATATTGCTTAAAAACGTCTCGATATCTTTGTTATCCTCTGTGATCTGCCCAAACATCCTTTCAATAATCCCTACAGTTTGTTTATAGGGAAGTTCCACAAATGCGTCAAATACCTGATTTTGCACCTCTTTATCTACTTCTGCCTCATATATGCAGGCAAATGCAATCAAAATGCAGGGAAGGCTTTCTGTTTTGTCTGTTGCGTTCTGGCAGTATCCAACAATTTGTGAGATAAAAGATGTAGCGTTGCCCATAAGCCCCGCCAGAAGAAGGCTTACCTCTTTCCACCATGAATCGCCTAGCTTTTTAATAAGTTCAGGCGTTTCTTTATCTCTATTATCATTGATATATTCAGCGGCCAGATATTCCTGAAAGGTAAGATGTATGAACTCATAACTCTCTGCACTTTTGTGCCGTAGGATTCCACTGCTGTTTTCAATATCCTGAATTAGCTCCTCTGCTGTAAATTCGCCCTTTAGGGAATCGGGCAAATATTCTTTTACTTTCTGGACTAATTCATCTCTTTTGATCTCACGCACTTTGTTCGTATGATAATGATAGGCAACTTTTTTCAGGACTTCTTTTTTTGCATCCCGATCCTTCACTTTGACATTAGTTGGACGGTTCGTCTTAATATCCCAATCCAGCATGAGGTTAATTGACTGTCTGTATAGCTCAACCCGGCGTTTTGGCAGTTCAAGATTATACTTATAAACATGATACAGAAAGGTGAGTAACAAAGGGTTCTCGGCAAGTTTGCGGATGCGATCGTGTTCTTCAATTGAGTCTATAAGGTCAGAGCACTTTTTTGCGTTAAAAGGTGAATCAGGGCTGTTATCAATCTTGCTTTCCAGAAACACCTTGCGCTGTTCAGGTTCGAGAGGCATCACCTCAAGATGCTTAAAACCATTGAAAACTGCGTCTCTTATGGGTCTTGACGTCACCAAAAACTTGTTTTTGGTAAATTCAGGATTTAGTGCAAGGTTCTGAATCTGCTCTCTGAGATCGCTTCGCTTTTCAAATTCGACTTCATCAAAGCCATCCATCAGTATAAGCAAGTTTCCAGTTCTTATTTGTTCGTCAATATAATCTTTTGCTTTAGGGAAACCATTGTCGTCAAAGACTTTCTCTATATACGACATTAGCGAACCAGTTTGACTCTTAACGTAGGATGAAAGTATTATAAGTATAGGGATTTGGGTCATCTTTTTGCCTTTTGTTAGTTCATAAGCGATATGGCATAAAAGAGTCGTCTTTCCAGCACCCGGGTCACCGATGATGGCGATCCGATTTGTATATGTTTTCTCATCTGCCAATACCTCTTCGACTTCCACTCTACCAATATCCTCTCTGCCCAACCGTGCTTTAGTTATCTCTTGATATTCGTTTGAATAGTCGGTTTCTGGATGTTTATATTCCTCTTTGCTGAGTTGGATAGGAATGTAGTTATCGTCCAGATTAACCCCTTCACCTATAAGCTGGCGGGTTAATCCGCTTACTTTTAGCTTTTCATTGAGCATCTTTCGATAGTTATTGATCAGACGGTTATATGCGCCAAGATGAACCAAAATCCAAGTATAAAATCTAACCAATGAAGGCTTAATTTTCTCGTCCTTTATGTTTTTGATTGGCTCTTTTAATATCCAGATTAAGACTATAAAAACAAAACATATTACAATCACTAACCACAATGGGAGACCCTTAGATAGTAGTTTTAATATATCTATCCAACCTAAAGGGAGTTTTTGACTATCCTGTGTATTCCCTGTCGGTTGTGTATTTGATGTGTTTTGCGCTATTAAAACACCAGCAAGATTTATTATAAGGGCTGTTATCAAGAATGAAATCAGCAAATATTTTATATTGACCTGTCTTTGTGCTTTCATAGCTTTTATTTTCCTATTGGATATTTTCACGAGTTAAGCCGCATGAACGTGGTCTGAAACTTTGTGCATATCTTTCTGACTTGATCATAACACTGCTGACGCTGAAAGTCAACGTAAAAGATATAGATAGTTTTTATAAATCGCATTTCTGCCGTATAAGTTCAACCAGCTTTTCCGCTGAAGGTTCCACCAATCTCAACTCGATCACAAGTGCCAAGACAGGACAAGAATTTATCATACTAAGTCTAGGCGCATCCTTTTCTGTCGTAATGATCACGCCTGCATCTGTCTCAGATGCTGTCTGCTCGATCTTTTTTATGTCTTTGGGAGTGTATTCATGGTGATCTGGAAAGGAAACCAAATTTAACTTGGCGGGTTTTAATGTTCGTAACGTCTCTGCAAAGGATAATGGATTAGCTATACCGCATACTGCCAAAATGTTTTGATCCTTCACCGCACTAAGTTCCACATCCTGACGGGTATCCATCCTGATTAATGAACAAGGTGCATGTATGCTTTCAAACCTCGCTACTGATGGGGCTATTTTGTCAAGCCTATCATGCACATTTTTCAGTTCTTTGCACTGATCAACCCTTGTCAGCAGTATAATATCGGCATTTTTAAGAGTAGATAATGGCTCACGAAGGTAGCCTCCCGGAAGGATATGCTCAAATCCGAAGGGTCTGGTTGAGTCCATCGTAACGATGTTGACGTCACGCTTTAGTCTCAGGTATTGGAACCCATCGTCAAGAATAACGATCTGAGTTCCCCAATTCTTAACAACTATAAGCCCGGACTCGAACCTATCTTTTCCGATCACTACGGGGATGTTAGGCAGGCTTCGCCCAATCAAATAAGGCTCATCGCCGGCTTCATCAGGATCAAGCAGGATTTTCTCACCGTCTGATACGACAGCGCAGCCTTTTGACTTGCTCCGATAGCCTCTGGATGCAATGGCTATTTTCAAATCGGTGTGTTCCTTGAGTAATCTAGCGATGGCTATTGTCGCTGGTGTTTTCCCGCTTCCACCAACGACAACGTTGCCAATACTGATAACTTTGCACGGCAGGTGTTTTGTTTGAAGAATACCTTGAGAGTATAAACGTCGGCGGAGTTTTACTGCCCCAAGACACAACCAGCTTATAACCAATAGATCGGTTTTGATAAAGGAAGGGAATATACCCCGCCGTTCTCCAGATACAATATCTTCAAGGTATTCGATTATTTTATTCAATGGAAAGGTTTATCCGGGACAGACACACAGGTCTGTCCCTACGTTGTGTATAAATTATATGATGGGTGCTTCTTTACCAGTTCCAGCCGATTTGTATATGGCATCAAGCATCCGCATTACTTGCAGTCCATCAGCACCGGGACCTAATGGCTCAGTTCCATTCAGAATATTCGAGACGAACTCTTTGATCCTGTCTTTGCTTGGCTCAACTGGAGGTGCCTGAATAGCTGGTTCTTTATATATGTTAAAATCGGGATAAAGCGAAGCCGCCGCCTCAGTTCCAAAGAGATAGCAGTAATGAAAAGGAGGTCCGTTAATCGCCCAACTGACTTCAACGAAAATCGTTTGTCCATCTTTGAACCTTATAAGAGCAACAGCGAGATCCTCTATGTCCACAGGTCCATCGCCATAACCAACACCCCACGTACCCAAACCTTTTCCAGCACTACTGAGATTTGTGGAAGTGTATCCAGAAGCAGAAACAGGTTCAGGTCGCCCCATAAGCCACCACGTTACATCCAGCATGTGAGATGCAAGGTCAAGCAGTGGTCCGCCGCCTGACTTATCCTTTACGTGAAACCATCCTCTTGGAATAGCATTATTACGCAGCATAGCGGTCTTAGCGTAGTATATCTTACCAAGCTCGCCAGAATCTATTATCTTTTTGAGTGTGAGCGACCTGCCTTCATAACGGAAATTCAGAGACATAGCCAGTGTTTTTCCCGTTTTCTTTGCAGTATCCACCATCTTTTTTGCTTGTTCAGCGTTAGCCGCTAACGGTTTCTCGCAAAGGACGTGCTTCCCCGCTTCGAGAGCCGCAACCGCTACCGGGCTGTGCATCGTATTCGGTAGACATACGCTTACCGCATCCAGATCAGATCGTTTCAGCATTTCCTCATAGTCTGTGAAAACCATCGGTATGCCATATTTATCAGCCGCTTCCTGCGCCCTTTCCTTACTAACATCACATAAAGCTATTAGTTCAGCTTCCTCAGTATTTTTATAACCCTCCATGTGTGCCCTGCCGGCAAAACCTACTCCTACTACCCCAACTCTTAATTTATTCATGTTTAATCCCCCTAAGCACGAGACGTTTCAACCTGTATGATGTGGTGAATTATAGTCTCAATAGCATTTAGCTCGAATCAGAGAATTCTAACATTTTACTGTTTTCAGTGTCAACAAAAAAAACATTGTCCTTGTAAAAGGCTTCTGTATATTTTAGAATATGAATATCGGGTTGAGATTTTATAGAACCGTTGGTGTATAGAAATGCCCCTCCGAAATTATAAAGTAGATAAAAGTTTAAGAAATTCGCTTTTGCTGTCATTGATCCTGCATACTGTGATAATTATCGTGCTTGGATTCTTCATAATGGAAAGCGAACAGCGCAAAGTGAAGGAATCCGTCGCAGTAGACATGGTAAATATGGCGAAAAACAAGAATATATCCATACCCCGTCGAGTGTTAGAAAACAGGGAAAGTATCATTAATCTAAAAAAGCAGGATGAAAAACTGCCTGTGATGCAATTTAAGCCTCGTGAGTTTAAGCCGTCAAAGACGGAATCTCCAAAATTCGATAATGCGCCAAATGTGGTTACTTTGTCACCAATGTTTGGAACCGCAGTAAGTAAGATAAGATCAAATTTTGATGCGCCGCTACCGTCAACTACGGCAATTGGAGTAGCTATTGACAAACCGGGCAGTGGAACTGGTAAAGCAAAAATCGGATCAGGAGGTTCTCCCGTTGGGTTGATGGGCGGGGCAAATATCTTTGAAGTGGCGTTATACGGTATAGCCAGAAATATAATCGCCAAAAACAGAACAGGAAAAGAGGACATAGTTTTCCTTATAGACTCCAGCGGAAGCATGGAAGAAAACATCACCGCAGTTGTAAGGTACATCTATAAGATGCTTGAAGTATTCGAGGATAGCAAGCTGGATTTCACGTTGGGTGTAGTCAGATTCAACCGTATTCTGAAAGTTGACGACATAAAAGTCTATGATCAGACAAGAGACATAAATAAATTTAAGTCCATACTCAGATTGATAAAATGCTCTGGTGATGAGAGTATATTTAACGCTATTGAGGTAGGATTAACTCAGGTTAAGTTCCGGGACAACACAGACAAAACACTCATACTGGTTACTGATGAATCAATGAAGCCAAAGTCAAAAGCGGGGCAGTCGCCAAGAACGTTACCACGAAAAGAACTCATACAGCAAGACCTGCAAGAAGCTATAAATATGGCTAAAAGCATCGGGGTTAAAATCAGCGTGGTAGCCATAGAGGACGAAATGCACAAAACTCTAGCAAAAGAAACTAGCGGGTTGTGGTTTCCAATACCACAGCAATCGGTGAGTCCATAGATTCAAAATTCAGGCATTGATAAAGATACAGGATTCATGATACAGGATGGAAACAATATCCCATATCTTCTCCAATCTGTGTGTATCTGTGGTTAATTATGTTTTACCTGAAATATGAATCCGACTCGATTGGATCCCAAGCATAATTTTTATGTCCATAAAATAGACTCAAGCTGCTTGGTGCTTAACCCAAAACTGATCCCATTCTCCATTGGCTACCAATATACGTATGTTTAACACTGAATCTGCTCCTTTCCTACTCCATCTCATGCCTCGCAACTTCATCCTACGACATATCAGTATGTCTCCTGCTTTGTCTGCTGTGCCACTACCTATACTGATGCCTTTCGCTTTTGCTTCTCTATACCATATACCTGCACGGTTTCGCTCTATATAACCTGATAGACGATCTAATGAATAAAGCTTGCTCTCTTTGCGGAATTGCTTACGCAAATCCCGTATGTATGACAATGCTCCATCTACGTCTCCACTATCCAGATATTTCATTATGTCCCCTCTTGCTCTTTCTCGCTTCTTCTTGTCTTCATAAACTAATGACACCCGATCCTTTACCTTCTCACAAAGATGATAGTAATCCAGTATATACCTACTCTTTGGCATGTGGTCTTCTCTGAATCCTCGTATCCATGGTGCCCCATCTCCACGAACCAAACACTCTATACCATCAAGATTTCCTCTACTACGTTTATATAATTCCAGCACTATCCCCCAGTTCAAAATCTCCATATCAACAAAGCTACCCATGTAACGCTTATCCGTTATGGCATAAGTATTTGCATTTACCAACTCTCGCTCTGACCATACCATCGCCACTTTACCTTCCATTCGCTTTGCATTATCTCTGCTGTTTATCATCACTCCATCCATGTCTGCATATATTCTAACCTGTGGTTTTTCATTTAGTTGGATATTCTCAAAGTAATCTCCTTGTGCTATCTTGTCTGATTCTAACTCCTTTATCCTGCTACCATCTGTTTCTTGGGATACTTCCTCTCCAATTGTATTGGTTAGTTCGTGGATGGTATTGTGACTTACACAGTAACGATGGAGAACCTTCTTAAGGATGAATTCTGACTTTTCATAACTCCATGAAGCACCGCATAGCGTTGATAATTCCTCTACCTGTGAACTCATCCTTTGGCGTGGGCGTAGACCTAGTGTTTCATCCAGTGTATATTCTGTCTTCTTACAGTTAGGACAATAACTCATATACCTTGTGAAACTGACGTCAGAAACCATAGTTGCTATCTGTCTGGAACGTTTACGGTTTTGTAGTTTTGTATTGCATTGTTGGCAGTTGTCTTTTTTCAGGTCTTCATTCCAATCTGATAGTTTCCATTCCATCAGCAGACTACCAAGTTTGTATATCGCATTAAGGACTTCATTTTCTAAAGTATCCATGTTTGTTGGGTTCATATCAGAGAATTGTGAGATTATGTCTTGAAAAACTAGACCTATTGTATTAGCATTTATATTGTTCATTATGGCACATCCTTTCTTTAAGTTTATTTTTACCTAAATAGGATGTGTCATTTTTTTGGATTATGCAAGCATTTTTTATGCCATTTCTATTATTCTTTGTCTTATGGACAAAAACATTATGCTTGGATTGGATCAACCTTCTTGACAATATCACGTTGCACTGATATAATCTTTTAGAAATTTCCTATTTTAGATTCAAAATATAGATCTAAAAATATAGATCTAAATGAATTAGATTTTGTCTTAAAGACAGTATATAAGTCTTCAGGGTTGGGTGAAATTCCCTATCGGCGGTAACAGCCCGCTAGCGTTTTATACGCTGATTCGGTGTAATTCCGAAGCCGACAGTATAGTCTGGATGAAAGAAGACAAACTACAATGCCCGAAGATTTTCGGGCTTTTTTATTTATGGAAAACATTGACGAGAAATATATGCGCCTTGCACTTGATCTGGCGAGGAAAGCGAAGGGACGCACAAGCCCAAACCCAATGGTCGGTGCTGTAATTGTCAAAGATAACGAGATCGTTGGCACTGGATACCACCACAAAGCAGGAACCCCTCACGCTGAAGTTCACGCCATAGCAGATGCAGGTGATAAAACGAAAAGTGCTACTATCTACGTCAGCCTTGAGCCATGTTCACACTATGGCAGGACGGGACCTTGCACAGAAGCGATAATAAAAGCGGGAATATCCAGAGTCGTTATGGCAATGCCAGACCCCAATCCAAGAGTTGATGGTAAAGCGATACTTGAATCCCATGGCATAGAAGTGACAACTGGTATACTTGAGGACGAAGCACGCAAACTAAACGAGTTTTTTATCAAGTACATAACTATCGGCTTACCTTTTACAATACTAAAGACAGCAATGAGTCTCGATGGTAAGATAGCGACTCGCTCAGGCAAATCAAAATGGATTACATCTGAGGATTCCCGCAGGATTGTGCATCAGATTAGAGATGAAGTAGATGCGATAATCGTTGGTATTGGTACTGTGATCGCTGATGACCCATCACTTACAACAAGATTACCCAATGGTAATGGACATAATGCTATAAAGATTATTCTCGATAGCCATGCTCGAATTCCTCTTGAATCGAAAGTTTTGAATCTTAACAGCACAGCAAAAACGATTGTTGTTGTAACACCATTAGCGACTGAAGATAAAATAGATAAAATCAGGCAAAAGGCGGAAGTCCTTGTTGTTCCAGAGAAAGATGGCAGAATTGATATTCAGGAACTTATGAAAAATCTGGGAAAAATGGAGATCACAAGCGTATTAATCGAAGGCGGTTCTGAAGTCAACGCTTCTGCAATAAAATCAGGCATTGTTGACAGAGTAGTGTTTTTCATTGCGCCTAAGCTATTTGGTGGCAGAGAAGCTCCCGGTCCCATAGGTGGAGATGGAATTGATGATCCATCTGAAGCCATAAGATTAAAGGATATATCAGTAACTCAGGTTGGAGAGGATATACTAATTACAGGAACTCCATATTTTGTGTAATAGTCAACCAAATTATAGCTCCAGAGGAGCGATTGGCGAACCTATTATCCTCTTTTAATTTCTTCAATGATAAGATATAATATGCAATAGTTATGGAAGTTGATGAATTTTGTTGGCTTTCTGAATGGAGTAAAAATAATGGCAAGAATTACTTTCGTGCTGGTTTTGTCGGTTGTTTTAGGTATATGGATAAGTAGTGATTCATTCAGCAATCAGATGGGAATTGATGGTCCCGAAGTTGGGGAGAACGCCCCTGATTTCGCTCTGAAAGGCATGGATGGTCAGGAGGTGAAGCTTTCTGGCATTGATAAGTCAAAGCCTGTGGTTCTGGTCTTCGGTAGCTGTACCTGACCGCCGTTTAGATCCCAGGTTGGGACTTTAGAGGCTACCTATCAACAGTATAAAAACAAAGCGCAGTTTTACTTAATATACATCCGTGAAGCACATCCAGCCGATGGTTGGCAGGTTCCACAGAACGTACAGGATGGCTGGGTACTCAATGACCCGGTCACGTGGGAGGAAAGAAAAAAAGTCGCAGAGGATTTTCTCATCAAAACTCAGCTTTCTATACCAACGCTCATTGACAACATGGATAACAAGACCGACAGCGATTATAAAGCATGGCCAGACCGTATATACGTTGTCGGTATAAACGGTAAGGTAATGTACAAAGGCGAACCGGGCCCAAAGGGATTCAAGCCATCTGATATAGCCGATATTCTGGATACGAGTACGAAAGTCGCATCCAATGGCAAGTCAGCAATTGTATGGGGGGCTATCAAAAGTCAAAGAAATTAACACATATCTGTAAAGGCAGGCAAACCTTAACCATAAGAGAAATTATGAAGTAATTTGGGATGTGGTTGCCAAACCGGGAGACACCATACAGGTGGCAGAAGGTAAGTATTCCGGGACGTTTAATATTGGTTACATTACCATAGACAAGGCTGTCATGCTATACGGTGGATATTCTACTGACTTCTCAAATCGTGACGTTGTTCAGCATCCAACACTTTTTCAGCCTGATAACGAAAGCGGGGCTAAGTCCCGAAAAGCTCTCTTTACGTTGTCAGGTGCCATTGATGGTACAGTAATAGATGGGTTTATCTTTGACATGGGTATGCGCAACTCGTATTCTCCAACTAAGGGCAAACCCGAAGGAGTGGAAACAGGCATGTTGCTTCTTCCACCAGAAAAAGGACCAAATGATAAACCTACAGTTACTGAACAATGCCTGTTTTTAGCTGCCGGTAACAAGGGTGGCAACATCAAGATCAGCAATAATGTGTTCCTGAACAGCGCAAAGTTCGCTATACAGGGCGGAATTCCAACAGGAACCATCACTGTAACTAATAACGTCTTTGTATCAAACCGTATGGCGACTATAGAGTTATGGGGAACCAGTGCAAAAGAGATCGCCAATGCCGAGATCGCCAATAACACGATACTCTTTACGTGGAGCCGTGTTAAGGATTTTCTCGATATGGGATATGGCGTACGCATAATGACCAAGATGCAGTATAACATACACAATAATATCATTGGAACTTCCATTCTGGCAGGCGTTGATCATACAAGATTCAACAAAGATGATCTTGTTAAGCTGGATAATAACCTTTTCTTCCTGAATAAGAAAGCCGATCTGGAATATAGTCCTGACAGTAATACAAAGGTGAATATAACTGCTGATCAGTTCGGTGATATGGAACTGGCAAGCATTGAAGGCAATAAAAACGAGGTCCCGAAGGACTTTCCGATTGATAAGGCTTATCTTGAAGGTTTCTTGAGTGCGAGATACTCTGAGGAAGCAGACTACGACCCTGACTCTCCTGCTAACCAGATGCGCGAAGCATTCGGTTTGAACAAGCAGGGCAAGCTGGCAACCTCAGTTACTATGTTCGGTAATCGTTATTCATGGAAAGAGGCTTTGAAGCTATTTGGTGCTGTAAGCGGAGTCGGCGCGCAAAAGCCTGAATAGACCAGACCCGATATGGTTTAATAAATTTACGACTTGTGCTAATTCTCGTAAATTAAGGAATAAAGCCAGTTTGTAGTAGCTCAATTCATTGAGCGTTTTTATAAAAGTTCGATAAATCGAACTACTACAAACCAAACTAGCACAAGTCGTTAAATTTTGATTCGTCAAAACACCGTTATTTCTGTTCCTTGATTGTTCCAGTAGCCATTTGTAAAGCTCAGGATTGTCGTAAGTCACAGTCCACGAGTCGTGATCAGCATCAGGATAGACAGTAAACTGAACGCTCCCGCCGCATTCCTTGAGGGCATTAACCATCTTCTCGGATTCCTCTAATTTGACGGTGTTATCCTTTGCGCCGTGAAATACCCATACAGGAATGTCCTTGATAGCACTTATGTTTTTGGGGTCTCCTCCACCGCAGACAGGCACAATCGCCGCAAATCTTTTGGGATATTTCATAGCAAGCGCCCACGTTCCGAAGCCTCCCATGCTCAATCCTGTCAGGTATATACGATCCTCGTCCACAGCGAATTTGGATACAATATCATCAAGTAGAGCATTTAGTGCAATCAGTTCCGGTTCAAACGGCCACCATGAATTCGCCGGACACTGCGGTGATACTGCTATAAATGGAAAATCATCTTCTCGTTCTATGATCTTCGGGATACCGTGTACCTTAACTTTATTCAGATCGTCACCACGCTCTCCTGCACCGTGAAGGAACAGGATTAACGGATACTTTTTATCTTTTTCTGAACCGTATTCTTTCGGCAGGTAAAGAAGATAATTTAATTGGACGGTCATTGTGATCTGCGTTTCAAATTTCTTTGCATGTTGCTTACTTACTGGAGGGGTTGCCTCATCGCTTGCATAAGCCCCAAATATAAGGCACAATGGCAGTGTTACAGAAATCACAGAACTTAGAATGTTCATTTTTTTCTCCTTTCATTAATATTTGCCGTACTCAAAAGCCTCTTCGTACATCGCTATAACGTTATCAACCGGGAATTCGTCAAGCATCAGGTCATGACTTGCCGCCAGACAATACCCGCCACCGGGAGACATAATGTCAATGACCCTTCTCACTTCTTTACGAACGTCATTAACTGATCCTCGTGCCAGAACGTGCTGATGATCAATCCCACCATGAAAAGTCAGCTTATCGCCAAACTCAGCTTTCAATCCTGTTAAATTCATCCCCTTTGCGGATACCTGAACAGGATTCAGTGCATCCAGCCCAAGCTCGATTAAATCAGGTATAATTTCTTTGACAGCACCGCATGAGTGAAACATAGTTTTGAGTTTCCACTGCTTTGCCAACGCAATAAAACGCTGAATCTCAGGCTTACAGAAAGTGCGCCAGTGTTTCAGAGATATAATGAGTGACAACTGCGTTCCCATGTCGTCGCCGAAAAAGAAAATGTCTATTTTATCTCCAACAGCTTCAAAGAACCTTGTTGCCAGTTCGTAGTAAAAATCACTGACTTTTCGGATCACAGCCTGCATAACCTCTGGATGTGTGTGCATCTTGACGAAAAACTCTTCCATACCGACGAGTTCAGTCGCATCTGTAAAGACAACGACCCACGGACCGCCGATGATGGCATATTCCATCCACTTATCGCATTGTTCAGCTAGATGGCTGAAATCAAACCAGTCTGGAGATGGCCACCCTTTATAGTTAAGGACTTCCTCAACAGTTTCAACGTCTGCAAGGGGATGTGACATCGGTTGTCCATAATAATAACCTTCCCGTTTAACTCCCCAGATAGCCTTATCTCCCAATGGAGGACCGACGTATTGCTCACGCACACGCCGAAAGTCAATGTGCAGTTTTCGCATCAAGTCCTCTTCATCTGTTGCAGAATAGGCTTTCATGATTTTATCGGTAAGACCTTCTGATGCGCCGTACCACAATGGCACTCTGTCTGGTTCACGATGCTCAAACGCTGTCAACACTCTCTCTTTGCTGTTCATCTCTTCATCAATCCTCGCTTATGTGGATATACATCACCTATCGTTGTTTCTTGCTGATTATCATTTTAACAGTTGATTCATGCCTTTTCAAGAATTTTATATTTTTTGTTGCATTTCTTTTAATTTGGTGATATTCTAATTTTTGGTTATTGTTGACATGGTTACTCATCTATTAGAAATATGAGGAGGTGTAGTTTTCATGATTAAACAGCTAATTGTTTTTACATTTGTATTTTTATCTTTTTCACTGATCATGGAATCTGCGTATGGCACTACAGCGTTGCCGACAGTTGCCTTTATCTACATGGGCGACAATGGCCCTTTCACAGAACCAGCGCTGCAGTTTGCAGAAAAAACACTTAAAGCGACTGTGCTTGTTCGAAAGGATTTAACAAGTGCTAATCTGTCAAAGTATGCTGTTGTATGGTGGCACGAAGGTGACTCAGACCCCGGAGCATTGAAAGATCAAGAGATTAAGACATTCATGGACTACACTAAAGCAGGAGGAGCCGTTTTGTTGTCAGCCTGGGCTATAAGGTATGCAACACCTATGGGATTAGAGAACGCCGAAGCACGTCAGTTTGGACCAACAGCAGATGATGGAATTGCAGTAGGGATCACTATACGTGAGGATATGAAGAATCTTCCTCTATGGAATGGGCTGAAAAGTCTTAACGGTGGCGCTCCCAAGGTTGGGGATAGGATACAGGTCAATTCCACAGGATACCCGAAAAGTGGAGACTATTTTGATAAAATATGGACAAATTTCATCACAGTTGCTGATGCCTGGGGCCCATCGGCAAATGATTGGGGAGATCGTATTGCAGCATTCGGATACTGGAAAGTGGATAAAGGGAAAGTGTTTAGTATGAATTGGCGCCTTCCCAACTTTCATTCCAACAACAAAGATATTGAAATGCTTCAGCAATTGACTCAGAACCTTATAAATTGGCTGGGAAGTGAGTCACTTTTCTTTGCTATTGATCAAGCTGGCAAATTAACAACAACCTGGGGTAACATAAAAACTAAGTAAACACAATATTAAAAATACCCTGACTACAGTTTAAAACAACGGCTGTAGACAGGGCGCTTTTGCTTCTTTTAAACTTTTATACCCGTCATAAACTGTCCGTCTTGAACTCGACCAAAAACCTTCCACAACAAACCAAAGCATTTTCTCTTGTTAATAATACATGATATAAGATAAAATATCATCATGGAAAACGAATTATTAAAATTGAAAAGGAGGAAATAATCAGCCATGAAGTTTATAATGTTTACCAAGCATCTCGAAGGGCTGGACATACCGTCTATAATGAAGGCACTGAAATCAGCAGGAGTCGAAGGCGCGGATTTGTGCGTCAGGCCCGGCTATCCTGTAAACCCGGACAACGTTGACAAAGATTTACCAAAGGTGGCGAAAATGTTCGCTGATGATGGTCTGTGCATACCTCTGGTGACAACACCGGGGGATTTTATAAGCGCAGACGCGCCTTATGCAGAGAAGATGTACGCTGGCTGCGGTGAAGCTGGCGTTGCTAACATCAAACTCGGATACTGGCACTGGTCGGCTAATAACGGCTACTGGCAAACTGTTGATAAAATACGCAAGGAACTTGAAAACCTCTCCAAGCTATCGGAGAAATACGGACCCAAGACCTGCATACACAACCATTCAGGTCACTCGATGGGCTTGAATTCATGCTCGGTCATGAACCTTGTTCAGGGGTTTGATCCGAAGTACGTCGGTGTTTTCTCTGACACCGGGCATCTTTCCATCGTCGGTGAGCCGATTGACATGGCTCTGGATATTGTTAAGGAGTATATCTCTGTGATAGCGTTCAAAGACCTTATGCGCCGTCCCGGTGAGAGTGGCGGACTTGTTGTGCGCATTGGCGAAGGCTTTGTTGACTGGAAGACGACGCTGAAAACTCTAAAAGCTATCGGGTTCGATGGACCTGTAAGCTTCCACAGCGAATACAGCGGATTTCCGGTTGAAACCGTCATTGACCTTGCACGTATTGACGTACGATTCATAAACGGGCTACTCAAGGAGATGTAAAATATGCCAACCATAGATGGAATTGAACTAAAACAACTGGTCTGTAACAACGAATTCAAGCCTCGCTGGGAAGATTACACTCTTGGCGATCTGGGTTCCAATGACGTGAGAGTGAAAAGCGAATTAACTGCATCGAAGCATGGTACAGAAAAAGGTGAGATACTCGGCAAAGCGATATACATGAACGTTCCCTTTGGCAAGGGCAACGTATTTGACCGCTCCAGAGAAACCCCTTGTGACCCAACGCAGTGGAGACCTGTGGGAAATACGACTGTCGGAACGGTCATAGCTGTCGGCAAGGACGTTAAGCATCTCAAAGAGGGTGATAAAGTATATGGTTATGGCGGGTTCCGTACCGTCCATCAGGGTTCACACTTCAAGAAATTGGATGGAATTACACCGGAGTCAGCATGCTGTATGGATCCTGCGGATTTTGCTATGGCGGCGGTCAGAGACGCATTTATCCGTATAGGCGATAACGTAATAATCTTCGGGATGGGCGCAATTGGTCTTTTCGTCACTCAGTTTGCAAGGATGGCGGGTGCGCTGGAAGTAATTGCAGCTGATCCGATACCGGCAAGACGTGAATTGGCTTTACAGCATGGTGCTACAAAAGCCGTTGATCCCAATGAAGTCGGAGATTTTGGCATGGCAAGCAGGGAATGGTTCCCCAATGGCGCGGACGTGACTGTCGAGGCAAGCGGAAATTACAATGCGCTCAATCAGGCACTCAGAGCAACGTGCTACAATGGCAGGATTATCCCATTAGCGTTCTATCTCGGTGATGCGAAAGGGCTTTATCTTGGCGAGGAGTTCCACTTCAACCTGCTAAACATCATTTCCGCTCGTGCGTGCAGTTCCCCGCAGCGTGATTTGTTCTGGAGTGAGAGCAGGATATTTGATACACTGGTAAAGCTTTTCACCAATGGGACACTCAAACCTTATGGTTTGCCAAACCCAATCGTAACGCCTGACAAACTCCCGGAGACTTACGGAAAGATACTCCATGCACCTAATGAAGTTATTAAGGTAGCTGTAAAATACTAAACTTACTTTGGAGTGCTGAAGCCACGCTTCGGCAAGCGCAAGCATGGCTTGCGCACTCCATGTATGGGAAAAAATGACAGGAAAACAAAAAATTGAGTTGGCATTTTCACTGAATGGAACAAGCGAAATCCCTGCGGTAATCTGCTACGAGGGCATCTATATCCGTGACCACCGGGAACAGTTGACATCATGCCCCTGGTGGTATCAGTATTCACCCGATATTGAAGAGCAATTGCAGTGGCATCGTGACGTGAGAACTAAAACCGGGCAGGACTGGTTCTATCTTCCATTCTTCTATTCCAGAGAGGAACGTGAAAACATATCCATCGAGGTCAGTTCTGAAGGTGTATTCCAGACAGACAAACGCACTAGAAGAACCTACATATTAACGAAACCACAGGTCGCCGGCTGGTCGAAATCGGGAGGTTTACATTCACACCATCCTAAGCATTTGATAACTACAATCAAGGAAATAGACAATGCTATCTATGTCTCTCCAGATTTTGACCCGAAGTGGAGTATCGAGGACGGAAGGAACGACCTTGCGTTACGCTTGCTTGACGAATTCAGCGATCTTTATCCCATAAGCCACGTATCGTCGCCATTATGGCTCACGTATCAGTTATGGGGATTCGAGGGTATGATGACTATGATAGCCACAAAACCTGAGTTGGTTAAACACGCCTGCGAGAGATTCCTTACTCAGGGTATACATCAAGTTCAGCAATGTGCGATGCTTGGTGCCGCTGGAATCTGGATAGAAGAATGTATGACCGACATGATAAGCCCGAAGTCATTCGCTGAATTAAATGTTCCCTTTCTGCAAAGGCTTGTTGAGGAGATACGTAAAGCTGGAATGAAGAGCATCTATTATTACTGCGGCGGTCCTGCTGGAAAGTGGGGGCATATATTATCCGTTGGTGCGGATGCCATATCTCTTGAAGAAAGCAAGAAGGGGTTTACCATTGATATTGAGGACGTTGTTGACCGTGTTCAGGGAAAATACACTATTCTAGGCAATCTTGATGCAATAAATATTTTACCTTATGCTACTGAAGATGAACTCCGTGAGGAGATAGAAAGACAGATAAACACAGGGCGCAGAAATAATGGGCGATTCATAATGAGCATCGGCAGTCCTGTGACGCCGGGAACAACGGTTGAGAGTGTGCGGCTATACTGTGACCTTGTGCATGAATTGGGCAATATTTAACACCCCCCGAATCCCTCTCAAGCGGGGAGTTAGAGCCAATTCCCCGCTTGAGAGGGGAAACACAGATTGCGAAGCAAGACGTAAGGGGTGTGTATAGGTTATATTGAAGGAGTAATCATTATGCAAACTGTTACACTTAGACGAACCGGGCTGAAAATGTCACGTCTTGGATTCGGAACTGGCACTCACGGCTGGAATGGAAGTTCTGAGGAGACAAGGATAGGACATCAAAATCTGGTGAACCTTATGCGCCTGGGATACGAACACGGTATCACATTCTGGGATTCCGCTGATGGTTACGGCAGTCATCCGCACCTCGCTGACACCCTTGAAGGCATTGACAGATCATCAGTTACAATTCTCACAAAGTCCTTCTCGAAGTCTCCTGATGAGATTCGCAATGACATCAAAAGGTATTTGAAGGAATTACGCACAGATTACATTGACATTTTACTCATGCACTGCATATCGGATCCCGATTGGCTGAGAAAATATACTGGTGCAATTGAAGCACTAAAAGAAGCGAGGGATAAAGGTATTGTGAAAGGGATCGGTATGTCCTGTCATAATCTCGGCGCATTAAAAACCATCGCATCTGCGGATTGGATTGACGTTGTGCTTGCAAGGATTAACTATGATGGGATCAATACAGACGGAACACCAGATCAGGTTATGCCTGTGCTGAAAGATATATACGATGCGGGCAAGGACGTTTTAGCCATGAAGGTCATCGGTCAGGGAAAATTGAACGCAGACGTGCCGAAATGTATGAAGTTCATCCTGAGTTTACCCTACATTGACGCAATAACCATCGGCATGACCAGCGAAGCACAGTTGCTTCAGAATGTCTCTTTATTGAATGAGTATACTTCAAACGCTAACGCTTCTATACGCTAAATATAGCAAGGAGTTAGTCAAATGGCTTATGACAAAAGTGTTTTTATTCTTGGGGCAGGTGCTTCTGTACCCGCAGGTGCGCCTGTACTAAACGACTTTTTGAAGAAAGCAAGGGAGTTGCTAGACAACCCCAATTCGGAATTAGATAATGCTGACAGGGAAGCGTTTAAACATGTTTTTGAATGGCGTGGTAGAATGTATCCAGCACTAAGATTTTTGAAACTCGATCTTGAAAATATGGAGAATCTCTTCTGTCTGGTAGACATGTCTTATCAACTTGGGTTTGAGAAAAAGAAGAAGGAGAAGAATATTATAAATGACTTGATCCGGTTGGTGGGTAGAACTCTTGATTTGACGATAAAATTTAAAGAAATTTATAAAATACTAAAGTTTGGACAAAATGATGAAAACTTATGCAGCTTTCATCAGTGTTCTTTGTTTTTTCTGTGTGTTATTGTTTATCACTTTTGACGCAGAAAATA
>Ga0315274_10000847_pt1 | contig 47517 bp, 29 predicted proteins | sample YL17G02_20_MG_FD_203700 | JGI IMG/M metagenome (GOLD analysis project Ga0315274, IMG submission 203700) | Sediment microbial communities from Yellowstone Lake, YNP, Wyoming, USA - YL17G02_20 | ecosystem: Environmental > Aquatic > Freshwater > Lake > Sediment | place: USA: Wyoming | collected... | reverse complement strand
ACCGAAACGCCGTGCTCAATCATGTCTCTGCGCGCCTGATCCGAGGTTTCATTGAGGTTGAAGCTGGACCAGTTCATTTTGGCGAACACGTCGTTCGGAAGCTCGACCGGCCATACTTCGATCCGCAAGGGCATCGCCCTGATCGTCGGCGGCTTGGTCAGGCTGCCGAGGTAAAGCGTGAGTTCGTGCAATCCAGGTTTGAGACCATGCGTGTCGACCGTCAGCCATACTTGTCGAGCTTCATCCGGCGGCAGCGAGACCGTGCGGGCCAAGTCCAGCTCCGGCAGGGCGTCAAACACGCGGTCGTGCATCGCCGCCGCCACAGGCACGGCGCGCCGCAAGGTCACGTGCTTCGCCAGTTCGGGTTCGAGCGGCCGCCCCTGTTTTCCTTTAGGGTCCGCAAACGTGCACCGCACGTCAATCGGCTTGTCGCTGACGTTTCGAAGCGTAACGGCGGCATCTTCGAACTCGTTGCCAAACGCTCGGATGTTCACCGTCGCATCCGTAGCAAACGGCTCCGGCGCCGCGACAGGATCGAATGGATCCCACGGGTTTGTGTCAGGCCAGCACACGAAATCGCCTGTGCCTCCCTGCCGCCAAAAGTCACCCAGCCTCTGCGCCAACGTCTCAAGCGCAGCCGCGTGAGCGCGAAGCTCCGTCGCCTTATCCTCGATGACTTCCGCAGGGGCTTTCGATTCCGCCAGCGCCCGCACGGCCTCCCGTTCAGCACGGAGCATGCCCAGCCGCACTTGTAGCGGCGACGCCTCCGCCTTTACGTTCCTGGCAGCCTCGATGGCCGTTTCGCAGGCCTTGTTTACCGCGTCGAAGTGGCATGAGTCCGGCGATTGTGGGGCCGCCTCACGCACAGCGACAAGACGCGGCACGACCGGGTCGTTAGTGTGCAGGTGAATAACCACCTGGACTGCTTCACCGCTGACCAGATGTATGGGAACCGCCGCCGACGTCGCGCCGGGTTTCAAATCCACAATGCGCATCTCGTCTGCAGGTCCCGATCGCAGCGCGATCACTTCGAGAAACGCGTTTTCAGGAACGGGCTCTTCCCAAGACACCTGCCATGGTCCGACGCCCCAAACGATGTCTCCCGTGTCGATCTTCATGTCGCCGACGGGCCGCATATCGCGCAACGCATGAGGCGCCGACTCCGCGCCCGGCTCGGGCATGCCGCCCTCCGGCACGTTCCCATTAGCGGTCATCCGCGAATTCCCGCGCGGCGAGGGCCAGGCAACGCGTCCGTGCCCGTTCCACGTCAATGCTTGGACCTGATTGGGTCCCTCGGAGCAGAAAATGACCTCAAGATTGCCGTCGCCGTCAATGTCGCCGACAGCCGGGCCCGCATTAGCGCCGGTCCCGAGCTTCAACTCGGCTTTGATTGCGCCGGTCGCTCCGACCACGTAGGCGGACGCACCGGATTTAGGGTCCGTTCCGCGCATGCCGGCGATCGCTTCAAGTTGCCCATCGCCATCGACATCCGCGACCGCGGGCGCCCAGAACAACCCATGCCCGCCAAGCTGAGCGCGCCAGCGTCGCGTCCCGTCCGCGTTCTCACAGTACAGATTGTTCGCTTTGTCGCCATGGATAACCTCAAACACACCGTCGCCATCGAGGTCAACGACGGCGTTCGAGAAGTATCCCTGCATCACATCGTTGGTCCGCCAGAGAAAGGTTCCTACGAGCCCATCGAGGGCCATCAGGCAGGTCGCGTTGCCGACGTTGCTGCGCGTAATGAGGATTTCCGCCTTGCCGTCGTTGTTGAGGTCGGCGAGGTTCGGGCCGGACCGCCCGTATGGCGCCAACTCGGTATAGCGCCACTCGACGCGCCCAAATGAGTCAAGGCAGTAAACATGGCCGTTATCCGTGCCGTACACAATTTCCGGGACCTTGTCTTTGTCCACGCAACCGACCGCGATGCCGCCCACGCGGAACCGGTCACCGAAAAACCGCCATAAGAGTTCGCCCTCGGCGCTCAGGCAGTTCAGCCAGCCATCGTCGAATCCCGCAAGGATCTCGAGACCTCGATTGGGAGTGAGATCCGCCGCAACGAGCATCTTGAAGCCGCCGGCCGGTGTGTCGAAAGCATGCGTCCATCGAACCTGACCCTGTTGGTCCAGACAGACCACGGTTCCGTCTACAAGCGCCACCAGAGACTCGACGGCCTCGTCCATGTCGATGTCGGCCACCGTAGCAGGTGTTGCCGTGCGCGCAAGCATGGTGGATTTCCACACTTCCGCTCCCTTGCCATCCAAGCGCACGACGGACGTGCCCGCAGTGATGACAACGCCGGCCGGCTGGGTCTCGCTCGGAAAAAACGTCGGCGCCGAGGCAGGTGCTTCGGTCGCGTACGTCCACTCGACGGTCTGGGCCTGTGCGTTTCCGGCCAGTGCGAACCCGATAAGGATCAACAACAAGAGTCTTCGCATATCATGGGCGCCTTTCATGTTTGAAAAGTAGGGGCGGTTTCTCCGAAACCGCCCCTACCTGGCCTCCACTTGTGCGACTTTTCAAACAACCTCCAAAAACAATCTCAGGATCCGATTCGTCCTGTGATTCGTATGCGGATCATGACATCTATCACGGGCATGTCGGCGGGTGCAGGAACAATGCCCCGGATGCGGACGCCCAGTCCGGGACACTCTCCTTCGGGGTTGCCGGACTCATTGTCCAGGAGCGTCAGGAAATCAACGGGATCTGTTGGTGTCAACACGAGCGGCGAATCGAGGCCCGATGTCGACGTCCCATTGCCAAGGTCAACTTCCGCTTGCGGCGCCCCTTGCACAGGCGAGGGCTGCCAGAATATCCCAAAGTATGTAATGTCCTTGAAACTCCCTTGGGTCGCAGTCAAAGTCGTGTCGACCAGTTCTACGGATTCTATGTGCACCAGTTGAGCGAGCAATGGCCCCACTGCCGCTTCGAGCAGATCTTCGAGGTCCTGGCGGCTGGGCAACGGCCCGCACAAGGGCAACGTGGGTATCTCGAGGTCGTCGGGAATCGGTTGGCCTGCAGCAATGCCGCCGAGGTTCGGAATCGTGAAACCGTCCACGAGGTTGATTGGCACCGTGATGCTTTTCGAGCAGCCCGCGTTCATGATCGCGGCCGTCATCACCCCAATCGCGAGCAACAGCATTCTTGCTGGGAACATTGTCTTGGCCATTATTAGTTGCCTCCTTGACTCGGGGATTTCTCCGTTGCGCCAGTATAGCACAAGCGACACCCGACCTCGCACTACGCGTTTCGCTTTGCTTCCCTAACGGCTGCGACAGAGCGTGGTTACGAGGTTGCAGCGCCTCGAGCGCAGGGTCCGCCGTCTCGTTTATGAAGTTGGCCTTGCGAGTTCGCCATGAAGTAAAATCACTTTACATTTTATGTGAGACCGGGTAAACTCGCAAGGGAGACTGTTTGCGAACGCGGGCTTAGGAAAGATATCGGGGGGCGCCCCGTGATGTATTTGCGAATGAGGAGGCGACAATGCGAAAGACAGAGGCGCGCGCAAGCCGCGGCGTTCGGGCTGCGCAATACTTTGGGGAACTGTCAAGCGTGACAGCGACTTGCACCAAGCTTCAGGGCTTGTGCCTGTTGCTGATAGCCGCGCTGCTGATTTGCGCGGGATCCGCGTCGGCGTTTGAAGTGAATTTCCGCGACGCGAATCTCGAGGCGGCGGTTCGTACGGCGTTGGACCTGCCGACGGGGCCCATCCAAGACACAAAGCTGCTTGAGCTGACCGCCCTGAACGCATCCTACCGCGAAGTGCGCTTTCTCGATGGTCTTGAGTTCTGCACCAATCTTCGCCAGCTCCAATTGCACGGGAATCAGATTGGGGACATCTCCGCCGTTGCGAGTCTCTCCAAGCTTCAGGATCTGTACCTCTGGAGCAACCAAGTCAAGGACATTTCGGCGCTTGCCAATCTGCCTGACCTGAGATTTCTCTTCTTACAGGACAACCAGATCGAAGACATAACGGCGTTGGGAGAGAACGCGCAGATGAATCCGCCGGGTCTGACCAGCGCCGACGTCGTCAACCTCAGCGGGAATCCTATCGACCAGAACGGGCTCTGCAACGTGATTGACGGCATCCTTCGCCCCGCGGGCGTCACGGTCTATGTGACTTATGAATGCGGCACCGTTGTCGTGGACATCCCGGACAAAAACCTCGAGTCGGAGTTGCGCCGGGTCACGCTAAAACCGACGGGAAACATCCTCGACACGGACCTGATCAACCTGACTACACTGAGATCGCCGCATACCGGCATCACGAACTTGACGGGAATCCAATACTGCAAGAATCTCACGTCATTGGATCTCACTGGAAACCGTATCGAGGACATTACCCTGCTCGGAGGGCTGGGCAAGCTGACCGCGCTGGCCCTGGGCGGCAACCAGATTCACGATCTGCGTCCCCTCGTACAAGCCTACGGCCTCACCTACCTCGAGTTACAGAGCCAGCACACATTGGACGGAACCAAGGTGCTAAGCGACCTTGAAGGACTGGAATTCCTGGGCGGGCTGGTCACGCTATATCTGCACGACAACGCCATTACCAGCATTAGCAAGCTTGGTTGGTTACTGAACCTACAAACCCTTTCGCTGAGCAACAATCAGATCGCCGATGTGAGCATCCTGGACGGTATTGACACGCTTGAATGGCTGGATCTCGGCGGAAACAAGCTCAGCGATGACGATATGCCTTCCATATCCAGGTTGACCAACCTGAACCATCTCGGCGTTTGGAACAACCAGATCATTACCATCGACCGTCTCGCGGATCTCAAAAACCTCGTCTATCTGGACGTTTCACATAACCGGATCGAGGTTATCGATATCCTCGTGGGGCTCACGAACCTGCAAGAGTTGCACCTGGATGACAACCTAATCTCGAACACCGTGGCACTCGCCGGACTCCCTGAGTTGGCCGTGCTTACGCTGCAAGACAACGGCATCAGCGACATCAGCCCGCTTGCCGCCAATACCGGTCTCGGGGATCGTCCTCAAAGCCAGGAGGCCCAAGACCGGCTGGACATTCGCGGAAATCAACTCAGTCAGGAGAGTCTTTGCAACGAGATCCCGGTGTTGCTCAAGCGCGACGTTCAAGTAAGTTTCGACGGGACATGCTGTAGCCAGAGCTTCTCTATGACAACGTCCCTTGTCGGCTCCGGAACGGTGAGTCCCGCGCCCGGCGTCCGCCGGTTCTGTGCAGGAGACCGCGTACCGCTCACGGCCACGGCGGCAACCGGTTGGCAGTTCGATCGATGGGAGGGCGACGTGACGGGGAGCGTCAACCCGACTTCCGTGATAATGACCTCTGACATGCGCGTGACCGCCGTATTCCATGACACGACTATCACCTTCACGCTCACGCTGGCGGTCGGGCCGGACGGCGGCGGCCACGTAATAGCCACAGGATCCAATCCTTACCCAAGCGCAAGCCTCGTGACGGTCACGGCGGTCCCGGATGCTGGTTGGGTCTTCGATCACTGGGAAGGCGATCTCGAGGGCAGGACGAATCCGACGGACCTGCGAATGAACTCGGATAAGCTGGTAAGGGCCGTGTTCAAGCGGCAGCCTCCCAAATACACGCTTACCACGGTCGTCTTTCCGCCGGGTAAAGGCGAGACAAATCCGACTGAAGGCGAACATCAGTACCTCGATGGCGAAGGCGTCCGCGTGACCGCAACCGCGGTTGCCGGCTGGGCATTCGATCACTGGGAAGGCGATTTGTCCGGCTCGACCAATCCGAACACGGTGGCGATGACAAGCGACAAAACGGTCATCGCCGTCTTCAAGAAGAGATTTACCTTGACCATGACCATCGTAGGCGATGGAACCACGGAGCCGCCCGCCGGTGACAATCCCGTCGTGGACGGAACCGAAGTGCTCGTGCGCGCCACGGCCGGTCTCGGGTGGGTCTTCGACCACTGGGAAGGCGACCTGAACGGCTCGGTAAATCCTCAGACCATCGTGGTGACGGCGAACAAGCACGTCACGGCGGTATTCAAGGATGACACGTTTGACTTCACTTTGGCTATGACCGTAGAGGGTCTCGGCGCCACGGTTCCCGCGACCGGTTTCCACCGGTTCCTGAGGGGCGACAAGGTGGTGGTGCGCGCCATTCCCGGCGATGCCTACGTATTCGACCACTGGTCAGGCGCACTTTCGGGCGAAGACAATCCGGCGACAATCATCATGGACAGCGATAAGACGGTACAGGCCGTCTTTCTGTTCGCGCCGGTAACGTACGTCTTGACAACCTCCCTCGAAGGCGGCGGAACGGTTTCGCCAGCGGAGGGCCAGCGCACATACGCCGCGGGCAAGAAAGTGACGCTCGTGGCAACGGCTGACCTCGGTTGGGCCTTCGATCACTGGGAGGGCGACGTCGGCGGCGAGTCGAACGTCACTATCGTTACGATGATCTCGGACGAGACCGCGAAGGCCGTGTTCCGCAAGTCGCCGGCTATCACGGCGATCTCGCCCGACCGGGGCTCGATCGTGGGCGATGAGCCGGTCTCGATACTGGGCCTGCAACTCACCAGGGTGGGGTCGGTGCTGTTTGGCGCGAACGAAGCGCAGATTCTCTCCGTCAGCGACACGGCCATCAATGTGGTTACACCCAAAGCAACACCGGAGCACCCGAACCCGCGTGGGGCCGTGGACGTAGTTGTGAACACGGCCATCGGAAGCACGGTGAAGCCCGCCGGGTACACGTTCATCGAGCTGGCTCCGCCGCCGGAAGTCGGTACCGCAACGCCGAACCGCGGATCCGTTTTGGGCGGCGATGTCGTCCTCATTCGGGGCCGGAATCTGGCAATGACCCGCACCGTGACGTTCGGGGGGACGCCCGCATTGATTGCCGCATCGGAAGAGACGCGTCTGTACGTCTCGACCTTGCCTCACGATCCCGGAACCGTGGCCATCGAGGTAACGACACCTTCCGGAACGGCAACAGCGCCCAACGCCTTCACGTACGTGGTCAATCCGGAGATCGTGAGCGTATCGCCCGACCAAGGCAGTATTGCAGGCGGGGAAACGGTCTCGATCATCGGTAGCGGGCTTAGTAACCCCTCCCAGGTGCTTTTCGGCACTGAGCCGGCCACAATTACATCCTCGGAAGCCGGCAAGATTACGGTGGTGACGCCGGCGAATGTGGAAGGGCCCGCGGACGTCGCGGTCACAACGGTCGGCGGCACGGCGACGCTGCTTCGGAGTTTTGACTATTTCAGCGGGGCAGCCACCCTCGAATGCACCGTGCTCGATGAACTGACCCGAGCGCCGCTTGCCGGCGCTGCGGCGAGGCTCGAAACGGGAGGGCGCAGCGCTACGACGGACGCTAACGGCTTCTGCGTATTCAACAATGTCCGGCCGGGTGATTATCTGCTCTTCCTGTCGGCGTCGTCGTACGCGCTTCAGGTGAAATCGATCACGCTTCAGCGTGATGAACACGCCGCCCAGACGATCCTCATGCGCGCGGCTATCGTCTCGAACGGCGGATGCGCGCCGTTCCTGAAAAGCCTCGATGCAAAGGTCATCGAGAAAGTGCTGCCGCTCAGTGTACAGGAATCGGCTTCGGGCGCCGGCGTCGCGCCAACGTCCACGTTGGCCATCCGTCTCACCGAGGCGGACGGCGTGGACCCGGTCTCCGTCTGGGCCATCATCGAGGATGACAAAGGGGCGCTCGGATCGGGCGGGACATGGCGGCCTGTTGTTCCGGGCGATGACCGCGACGGCTGGGTCCTATTCGCGCCCAATAAACCCCTCGAGGCCGCACAAACGGTGAAGATGACGGTTGGCGCCGTTACGGCGATCGGAAATATCGTCGGCCCGGTATCGCAGGATTTCCGCATAAGTTCTGAGAAGCAGGCTACCGTTGATGAACCCACCCTGAACGAAGATGGCGGCGTTACGGCTCTGCCGCTGCTTCTGGGAACAGCGAAATCCCCTGTGTATCGCATTGGCCCCTCGGGGGTGTTCACCAAGGCCGTGCCCGTGCAGATCCCATTGGCGCCCGGACTGAACCCGGATGACCTTGATATCTATTACTACAGCGAATCGGCTGCACATGCGGGCTGGTACCAAGGCGCAAACGTCGTTGGCTGGATAGTCCCCAAGACACGCCGAACCGTCACGGCGGACGGCCAATCCTATCTCGAGATCCAGGTCAACCACTCCGGCGTCCTGCAACTGGGACAGGCATTGAAGGTCCGGTTCGGAAGCGCCGCGCCGCTCGAACTGAGCGCCGCCGGAGGCCGCGCGCGTTGGATTGCCTTTGGACTGGTTATCGCGGCGCTCACGGCGCTCTGGGGAAGGTTGGCCTTTCGGCGCGGCAGAATCTAATGTTGTGGTTCATCCAAGAGGTTCGTTGTACCGCCTTTAGGCTGCGCCCTCACTGAATGGCAATGGACCGAATGGACGGAGTGGACAAGAGGCGTCTCCGGCGTGTGCGATCGTACCTCTTGTCCACTCCGTCCTTTCCGTCCCTTTTGTCCTTTTCGTCTTTGAAGGAGGGCAATCCTCATGCATCGCAGACTGTTATGCTCTGTGGCGCTGTGCACCGCCTTGATCGCATCGGCGGGCGCGACGGAACCGCGTCTCAAGTGGTCCTTCGAGACCCAGGGCAAGATCTACGCGGCGCCCCTCCTGAGCGACATCAATCAGGACGGCAAGCTCGAGGTCATCGTGTGCGCATCGAGAGACAAGCGCATTCTGTGCCTTGACAGCGCCGGAGAGATTCTCTGGGACTGCGGAATAGATGACGGACATGGCGATGGCTTTCAGGCGATGCCCTCGGCACTCGACTACGACGGGGACGGTAAACAGGAAGTGTTCTTCGCCACAAAGGGCGGGACCGTGGGTTGCATCGATGCCCAAGGCCGGCTCATCTGGCGCGCGTTCACGAACGACAATATCGATTACAGCGGCCCCGTCCCGCTGGATGTGGACGGCGACAACCGAGCCGAAGTCGTCTTCGGCGCCGATAGCGGACGCGTATACTGCCTCGACGACTGCGGCATCGAGAAATGGCGTTACCAGGGCAAAGGCGCCGTGCGAGGCATACCTGCCGTCGATTGTGACGCAAAGACGCACAGCGCGCGGATCTTCGTCGTCTTCGCAGGAGGCATGGAGGCGTGTCTCGATGGAGAGGGGAAAGTTGTCTGGTCTTCAACGGAGCTATCCGCTCGGAAAGTCCGGTATTCCACGCCCGCGCTCGGCTTCGTCGACCAGAATCCGGACCTTGATCTCGTCACCGTCACCGACGATTTCCAGGTCATCTTGCGCGATGCGGCCACGGGGACCGAGAAGTGGCGGTGGGCCGGAAAATCCTCGATCGATCAGACCAACAGCGTCGCCCTCGCCGATTTTGACGGACGCAACCAGGCCGACATCGTCTGCGCGGACGGGACCGGCCAAGGCGGCGTTGGCCACGTGCACCGTTTGCGCGATGGCCGGGCACTGTGGTCGGTGGACGTCGGCGGGGGGGTGGTGCAAGGGCCTTCGATTGCGGACGTGGACGGAGACGGGCGGCTCGAGATCCTCGTGTGCTCGCGGTCAAAAAGGTTGATATGCCTCGCGGACAACGGAGAAGAGAAGTGGTCGTTCCCTTCCAAGACCGAGGTGATCACGACGCCTGCCGTCGGAGACATCGATCGAGACGGCATCGTCGAGATCGTCTTCACCAGCAAGGACCGCTCGGTGTATTGCTTGACGGTGGATGGGGCCTATCACCCCGATTTGATGCCGTGGCCGATGATCTCACATGACCCCCAGCTTTCGGGCAACCAGCGAGGCACCCCGTTCGTTGCGCCTGCGATGCTCTCTCCGCCTTCCGCGCCGGACCTTCTCCTTCCTGTTCAGCCTTTCGTGCGCATCGGCGACAATGTCCTGGGCGTCCAGGTCGGCAACAACTCGTTCCGCCCGCGTCATCTCGAGGCCTCGGTCGGAATACGCCTGCCAAACGGGTCGTGGATCGAGAGACGGCTCGTTCGCCGGTTTGAACCTCTGGCGCAAGAAGAAATGACGCTCGAGTACCCGGCGTTATACCTGGGCAACTACGCGCTCGTGACGGATCTAGTGGATGTCGGACAAGGACGGACAATCCATCACCAGGAAATGAGCCTTCCGTTGGATCTTAACGCGGAGTTCGACCACGAGGTCTTCCGTGCCTTGGAGTCCAAGGATATCCTCCTCAAGGGCCTGCGCGGCGATGTCGCTCGGGGCGCGCTCGAGCCGGCATGCGACGAGGGTGAGAAGAACTGGCGCAGGGCCCTTGATCAGTTGCAGAGTGTCGTCGCGCGTACGGAAGCCACTCTTCAAGAGCGCAGAGAGACCGTCGCGAAGGCAAAACAGGCGGCCCATGACCTCAAACATCTCTTCGCGCGCGGACACGCCGTCTGTGCGACACCCGCCCGGGCGCCCAGCTTTGGCGTCGTCCCCGAAACGACGTTGCGCAAGGTCTTCAAGGATGAGCCTTTCATGCCGCCCTTCATTGCCGGAGGGATCGAACCCAAACCTGCGGAGATCTCGCTTTGCCGCAATGAACTGGAAGCCGTGCAGATTGTGATCGTCCCCGTGATGGAGGATCTCAGGAACCTCCGTGTATCAGTTATCGGCGATCTCGCACAGAGCGGCGGCACTGGAACGATTCCCGTGCAAGACATCGAGATCCAGCGCGTGGGATACGTGCAGATCGGGCCGCCGGAGTACAACTGGCACGTCGAGAAGCTGGGCGAGTATCCCGATGTCCTGTTCCCGAACGGCGCCATGGACGTCCCATCCACGCAAGACGCCCAACCTTTCTTCATCACCGTCAGAGCGCGAGAGCAAACGCCTGCCGGCGACTATGCGGGCGTCATACGCGTCGAGGCGGACGGATCCGACGCCATCGAGATCCCTCTGAAGGTCCACGTGTGGAACTTCAAGATCCCCGCGAAGCCGAATCTCAAGGTATCGATGTGGATGAGTGAGAACTGGCTCAATGCCTTTTACAGATACCCCGGACGCACGCCCTTCGACGTGCGGAAACGGTTCTACCGGATGCATCTCGATCATCGGATATCGCCTATCCAAATCTTCCCCGAAGGCGGCGGCAACATGCTCGAGGATTTCGAGTATCTCATGGCGAATGGACAGAACTGCTTCTTTGTTCCCGTCCCCGGATACATACCTGAAGCGGAACGGCCCGCGGCTGCGCAGAAGCTCATGGCCACACGCGCAATCTTACAGCAAAAGGACTGGGATCGCTTCACTCTGTTTTACAGCATGGACGAGGTCGCCGTTATGGCCCGTCATCTCATTCCGCAGATGGTCGAGATGAACAACTGGGTCAAGACCGTGATTCCGGAATGGCCTCGTCTCGAAACGAGCGCACCGGAAAAGGATCTCTTTGGCGCCGTCGATATCTGGTGTCCGACAATCGACAACTTCGATCCGCGGATCCTGTCCGACCGAATGGCCCGCGGCGACCGGCTCTGGTTCTACACCGTCTGGGGCCGGCCCGGCATCATGATCGAGTTTCCCGCTACGGACCATCGCTTGATGTTCTGGGAGTGCTTCAAGTACGGCGCGGAAGGCTTCCTTTATTGGGGCACCACCCATTGGGATCTCAATTGCGAGGGAGATCGGCGCTGGCCGGACAAACCGTGGATTACGTACAATCGCCAATCCGGGCACAACGGATGTGGTTACCTCATCTATCCGGGACCTGACGGCACGCCGTTAAGCTCGATCCGTCTTGAACTGGTTCGCGACGGAATCGAGGACTACGAGTACCTCTATCTGTTGCAGCAGTTGCTGAAAAACACGGGCGGGAAAGCCCCGGAAGCGCTGCGAAAACGCACGATGGCCGAACTCGACGTTGACCCGGACGTCGTAGTCGATCACAAGATCTTCACACAGGATCCGGCAAAGATCCTGAACGCTCGAAAGCGCATTGCGGAATTGATCGAGCAGTTGAGCCCAATCTCGGGAGGTTAGAACAGCGACTTCTTGCGTTTAGGGCCGGCGCTACTCGATCAGGAACCAGGTGATTTCTTTGGGCCCGATTCTTACGGGCAGATCCACGTGGTATTCCCGGTCGAGAGTGTGCGTTCTCGGTGCTCCTTCCTGCTCGCGGATCTTTGCCTTGTCCCTGAGGCCGGTGTAGTAAAGCGGCAACGTCAATGTCGCCTTCTGCTTTACGTCCGTCGGGTTGAAGACCATTGCCAGCGCCTTCTCCTCCAACTGCGCGTTTGCGTGCATCATGCAGTCGATGCCCTGTCCGTCCGGACGGCGCACATGAATGAGGTCCGAATCGAGAATCGCACGATGTTTCTTGTAGAAATCGACCCACTTCTTGACAACGGCGCGCGTGGCTTCAGTGTCATAGAGGCGCGGGCCGCGGTAGCAGGCCTGAACGCCGCAGCCGAAGTTCTGCGCAAGGTGCCATTCATACTCCGCAAGATGCTCTGAAAGCGGCTCCATTGTGGCCTCGGCGCCGCCGCCGTGATACTGGACCAGCGGCACGAACATCCACCCCATGCTCGGCGTTTTCTCGTAGGTGGCGTCGTAGATGTTCTGGCGCGCGATGAGGATCTGTCTCCAACGGGGGAGACTGAAGTTCGTCTCGCGATATCCCATCGCGCACTTGTTGCTCCCGTTCAGGTAATACCAGTCGGGTGTGTTGACGAAAATGCCCCGCTTTCGGCACTCGTGGTAAAACCCGCAACACCGCTCCCATTGCCGCAACTGGGAATCCTCGAGTCCGCGATGATACTTGTGCTGAGTCGACGCGCACTTGTCCCCGTGATACGGGCCGTCCGTCTCGATCATGTCCATTCCGGTCCCGTCCATGAAGTCCAGCACGCGCTTGAAATACCCGTCCGACCACTCGCTCGCGAGGCAAACGCTCTGCCCGAACATGCTCCCCGGTCTTCCCGTGTCCGGCGAGATGCAGTTGAACTCAGGACTCACGTCTCGCGAGGCCGTCATCAGCGTGTAGCCGCCCACCTCGATGCCTCTCGCGTGCGCGTAGTCGACATCAGCCTTAAAGTTCGCGATGTACGCGGGATCCTCGCCCTCGATGTTGAAACCGCTCCAGAAAGTGAGGATGACCATCTCGAAGCCCACCTCGGCGCACTGATCCACGGCACGACGTACCGACTCGGAATCCGACGAACGCACATGCATGAAGATGGGGTTCTCGGTGACCTGCGGCGCCAGCACGCGCATCATACGCCGCTTCGCCAGACCGCGTCGTTCGCGGTCGTCGCTGTCGTAAAGGAGCGTATACGTCCGGAACGACTCGAATCGTTCCCCGGTCTTCAGTCTGACACCCGGACCCATCGGGTACTTGCTCGTCATCAGGACGGGGCTTTGATAGCTGTAATCCACCTGCGTCTTGTAGTCCGGGTCGGGGCCCCAGACGGTTGTCGCCATTGCGTTGAACGCGTAGTTGCTTTCAACGTGCAGGCGTTGTTTCTCCTGTTCATTGACGGCCAGGATCTCGTTCTCCAATCCGTCAATGCCGACTTCGGTGGGCCCGTTGTTGATCACGGTGACCCATTTCGCCATCACTGGAAGGCCGTTGTACAACTCGTAATGGACGGCGACGTCCAATCCCCCGTACTTCGCCTCGAGCTTCTCCGGCGCCTTGAAGCGCACGGTTAGCGTGACGCCTTCGGGCGGCCAGGGCGTTTCAGGTGCATGCCGTTTCGGTCTCCACTCGTAATGCGCTTCAGGCTTGCTAACAGAATAGTCAACGAAATGAAAAGCGTCGGGGCTCGAGGTCATCTCCTCGAGCCAGGTTTTTGCGAGATACGCATAATCGGGCTGCCCGACCAGGCCCCCTACCTCGACACGCTGCCCATCAAGCACCAGCACGGCCTCGGGCTTCACGCCCCGCAAGAGACCCGAGCCCGTTACGAGATTCCGATAATCAATACTGCACGCGTTGGGCGCTACCCGGAGCGTTCGGCTTACGAGGCCGTTGCTGAGGACTAATTCGGTTCTCGATGCGTTCTGTTCGAGGGCCGCGTGTGAATTGACCGGCGCCACCAGCCAGTCCGCCCTCGGCCTTTCTTGCGCCGCCATATGGATTGCCAACGGCAGAAGCAGCAATGCCATGTTCACCTGGAAGTCCTCCCCTGGCCTCTTGTCTTACCGCCGCGCCTAATACCGCAAGCTGTTCGAGGAACGGCTCCGATATCAACCCGGTCACCTCGATCGGCACGTCCCAGCTCACAGCGCCGCCCTTGCGGACGATGCCTTCCGTGATCTTGAATACCTGCTCATTGGTGAATCGCGGCGGGCTCTGCGCCCACGACGGCCCAAGATAGCTCAACATGTGGAACTGAACGCTGTCGACCCGCCGTCCGGGACACTTCACCTTTTCGGGATCGTTGATCTCGCCCGCCGTGTAATCCTCGACGGGCGTCATCGAGATAATCGGGTCCACAACACCGGGATTGAATGCTACGATGCTGCCGGGGTTGCCCGCGCGAGCCGCGGCCGCGAAACTCTCAAAATTCGGCGCATCCGCATGACGATACATCGCATCGGGATAGTAACAGCCATCGAACCACCACCCGGCAACCTTCGTTCCCCAGCGAAGCGACCATTCCCGGATCACGTCTTCCCACTTTCGCTGGAAGCTCTCGAGCCGCGGATCCTCCTCGCCGGGAGGCACAGGCGTCTTGTCCCAGCGAGGATGCTTTCCGGGTTTCCACTCGAGTGCGGACACGGCGACCGGATCCCGGTCCGGCGCGCCAGCGGGCAGATACACCATGAGAACGATCCCGCGCGGGCGCAACGCCTCGTACAGATCGGCAATCAGGTCCCGCGTCGAACACTTGCTCGGCGAGATCCCAACGTACTTGTCATACGTCGCGTTCGGCGAACAGTAGAATCCGGAGTTCTGCCCGAGCGTAATGATGTAGTAACCCGCGCCGGTCGCCTTGAGCTGGTCCGCCAAGCCCTGCACGTCGAAGTTGTTCACGGCCTCGTTCCACGTATCAACCGTGGCGTTCTGAAGGACCGTATCCGCCATGTAATGCGTAAACACCCCCCACTTCGCGTTCTTGAACCACGCGGTCCGCTGGCCTTTCATCAGTTTCGTCTCTTCGGCGCCGAAACATACGCCGCCCATCGAGACCAAAGCCGCAATACCTACTATGATACGCAGAGTCCTCATCGCAAGCTCCTCTCTATCGGCTCACGCTTACCGTGCGTTCCTGTCCATTCCATCCACTCCGCCCAGTAAGTCTAACACATACCAAAACCGCCCCCAAAGCCGAGGCCGGATTAGCCGCGCGAACGAAGGGACAAGGGGTTGCAACCCCTTGGCTTGCTCGAAGGCCGCGTTGAAGCTATGCTGCATTCGACGTGATGGAACGGGTACTACAAGGCCATCGGAGGCATTCCCGGATGAGCGCGCGCTTGTCCCTCAGTCTCATCTGCATTGTCCTTGCGTTCACCGGCGTCTCCTGCGGCAGGTCGGAGAAGACGTCTCAGACGCTCCGCGACGAGTGGATCGACAAGGACACCGGACACAAGGTGATCCGACTCTCGCGCCGCGATGGCAACTACGACATGTTCTACTTTCATCAGAACCCGTTCACCGCGGACGGCGATAAGATGGTTTTCGCGGGAACCACCAGCAAAGGCCGGAGCGCCTTTACGGTGGACCTCAAGACCATCGAGGTCCGGCAGATAACGTCGGATCACTCCGTGAACTTCGAAGTAGTCGCGCCGAAGCGCCGCGAGTTGTTTTACCTCGACGGGGATACCGTATATGCAACGCACTTAGACACGCTGGTAACGCGCGTCATTGCCAAGACGCCGGCGTACTATGCCCATGGCCGCGGCCTGTCGATCAACTCGGATGAGACTCTTCTCGCGGGGTGTTATGCGCGCGGAGAGGAACAGTTCTACAGCCTGCCGCGCGAGGAATGGATAACCAAGATCTTCGAGGCCAAACTGCCAAACGCAATCTACACAATAAACATCGAGACCGGCGAGGTGCGCGAGGTTTACGATGAAAACGAATGGCTTGGTCACGTGCAGTTCTCGCCTGTTGATCCAACGCTTATCGAGTTCTGCCACGAGGGGCCTGAGCGGTTGCTGCACCGCATGTGGCTGATCCGCATCGACGGCGCCAAGTGGACAAAGCTGTATCCGACGAAGATCCCCAAGATCCTTGTCACGCACGAGTTTTGGGATCCGGGCGGGCAGGACGTGTGGTTCGACCTGCAAGTGCCGAGGCTCCGCGGCAAGCTGGGTTTTGTTACGTACGTATTCGGGCCCCACACGTACCTCGCGCGAACAAACATCGACACGGGAGAGTCCACTCTCTATCCGCTTAAGCGCAGCCAGATATCCTGGCACTACAACATCTCGCGGGATGGGACACTCCTTTGTGGGGACGGTGACGGCCGCTGGTTCGAGCTTGCCCGCTCCGCGAAATGGATCAACCTATACGTCCCGAAGGGCAGCAAGCTCGATGTCCAGCGCTTGTGCAACATGAAACGCCATAGATATAGGATCGCACCAAACGCCCATTTCACGCCCGACGGCAAATGGGTTGTGTTCCTGTCCGATATGGACGGCAGCCCCCAAATCTACGCAGTCGAAGTTCAGCCTAACCGCTGATGCACGAGGCGGCCAGACGTTGAATCTTCTCCGCGGCCAGCAAGGCGCGCGACCGACAGTCCTCGTAAATCTGTCGCGTCGTTTGGGCAAGTTCGAGTGGGTCCGCGCCCTCGAGGTTGTCACGCTCGTATCGCGATATGAGTACGAGCGGCTTGCACGGGCTGTGCAGTTCACCATGAATGCGCATCTCGTCGTCGATACGGTTTAGCTCACCCACGTACTGCTGTGCCTTCTTGAGGTCCCGATTGCCGTCCAGATGGTTCAAGAGGATCTCCGTCCGCTGGATTCCACGGCCAGCCATTTCAGCCAGATTGACGAGAACGGATACCGAGTCGCGCGTCCATTGATCGATGACCGCCTTATCGGGAAGGATATAGTAACGCAGCGTAGCCTCCATGCAGAGGCGCTCGACTTCGGCGTCCGTTTGTGCAGCGAGATGTTCGAGCCACATCGCACGGTACGCAAGGCGCAGGAAATCCGTCTGGGCGAGTGAACGTCGAAGCACCGGATACCACTGAAGGCAACCGTCCGCTGCAATCCGTGTCATGAGAACATCCACGTCCGCCAGTTCCGGATCCTCGTCAACCTGCGCGACAGGCTTGTCCCGTTCGGCCTGCAGCGTCATCAGGATTGCGCGCAGAACCTGCTCCGGGCGCATTTCCATCCGCTCGTTCAGCCCGCCCGGAACGCTGTCGGCACGGCCAAGCTGAGACCGCCGCCGCTCGATCGCACAGTGCCCCACCCCATACGGACCCGTTTCCCTGAAATGGACGTATCCGACGCTCACGAGGACAACAGGGCAATCTACCGCGGCCGCGATGTGCATGGTGCCGGTATCATTGGTCACCAGCAGGTTCGCCCGTTTAAGCAACGCCGCAAGTTGAGGCACGCTGGTCTTTCCGAAGAGCGGGATGGCGATGTCCGGCGCGTACTGTTCGAAGATCTTCCCGAGAACCTCCTCTTCCTTCACGCCCACGAGCATGACCTTTGCCTGAAGCTTCTCCTTGACGAGCCGCGCCAGCCCGGCAAAATGCATCTCCGACCAGCGTTTGCTTTCCTCGCTTGCGCCGAGTTGGAAACAGACGACGAGATCCTGCGGCCTAATGCCGTGCTGCGCCAAAAGGTCCTGCACAAAGTCGCGATCTTCGGGTTTTACCTCGAAGACAAGGTGGCCGCAAGGCCCGACCCCTTCCACAAAACGCTGCGTAATATCGCAAAGGTTGAGATCGTTGTACTCACGGTGAAACACGCTCGTGAAGAAATATTTGATCCAGGATCCGCGCAGCACAAACTGCCAGTCGTCGCTCAGATGCGCCCCGAAAACCGCGGGGATCCCGGCGAGCTTTATCAACATCGCTGAAGCGATGCTGTGCGTGCAGTTGTAGACAACGTCGTACCGCCCTTCCTTAAGTCTGCGGATCTCTGTTTCGGCGCAGCGATACGCGTCCAGCAGGCGATCCGAATCCTCCGCGCGCGTAGCGCTGAACACTTCGTCTTCTTCGTAGACCAAGACTTCATTGATGTCAGGGTTATGTTCTGCGATCGCCTTTCCCATGTGGCGGACCATCAGCGCTATGTGCGCGTCGGGATGTTTCATTCGCAAGACGCGGATAAGCGGCGAGGTCTGGATGACGTCGCCCATGCGGGTTGTCTGCATAACCAGGATGCGCATGGCTAAATCCGAAGCGCCAATAATGTCTCGGCGAAATTCCGCACTTCACGCAGGTACGCGAAGACTTTCTCCGGGTAACACATCCCGGAGGTCGCTCTTGTAAGTTGTTCACAGATGTTCTCGTGCGTGAACAGAAGATCGGGCGGCAGCGAGGCAAGATACATTCCGAGATCCGTGTCTCGTCCGACAATCTGGGCCATCTCGGACATGGTGCGCTGGATCCGAATTCCCTTCTTGAGCAGCCGCTGGCCGTAGTTCCCGAGGATGACCTCCAGCATCCGTTGGGCCCGCTTCTCATACGTGTGCTCTCTCAGGACGCGCTCTCGGGCGCGCCTCGCGCACTCGGCACGCTCCTCCGGGTTCGCAAGGAAGTATGCGATCCGCTCGCGAAGTTCCTGAAGATCGCGGTAGACGGGAAGCTCGGTGTCGAAGTCGAAAAGCGTTTCCAGGCCCATGCACGGGTCGCACAACTGGAACCCGCCACAGGCGGCGATCTCAAACACGCGCGGGTTGATGGCATCGCATTTAGGATCAACGCCGTCATGGGTCGTGCTCGAGTGGAGGTTCAGATTGATCTTTGAAGCGGCGACGATCTTCGCGAACTTCTCAGGAGTGAACCGTTGCTCCGGATCGCGCACGAGCCCTTGCAGTTCCCTGGCCGACCATCCCACGCCCCAGATCTTGAAGCTGTAATCCGTAAGCCCTTTGAAAAGTTGTATCCGGTTCGTATACGCCGCGCCGGCAAAAGAAACGTCGCACCTAAAGGCCTTCTGTTCATCCGGGGCAAGCGTCGCGGGCTTGTGGATCTCGGGATCGCAGCCCGTTTGCACATAAGCATGGCAGTGCGCGCCGGCTTCACTGAGCCGCTGCTCGAATTCTCCCGGTTGGATGTGAAAAAACACGTCATAGTATGGAGCGATCTCTTTCCAGTATGGAAAATGACGCCAGTTCTCCACGTACCAGAAGGCCGTGACGATCCCGTCTTTGGATAGGCGCACCGGAAACGTCGGGCCGACCGGGGCCTGAGCCATCACCACGCAGATGTCGGGACCGAACTCCGCGACGCGCGCATAACTCCATTCCCCGAGGAAATTGGCCAACATGTTCCCGAGCTGCTCGGCAGCCCGTTTTGTCTTGATGCCTTCTGTGGCATCACGATAGAGCCCCCACGCCTGGCTGTTGTCCACGAACGTGGTCGTGTGACCCAAGGTGTGGAAGCCGCGTTCGAGATAGCCCGCGATTGGCAACGAGCCCCCATACATCGGGCCTACCACGGCAATTCGTAAGCGGCGTACGCTCAGGGCGGCGGTGATGGTCCTCGCGATCATGTCGTCAGTGAGCGCGGGGTGCAGCCTCGCCATAGGAGGATGAACCAGGACTTGTGGAACCTTTGCGGCAAAGGTGCGGAACCGTTCATTCTCGCTAATCTCGTCGACGCAACCGACGCCCAGCAGCACGTCGGTTTCTCCTAACGGTCCTTCGACGGCAAGGCGGGCAACGGCGGGATCGAACTCGACGGCGGCAACCGTGGCTCCGCGCTTCAGCAATTCGAGGACGTGGTATCCGAGGCCGACCCCGATGACCAGCACGGGGCGTTTCAGATCGAGTTGGGCGGAATCAACGAGGTGGGCGGCTTCTTCGTGCGGCTTGTAGAGGCTATGAAGAAAGACGTTGCCGACTTTGAGCGTCGGTTCGCCGCCGCGTCCCGGAATCCGCTCAATGTCGCCTCCGACGACAGCCTTGGCGAGTTCCTCTCTCCATTCACGTGCGGGTTTCATGTGCGTTCACCGGCGACAACGGTTTCGTGGGCAACTTCATTCCGGTACATACCACGACGGACCCTCATTGCCCACCTTCTCGGGCCAGTCTGTCAAGGATCTCACGCGCGGCCCCATGGGTCGGGTTCAGGAGCAACACCGATTCAAGTCGCTCGCGGGCTTCGGCGGTCCACCCCAGTTTAACCAGAAGCGAGGCGAAAGCGCACGAGAGGTCGGGATTGCCTGCATGAAAGTCCGCGTGCCGGCGGAGAAGATCCGCGACTCCCTCGAGACGCCCCAGTCGTTCGGCGACGGCGATGAGATGAGGCGCAAGAGAGACGTTGTCGTATGAGCCCTCGAGAGCTATTGTGAGGCAAGCAAAGGCGTCATCGTAACGCTCCTCGGTCAGATGAACCAATCCCAATGCGCCCGTAACGCGCTCGTTCCGTGCATCCGCGGCAAGCGCCAGTTCGAGATACGTCTTTGCGTCCGCGGGCCGGTTCATCGCGACGAGCAGTATGCCGAGTTCACCGGCTGCCTCAACGTCATCGTGCCGCAAGGATAGCGCCTCACGGTACAATCTCTCCGCGTTGAGCAACTGGCCGAGACGACCGAACGCCGCAGCCATGATCTTCCTGCGCTCACATTCATCGACGCCTCGCGCCTGCTCGGCAAGGATCAGCGCCGCTTCGTTCTCCCCGATACGTAGGGCGTCCCGGGCCTTGCCCAGACGGTCGGCGCCTGGCTTTCCCGCAATGACAATGTACTGATAGGTGAGGAGATCCTGATAATCCTGATCGTCAACCGGACGGAGCGTTGCACGCCCCAGCGTCACCGACCCGTCGGCGTTTCGGGGAAGGCGATCCTCAGGGGCGTAGGAGAGGGGCTGCTTGTGAAGCGTCTCGAGACCGGCCTCCTTTACCATAAGGCGCATCTCCGTCGCCGTGAAGAAACGCAGGTGCGTCCTGTCCATGATGCCGGCTTCCTCATATCTCCACCGGCCGCTCACGAGCATCGTAACGACCTCGTAGAAACGGACGTTCGGGATGCTCATTAGGATGATGCCGTCATCGGCTAGGACACGTCCGGCTTTGCGCAGCGCCGCGACAGGGTCACGGAGGTGTTCAAGGACGTCTGAGAATGTAATGCAGTCGAAGTATCCCTCTTCGTACGGAAGCTCGATCTCCTCGATACTGCCGAGAATCACTTTATCGAGCACCTTCCTGGCCGCCTCACAGGCTCGTTCCACGATCTCGATCCCATGGACTTCCTTGACACCGTGTTTCTTGATGGCAGATCCGAAATCGCCGCCGCCGCACCCAACGTCAAGGAGCCGTTGCGCGCTGCAGGGCACAAACTGCGCCACTTCAGGCCGCGTATTGCGATAATAGCCTCCCATTCGAAAGCGCGACTCACCCCGGTAGCCCCCCTCTGTGATCGGGTCACGGGCCACGATGCCCAGGATCTCTTCGAGACGGCGGTCGTACGTGTGACGATCGAGGACGCATGCCGAACCCGCGCACGCGATTCGCTCGCGGTGCTCCGCATTTTTCAGGTAATAATCGATGAGGTCGAATACGTCCTTATCATCCCGGTAAACGACTAAATGGATTCCGTCCTTAAAGAGATCCTCGAGGCCGTCCGCTTCATCGGTGATAAGCAGGGCGCCCGAAGCCATGGCTTCAAATACGCGCATGTTGACATCTCGATTGACGCACGCGTTGACAACTATTTTGGACCGCGCATACAGGCTCGCCATCTCGTTGGGCCAGCACCGGCCCATCCTGCTGTTGGGAAACCGTGCCTTGATCTTGTCCATGAGGTTACGCCGGCGATCGGTGGCATCGCCGTCGAACCCGCCCACATAAGAGACATCGTAGATCCGCTCTGCCCGGGGAACGTCGTGCAGTTCCGGCGAGCACGCCAAAGGCGCCCATCTAACGCGCGCAACGCCCTCGCGCCGAAACGCATCGACCTGCGCCTTCTGCGCAAGAAACGTGTAGTCGAATCGTTTCGCGACCGCGATTCGCGGCTCGGGTGCTATGTGCGTGTCAATCAGGTAACATGCCTTGGGACAATAGAGCGCTTCAATATCCGAAGGGATCTCTTTCATCCCGGAATCAACCCAGAGGTAGAGGTCCGGCTTAAAACCTTCCGGCAGCCGGCTAACCATTTCCCGGTACGATTCCTGAAACGGCAGATCGATGTCGTGCGGGGCATAAAGCGGCGCCGGCATCGCAAAGCCCCACCCCTCCAACACTTGTTCCGGGCAGCGGAAGCCTGCCGTCACCACCGAGTGTCTCTTCCTCGCGGCTTGTTCGAGATACCGGCCCGTCGTAATCGGTGATGCGACGTAATGCAGTAAAATTCCTTTTCTCGGTGATGCCGCAAGGCGGTTGCGTTTCGCACGCCTCGGCGCCTCATCGGCGGCACGTTCGAGGGCATTGCGCCAGTTCTGAACGAACGCACTGATCGGGAATTTCGCCGCAACCGTCTCACGGCCACGTGCGCCGATCTCGACCGCAAGGTCAGCATCCTCCAAAAGCGTTTTGATGTGCCTCCGAAGCACCTCTGCGTCTTGAGACAGGAAACCGTCCACGCCATGCGTGAGGGGCGAGGTGCGGTTCGACAAGGAAACCACCGGCATCCCGCACGCCATCGCCTCGAGCATCGCGAGGTTGTACCCATCCTCGTATTCCTCGCGCGTGACGTGCAAAAGGCAGCGTCTCGAACGATACATCTCGAGCAGGTCCTCGAGCGACGACGATGGGCGTGCATTGGGGATGCGCGGATCGACGCCGACAACGCGGTTGGGGATGCCTTCACAGACCTGTTCCTGAAAGCCCACGTCAAACATGAGATCGCGGTCGCGCATGAGGTTTCCGACGCGCAACACCTCGGCCACGGCCCCGGAATACCCGCCGAATTCATCTACATCAATACCGGGCAGTATGACGATGCCAGGGATGCCATAATCCGCGCGCTTCGACTTGGAGATAAAAACGAAAGAGAACCGTTCCTGCAAGCGGTTCAGCAATCGGTCAAACACGGCCGGTGCATCGGGCACATCCGCCGTCGCCGTTGTTCTGAGGAACTTCCGCCGGTTATGGCACACCAGCAGCTTCGGCGTCTGGTCATATTTGAAAAGATCGAGCGCATTGGACTCATTGTGTGCGACAACGACGTCGAACTTCCCATTCTCAAGGTCTTCCCGCCAACGCGTTTCCTCCATGAGGACGATGTTTGCGGGAATCGGACGGAATTGCGTGTGCCACAACCGCGCCAGAGGCGGGTCTGAGTACAGCCCCACGGTGAGATCAAGACCCGTCTTCGCCATCAGGCAGAGGTACGGTTCATGGAAGTTGAAAGTAAGGACTCGAGGTCGCGACATCCGTGTCTGTCCCGAATGGCACTAGTTAAGGCCTGCGCTACGCCCGTGGAATCGTACAGGAACGCGAACTGCCCTGCGTAAGTCTCTTATTAGCCTGCCTTCAGCAGGCTCCTCTTTGCACCCGGTTTCAACCTTCGCAAAGCGACGCTGAAGCGCCCTCCTGCGCATGGCTCATCGCTTCCACCCCTCCTGAAGGAGGGTGCAAAGAGGAGCCCGCTGAAGCGGGCTAATAGGCGACTCCGCCGATTGATTATATCTTATCTTAGCGCCATTCGTGTCTGTCCCGAATTTCAGCCCGAGACTCTTGAACGCAATAGGGCCACGATGGCCGCTTCCGTTTCGGCACGCGGCGCAAGCTCGTATTCAAGGAGGTCTCCAAGCAGAACACAGTCGCCGGCCTTAAGTGCCCCGGCGGCCTCTTCAATATACTCGTTTAGCTCCGCATGAATGCGCGAGATTGGCTCTCCATGCACCGCAAAGGCATCGAGATCAATGTCAAGCGCGCTGAAGATTTGAATCTCCCGCTCCTTGATGGCCTGCCAGATCGCCGCGAGCTGCTGAAAGGGCTCGTAGCCCGACTCGGGACACTCGCCGTGGAAGACATCCCTCAATCGGTGGCAGATATCGGGCAACTCGGGCAACGCCTGCTCCAACTCCGAAAGACAATTGTTAACGAGCGTGCTGATCACTTCGGTCGATACGGCAAGAACCTGCACCTCGCTCAAAGGTTTGTTCTGAAGCATCGTGACTATGTTTTCGGGGCTGACGGGCTGTCCGTCGATCCTCACAGACAGGATCGCGCGGCCTTGTGAACGCTGGGCGTCGCTGACGCCCGCAAGAGCCGCGAGAACGTCTTCGGGCTGCTCCTGAAACTGGAATCCCTTCTTCCCGTCGACTATCACCTCCATGTGCACAGTCCTTTCTAACGCGGAAACAGCTTAGGGATGTTGCTCAGATGGGCAGCGGAAACATCGGCCGCCGCCGCGGCCTGCGCATTCTCGGCCTGGATCGCCATGTAGATCTCGTGCCGGTGCACCGCAATGTGACGCGGAGCGACGATGCCAAGCTTCACCTGATTGTCTTTCAGATCGAGGACCTTAACCTCGATATCGCTCCCTATCATTATGCTTTCATTCTCTTTGCGCGTCAGCACCAGCATGCTTACCTCCTGGCCTCTTCAGGAGGGGTAATCGCCGTGCGATGGTCAGACGGCGCGGACTCCCGCAACAGGAAGTACTGTATCGGATAGTCCTGCCGCTCCAGAATGGCCTGTTTCGCGAGGCGTTGCTTCGGGTTGATAACGACGGGGGCCTTGAGATTCGTGCGGATCTGCGTGTGATCCGCCGGGACCACAAGGAGAGTGTAGACTTCCAGCTCCGACACGTCGTCGGCCCCGAGTTCCATCAATTCTTCCGGACGGAGCTCAACCTCGTAGGAGGGATACACCGTCCACGGATCCATAAGCAGGAAGGCCGTCTCCGGCGATTCGGTCGATTGCAGCCATCGGACCCGGCTATCCTCGCCGCTCGCGTCCTCCGTGCCGGGCCCGGGCAACAGCACAAAACGCCGCAGCATCTGGAACCCGACAATCGGCTGCGTAAACGTGATGACCGAATCGGAGTCGACGTCAATGGCGCCAAACCGTGTGGTCTCGAACCGCATAGCAACCCTCTCCGGCACACCCTAGCCCCTCAATCACGAGTATGCACTATCCTTTTACCGGACGCAAGAGACGATGTGAGGTGCCGACGTGCCGAGGTGCGGAAGTGCCTAAAACGCATCAGCCCGAACACCCAGGTAGACAGGCTCAAGGCGATCATGGGTACCCTCATACTGGCGGAGGATAGCGCAGCGATCCGCGTCGATGATGTGATCATTACCTTTGTCGTACAGGATTTCGCCGTGGTCCGAAACCGTGTACGTATGCGAGGCGTACTGGGTCTCACGGTCGGGCAGCGGCGGAAAGATGACGCTGCGCTCCGCCATGCGGCGCTGCAACAACTCGGTCATAAACTGCTTGACGCGGCGACGTGGAATGGAGCCGTCGGGCAGCGGCTCGAGTTCGATGGCGCCGCCGAACTCATAGGCCCGGACCTTCTCGCACCATCCTGCTCCTTGCGCCATTAGGTTGTGGGCCACGGCGCGACCGCTGTTCCCGCAATCAATCCCGATGCCGCGGAAATCGTACGCCGTGTCGAGCTGCTTGACGACCTCCTGCTGGCGGGCATAGTTGACGCCGTGGAGATGAACGCGCAGGACGTTGATGAAATGCGGCTCGACGGCGCGGTAGACAACGAACTCGGAAGGGTCTTGCGCATATCCGAGATCACAACCCAAGTAATAATCCCCGCGCGCAACCTCGGCAGGCGTCGTGAAGGTATCTGATTCCGCGAGTGCGATGTCGTGAAAATCGACCGCGTGGTCCACGCACACGAGGTAATCGTCGAGGTTGAATGTTGCGTGCGCCGGTGCGCCGTGTTGTCCGAGGACGCGGTGGACGTACCCGGGCGAATCGCGGCCGCCGTACAGCAGCGCAAGTTCCGCATCTTTCTCGGGCGTGAATTCCGGGTTGAGTGATGAGGGCCAATTGTACTGCGTTGGGTCCTGCATTTGCGTCATGCGATAGAAAGTGTTTCGAAGGCCATTGGGCACCCCGTACACCCACCGCCGTCCGCCGCCGTTGAGCGCCTGGTAGAGTTCGCCCCAGGCCGTTTCGGTCATCTCCTGCGCCTCGTCGACGATCTGCCACTGGACGTGCATGCCCTGGAAATTGACGCCGCGCGGGCCGGCAATCCTCCCCCATAGCACGAACCCGTTCGAGAAACGCAGGAACCAAGACGGCGTCCTCTTGATCTCGGCCAGGGCGGGCGCCAGGTTCGCAGAGGTCTGCAATCGCCGAAGGATGCGGCTCATCAAGGGGAAGAGATGATTCTCGCACTGCGTGGCTATGAGCATTTCCGTGTCCGGACACGCGACCGTGGCCCATAGTGCGATGATCTCAATCTCGGCCGTCTTGCCCACGTCGCGTCCGTCACAGTGAACCTTTCGAACCGCGTACGATTCAAGCGACTCTTTCTGATAAGATCGGGGCTCCCACGGCTTGTCTATGCGGTTCCTGAGGTATTGACGGGCAAACCTCGAGCGGATATGAAGGTTGACCCACGCGTCCTCATCTTGCGGAGACAAGCCGAGAGCGCGGAGACGGTTGCGCGCGCGTCTCACATTGAGCTGCATTTCCCCCTCCCTTCTCAAACACGGAAAATGGGCGTCCCCGTTCACGAACCAGCGGCTCGTGAAAAAGGATGCCGTTGTTCGGATTCCTAAGTAGGTCCGAGACGATCTCGGACCTACTCTGGGCACACGGCCTTATGACTTTGGTTCAGTGCAAGCTTTTCGACTGCGCTTGGTCTTGCGCTTGCCGGATTCGTACTCGAGGGCGTCTTCCAAAACGCCGTCGGCCTTCTTCAGGATCGGCTTCATCAGATCCGACAACGCTATGTCGGTTGGCGAACCGGTCTTCTCCAGATAGTCTTCCAGGTCTTTCATTGCCTTTCTCCATCGCTCTTGGGTTTTGCCGAGGGCCTCGGTCAACAGTGCTTCCCGGTCTTTCTTGAGATCCGCCTCACGGTCCGAGGTTGCCGCTTCCCACAAACTGAAGAGCACGTGCTCGAAATGGCGCATGACCAGGAAGGTTGAAGAGACACCGCAACTATAGAACCATAGGAGCGGCGTCTCTTTGGCCCCGCAGCGTATCAGTTCGTGGACCAACCCCCGGGCAAGTTCCTCGGCTCGTTGCTTCATACCTTTGCCCGGACCCTCACCGTCAAAAACGTGGCTCTCAAACTCTTTTCCCATCTCTTCCCTCTCTTCGGGGCGCTGTTATACCCCTCAATAACTAGCCCAAGACGTTGCACTCTCCGAGGCGGACAAAAGGAGAGAATAGGAGGCAGAAAGGGATACGGGAATTAGGGGGCTCTCCGCCAGGTTTGAATGAAATGAGGGAGGATTTCGTCGGTATTATGTGCAGAATTCCACTGAGGAGGAGAATAGAAACGATGGCTCACATAAGGCATATCACGGTAAGCAAAGCTGCGGTCTCTGACAAGCAAATTGATCCTATTGGCGCGGTATTTCTGCAACTGTGGTTTTTCGTGTTCTCGTGGATCATTTTTGGCGCATTTAGCAGCAAGAACGCGCCGTAGGGGGCGAATCGAAATAGTCCCTTACGCAGCGTCAGGTCCCAGTAGGGATGGCCCTTTCGGGCCATCCCCACGCGGATCCCGCGCGCCGCGCGCGGCACCGGGCTCTTGCCCTGACCAGGCCCCTTCCTTCCAGGCGTGTTGCCCTCCAACTTGACCTGCCCTGTGTTTGGCCCTTACACTCTCGCCACCATCGAAGCAGGAAGGAAGTGGGGCCATGATTCGAATCGGCGTAAATCAGGACGTATTTCATCGCAAGACCAGCGGCTTTCCTTCATTCGAGGACATGATCCGCGGCGTCGCGGATCTAGGGCTGAACCTCTACGAGTTCTGTCCCGAGTATCCCGAGCAAACCCCCACCGCGCTGACCCGCACACGCCGTCGCCAAGCCGTGGCCCTCGCCAACTCCCTGGGCGTGAAACTCATCGTCCATGCCTCATTCTTCTGTACCAACATCTGCATGATCCACGACGGCATGCGCAAAGAAGCCGTCCGCCAGCTCAAGCGCGAAATCCAGCTCGCCCACGACCTCGAATCCGACGTTATCACCATTCATCCCGGCCCGCCCGGCGGTCATTCCAGGTGGTACCCCGAAGAGGACGCATGGGGGATGATGGCGCGGTCCTACCAGGAACTGCTCAAGTGCGCCGCGCCGTTAGGCGTCCGCGTATGCACCGAGAACATGGTCAGTAGCGCGTTTCCAAGCGCGTCCGGCACACTGGCGTGTCTTGAACGCATCTTCGCAATCGCCGATGTGCCTCATTTCGGCCTCACATTCGACTTCGGCCACCACAACCTCATCCACAACGGCCTTCCGATCCCCCAACGCACCCAGAAGGCCATCGACATCCTACGCAGATTTCACGGCCGCATCTGGGTACTGCACATCCACGACAACCAGGGCGAACGCGACGACCATGCTGCCGTCGGCACCGGCCAACTCGACTACGACACCCTCATGCCGGAAGTCTTCCGCCTCCACATTCAAGCTTACTGGAGCATGGAACTCTACGGCTGGGAAGCCATCGCCCCCTGCAAGAACCGCGTCGCCGCATACGCAGAGAAAGCCCCGCGTCAGCGCGACAGCTTACACAAAGCAGACGAAAGATGATCTGAGCGTTGACATCGGGACAAGCCTAACGGGCATCTGTCAGAGCCCGCTTCGGAATCACACGGCACGCACCCCGCCTAGGCAGTCATCACAAGCGTTCACGATATTCGCACTTTTGCTGGCGGCATCTCGCATAGCATGTCTGCAGAACCCTCTAGGTTTCCGCTTGCCCCTACCCCATATGACCGTTCATTTATGCCTTCGTTGCCGAAATGCCACGCTAATAGCATGAATTGTATTGACATTTATGGAGATCATGGATAGTATATCGCTTGGATTCGCTTTCATGCGGGCATGAGCCTCGGCAGGGGCCTTACGATAGGGCGCGGGCCAAGATATGGGACTTCGCGAATACATTCCCAAGGGAATACCCGTTTACGAGTTCATCAAGCAAGAGCTCAAGCGGCAGATTGACACGGGAGCCCTGAAAGAGGGGGCTCGGGTCCCTTCGGAACTCGAGTTGGCGCGCAGCCTGGAGGTGAGTCGCGGTCAGACTCGCCTCGCGTTGCGCGACCTCGAGATGGCCGGTTATCTGCTCCGTTCTCCGGGCCGCGGATCGTTTGTGGCGCCTGCCAACAACCGAGCTAAGCAGCTAGGGATGAGGGGCTTCCGCATGGTGGCCATGGCGTCCGCCGACTTCTACTCCGTCTATCGTAGAAGGGTCATCGAGAGTTTCAGCGAGTGCATTCTCGACGCGGGTTTCCGCACGTTGACGTATTTCCTGCGGCTTCACGACGAACGGGAGCTCGAGTTCCTCGAGGAGAGCCGCAACACCGGCATCGAGGGGTTGGCCTTCTGGATTCAAGACCGCTCGGATGCGGCCAAAGCCGTCTTGGCTACTTTCCGGGAGTCCCAGTTTCCCTGCGTCTTGTGCGACCGTTATCTGCCCGGGTTCGAGATAGATTTCGCCGCTACGGATAACGTTGACGCGGGATACCGGCTGACGCGGGCTCTTATCCGCCAAGGGCATCGTCATATTGCCTTTATGACGCTTTGGTTCGGTATGACGCCCACCGAAGATCGCTTGGTGGGCTACCGCAGGGCGCTCGCGGAAGCGGGACTTCCCTCCGAGGAGGGTCTGATAAGCTCCTTTGACGCCCCCGGAGGGGATCCGGCTGCCGCGATTAAAGCTGTTCTGGCGCACCGTCACCGCCCGACGGCCATGTTTTGCACCGACGACCGGGTCGTCAAGATCGTAATCGAGGTGATAACGCAACTTGGTTACAGAGTTCCCGATGACATCGGGCTCGCATCGGTGGACGATGATGGGGCGTTTCGAGACTCGGAAGTGCCGGTTCTCTATGCGTGTCAGAACGCCGAGGAAATCGGGCGGCAGACCGCCGACCTGCTTGTGGCGCGGATCCAGAATCCGAGGAAGGAAATAGAACAACGCTTCATAAAAGCTGAGTTTGTCAACGTTGGGGAAGCGGAAAGTGGCGCGATTCGGAACGTGACTTGGGAAGGAGGTGATGCGGGAACCGTTGCGAGGGAGTATACAGCTTGCGTCGATAAATGAAACATCGCTGTCTCGTGTATGGAAGGAATCTTTTTTGTTAGGTCGAGAGAAGGGAAATATGGAGGAGTGAAAGCCATGAAGATCAAGGGATTCACGCTAATTGAGCTTCTCGTAGTCATCGCCATCATCGGCATCCTGGCCGCTATACTGCTTCCAGCCTTGGCCCGGGCGCGGGAGTCGGCGCGCCGGGCGAGCTGCGCCAACAATCTGAAACAGATGGGATTGGTGCACAAGATGTACGCCAATGAAGCGAAGGGCATGAAGTTCCCGCCGACCCATTACGCGCTGGATACCGATAGCCATGATGGTATCGACGATTGCAGTCGTTACAGTTTCGATCCTTGGTTCCAGGGCGACGTAGTGTACCCGGAATACCTTTCGGATATGAATGTAATGCTGTGTCCGTCGGATTCGGATTCGGCCAATTACGTAACTGACAGGGTCTGGAATTGCGAAGAGAATCCTACCGCTATCTGTCCCTGCCGGTTCGGCGCCGGCTCATACGTGTACCTGGCGTGGGCTCTCGAGCTCTCACACTACGTAATGGCGGGCGCCGATCCGAATGCCCCGGGCGGTACGAACCAGGACTGGGCCTTCCTCGGGGCACTGGCGACCCTGCAAAATGGCTTCAGTGCCTGTACCACAAGGGGAGAGGCCGCAGCATTAGCAGAAAAAGACGTCGAATTCGTCGATGGTCGGATCATATACAGGTTCCGCGAAGGCATCGAGCGGTTCTTCATTACGGACATCAACAACCCCGCCGCGAGCAGTAAGGCACAGAGCGAGCTCGCCGTCATGTGGGACCAGCTCAGCACGCGCACTGAGATTTTCAACCACATACCCGGCGGGTGCAACGTTCTTTATATGGATGGTCACGTCGAGTTCATGAGATATCCGTCCGACGGCCATCCCGTGAACGCCACGATGGCCTATATCTTTGGGACCTACGTCGCGCAATGAGAATCCGGTATGGCGAACCCGCCGCGGCATCGGCGCGGCGCTTAACGCATGAACCAAATCGCCTTCCTCCGTCGCAGCGCAACGTAACCGCGGCGAAGCGGCGAGCGAGTTGCCCGGTATGTGGAACGAAATAATTGGCTTGGAGAGAATAGGCAGTTTCAACCACATACCCGGCGGATGCAACGTGCTGTACATGGACGGCCATGTGGAGTTCATCAGGTATGAGCAGAAGGGGAAGTTCCCCGTCAACGAACTGTTCGGCAACCTGAGCAAGGCACTGTACAACTGATATCGGGGAACGATAAGCGGGCGATGTCCTGACATCGCCTTCGTCGTGACTCTTGCAGCCCAGGAGCATCGGGCGAGCGGCGCCTCGCCCGATGCTCCTGAGCACATTCTGAGGGGATGGGGCCGCAAGTGATGGGGCAAGTAACGGTTTGTGGTGTGATGGTTTAGGCGGAGGGGGTTGTGTTACCCCTTGAGTGCGGTGGCGATATCGAGGCCTCAGCGAGCTTGCGTTGTGTGGGGGACATGCGGCTCAGGGTGATGTGGTCCTTCAGGCGACGTGCCTCTTGAAATCACAAGAGCCGGCTTCTACATTAGTGGTGATACCTTTTGCCCGTTACGGGGGCTAGTCCGTGCCCTCGACACCTTGCTGACATTCTCTGTACCATGATTTGTATGACTTACATGATGACAGGGACCCGCAGAGGAAACCGCCACGCTCCGCCAATCTCCAGACAGCGGCGCTGTCCTATCAGTCAATCGTGTCCAGCCATGAGAAGGAGCGTGACGCATGTCGGAATCGAATAGGGCCCCCTCCGTCGATGCCGGCGCTTGGCAAGCCACGCCCAAGCGGGAATGGGTTCAGCGGGCGGTTCTGATCGCCGCTGTCGGATTCTCGTTCTTCATCGGCCTGGGCGGTGTACCCCTATTCGACAAGGACGAGGGCGCGTTTTGCGAGGCGACCCGCGAGATGGTGACCTCCGGCAACTATCTGATGCCTTACATGAACGGCGCGCCGCGCTATGACAAGCCCATCCTCATCTATTGGCTTCAAGCCGCCGGCGTCAAGGCGTTCGGGTTGAATGAATTCGCTGTGCGGTTTCCCTCGGCGGCGGCCGCCGCGGCGTGGGCGCTGGCTACATACCTGTTCGTCCGGCGCGTGCTAGGGGCGGACACAGCATTTCTGACAACGTTCTTGCTGGTCACGGCTCTTCAAGTAACAATCATCGCGAAAGCGGCCATTGCGGATGCAGTGCTCAACTGCTTCATCGCGATGACGATGTTCGACTTCTATTCCTACCTGGAATCCGGCCACCGGAGGTTCTACTACCGAGCCATGGTTGCTATGGCCCTCGGCACGCTCACAAAAGGTCCGGTCGCGATCATGATCCCCCTCGCCAGCACGCTCATCTTCTGCCTTGTGCAAAGAGACGGCAAGCGGTGGGCAAGAACATTCGCGGATTGGCGCGGCATATTGCTGTTCCTGGTCATCGCCGCACCCTGGTACGTCGCGGCAATCATTGATCAAGGACGGCCGATACTCGAAGCATGGGTCTTGAAGCAGACATTGACCCGTCTCAACAGGCCGCTCGAAGGCCACAGCGGCGGCTTCCTCTATTACGTACCCGTAGTACTGGCGGGGCTTATGCCCTACACGACCTTGCTTTTCAAGGCAGCGGCCAACCTGCGAACGGACCTGAAGTCTCCGCTGGTGCGATACATGCTCATCTGGTTCGCATTCGTATTTGTCTTCTTCTCGTTTTCCGGAACGAAACTCCCGCATTACGTCATTTACGGCTATACGGGACTCTTCATCGTATTGGCAATCCAGATCCAGCGGCTTCGTCACGACTTCTGGCTCGCGTTGCCATCGATAGCGATGCTTGCCCTTCTTCTGTTGGTTCCACACGCGCTGCCATTGATCTCAGCCCGCATCAAAGATGGGTTTGCGCGCATTGTCATCAGCGAATCCGTAGACAAGTTCGATTTCCATTATCTCGTCCCGCTGCTTCTGGCGCTGATCGCCGTGTCCGGACTTGCGCTGTTCCGGCGAATCCCTCGGACGGCAAAGATCGCCGTCTTGGGCCTCGTGATGACAGGGATCGTCAACTTCCACATCTTGCCGCTCGCAGGGCAGATTACTCAGGTCCCGATAAAGGAAGCCGCGCTCTTGGCGAAACAGCGCGGCTACGATGTCCACCTGTGGAAGCTCAACATGCCTAGCTTCTACTTCTACCGGGAGAAGATCATGCCCAAGAACTTGGATCCCGAACCCCGCGACGTCGTTTTGACCAAGGCAACCCTGCTACGCAATTGCCCGGATGCGGAAGTCATCTACGAGAAGAATGGGATCGTCATGGCCAGGCTCCAAAGTACGGCGTGTCTCACCGAGGGGACAGAGAAATAGCGCCGCGCCTAGGATGCCGGCGCATAGCGGCCTTTCGCGGGGACCCGGAGGTCCAGAGCCGAAGTGAGCAAGGCGAGAAACGCGGCGTTGAGGAAGACGAGGGGACTTCACTAGCGGGGATAAAGGCCTAATGGCTGTATCTTGCGCGCGACAGCAGAATATGGTAACTTTTCGTTCCACTAAGGCCGCGACCGACACATATCGACGCAATGCATCGAAGAGATTGCAGTGGACCGAGTACGAGTGCAGGACCGCGTTGTACGTATCTTTTTGTTCCTTTGTGGGTTTCTGCTTGTCGCGTGGATTGTCTATGCTCTCGGCAAACTCCTGATACCCGTCACGGATCGCGCCGATAAAGCAATTCTTGCTGCGTGCAATCCGGACCACTACGTGCCCGTCCTCGACCAGTTCGTGCGTGCGCTGACCGACTATACGAATTTCCTTATCGCGGCTCCGCTTTTTTCCTTCGCGATCGCTTCTCTACTCTACAGGCTCGTCCGTAAGGGAAAGACCGTTTTCGCCGGACTCTTGGCGGCAGAGACGGTCATCATTGCCATATTGGCCGCGCTCGGCAAGATATGGCCCAACAATACCTACGTACTGTCCAACGTGTTTCTGGTGATCGGGATACTTCTCGCTTTTTGCGCCGCGGCGGTCGCTTTCGACCGGATGACTGACGATGCCATGCGACGCTTCTTCTGGATATCACTCCTAGCGCTCCTGTCGGGCTATATGGCCGGCTCGGTCTCGACGGAATGGATCAAGAAGGCCGTTGCCCGCCCGAGGCCCCTCAATAGCGCCAACGCGCCATGGAACGAGCATCTGCGCATCGTTCCTGACGAGAACCTACACGGGCGCAACTCCTATCCTTCCGGCCACACCTCGGGTACCTTCGGTCTCCTCACCCCCCTATTCTTGTTCATCCGCAATCGCAAAGGCCGCGCCGCACTGATCGGATGGGGCGTGCTCCAGGGCTACGCACGTGTATACACCGCCGCGCACTTCCCCTTCTGTTGCCTCATGGGCGCCGTTCTCGGCCTTTCCATAGGCACCCTAGTCTTCTTCACCCTCGGCGGCCCCTATCTCCGCGGTCAGGAGAGAAGCCCTGCCGACACTACGGCTAATCGGTCTTTCGGCGTTGCATAGCGGCTTTGCTGTTTTCGTCGACGCTCCTATAGGCCCATAGGTGTTTCTGCCATTTCGTATAGTCGAATGGTTCGGGCAACATCAACGTGATGAAACGTTCGGCCTCAACAGGTCGCATTCGTGACTTTGAAGGACGGGTTGTTGATTTGAATAAAGCTGTCAGCCGCGGCGCAAAATAATGAACGCACCGGCCAGCACGCATGCCACCGCAACAATAGCGAGTCCTATGATTCCGGTGGTGGGGAGTGAGGGTACACCCAAGATCTCGATCTCGCTGAGGCTTGAGGAAGAGAGGCTAGAGGCTAGAGGAAGAGAGATCACTGATAACAGTATCTTCTCTTGAACTCCTCTTCCTCTCACCTCTAGCCTCTCTTCCTCAAGCCTTCAGCCTCTCGGGATCAGCCTCCGCCGCCGGGCGCTGGTGCGGCCGGCGCTGGAGTCCCGCCCCTGGCGGCGGCTTCAGCTTGGGCCTTGCGCTGACGCTCCGCCTCTTCGAAGCGGGTCTTTTGCACCTTGCATTGCTCGATCTTCGTCTTGGAGAGTTCGATAATGTCGCGCTTTTCTTTGCCGTGGGTGGTCGTCTCGTCGCCAGGAACGACGCCTACGACATTCGGGACGCGCTCATAGGATGCCATGGCGTCACCAAATCGATGTTCCGTAACGGCTTTGTCGCCTTTGTCGATCTCGTCGCTCGCTGCATCCAAGACCTGGTTGATGATGTCCGTGATGCTCTTGGAGGTTTCCTTGATGCCGTCTTTTGCGACGGTTGCCTGGTCCGTGAATTCGTCGTCTATAGTCTCGTACAACCTAACGGCCTGGGTATACGTAGCGATGGCGTTGCCGAAATCGCCGTTTACGCGGGCCTTTTCCGCTTGGACCCTGACCTTCTCGGCCGAGGCGATGAAGGTGGCGTTTACGGTTCGCCGCTCGTTTCTATCCTTTATGGCGGTGTTGGTTTCATTGATGCGTTGGGCGGCCGTCTGGCTGGTCTGATCGAATTCGAGGGCTTGCGTGAAGGCATTCAGGGCGTTTGGCAGGTCCTGATCGGATGCGCCTGGACGCTGGGCCGCGGCCAGGAGCGCCTCTCCGGCGCCGATGTAGTGTTTGGCGAGTTTCTTTCCGATATCGCGCCGTTCGCTGCCAGGCATCTCGTAGGCGAGACGCCACTCTCTGACGCCACGCTCCTTGCCCTCTTCGGTGCCGTAAGCGTAAAAGAGATCTCCCACTTTGTTGTAAGCTTGGGGGGCGTTCTTTGCGATTGTCTCGAGATTCCCGTGGGCTTTTACCGCCTGGCTGAAATTCTTCTTCTCTTGAAGAAGATACTGAACCTCTGAGACAAGGTACGCGATCACTGCCTTATCGGAAGGTGCGAGGTCTGTCGGATCGCCTTGAACTCGAAGGACGGTATTCCATGCGTCGGCGACGGATGAGACTGCACGCGTAAAGAAAACCTGAGCGCCTTCCTTCATGTATCCTGCGAGTTTCCTTCCGCTCCGGTAGTCATTGGCAATTATCGGCCTGCTGTCGGCGAAAAAGGTACGCCGTTCGGCGAGGTATTCTTCGGCGTCGTGGATGTATCGGAGGCTCTGCTTCTCCGAAGAGAACATGAAGTGATCGAGGATTTGATCGACATCGGCTTCGAGTTGTTCTCGAATGCGTGTTCCCTCCGGTGTCGGGTCCAAGGAGAACGGCAGCACGAGGTCGGCGGTCACGGCGCCCAGGAGGCCCATCCGATAGGAAAAGTAGCTGCCGAACCCGTACTTCCGGACCTCACGCAGCAGCCTCAGTTCGTGCTCGACGCCGACGATGGCATCTTCTTCGCGGGCAAAAGGCTCTCCGCCATTGAGTATGGCCGGGTCGGCATCCGCGCCCCGAAGCACATCATCGTCATAATTGAAATCTTCCGTCTTGAACGCGTTCGGATACGTTCTGCGAACCACCTGAATCGCCGTGCTCGAGATGGCCTTTTGCGCCCGCGGGCCCCACCCTACGGCGTCAAAGGCTGAGAGACCCGCCAACACCGTGATGAGAATGCTCAGTCTCCAGATTCGATCACTCATAGTTGCCCTCGCACATTTTACGGATATCCTACGCATCCCACATGCCGTTGACTCTCAAGATAACACCTTTATCGAGCTAATACAAGGCAGATGTAGGGTGGGTGCAGCGAAGCGGAACCCACCAAATCCGAGAGGAGTAACGAATGGTGGGTTCCGCTTCGCTGCACCCACCCTACAACTCAGGTCATGGCTCGAGCCGAAAGGCGTCGATGGCGACGAGCACGTCTTTGATGTCGCATGGGTCGAACCGCAGGAGCGTGATGCGTCCGCGCCACCGGGGGTTGGCCTTGAGGTCGAGCGTATAGTCGTGAGGCGCGCCGTCGGCGATGAGAGAAAACCGGACGCTGGCAGGCTCGGAGGTGGCTTGGCTGTCGGACGACCAAAAGAGTTGCGCCTGTGGATTGGGCGTTGCGGATTGGGGATTGGGGATTGGGGATTGAAGGGGGAGGGGACTGACTTGCATGGTAATGACGGCCTTGGAAAATACGGAGGCCTCCGCGCCGCAATAGTCGGTGACGATGGCGGGGTCGGTCGATGTGGTGCGGAAGCGTAGCTGCCCTTCTGCGCATGTGAATCCGCCGACGCCCATCATGGCCTTCCAACCAGGCTCGGGACCGTCAAATATCCACGCGTTTACCGGGGACCTTGGCGGGAAATCGTAGGGGCCGCAGCCGATGTCCCTGGGTCCTATGTTGAGGGGCCAGCGTTGGGGCATGCCCAAAGCGAAGACGGCCCGGACTGCCTCAAGCATGTCAAAACCGTATTGGACGCAGGGCTCGATGTAACTGCCCTCGCCCCACTCGTTCATGGGGCCGAGAACGACCATGGGCCTCTTGTTGGCTGCTGCAAAGGCTTTTGCGCGCTCGAGCAATTGCTGGAAGAGTTCCGGCGTCCGGCCTTGAATCATGAACGCTTTGTCACCTTCCCAGGGCCGTGAATCCCAGCCGGTGTCGACCACAGGATAATAGGTCAACGCGCCGGCCGCGCCTGGATCGTGCGGTGGCGCGCCGCCGCACGCCGCATTCTTCTTCTCCCAGGCGTTCGGGGCGTTTTTCACGACATTTGAGTAGTCCATCCGTTTGGCAAACCTGCCCTTTGCGGCTTCCGATCCCCATTCGTGGTAGGTGGTGATGCCCGTGTAGCCCTCGTCGAGCAATGCTTTCATGTTGTCCGGGGAGAAACCATCGCCCATTGCCACAAAACTTATGCCCGCCAATCCCGCCTGCTGAGCCATGGCTTGCGATTCAGCAAGGCATTGTTTGACGGCTTCGGAACCTTTCAGGTCGCGGCGGATGTTGCCGGGCGCCCAGATGAAAACGGCAGGTTTGCCCTTTATCCGGTAATAGGCGGGAAGGTTGAAGTAGTTCTTAATCCAGTGGGCGGTGACGTTCCGCCAATCTTCGACGGAATGTGTGTCGGGCGCATTGTGGTTGGCCCACATGATCGCGACTCTCAGCATGTCGCGGTACCGCGCCTTGCGGTATGCCTCGAACCAATGGGTCAAGCTTTCTGAACCGGCCGTCCAGTACCAGTCAACCAGGAAGCAGGAGATGCCGTTCTCGACGGCCCACTTGATTTGCCAGTCGACGCACTCCGGGTTTGATTCGTCGTAGTAGCCGAGCGCCGGACGCCGCATAGGAGCAACGGATCGAAGGCAGTCCCATTTTGCGTCTGAATCCCAACCGGGAAAGTAGAAGGCGCAAACGTCGACCCTCGTCCGGACCGGCGACGGCCTTGGAACGTAGTCGGCCTTCTCGACCGGCGCCGTCTTCAATATAGTCAGCGTCCTTTCGACCATTTTCTCTTTGCCCACCTTCAGAAAAATCTTATGAGCGTTTGGGGTGCGCGCCGCGACAGTCCATGATACCTGTGCCGTATCGCCATGGGCGAGTGAAGGCAATGGCTGCTCAGAGCCGCAGTCGTGGAACCTGAGGTCCGACGAAAGGACCAGCCGTGCCGCGCCCGCCTCGCTCGGGCTGCCGCCGCGATTGGCGATGACGGCGAGGATCCGCGCTGGTATGCCGACGCGGTTCAAGGCGTCTTCGGCGCCGAGATAAGTAACCGCCAGATCCGGTATTCCTTCCGGCTTCTCAACCAGTTTGATTGCATCCAGCCGCACCTTTTCCTCCGGAAGCCGGATCCCGAAGGCTACGACGGCACTGTGCCACTCCCCAATGCCGTTCAGTTCTATGAGGTACGTGTGGGGGTTCGGCTCGGCCTCGATCGCGAACTCGGCCGAGAGCAGGCCGCGTGTGTCGCGCGCGCTCCAAAGGATGCTGCCCGTGGCGTTGATATCTGATTTGAGCGTCACCTCTGCCCATCCTTTGTGTGACACGTCGAGGCTGAGCGGCGGGGCAAACAGCTCGGGGGCGCCTGGGTGCACACGCCATGCCGTAATGTCCCCGTTGAAGCTCCAGGAGAACACGCTGGTGGCTGGCTGCGCCTCGCCGCCCCAGGACATCACACGGACGGCGTCGATCTCGAAATGGGCCCCGTTATAAAGGTCCAGGCGCAACTGGCGTATGACGCCATCGCTCTGCCAGAAGGGGAATACAACCGCGTCCTTTGCTGTGCCGCTCGCGGAAACGGGAAACCTAACGCTTTTTGCCTCGACAAACCCGCCGTATTGGCCGGTCGTCTCTCCCGTCCAAAACAGTTGGCCTTCTCCGTCGGCGCTCGCCTTGAGGCTTATGACCACGTATTGCCAAGGTTTCGTTTCGACGTTCAGCCCGCCCAGCGTGAAGAATGGATCCGAGTTGATCCCGTCAGCGCAAAGCATCCCGTTCTGAACGGTCACGTTCGCGAGACCTTGGTTGGCCGTCCAGCCTTGCGCATCCGTGTCGAACGTCCACGCGGGAAGCTCCGTCACGCCCATTGATAAAACCATGCTTGCCATGGCAACTAACCACATTGCTGCAACCTCCTGTCTCCTACTTCTAAACTTCAATTATAGCCATCGCGGGCGCTCGTTGCACGGAGAGTCTTGGAGCGTGCACGGAAAGCTCCTTGGCTGCGGGGTGGCATGGATAAGACGGCGTCGTATGAGACCTTCCTTTGGCGATAACAGCGGAACGCGACGCCGTCTTATCCATGCCACCCAGTCCTGGAAGCCATCCCGGAACCTTTCCGTACACGTTCTTAGAAACGGCGGGCGCTACATCATCCGATCCATGTGTGGCTGCACTTGCGGCACGTGTAGCTTCGCTTTATAAACATGAGCGGAATGCCAATCAAGAGGATGGCCAGCCACCGTTTGCCTCCGGTGAGCGGCTGAGTGTTTACATTTACCGAGTCGCACTTGGGGCACCGCAGATAGGTGTCGTCGTCGCTGCTGACATATTCGTCCATGTCGACCTCGCCATCAATCTTGCTCAGGAGCGCCCGCGCGCGCTTGAGGTCTTTTGGATGCACTTTGAGGATGAATCCGCCGGAGGCTATGGCGCGATAGCGGCTGAATCGATGGACGATAGCCTTGATGCCGACCGACTCGAGTTTTGACCGCGCCAGATGGGCCTCCGTCTCGCTCTTGAATGATCTCACGGCAGAGGTGTCGCTGCTCATGGCATCACCGCTGTTCCCGCAGTCTCCGGTTTGCCTTCTCAAGCTCCTCCAAGAGGTATGCGCGGCGGTTCGTGGGGGTCACGTTGATGAACGAATCCTGATCGCTGAGGTCGAACACCCATAGCGCGGCGAGGGGGACCCGTGTCTTCTCGATAGCCGCAATCACTTCGGCGTTGGCTTTCCGTGCCGATTCGGGACCGCCGTCCTTCTCGGTATCACTCGCGCCGAACTCGCCGACGAAGAGGGTCTTGCCGGCCTTTGCCGACGCCTGCATGCACAACGTCAGAATCTCCTCATATGAGGTCTTTTCCTGCTTGAAGCGGCCTTTCTCGTCCATGGGATAAACGTGGACGGAGATCAGGTTCATCGGGTCCGGCGTGACATCGATCAGATTCGATTGGAACTCTCCTTTCGAGTCGGCGGCCCAGGATCTCTCGATGCGCTGATGGTGCGCTGAGGCCCGCGGGAGACTGTGGCCCGTGGTGACAGGCCGAAGCTTATCATGCTTGCGCACCTCCTCCGCGAAGAGTCGGCAGGCGGTGACGATCATGTCATGCGTCATGTCATCCGCGGCGCTTCGGGCCGCGCGCGTGCCCAGGTTCGGCCACACGGGAGGCCGATGGTCGGCGGCGTTCGGGAGGTCGGCCGCAAGGCTATATTCGTTGCCGAGTTCCCAGGCCCAAATCGCTGGTGAGTCCTTGTATCGCTCGACGACCTCGCCTATGTAAGTCCTCATGAAGGCTATGGTCTTGCTGCTGGGGTTCCCCCACTGGTCGCACGACTCATCCACGAGATCCGGAACGCACGGCAGATACCAGAACAGGCTCGGGATGAGACCGATGCCCTTCTCTTCGGCGCTCTTGACTACATCATCGAACAGTCGGAAGTACTTCTCTTTATCCTCACGGTATACTTTCCATGAGACGGGCCAGAATCCGCAGCCTGATAATCGGACGAAAGGAATTCCGCGCTTCGCCAACTCATCGAATCCCTCACGATAGCTGGTGTCCTCCGGATTCTCGAGGGTGCGCGTAAATGCGCTGAAGTAGTTGATGCCCATCGCGCGGTACGGTTTTCTGTCTCGGAGAATCGTGCCATCTTTGCCGACGGTGATGGTCGCAACCGGCGCCTTCGCTTTTTCTTGGGCCGCTGAATAACCGCACGCAAGACAATAGACGAAGACTACAGCAACGATCTTCATGTCCACTCCGTCCATTTTGTCCGTTTCATCTTTACGGATTCGGGCTTTCCTCGACGATGAACCCGTGATAGAGGCCCATGTAGTAAGGCAACAAGTACACCGCGCCGTCCGCCAATCCGGAACCGTTGCCGCCGGTAACCAGGTCCCACGGGTCGCAGTTCCAATGGTTGAAATGCGTCTCGTCGACGGGGATTACGAGGCCGTTCCGTCGATATCCTTTGCCTCTTGCGTTACCGCTTTCCTGGGTATGCGGAGGCAAAGGAAGGATGTCAATGCGCTGGCTGTTCGTGTGGCGCCAATCGGTGCGGTCCAACGGAAACCGCTCGAGCGTTTCGAGGGACTGCTCCAGCCAAGGTCCTTTTGGCGATAGATCGAACGTGCCAAACGGGTCCTGAAACGACGCACCCAGGGAGACGCCGCCATATGTGAAGTTGAAGAACGGATTCAACTCGGGCTGCTCGAGCAGCCAGTAATTGCGAAACGCGAACCGGGCCATCTCGCGCACAACCGGGTCGTGCGAGTAGCGGATGAGGCCGTAAAAACTCATGAAGGCCATCTCATCGTCCGAGTGGTTGCCGGAGCCGACCCCATTCTGCATCTTCGGGACCATCATGTTCATCGCGTAGCTTTCATAGCGCACGAGCATGTCAAAGGCATCGCGGTACTTTGCTTCGCCCGTCATGTGCTCCGCCACCGAAAGATACGACAGGATGCTGAGGGAGTTCAGCCCGCGCTCCGGCGTCCAGAGTGGATTGTGATTGAGTTCACGGGGACTATACACCGCCCAACGCGTAGGTTTCCCGTCCCAATCCACGAGACAGAAGTCATGATCGACCAAGTGGTCTGTGATCGCCTTGACGACGTCGCGAACGCGCTGTTTCTCTTCCTCGGTATCCGCGACGAGGTCGTAGTACAGAGCATAGAAGAAGTAGTGGCCGTCGAGTTCGTCCGAGCTGGTGTCGCACTTCCAGTACCATTTGCCATCCGCGCTCGTGGGCCAGCGCGGCGACATAACCTTCCACAACGAGTCGCCTTTCTGGGCTTTCCGGTCGTTCTCCGGCGTATAATTCTTCTCGTTGGGATTCGGGCCGCTCGTTGGAAGCACTGTCCGGGCCACAAACCCAGGCAACGCCGGCGGGTTTCCCCCTTGGGTTACGGTGCCCAGGAAACGCAACGCTTCGAAGGCGGCCTTGGCCCGTTTCTTTGCCTCGGGACTCTTAGTTGCCGCATATGCGAAGCACTCTCCGGCGCCATACATGCTCGTCCAAAGTCCATCGTTATCGCTGTCGGTTTGAATCCATTCGGTCTTGTCGCCCGGATTCTTCAGATTGACTTCCAGGACGTAACCATACTCCGTGCGGCGGTGATACTTGTCGATCTCATCCTCATAGAACTTGGCCTTATCCTTTAACGTCATCGGCCTCCGTTCGATGAGACTGATGCCTTTCGGCGTTGCGATCCACGCATTGCCGTCGCCATCCACCGCGATGGACCGCACGTGATCATCCGGAAGCCACAGGCGCCCCTGCCGGTACGACCAATGCTTCCCGTCGAACCGGATAGCGCCCATGGCCGTGCCAAACCAGATGACGCCTTCTTCGCCTGGGGCGATGGCCGTGAAGTCGTTGTACGGGAGTCCGTCCCCGCCTGTGTAAAGCGACCATGAACCGTCGGGCGCGGCGCAACCTACGCCTTGAGGACTTGCGAACCACAGTCGGCCGGCAAAGTCGAACACAAGTCCCCGCAAGTCGTATAACGCCCAACTCCGTTTCACGTCTTGGACGCGGAGCAGCGAGTGCTCTTGAGCGGCAGGGTTGGCGAAACGGTATAAACCCGCATCCCCACCGATCACGACGAGGCCGTTGCGGTCCAGAGCCAAGGCCCGGCTCACGGAACGGTCCTTAGTCACTGCGTTAAGACCGTCCGCGGCCTGCAAGGCAGATCCCTGCATCGCAAACACACCCTTGTCCGTTGTGATGTACGCCGAATTTTGCCCCACCGCGAGACCTTGTGGAGAGGTCCCTTCCGGCAAGTCTGCAACATGCGTCGCGCCTTCCGGACCGACGCGGTAGATCCCGCGCTCGGCTATCGCAAGGACATTCGCGGGCGGCGCGGACGCAACCAAGGAAACGGGCTTGTCCGCTAGACCGGGCACGGTTGCCCACGTGCGCCCGGAAAGACGGACCAAGCCTTTTTCCGTTCCTGCGTACACCTGCTTATCTTGCGTGACCGCTACACTACGGACGTCTTCCGTGGGCAAGCCATTGGCCGTGCCGAAAAACGTGGCCACTTCTTGCCGAAATGCGCTCACCTTCACGGATGGCGTCGGGCTCTTCATGTTCTCCTCCGCTGCCATGCCGATTGCTGACACGAACAGACCCACTAGTACCGGTATTGCGGCGATTTTTCTCATATCCTAGATCCTTTCTCCCTCGTGCATGGACCATCCTAGCACAAAACCGGGCGCTGCCGGAACGCTCGGATTCCAGCGATTTCCCTTGTCAAATGTGTTATCGTCCTCTTCGTAAGACAAGCTGGATTGTGAATCGTGCAATCGGTCGTCCGGATCGGATAAAGGAGAACTGGTGAAAGAGTCGCACGACAGCGTCATTCCCGCGAAGGCGGGAATCCAGAGTGTACATTCCGAGCCGCAAACTCCCCACTGGATTCCCGCCTTCGCGGGAATGACGAGCAGCGTTTGGGCTTTCACGCGATGGTCGGATCGCAGCGGCATTGTTCCGCAGGCTCGGAGCAACCGGGAGAGAATGACAAAACATTATTTCATTGAGAGTCTCTGCCTGCTTTTTTTCATTGCCCTCGCGCAGATAGCAGCCGCGGCTGCGAGCGGCAGTAGTTCCGGCACTGAGATGCCTTCCACAGAAGTTGTGCGTGAGAAGGACGCCAAGCGCATCGCACTCAGTCCCGGCCCGCTTCCCGAACCCGGCAAGCCCGGAAAACTGGCGTTTCAGATTCGCGCTCCTTGGATGAAGGGCGCAATGGATATGCGTTTTCCTGAGACGCTCGATTCGTCTCTCGGGCTTCATTTCATTGATCATTTCCGAGCAGACATGCCCCCTCTCTACAAGCTCGAACCGTTTCCGGCATGGGTGACCGATCCTTCATCTGGGAAAATCCGGTATCAGTGCAAGACCCCCGATGGGATGGAATTTGGCGGACAGGCTGTCCCCGGAGACACTTTCGTCGAAATGGAATTCTGGGTGAAGAACGGAACAGTGAAGCCCGTTGAAAGGTTTCGTTGCCAGATGTGCTTTGTGCTTTCGGACGCGTCCGGCTTTACCAAGAGAGACGATCTCTCGCCGGTATTCGCATGGGTTGACGGCAAGTTTACGTCCCTGGCGAAAACCACGCCGACTCCAAAGGAGAAGGGGCGGCGTCCTTGGGTCCTCATGCAGACGAAGAGCCAAGCGAAGGAATACTCCGGACCCCGAGATTATCATGATGGGTGGTGGGTTGTAGACCAGTTGGCGGACTATGGCCTTATCGCCCGCGTCAGTGAGGATCGGAGATATCTCGCAGCCATCGCCTGGGACGCGCCTCCGTTTTACCTTATGACCAATACGATGATCCCTTGCCTGCACGCCGGACCGACCAACGCGTTCAGTCTCCAGCCGGGAGAAAAGGCCGTGTGGCGCGGCAAGATCTACCTGATGCCGAATGATCCCGGACTTCTCCTGTCGCGTTACAGAGAAGACTTCGAAGAACGAAAGAGTACGGGGAGGAGCACACAATAGAAAGGAGGCATTCACGGTATGAAAGTCGGGATGTGCTATTTGTACAACATTCTCGCTTATGGCTACCCGCCCAGGATGCAAGATGGCTTCCGCGCGTTTTCATATGCGTCAAGGATGGGATTCCACTATGTCGAGATAGAGGCGCTCGGGCCTCTATCTCGACATAGTGGAATCCCTTGCGCTCCTGAAGACATTGGCCTCCACTTACGGCGTCGCATTGAAAAACTAGCCAATGACACTTGGGGCACCAACATCTCGTGGTTCCACTGCCGCAAAGGGCGACTTGCATCATGATCGCGTGCTACAATTTACTAGACGGTACGGATGATATATGCGTGGTCCAATTAAGGCGCAGAATAGACTGAAATTGCATTTGACCGGACGAAGGCGTGATCGGACAAACTGTGAATTCATAGTGAAGGAGTGCTTTCATGAGTGCTTCGGAGCATATAGAGGTAAATCCAAAGGTCATGTTTGGGAAACCGGTGATTCGCGGAACGCGGATCACGGTAGAACTGCTCCTGCGCAAATTGAGTGAGGGCGCAACCGAGGCGGATCTCTTGGATGCCTATCCCGGACTTGCGCTAGAAGACATTCGTGCTGCAATTGCTTACGCGGCGGACACGCTAGCGTTTGAAGAAACGGTGATGTTGGACCCGCGTCTTGTGCAGCCGCGTGGCTGATCCATGCGATTCCTGGCGGATGAAAGTTGCGATTTTGCCGTCGTGCGCGCCTTGCGTGCGTCCGGTCATGATGTCATCGCCGTGTCGGAAGCCTGCCGAGGGGCTGACGACGAGGTCGTCGCTCGGATGGCCGTGGAAACAAGGCGGATTCTCATTACCGAAGACAAGGACTTCGGGCGGCTTGTCCACGCGAGTTCCTCGGAGCGTCCAGGCGTGTTGTTCATCCGTTTCCCCGGCAACGCACGGGCAGTCCTTTCATCAACTGTGGTGGAACTTGTCGCTCAGTTCGGTGAACGATTGGCGGGAAAGTTCGCTGTCATTCGACCTAGCCGCATCCGCATCAGGTAAGGGGGCACACGGGATTACGCGAGCATCCGCTCTATTCTTACCGCGATGTTTTCCGGATTGGGCAGCATTGCGTTCTCGATGTTTCTTGCGTAAGGGATGGGACACTCGGGCGCGGCGATCCGAACGGGCGCGGCTTTGAGTAGACCGTGGGCGGCAATTGCCGTGCGGGCGATGACTTCGCTGCCGATGCCGCCGGTTCCGACGCCCTCTTCGACGGTCATGAGGTGCCGGGTCTTGGCGATGGACCTCAAGATAGTCTCCGTGTCCATGGGGTACAGGGTGAGGAGATCGATTACCTCTGCGTGGATGCCTGACTTCTCGAGCAGCCGCGCGGCATCCAGCGAGATGCTGACGCCGAGGAGATGCGAGACAATGGTCACGTCGTCACCTTCGCGCACAATGCGGGCCTTGCCGAGCGGCAGGGTGTAATCGCTATCAGGGACCTTGCCGATGGTGGCGTAGAGCAGTTTGTGTTCGAAGAACAACACGGGATTGTTCGAGCGAATGGCTGATTTGAGCAGCCCTTTCGCGGTGTAGGCATCCGAAGGGGCAACCACGATGAGTCCCGGTATTCCGCAGAAGAATCGTTCCATGGATTGGGAGTGTTGTGCGGCCATTCCGATCCCGCTTCCTTCCGGCGTGCGGATCGTCAGCGGGATCGATGCTTGGCCGCCGGTCATGTAGCGCAGCTTTGCGGCCTGATTGAGGATCGGATCCATGCAGCACGTCAGGAAATCGGAGAAGAGGATCTCGACGATGGGTCTCATTCCCGCCATGGCCGCGCCGACCGCCCCGCCCACGATTGCGTTTTCGCTGATCGGCGTGTCGATAATGCGGTTTTTTCCAAAGCGCGCAACCAATCCTTCGGTGATGTTGAAATAGCCGCCGAGAGTCACGTCTTCGCCCCACAGAAACACCTTCTCGTCGCGGGCCATCTCCTCCGCAATGGCCTCGTTTATTGCAGCCGCGACGGATATTTCTCTTGGTGGCGCGGGGCCGGTTTCGGAGAAACCGCCCCTACCGGCGAAGAGGGATTCGTCGTCTGGTGTGTAGACGTCGGTTGTCAATGTCGAGAGTTCCGGCGGAGCGGAACCGCGCGCGAATTTGACCGCGCTCTGGAC
>Ga0315274_10000846_pt1 | contig 47600 bp, 45 predicted proteins | sample YL17G02_20_MG_FD_203700 | JGI IMG/M metagenome (GOLD analysis project Ga0315274, IMG submission 203700) | Sediment microbial communities from Yellowstone Lake, YNP, Wyoming, USA - YL17G02_20 | ecosystem: Environmental > Aquatic > Freshwater > Lake > Sediment | place: USA: Wyoming | collected... | reverse complement strand
TATATTTTTCCTAACATGAGAAAGAAGGTTGCTTGTAATGTCTAAGCTATATTTCACCTGTCCGCCCTTGAACCCCTCTCAAGAGGGGAGTTTAGGCTAATTCCCCCTTTAGCTAAAGGGGGGAAGGAGGGATTTGATTAAATAAGTCATATATCTAAATATCTCAAAATAGGGAATTTATTTAATCACGAATATTAAATAAATTCGTGCCAGACAACACAATATTCTATAAGCGAACATTCTTTACATCCAGGCTTCTGTGCATGGCAGATGATGCGCCCAAAATGTATCATGTTTACGTGAAGGGGGTAAGCCTTGCCTTCGGGGAATAACTGACCCATTATCTTATGCGCTTTATCAGGCGAAGCGTTAGACGGCACCAGAGCAAGCCGTTTGCTGATGCGGAATATGTGTGTATCCACAGGGAATACTTCTTTCCCACATGCAAAGCAAAGCATCACGTTTGCTGTTTTTAATCCTATGCCTTTGAGCTTTGTTAAAAGCTGGATAGCCTCTGCTGTATCCATGTCGCAGATAAAGTCCAGATTTAGCTCTCCATAAGTGGTCTTGACCCAGTTTAAGAATTCCTTTATCCTTATGCTTTTTTGTCCTGCCAGCCCGCCTACTCTGATCACTCTGGCGATCTCTTCTACATCTGCTGACAAAACGTCCTCCCACAAAGGGAACCTTGCTATCAAATTATCGTAAGCCCTGCCGCTGTTAGTATCATTTGTATTTTGCGACAGGATCGTATGGATCAGGGTATCCAGCGGGCTTTCGTTTCCTTCTCTTTCCGGGACGCCGAATTGCCTTTCAAGTATGCCGTTTATCTCTTTAACCTTTGCTTTAAGCTTCTGTATATCCATTTTGACCTTTAGATTCTTTGGATCACACTGACTAAAGGATCAAGTATTCATGTGTTTTTGTAGAGGCGAGGTAACCTCGCCTCTACATTTGCAAACCTGCATGAAATCTAGTTTTTTGTCTATCAGATTTAAAAAGTGCGAAAGTATAGAAGTATTTAAATTGCATAAAGAATTGTCAATTACCCCTCCCTAGCAGGAAACTAGGAAGGGGCTTGTAGTTATGCTCGACCGCAATTCCGACATTGAAGCAAGTTCAAGCGGCTTTGGCTTCATCACATACCACGTCTGGCTGGTTGACAACAGCCCTTCTCGCAATATTACGAGAAGCGTTCAAGTCTGCGTTACAGGAGAATCCGCAGGATTGACAAAGGAAAGTAGATTGATTGGGACGATTTTTCTTAGACACAAAACCACATACGGAACACATACGAGACGTATTACGAGGGTCAACAAAGACGACTTTAACGCCTGCGAGTTGAGCTTTATATGCGATCTTGGTTCTGAGATCAAAGAAACTCCAGCCAGCATATTGTCTTCTGTAGGGTTTTTTAACTGTAATCCTGTCACGGATACCTTGAAGGTTCTCAAGAGCTATACCGAGACCGAGTGCCTTAGCCTTATCAACAAGCTGTTTGGAGATAACGTGATTAACGTCTTTTGCAAAACGGTTCTCTTTACGTTTACGTTTTTTCAAAAGACATTTTGCAGATTTAGTGCCTTTCTTTTGCAGTTTCTTTCTGATACGAAAATATCGGTTTCTAGTGCTATTCAGTTTGTTTCCAGCATATTGAGTTCCTGTATTATCTGTTGCAATATTGACTATGCCGAGGTCAACACCAAGAAATTCTTTGGTATCATCTTCGGGTGGTTCAGGAACGTCAACGCAGACAACAAGGTAAAAGATACCATCATGGTAAACGAGGTCGGCTTGACCAGCGACACGTCTCATATCAAGATTCCTGTAATTCTGGAAAAGGAAGGGAATTACCTCTCTACCCTGAATAGTGGCAATGCTGATTTTATCAGGAAACTTAAATTTGAGTATGCGTGGATCGTAAACAATAGCACCGTACTTATAAAAAGAGTGCTTGTGTTTCTTTTCAGCTTTATAGGACTCAACGACTTTACCGATGGCACGAATAGCCATTTGGGAAGTCAGCCCGAACTTATCTCTAATATCATAATAGGTAATCTTGTGGAGTCTGATTTGCCCAAAGATTTGTTTGTCAAAGGCAATATCGGAAATATAATCACAGGCAGAATTAAAGCGTTGCATTGTATCAAGCAATGCCTGCTTCTGAGATTCAGTTGTAATTAGTTTGAGTTTCATTGATAGTTTCATACTAATTATTGTATCAGATATTCAGTAGTATGTCAAGTAAAAAAAGGAGGGCGACATTCCTCCCCAACCTAGAGACTAGGATTGGGGTCTCCTGTCGCATTTAAGATGAAGGATTATCAATGGAATGTCAAGCGGAATTTGGAGTGCGTAACTTGACAAATCAGAAAACTGTGTGTATAATTCCAGTGAGGACATACTTTTATAGCATAAAGGCAGGCGATTTCACATCCCCTCACAAGATGGTGGTAGAAAGATAAGGAAGGAAATATGACTCGAAAATACAATTGGCAGTACGATGAGACGAAGCACTCAGGCAATCTGCCCAAATGCTCAAGACGGGTGGCAAGCTTTGCCTTTTTGACATAGTATTCCCATTGTGCCAAACAATAGCCAAGCATGAAATTTTGTTTGACTAAACGGAAAAAATCTGTTAAAGTAATCTTGTTTGCTTCTACTAATGATAGTTGAAGCTGTCAGATCATGCTTATCAAAAACTTACGAACTGATGGAGGGGGTGATATATGATTTGAGAGGAGTGTAAAACTAACTGAATCGAGTGCATTTCTGAAAAAAAGGAGGTACGAAAATGAGGTTTTCAATTGCAATCCTGGCTGTGTTTTCCGTATTTTATCTCGCTACATCGGTGCCTGCTATCATAGTGCCTGCTGGTGAGTCCGGGGTAGTATACAACTGTGCCTATCCCTTTACGGTGGCTCTTGATGGTAGTTTTGTAGATTGGCCTGATGTAACATGGGAAAAAGTTGATTCTACTATGGGGTGGAGCCCTCTTCCTCCTAGTGACGCAGATGGATCCTTAGAATTCGCCTGCGTTGCGGACAACGATTACCTGTACGTTGGCATCTTAGTTAAGGATGATATGAAGGTCGTGGACGAAAACGTAGGCGGTGATGTCTGGCAGGATGATTCTGCTGAACTCTACATAGATGGTGGAAACGAAAAAGCCGCCGCTTATGACGCCAATGACGCCCAAATTACCATCGGCAGGGACAACGTGGGCGGAGATATAAATAAGCCCAAGATGGGTGGTTCAGGTCCCGGTTCTGCAACAAAGGCGGCTGTCGTTGACACATCCGATGGCTATGCAATAGAAGCGGCTGTAAAACTTGCCGATTTCGGCATCAAAGCTGGCGATGGAAAAGTGATCGGGTTCAACGTCCAGTTAAACGACGATGACGATAAAGACGGAAGGGACCACAAGCTGGCATGGAGCAAAGTTGAATTGGTGACAGGCGAAGGTAGCTGGAACAATCCACAGATGTTTGCTGAACTGAAGTTCGTACTGGCAAACCTCACTGCCGTTTCCAGTAATGGCAAGCTGGCTACAACCTGGTCTTCTCTCAAGAAGTAGTTATCACACTGTTAGCATATAGAGTGGAATTATGGATATTTAGTCCAGATTTCACTCTAATGCTTTATTAGGTTCTTCTCAGGTATTCGGTTACAGGCAGGTTGGGTTGAGGAACGAAACCCAACTAAAAGTCTCTAACCAGGTGAGAATTTACGGTGCAATGTACTAAGTGGTTTTTTCGCTAAGTCTATAATGTCATTCCTGCGCAGGCAGGAATCCAGAGACATACAAATATGTATTACGTTTACATAATGGCAAGCAAGACGAATGGAACACTATACGTCGGTGTCACTCATAACCTAGAGTAACTGGATTCCAGCCTTCGCTGGAATGACAAAGCGATGAAATCATTAAGCATCAGCAATAGCAGAATCCTTTTTCACAGGGCAATAGGCAAAGCACCGCCCGCATGATAGACAGCTAGACCGATCCGCCTCATATTCCACTCGTCTGCGCCTGAGAGAAAACTGGATCAGCTTCGACCCGATCACTAATCCCACAAACCCACCGAATACTCCTCCACCAACAGCGAATTTTCCATTGATCCTGACTACCTCTGCGTAAAGCTCATCTTTAGGGCGGGCTGTGCCCCGGAAGGCGTCGCTTGGCTCAGTGGTATCCGTAACTTTGCCTGTGTCCTCCATCCATACACGCTCAGCAAGGCGCACCCTTGAGTTTACGTGAGACAAAGGTGTTCCAGCACTAACTCCCCCCAACGCACCTAAAGCGATCAATACAGGCAAAAGCAAAATCATAGCAGTGAGAGCTTTTTTGCCTTCTTTTCGGTCTTTTTGCACTTGAGTCGGTTTCCTTATTGCGCCGAATGGACACGAATCCTCACACAGACGGCAGTTTATGCACTCACCCGGTGCGATGCTAACGTGCCATTTTGAACCTTTTGACGTCAGGCGAAGCAGGATGCTGTACGGGCAGAGATACCGACAGTAAGGTCTACCCACAAACATCCCGATGATCAGAAAGCAAATACCGATAACGATTATACTCACGCTCCCGCTTCGGCGGAAGAACGACACGAATGGGTCATACTGGCAGATGATGAAAGCACTGCCAGTTGCGGCAAAAAGCACCCCTGCACCAAAATACAGGTAAGCCAATACACCCAGCGAATTATCCACCCATGATGGCACTTTAAGCGGGCGGATCAATAAAATATCCTGTATTGCACCCAGCGGGCAGACCGATGCGCAAAAAGTCCTTCCGAAGAACAGCGTAAACGCCAAAGGTATTACAAAAAAAACGATAACAGTGATCGGAGGTATGTAGCTCTTGTCAAACAATGCAAGCGACATATTCTGGATGGCGCCTATGGGGCATACGCAACCCTTTCGCCAGAACCCAAAATACAAAAGCGAGAATATCCCCAAAAAGAATAACCCTCGTCGTGAGCGCTTTTTCAATGCCAGATACGAAGCCAGCGATAAAGTCACTAACAGCATCACAACGTCCAGATATTCGAGGAACTCCGAGCGAGGATTCGGCACTGTCGTCACAGGAAGCTCATGCCCGGTCTCAAATTCCGGGGGCGGGAAACGCTGAACTCCAAAGGCAGCACCGGGAAGGATCAGCAGGATGATTATGAGCAAAACTATACGTTTCATCCCTTTTGTTCCTTGAATACATAAGGTTGGCTATAAGGAACTCGCTTAAACGCATTAGCAGGACACGCTCTGGCAATTGAGCAATCGTTGCAGTTCAGACAGCGATCGTGCCTTACCTGAAGGAACAGCGAACCATTACCGAATGAATAGCATCCCTTGACGCACTTACCGCACCCGATGCACAGTGATTCGTCAATCGTATATTCGTAGTAGGGGTCTTCGATGAAGGTGCGATTGATTGCTCCCAATGGACAAAGCTGGTTTTCTGCACCGGTATTGAGCGCATTGGGTTGCGGGTTGAAGTATCCGGTACAAAGCCTGCAGTACCCGCACATATTGAAGTTGTGTACGCACTTAACCGCCGAAATTTCTAACACGCAGTTGTCGGCGCATCTACCGCATTGTATGCACTTGTAGGGATCGATCTGCCAGACGAGATCACTTGCTCTGGCACGGTTGTAAAACAATCCCAATACACCGCCCAAACCCAGCAGGCACGCCCCACGTATTCCGCTTCTGATGAAATCTCTCCTTGATAATTTATCCTTTTCTTCTTTCATAAGTAGTACCTTATGTCCTTCTATTGGTCAACCAAAACACACGAATCGTCTTTTCAACAGGGTCGAGTACAAATATGTGACCTTTGGAATTAACAGCGACGTCAAGTGCCTTTGTTGAATCCTCTGCCCCTGCTGAAGGGTTATATATCCCGACGGTGTTCGCAAAACTCTCTGCACCAGCAACAACGCTTTCAAAGTTCCCATTTGAGCTATAAATCTTGACTCTCGGTATGCCCTTCTCGCATGTTACAAACTTTCCATCAGGAAGAATAGCAATATTTACAGGATTACAGCATCCACTGAACCCCTTGATTTCTATTGAAGTTTCACCCCACGAAGCCTGAAGATCGCCGTCATAAGTATAAGCTTCAATCTTATGCAGGCCCGGGTTCACTGCCCAGAGCAATCCATCAGAAGTGATTGCAGCGTCAAAGTATGGGCTTGGAACGATGAATCCCGTTATACCCTTGTCTGGATTGCGCTTTCCGATATTTGTTTTCAGCTTACCCGATTTATCATATCGCAAGATAATCTTTCCACTTGCATCTGCCACAAATACGTCATTCCCAGAAACAGCAATTGCGGTTATAACTGCATTCTGTCCCAAACTTTCCCATTTTGCGGTGCGTGTCCCTCTGGAATTGTAGACTTCAAGATGCTCTTTCATGCCCACGTAAATGGAGCCATCATCTGCAATATTCAGGCATTGAGGTGATTCAATCAGCTTTATATTGGATAAAATTCTGCCTTGAGCATCTAATATCCTGATGGATTTATCACCAGCCACGTAGATGCGGTCACCGGAATCAATTGCGATAGCGAACGGATTTTGGAATCCTGTCTTTATTTTGCCAGTCTCTTTATATTTAATCAAGCCCGGATCGGTTTTGGAGAACTCTTTAATATCATATATAAATACGTTTCCAATAGTCGTTTTCCGATCAGTAGTCATGGCGGTGCGCAGGATGATAGCCACAGCGGCAACGATTGCAACAGTTATAATGATACCAATAAATAGATTTGTTTTCGATAGTTTCATTTTATTCTTATCAGGTTTTCTTAGAAATTTCGGATGGCTGAAGATTGAGAATTATTGCCCCGGCTTGAGTTCTACGGCTATTTTGGTTGTTTCGCCCTTATTCACGTATACGGTTTGCCTTAAATCCTTATATCCTTCTTTAGAGAGTTTAAGAACGTAGCTCCCTACGGAAACTTTCGCCAGAGTTAAAGGGGTTTCTCCTTGAAGTTCTCCATCAAGATAGACTTGCGCATCGGGGTTTGATGTGACTTGAATGGAGCCATACCCGGTGACTGCCGGTGCCTTAGATTCTGCAATTATGGCTACCTGTGTTGCCTTTATATCTTTGATGGGAACCAGCGGTGCGACAGGAAGGGACATACTTACATTAGTCGGGATCTCAGCCATGTATTTAACTCTTCCATAGCCGTCTTTCTTGAACTCAAGCATATAAACTCCGGCGGGAAGGTCAATTGGCATATCAGTGACGCCGACTTCCTTACCATTAATCATAACTTTCGCACCTGACGGCTCACTTTTAATCAGGAAGCGCAGTTTCACCGAGATCGTTTGAGGAGTAGTACCGCTAATCGTTACCTGTCCCGCCCACGTTTCAAATCCCTCTTTATAGGCGCTGATACTATGTGTTCCCGAACGGAGCCTATATTTTAGCGGGGTAGTACCTATCTCATTATCATCAACCTTCACTATGGCGTCAAGAGGCCTTAAAGAGGTGATCGTCATGATACCGGTGAATACGTAAAAATACAGAATCCCGGAAACGACTAAAATAAAGATGGATGCGAGTATAGCTATCCCGAACTTCATGTTTTACCCTCTGACCTGGGTAGGATTACTATTTTGATGAGATGTAATGTACTATAGTTTCGCAGTTTTTGGGTGTTACAAATTAAAAATCTATATTTGACGCAGATTTACGTTGTAGTGACATGGCATTACCGTGTTCCTACGAGATCGTGGTATTATTACTATTATTTATTTTCGGACGTTTTATCCGTTTTCATTCCGGTTTGATTCATCTTTACCTCCACCTGTTTCCTTTGCTCCTCCTGAAGCGTTTTCAGTGTTTCTCTGTCTTCAGGTTTGTTGATGTCAATGATGTGTGGAGTGATGAGAATCCAGAGTTGCGTGTTGTCTATTATATCCTCTGTCCTGTTAAATATTCTTCCGACAAATGGAATACTACCAAGAATCGGAAACTTACGCAAGTTTTTTTTCGTTTCCTTTTTAATCATTCCGCCAATGGCTACCTGATCGCCATCTTCGATGTCCACGTAGGTAGAAAGGTTGCTAGTTGCTGTAACAGGTGCGTTAAAATCTGTGTATTCAAGGAAGCTGCTGACGTTGACATTGGTGATCTCCAGCCCAATGGTGCGTTTCTCGCCTTCCTTCATTATTTTCGACTTCGTGGCATATTTTGCTATGTGCGGGGTTACGCTGAGAGTTATACCAACGTTTCGTATAAAGTCATAGTCAAATATCTCATGTCCATACTGATCTGTTCTGACGCTCTTCAGATAAGGTATGTCTTTGCCTCTTGTAAGACTTGTCGGCTGATTATCACGGGTGAGAACAGATGGGGCAGAAAGCACCTCAACTTTATTCTCTTCCATAAGCGTATGTAGAAGGGCTGTAAGGTTTTTGTTGAAAACCTTATAGGTGAATCCCGTGCTTTCACTGTCCAAATTGAAATCAGTGCCGAATAATGCAGATAGCCCTTCCTTGCCTAGATGATTGCCTTCCTTCCAACTCCACTCAACACCCAATTTATTATTCTCACCGAGTGAGACTTCCAGTATTTTGATCTCCATCCATACTTGCCCACGGCTTACGTCTAGCTGTTGAATTATATCCCTTACTGTTGCCATGTTTCTTTCAGCAGTAGTGATAATTAGAGAGTTCGTCTGTGTATCAGAGTTGACCTGAACCTGGCCGACTATGGTAGACGTATCTCTCGGTATAGGAGTTCTTCCTGTCATCATCATCCTGAAGAAGTTCATTTGCCCGCCGCCGCCTCTGCCTCTTGAGCTGGTGCCTTGGTCGGAGAATATATTGTTCAACAATGATTCCATCTCGGAGGCATCTGAATACTCTAACGGATAGATGATTGTGCTGTATCTATAATCTGATGGAGTTTCTTGATCGAGCTGATCTATGAGCTTTTGAACGATCTCAAAATTTCTTGCTGACGAAGTGGTGACGATCAGGGAGTTTGTTCTCGTGTAAGCCTCTACGGTTATAGTGCCTGTGATTACAGCAGATCTCTGATTGCCTCGAGACGATCTCGGCAAGAAGAAGAAGAAATCATTGCCTCCTCTATTACTTTGATTTCCCCCCTGATAGACGTTGTTAATTATCTCTGATACGCTTTCTGCATCTGCGTGTTTCAACGGAAATATCCTAGTATCCGTTTCCATATCGGGAATTGAAATATCCATTTTTTTGATTAGATCGTCAAGTATTGGGATATTTGCTGAGGCAGTGGACACTACAATAGCATTCAATCTGGTGTCTGCAACGAGGTTGACGGTTCCCTGTATTCCGGTAACTTGCTCTTTTTCACCGCTCATTTGCCTTCGAAACCTCATCTCCGAACGTTGCCACCACGGCATGTTTTGATCTTGCGTTCCCTGGAAAAGATCATTTAAGTTTTCTACAACCAAACTCGCATCGGCGTACTTGAGAGGGAATATCTTGATGACTTCCTGCGGCGCCACTTCCTGGTCTATCTGCTTTATGATGTCTTCTATGATTGTGAAATTCTGCGGGTCGGATGAAACGATAACTGCATTCAATCTTTCATCTGACACGATATTAATGTCTCCCTGTATACCTTTCGTTGTAGTTTGCAATTCTTTGGCACGCCACCGTTCCCATGGTGGAAGGTTTCTTCCCCCGGAACCTTGCAATAAGGTCTCCAATTCTGTGGCTACATCCTCAGCTAAGGCATAGTTGAGAAGGAATATCTTGACCTCTGCCTGAGCGATCTGACTGCTATCTAGTTCCTCTATGAGCTTGGTGATAATCTCTAGATTTTCTTCAGAGGCAGTTACGATCAGTTTGTTTGTACGATCATCACCGGTAATCAGAACCTGACCTTTGACGACGTCAATCCCTTTGCTCGGCATCCTGCCTTGCTGTCTGGCTTGATCGAGCATTTTCATCATCTCGTCCGGTCCTCGTTTGCTCATTTTCTGGAAAACTCTGGCGGTCTCAATTCCCTGACGGAACATATTATCAAGCGTATCCGCAAGTTCGGTTGCGTTAGCATATTTCAACTGAAAAATCTTCGTTTGTAATATTCCTTCAGGCTCTATATCAAGTTGCTTGATTATAAATGCCAGTCTGCGTATATTTGCCGAAGAATCAGTGACGACCAGCGAGTTGGTTGTAGTATCTGCAAACATATCAGCGTCTTTTGGGATAAGGTTTTTCAGGTTCAGTGCCATATCAGCGGCATCTGCCTGATTGAGGGGCATTACCTGGGTGATCATCTCGTCAGTGGCGTCAATCATGTTTGGATCAGACCCTATCTGCACCCGCAAAGGCCTTGTCTTTGCATCACCGATAGGCACTATTACTATTGTCCTATTGACCCGAACCATTGTAAAACCAAGAGTATTCAAAGCCGTTTTTAAGGCGTCGAGTGCTTCTTCAACGGTGATCCCCTTCAGGTTCACGAGAGTGATCTTTCCCTGAATTTTATCACTGGCTATGATGGTAAGGTTTGTTTCGTCGCTCATGAACTTAAGTATGTCCTGGATATTGGCATTCATAACGTTAAAAAACGATATTTTTGAGGCTTTTCCATCCTTATCCCGCTCAATAACCCTCATATCTTTTTGTTCACCCGGGCCACCGGGCGGTGGCCCCTGAGCTATTGTCACGCCCGATAAAGCCACTATAAGTAAAGATACCAAAAAAGCAGACAATAGGTATCTTAATCGCGATCGGCAAATGCCAGACGCTAAATCCCGGCATCTATCATCAGGTATTCTTGAACCCCCGTATTTCATGCTTTCTTTCCTCCGGCAAAAGAGTAATAATCAGACACGGTGAATTTTTATGGCATCTCTGGATTCCAGCTTTCGCTGGAATGACATTTGACGTGGCTTTGTCATTCCTGCGCAAGCAGGAATCCATAAAAAAATAACGTGTCTGAGTAGTAGTAGCCAACTAAGTTAATGTTCCATGATTATTAAAACGTTTAAAATCCTCTCTGATACGGAAAAACTCAAGTTTCCCCTTTTTATCAAAGTAGGATAAAAAATACTACTAATTATGATTGCAAACTTAAAAACTAATTCATTCAAGCAATCGGTAGCGTCCTACTATTTTTCTTCATCATACATCCCTAAAGTCTCCCTTTTCGTAGGGACATATTGAATATGCCCTCTGGAGATTTAGAGGGATTTTCTTCATTGTCACATTATAAAAGCTCATTCTAATACGAGTTTTTCAGTTATCTGAAACGAATTTCTACCTTCGTTGCAGACTCGTATCCGGTACTTGTATACTACCGTTTTTGATTCCCGTCTCGAATTCTTGCTTGAGTTTTTCTCTGAGATCGGGGTTGTTCTTAAGGTCTTCTATTGAAATCCCTCGTTGTTCCAGCATCTTTAGTATGAATGGTGGAATTTGGCTGGCGTCGAAATTATCTGTTGTTGACGCTACCTTATTTTGATCTTGGCGATTTCTGCCTCTTTTACCTCCATCACCGGTTGGTGCGCCTTTTGCACTTTCTCCACCACGGAAGCCTCCCATTTGTTCTTGCCCACCACTTCTTGAGCCTTCGCCAAGTTTTAGCGTCATCTGTTCACCGGAGCGATCCAGTTTAGTTTCCCATTCATTAATTTCTGTAACCTTAGCACCATCAGCGAATGTATCACCCGTAGAAACGTAAAAGCTATTTTGACCGCCAGCCTGCTCAATAATAGCTTTGCTATTTGATTTTTCTGCCGTGTTGGATATTACCCCTGTAAGAACATAAGATGGTTTTTGTTCCTTACGCCCTGATCCAAGCGGGAGGAAAAGATTCTTATTTAAGATGACATTAAGATAACGATTAATTCCTTCATCAGCGGGAGCAGGCCCCTGTCCTTTAGCTTGTTGCTGATTTTGCGGTAAGTTTGGTGCAGGAGTTCCTCCTTGTTCTTTGCCTATGTTTTGTGCCTTTTCCTGATTTTGATTTCTGGCATCCGATTTTTTCATGTCTTTCGGAGATACTCCCTCTTTTTGCATCGTTCTATTAAATTCTTGACCCTGTCCACCCGTAAAATTACGCCCTTGAACAGAACGTTTACCTGTTGCATTTTTATCGGATTTAACATTAGAATCGTTAGCATCCATGATGACAGTCTTACCATCCTCTGACTTTATGAAAATTTGCGTTTTTGGCTCACTGCCATCCTGTGGCCCATCCGCTTTTTCAATATACATCACTGCACCTTCGCCTTTTTTCTCAACCTCAACACGTTGGATATTATCTTGAGCGGATGCAATAAAATAACCATACGCTGTAATACACAAGACTGTAAGGATCAAAATGCTTACCCTGAATAGCACAATTCCCACATCCTTTCTAAGTGGTTTTCTCGCTAAATAACTAATGCTTTGTCATTCCCGTGAAAACGGGAATCCATTCTTTATTCATGGGGTTTTATGGATTCCAACTTTCGTTGGAATGACACTAAAGACTTAGCGAGAAAACCACTAAGCAAGCCTTTGAAAACTCTTTAATCGTAAAGCACTGTTGCCGTCATACTAAGCTCAACCCCCAGCAACGCTTTTTGGCGGTCTGCCATAGTAATCTGTAATCCCTCAACTTTAACCCATTTGACAGATGTTTGCAGATTATACAACAGCTTGATTAACTGCCCCATCTCACTCTTAAAAACCATTTTTGCAGTAAATTTGCCTGCTTTATCCTCTATTTTAGGAATTTGAAGCATCTCCAGCTTATTTGTTAATCCTAAGACTTCACTCTTCTTTTCTTTTACCCGATTGCCGTACATAGCAATCCTTTTCTTAATGCGATCAGATTCCTTCTCATCTTTAATTCCCGAAGAATCAACAATTTCGCTTGCGTCATCGCTGGTAATTGTCTTTCCATTATACGTCTGTACAAACTTGACTAAAGCCTGTTTTGCCTCTTCGGGTATATCTTTTGGGATCGGCGGGAATATCAAGCCACTGGCAATTGATGTTTCATCGGGATCATTTACATCCTTTACATCATTTGCATCCTTTGTATCCTTTACTACATCCTTTGCATCTTTTTCGCTTTTTTCGGATGAATTAGTATTTTTTTCTTTAAGGTCTTTTTCTTCTGTTGGGTTATTAGACAGAGGCTTAGTCTCTTTTGGTGCAGTTGTATTATCCTTCTCATTGATCACTTGAGACATATACAGGTAATCCACAGTGGATTTAAGAGTGCTTTGATCACCTTTAAGACTTGCGAGTGATTTTTTATTTTTTTCTGGTTTGACATCTAGTCGTTCGATCTCCTTGATTTCTGACTGATTTGCAATTTTAGCCAGTTTTTCCATTATCGTTGCTTCTGCTGAGTTTCGCTTAAAGGTTATTTGACTATAGCCTAACTGTTCTCTCATGTTTTTTTCCAGTTCGACTATCATTGGCTCCATAGCTTTTAGTTTCTCAACAGACTGTAACCTTTCCTGCTTGGTTTTCAGGTCTGACTTCGACTGATTTTTCATCAGAACCGGCCAGAGGAAGAAGTATACAAGTACACCTATGGTTATTAACACCCCAAAGCCTACGATGACTTTCTCACGATTTGTTATCTTTTTCATTTTTCTCGCTTTGTTGTATTGCTTCCTTATTCAGTGTGCATATAATTTGCACTTGAAGTATTGGCTTATTGTCCTTCGTTATTTTAGAAACGGCACTATTTTTGACATCGCTGAAGAGGTTATTCTCATTTGCGATTTTCATATCGCTGAGTATCTGCACAGTCTCACCGACATCGGCGTGAGACACAGCCTCAATACTGACAGTCAATTTTCCATTTTTGTCTAACTGAAAGCTGGTAAATGCAATTCTCTCACGGTTCGGCAATTTTTCGTGCATCTCACGCAGTATCTCTAGTGGGGTTACGTAAGGAACCATTACCTTATCCATTAGAATGCTCTTTTCAAGAGAATCTTTTGCCTGAATCGTAACCACGTCTTTCTCTAGCTTTTTCAGCTTTGCATCTACGTCTTTGTATAACTCCGATCTGGAATTTTGCCAATTAATAAGCAACCATCCGGCACCAATCAAAACCAGAGCAGCCAAAATGGAAGAGCCTATGATCATAATTCTGCGCTGAATCTTTTTGACTCTCTCAAGAATTTCTGGCGGCACCATGTTGACGTTAACTGTTGATGCCCTCTCTATGCCTGCCAGAGCGATCACAGCTAATCCAAGGTTGACAGTCAGGCGTCTATAAGGCAGAGGTTCCTCCTCTTTCATCAGGTGAGTCTCTACATTCTGGAATTGTTCTAAGGTGCTGACTTCAATTCCAAGTTTGTTGCTTAAATAATCACCTAATCCCGGAATCGAGCAACATCCTCCGCACAGCCATAATACGTCAATCCCTCCTGTTTCCTTTCCTGTAAATGCACGGATGGACTGAGTTACCTGAATGGCAAGGGTTTCTGCCCATGAGAGGGTTTGTGATTCCTCTGCACCAGATAAAAGGCTTGCATCGTGGATTTTCAATAATTCTGCATCTTCATAAGAAAGTCCGGAACCTTTTTCAAACAATTGCGTCAGGTTATTCCCACCATAATTGAAACTCCTCGAAAATGCCAATCTGCCATGCTGGATGATACCGATATCGGTGCCTCCTGCGCCAATATCCGCAACGGCGATGCTTTTATTTGCAAGATTATCCCTGAACTGATCAAAGATTATACCATAAGTGGCAAAAGCAGATGGGATAATGAATTTCAGACTCATCCCGGCTTTCTCTGCTATATCAACGTACCTATCAATCATTGTACTTTTGGCGGCGACTACCTCCAGCGACATGCCATCATGATTGCGCTGGAGGTTATATATGCTATAGATTGACTCTTCAATGGTGAAAGGAAGTTCGGGTTCCACCTGTATGGGGACCATTTTATCTATGTCCTCATCGCTAGCAGTGCTGGGAAGCCCTGACAATACCTTAACTGTAACAAGGTGACGTGGAATAGAAATCGCCACGTAATTTGTTTTGAATCCTTTCTCTTTGATCAACTGAGTCAGGGTGTCTATTATTACCTCGTCAGAAACCCTCTCTACTGCAGAGCTTCGGGGGTACGCCTTTGTGCCGAGATTTAAAACGAGCAACCCTGACTGTGTCAATCCCAGTTGCATAATCTTGACGGAATTTGTGCCAATATCAACTGTCGTGATCTGATTCCTTGCCAAATTGCTCTCCTTTAAAAAGAATTAAAGATTATAACTGATTTCCGAATTTTAAGTGGCTCGCTAATTAAATGGCACGCATCAGCGTACCACTACGCTATTTTTGATGTAGGGACACGCTGATGCGTGTCCTAAAATAAACATAACAAACTCAGCGAGAAAACCACTAATGGTCAACCGAATAAGTTATTTGGTTTAATCAGTTTGTAGTAGTGCAATTCATTGCACGTTAAAAGACGATGAATCGTCTTACTACAAACCCCAAAAAATTAATTCGATGAACCACTAATTCGGTCAAGCAGTAGTATCCTAACTTAGCCCTGCTTCCAAAATTTGATTTTTACACTGTTGCCACTTCGATCAACAATTGCGATAAAACTACTAACGATCTTCTCATCTTGAGATTTGCCTGTTGATTCGATCCGAAAAGCGTGAGTGCGATACGTGATCAGGTCTACTAACTGTCTGAAAGTGTTTTCGTCAATTCCCTGTATGTCCAGCAGTTGGCCAACGTTGTCAAAAGGGCCTCCCTGCTGTTGATTCCCGCTTTGAACGGTAGTAGTAGTTCCAGTTGCCAGATCCGTTCCAGTTTCACGATAAGTGATTATCGCATTGGCTTTCGTTTCATCCATACCCGGCAGTCTCTGAAGAATCTCTAAAGGTATAGTGTTGATATTCACCTTTCCCTTTAAAACATCATCGTCGGTAGTTGTAACTTTATCAGCAATGGTCTTTAAATCCTGAATAGAAACAGCTTTAACCTGCAAGAGATCGTCTACACTATTAAACCTGTTGTTCTGCCTGTAATTGACGATACTTTCTGCGATCCCATTATCAATTCGATCGCTGAGACTGCTCAATTGATCTGCACTTGCTGAATTAATATTCACTTTCTGTTGTTGGTTCTGGCCACCTTGCTGGCCACCTTGATTACCGCCTTGTTGCGGTTGCTGATCTTGAATATCAATATTGGGCCTTATATTATCCAATGTCTGTTGAGAAATAGCAGGAACGTTCAAAAGGTCTGTTATGCTTTTGTATGTGTTCTGCTGACTTGTCGCACCTTGATTAGCCTGTCCACTTTGACTGCTTTGGTTAGTTTGTCCGCCTTGATTGCTCTGCCCACCTTGACCCTGGTTGTTCGATTGGCTTCGATAGTCCACAATCGCCTGAGCTTCCTGCTGCGTTATGACCTGCTGCTGCTGTCCCTGCTGTCCTTGTCCTTGAGGATTGACGCCTTGCTGTATCGTGTTTGCATCTGCGGAGTTTATGTTTATCCGCTTTTTGCCGTCATTCGATACGTTTTTGTCTACTGAGAATACCGTAGTAACGTCAGCCAATGAAATTATTTTTTGTTCTCCATTTGTGTCGGTATTTTCCGCAGTATTTGTACTACTACTATTTGTATTATTTTGTGAATCTTCAGTGTAACCGTACAGAATATCAGGAGTCATTCCTTCAACCTTAGCCATCTCGGCAGTCGTTCTGTATGGACGATTGGCGATAATAGCAGATGCAAGCTCTTGAGCCTTCGTTGTCAATTCAGCTTCCGCTAAATCCTGGTTTGCAGGTATACTCGTCATACAGTATTGTATAACGTTTGTCAGTGTAGCTTCATCTACGGTATTGACGTTTATCCTTGATGACTCATCAATCACATTAGTTTCAAAAGTGCTGTTATTAAGTTCGCCGGTGAATCCCTTAGCCCAGTCCTCATCAAGTGAGTCATAACTCGTCTCATCAACTCTTAGATTTGCGATAGCTGTTTCAAAACCGCCCTTTGCCGCATAATAGGCATTCACCTGATCGTTCCAGTTTCTGGATGTCTTTACCTCAAGCTGTAATGAGTACATAAATTCCGAAGCCAGAACAGTCAATATGGCAACCATCCATAAAACAGCTATAAGTGACATACCTTTTACATTTTTGATACCATCACGTATTTCCTTTGCCATCTTTATCACATTCCTGGTGTCTGCTGTTGATTCCCGCCAGTATTTTGCCCGGTTCCGGCTGTCTGGTCCGACGAATCACTAAAAGGAAGATATACATCAATCACCTGAGTTAATGGTTGCCCCTTGTTCTCAGGATCCGTCACTGACAGCGTAATCTCTAAGGCTTTTGGAAGGGTGCTTTCCTCTTCCATATCCCATGTATCAACCCAATCGGTTCCATCAAAGTATCTTATATTTAATCCAGCAATGTTATCCACAAGTACTGATGTCCTTAAAGTCTCTTGCAAATCCTCAGAAGAAGAAGATGATGATGACAATGATGGTGATGATGTTGATGATTGCAATTGAGACAGCATATCCTGTACTGTTTGAATATCAAGATCGGTAGCCTCGATTCGCATAAGGCTTTGTACGTTATCTATCTCCGGGTTTGGTCCTATAAAGTATACGACCCTTGCCAGGTCGCTTGGAAGCGTACTTTCAGTCGTTTCTTCACCGGTAACAGGATCCGTTACCGTTTTTGTTTGAGCTTCTTCATTAGATGATACAGATGACATGTATTTCCTGAGATTCGGATTAACCACTGTGACAAAGCTGATCATATCGTTATCCATGTTTGTTTCAGTATCTGCAGAATCATCTACTAAGAAAGTCATCTCTTCATCACCGTCAGCATAGAACATATTGCTAACGTCCTGTGCTATGCGATCCAGACTTGTCCTGCACTTTTGAAGCATGATGATTTTAGTTTCATCATACTGATAGACCTTAAGAGACGACTTAAACGCTGCATAAACTGAACCAATGATAAGCATGGATATAGCAGTAGCGACCATTATTTCAATGAGCGTAAACCCACTAGAACTGGATGAGCCCGGAATCCACGAGCGTGTTCTTCGTCGAGATAAATGATATTTATCGTATTGAGCTATATAATTGCGGATTTTTCTCATAAGTACCATTAACCGGTCGCTCCCGCCTGTTGATCTTGTTGCTGTTCAATAGTTCTGTCGGACATATACGTAGATAGTTGAAGGCTTTTCTCTTGACCTCTTTCCTCCCAGGTTATTATGACTATTACTTCACGAAGCCCATCTGTATCTGTATCAGTAACTTCAGTAGACCACTTAAAACGTGAATCTTCGCCGAAATCACCATCAGTGCTACCTGTCTCTGGATAGCCAGCCATCTCTACCTGCCCCATTTTCAGCCTTAAAAGATAATACGCAGTAGTTTTGTTCTCGATCAGCGAATAGGTATTCACTCCTTGAGAGAAAGCTTTAAGGAGCGCAGGAAAAGCTAATGCGGCTATGGTTAGCGCAGCGACAACTTCGATGAGAGTAAACCCACGTTTATTTCTATTTTGTAGTATTTGCAACAAGACCAAGTTGTTCTATCTCCTCACTTGTCAATTCTCTTATGCCTGTTCTCCCCGTAGATTCTGAAACGCTAATAAGAAACGTCTTTCCAGATGCGCTTTGCAGATATACTTCAAAGTCCTCTGCTTTGCTATCAGGATAAAAAGTCACATAGTCAACATCGCTACTTTTGCTTGTATTTCGGGGTGAATTTATCTGTACTATTTCAATCCCGACTGGAAAATCTCTGGGAATACCCAAAAGTCCACCAGTGCGCGTAAGTGGAACCATACTATTACCACTCCTGCTTGATGTGCCAGTATTATCAGTAGAGTTTTTTTCTGCGAGTGCTTCCAGACTTGCTGCAAGGTTAGTTCTTGAAGAATCAGTAAGAGTTCCCTGTGATTCGTCCAGAAATTCTTTAAGCGAAAGCCAGTATTGCCCATTAGTGGGATCGAATAACACAGCGTATTCGGTACGTTCAGTTATTGCTGAACCTCGGGCAAACTCTAAAAGCCCGTTGATACTACGTGCAGCAGTACGAAGCTTCGTACTATCTGCGAACATTTTCAGCGATGGAACAGTTACCGTGGTCATCAACAACATAATGAAAATAACGATCACAACTTCTATTAGAGTGAAGCCATAAGAACGTAAGTTTCTATTTAACATAAATCATCAACTTGCCTAAGTAACAAACTGCGTTACTGTGTTGTTTCTATCCAGTTAGTTACGTCAGCCGCTTCGCCTGTACCGCCTTCTTGGCCATCTGAACCAAAAGAATATAGGTCGAAATCGTAGCCTTCATGAGTACTTGGCGAAGTATAGATGTAAATAACACCCCATGGGTCCTTAAAATCTGTTGGCTTCACGTAAGGGCCACTCCAGTTCATCGGTTCAGGAGGAGTGGTTGGCTTTGTAATCATTGACTGCAGGCCCTGTTCAGTGGTAGGATATGAACCGTTATCAGCGGCGTACATATCCAGGCCTGTTTCTATCTGGGTTAGGTCAATTTTTGCTTTCTGCGGTTTGGCTTGCCTTAGCCTTCCTATAACTTTTGGCGCTACTATACCACCCAGCATCGCCAGAATCGCTATAACAACCATAAGTTCTATCAGTGTAAAGCCCTTTTTATTGGACTTTAAGAGCTTTATAAGCATCATACTACCTCCTCAAAATGAAAAAATATAGCAACATGAGCATTACGCAGCGATCATATTGCTCGCTTCAAATATCGGCAAAATAGCGGCGGCAACGAGGAACCCTACGGATAAAGCCATGATCAGGATCATGACTGGCCCTACAAGATTGGATACTCTCTCCAACTGCTTATCCATTTCAGCCTCATAATATTCCGAAAGTTTCATCAGCATATCCTGGGGGCGCCCGGATTCCTCACCGATCGCAAGCATGTGTGTGACGAGTGCGGGAAATTCACCGCTTTTTTGCAGTGATGAAGCCAGTGATTCTCCACGCTCTATCTCCTTTTCGCTGTTTTCTATCACGCCTCTATATATGACATTCCCCATAGTTGCCCGAACTATCGCCAATGATGCAAGTATCTGAACTCCGTTATCCAGCAATGTTCCCAACGTACGGGAAAAACTTGACATAGCCGATATGCGAAATATGTGGCCCGCCAGGGGCAATTTGAGTTTCAGCCTGTCAATGTTGCGTTTACCTTTATCAGTACGGCTATATCGTCGTACCGCAACCACAACTATGATTATAAAACCCAATATAATCCACCAGTACGTTGATACAAAACCTGTTATATCCATGAGAATACGAGTTGGCAAAGGTAATGCCGCTCCCATTTCGGCAAACATTCCGCTGAGCCTTGGGAGAACAAAAAGTGTAAGTACAAGACCAATTATCGATCCAAGACAGACAAGTATCATTGGATAAAACATAGCAGAAATTACTGCGCTTTTTAGCTTACGCTGTTTTTCAGAAAACTCCGCAAGCCTTGACAGAACAAGTCCCAAAACTCCACCTGCCTCTCCTGCGCTCACGATATTTACGTATAAATCCGAGAATATGTTTTTGTGTTTAGCAAGAGCATCGTGAAATGTACTTCCATGCTCTACGTCATAGCGAACCTGATCTACTGCATCTCTAAACATTACGTTAGTTATCTGCTCAGTTGCAACCGAAAGTGCTCGTATCAGGCGAATTCCAGAGTTCACCATGGTAGCAAGCTGATAGCTGAAAAACTCCACTTCACTTGCTTTAACCTTGTGTAAAAAGCTAAGGAAAGGTATTCTCTGCTTTTTTTCCTCAACTTTGTCCAGTGATACTTCGGTAGGAAAGTATCCGCTTCCTTTGAGTCGGGCTATAAGCTCGTTAGTGCTATCCGCTTCCGCCGTACCGGCCACTACTGAACCGGCTTTTGTCATTGCTTGATATTTATATCTTGGCATTTTTCCTTCTCAAATGATTCAATAGTATGAGTTACGTTTACTCTATATACTTTTACTCTATATTAAGACTCTATTATACCAATTCTATTTATTGATTGTGCATTAGAATTAATCGTAGGGACACGCTGATGCGTGTCCTGCGTATAATAGTTATGCACAAATAAATAACAAAAATGGTATTAGTAGAACATACCGACTGACTTGTCTAGATTTATTAAACAAGCTATCAGTCTTTTCAAGGGGGAATTAAGTCTCCCCCTTTTGAAAGGATTTAAAAAGCCTTCTATTATCATTAAACATTAATTTGATTAAGCACTAGAAATTCGTGTATTCTTCTTCTGCTGTTGACCTTCGTACCTCATCAATGGTTGTAATACCCAGAGTTACTTTTAGCCAGCCATCTTCTCTGAGAGTTCTCATACCGTGTTTCCGTGCTACCTTCTTGAGTTCGTTGCTCGGTATCAGTTTATAAGCCATGTCTCTGAGTTCATCATTCATTATTACGACTTCAAACAGTGCAATACGACCCGAATATCCTCTACTGCGGCACTCCGGACAACCAACCGCCTTTGGAATCATAAGGTCTTTATCAATTGTATCGGGGTTAACTCCCATCTCTTTTAGAGTCTCTTCATCGGGATGATAGAACGTTCGGCATCTTCTGCAAACCTTTCGCACAAGCCGTTGAGCGGCTATCCCTTCAAGGCTCGAAGCAACAAGATATGGCTGCACGCCAAGGTCTATAAGTCTCGTTATAGCACCGGGTGCATCGTTGGTATGAAGTGAACTCAGAACGATGTGACCAGTAAGTGCCGCATGGATCGCCATTAAAGCAGTCTCGCCGTCACGTATTTCTCCTACCATTATCTTGTCGGGGTCTTGACGAAGTATGTGGCGTAAGGTGTTAGCGAATGTTACTCCAACAACCTCGTCAACTTTAATCTGATTTATCCCCGGCAGGTCGTATTCGATTGGGTCTTCAACGGTAATAATTTTAACCTCTGGAGTATTCATTTCCTTGAGACATGCGTACAAAGTGGTAGTTTTTCCGCTTCCAGTAGGGCCCGTAGTAAGTATTATGCCGTGAGGTCTTCGTAAAATTCTTGAGAACTGCTCGAGATTATCATCAAGCATACCCAGTTCTTTAAGGCCATAAGAAACCACAGTTTTATCGAGAATACGCATTGCTACGCTTTCACCCCAGAACGTAGGAATAGTGGATACACGGATGTCAATATCTCTGTTGCCCAGTGTGGTTATTCTTAGCTGGATACTGCCGTCCTGCGGTCTGCGGCGTTCAGCAATGTTCATGTCGGACATGATTTTCACTCTTGAGATGATCGCCCTTTCTATATTCTTTGGTGGAACAGGTCTTTCCTGAAGGACACCATCCATACGGAATCTTATCCTGACGATTTTTTCCAGCGGCTCTATGTGAATATCAGTCACTTTTTCACGCACAGCTTCTATAATAAGCTGAGACACATAGTTAATAACCGTGGGAGTTTGTGCGAGCGTGTCTGCATCAAGTCCGAAATCCTCGATGACCTCGATCTCGTCCATCGTCGAGATACCTACCGGAGTATCAAATTGCCCACGAAGTATATCTTCAGCAGACTTACCATAGAACCTTCTTATCGCATCTATAATGTTATCTTCTATCGCAAGGATCGGCTGAATTTCAGATTCAGTTATGAGTCGGATATCATCAACCAGGCTGACGTCAAGAGGGTCTGCCATAGCAACGTAAAGAACATTATCCTCTAAAACAACAGGTACAGCCTTTCTATCTAAAGCAAAACTGGCTGGCATAAGAGAAGTCGCTTTCTCGTCTTGTTGGAGATTCACCAGCCTCATATATGGAATACCTATCTCTTTTGAACGAGATAGCATCTCAAGGTCAGTCCTGGATATATGCTCCTTCTCTAAGAGTGCATCTATAATGGAACCGCCGTTTTCTTCCTGTAAGACCAATCCGTCGGCAAGTGACTCTTCTGTCAATGCGCCAGATTTTAATAACGTATCAATTAATAATTTTTCTTCAGAATCTATCATTTAATACAACACCTCCTACCGAGAAATTTAGACGGAAAATATACGTTCTGGTTTATTTTTTATCTACGAAGAGTATGTTTTATTTGGCAAATGTATGTTGACTTTGCAATTAGATATATGCTATAACTAATTATGGGTAGCGCATATAAATATTATGGGGATAATTCTGGTAATGATAGACTGAATAAGTCTTTTTAGGTTTAATATAAATCAAGGCACGAAGAAAAAATATTCTAATATATTTTTTTGTGCCTTGATGTCTTTGTAATTAAAAGTAATTTAACTTAAAACACTAGTTTGGTCTAACAGTAAAAGACCAGATAAAAATGGGATCAGCAGACATGAACAAAACAAGAAGAAGATTCATAGCAGAAGTTACCGCCATAGCCGGGATAGCCGCTTTTGATGGGTTTGGGCTAATGAGGACGTCTTCTGCTTTACAGGCTAATTCTCAACAAAACACTAATGAGCCAAGTAGAGACATAAGAGATTATCCACACGTTACCGATGTGATTAAATCAAAAGACATCGTGACTCACTTTCCTCTTCTCGTTTCTGCTTGCTCTGACTATAAAGGGGTTTACCTGTCTCAGATACCATTCCTCATCGAGTTAGAAGTTTGTAAAATCTGGAAGGAATCATTGTTTGAATGGGATGCAATCTCTAACGTCGGTGCTGGAGGATTGCAGCAGTTGATGGAGGCTACTGCAAGGGGCGATATTGGTTTGACTATCGTGTCAAGCACTGAAATCAAAGAACTGAATACCGCAGTAACTGAATATACTAAAATACTGAAAGATATTTCAGCAAAAAGGCAATCTCTTTATACTCTCGTAGAATCCGGAAGCGGAAATTTGACCCAATCCGCAATCACCAAAATTAACACGCTCAGATCAGAAATGGATGACTTAGAAACCCAAAAGGATTCAGCCCTTAAGAGATTGAAATCGGCAAAATCGTCCTATTCTGATAAAATACATTCCATCAAGCGAGAGGAGCTAAAAGATTTCGACGCCAGATTTGTCCCTGAACTGGCAATAACCGGGGGCTTGAAGTACCTCGCCGACATCATATTGGAATGTAAGGAATATTTTGGCGGACCTATTGAAATGAATGTATGGCGTGGTGTCGCCGCATATAACTGTGGTTTGCAGAGAACAAAAGATTGGGATGGTATGCCATTTATACGTGAAACAGTCCTGTATACAAGAGACATACTCTTTAACCTTACGAAAATGATGGAATTGAAATACGCTTACTCCACAGGAGATAGTACCCTGATTGCAAAGACAAAGCGGAAGTTCGGTGTGTAAACAGGTTAAAGCATAATCAAAAAGAACGGACTTTATTATTGGATATGAAATCTATTTTATTAATCGGATATGGAAACCCGACACGCATGGACGACGGTGTTGGCTGGTACGTTGCGGATAAAATTGAGGAAAAGCTCAGTGATCTGGTTGAGGTTATCAAAGCAGATCAACTAGCTGTTGAGATGGTAGAGGACATCAAAGATCGTGATCTGGTCATCTTTGTTGATGCTCACGTCAGTGATGAGGATGATTGGATCAGGTCAGAGGAAATAAAACCCGATTCAAGACCCGGCTTGATCGCTCACATCATAAAACCGTCAAACCTGCTTGCTATCTGCGAAAGCCTTTATCATAAGCACCCGAAGGCACTTTTATTTTCAGTCAAAGGCGCAAATTTTGACTTTGGAGAAAGCTTATCCATACAAACTCAAAGTTCAGCAGATGAGGCAATTCAGAAGATAATCCATCTGGTATCTAACGGATAGTTAGCCATTTCCGTTCAGTTTCTTCACGGGTTTTGCCAGTTGCTACAAATTATATGGACGGTTAATACATCATTGATTGACCCGTTTGAATTGCATCTTGCATTGTCAAGATGTCATGCCCTAGTTGTCTTAATTTTTCAACTACAGGGAAAGGAAAATTCTCGTTTGAGTATAGTCGTACCATTTTTAGGCTTCCTCATTCTCTTGTATCTGCTTTTCAATCTCTTCTTTGTGTGAGCGATAGTATGCCCAAGCGTTAGATAAATCCTCTGCTCGTAACGAAGGATAACTACGTAACAAATCTGCTTCGCTAGTCCCTAACCGCTTTGCCTGTATCAATATCCAAACGGGAATCCTTGTGCGGACAATACGTGGTTCGCCTCCACAGACGTCAGGCGTGCTATCAATTCCCGGAAAAGCATCTCCTAAATCACGAGCTATCCACTGAAGCAACTCAGCCTTTTCGCCTCGTGTCATTGTATCAAGTATTTTTTCCAGCTCTTCTATTCTGCTCATTTTTATTACCTACCTAGTATGGAGCAGTTTTTCAATCTTTTGTGACAATTCAGCTATATTAATCTCTCCACTATCTTTGTAAGTTTTGATTCTGTTTTTTTCTTTGCGATTTAACATACTCAAGAAAACTCATACCCTCAAGCTCTGCCTCTTTTGCGATAATTTTCCTTGATATATGAACTTGCTGTAAAGCAGGATCATGCGGAAATTCCTTTTCAACAATCTGTTTTATTTTTTTAATATCTTCTTTTGTTATTTTACTCAAATAACTCACCCCCATAATTTATAATAATTCTGCTGGTGTCATAATCTCTATCTGCTTTAAGTTATACATACTATTTACCATTCTGATTATATCTTTTGCTTTCCTTCTTACAATGTGCTTGAAATTCCAACTAAGAAGGTAATCCATTCCACTCAATACAGCGATAGCAATATGATAGGCATCTTCCTGATAATTTTCTGGAACTATACTATAACTCATATATTCACTTACTAGCCATTCTGTATCATCAGGCAAAGAAATTACCATTAAATCTAATATTACTAAAGTTTGGACAATTCATATAATGCAAATCGCATAAAATCAAGTGTTCTGGAATATTATGCGAGTAATGAAAAACACTTTTCTCGCAGATAATTGATCTAAATTTGTTTTCAAAACATTCTAAGTTTTGTCATGACAAGCTGTGACAAAAGCGTCTGAAACATAATCCACATAAGGATTTTACCTATGACAACATTGCATGTTTCACGACGTGATTACAAGCAATGTTATTTTAGGTCAAAATTGTCCAAACTTTAGTAATATTACTGATTTCATTTTATTTAATAATTCTATATCTTGGGTTCTGTTAATTTCCAAAACTGTAATTTCAGATAAGTATATTTCATAAAATCCCATTGTTTGGAAGAAATGCTCTGTAAGTGACTTCCTCTCTGGATTTCGATCATCAAATAATGCCGAAATAACGGAAGTATCGAGATATGCTTTTGGTTTTGGTATTTTATGTTGATTCATGGTATCCCTTTTACTAGCAAACAGCGATATATTCAGCAAAGGACTCCTGTTCTGGAATAGGTAATCCATCCTCAAGCAATCCCTGAACGTGCATTTCAATAGCTTCGTGCATATTCCGTTCAGCTTCTTCACGGGTTTTTCCAGTTGCTACACATCCCGGCAGATCGGGTGAGTAAGCTGTATAGTTGTCATTAGCTTTTTCGATTATGATTAGGAAACAATACATTACTGCTTTCATCCTTTTAGTTTCACTTGTTTTTGATATTTCTCTTTTTCATTTTACCGATGACAAAATTTCTGAAAGCTGTCTATAATATATTATTGGGTCTAGTTTTCTAAGCATGGAATAATCAGGATCGTTATTATGAGCGATATTAAGACATGCTTCAGATAAAATTTGATTTGCGAGACAATCACCCTGTAACAAAACTTCAACCTTTGTACCAAAAATCTCTTGCTCATGAGTTATTTCTAGTATGTGGTAAATAGAATCCTTATCTTCTCTTGCTTTAATTAACTTACAAAAATTCCAATACCATGATGGTGGTTGACTATAACTTCCGTAGGGTTCAGCCATGGAGACTATGTAGTCTATCCAAGTTTTACTATTAGTAGCAAAAATAAGCTTAAATAATGAAGTAATTTTAGGCCATTTCTTTTCATCTAGTTTCTTTTTAAGGAAATCTACAACGGTGATTTCATCTAAATTCAACAACCAATGACAAAAAGGGATATATTCTTCATAGCTTCTTTCTAACAATAACGCAATTGCCTGTTTTGAATTAACCTCATTCCTATGTGCATATATGAAGCACATTTTTCTTCGAGAATCAACAAATTTCATATCCAGCATTATTGTAGCTTCAATAACATTCGAGGGATTGTTAAATACATCTTTAGATAATCTTTCTATCAACAAAGTTCCTGAAGCTTTTTCCGGGTTACTCGTAACTCCAACAGTTAATCCATCGGTTTTTCCACGATCTACGAAAATTATCTTTTCTGCTTTTTCAGATGTATCTATCGCCAGTGCTAAAGATACATTCTTTTCCTTAATGAGTGTAACAATACGTTCATACTTCTGCATCTCTTCAGGATTGTTTGGATCATACTTGACAAATTCAATTGCAGCATCAGCAGTATTTTGATTGTTGGCAGGCTTAGGTATAAGAAACATTCTAAATGCAAATCTGGGATCTGCCAATATTACTGGATCTAAATTACGTCTATAATCATCGATATATTTCTTAACAATATTAAAGCTTTTTGATTGAATCTTTCTAGTAGCCAGCAATTGTTCATCTGTTCTTAATCTTGAATACTGCAAAGCAAAAATCAAACTATCTGCCAGAGCATAATTAATACCAAATTCTTTTGTCAATACTTCCTCAAAGTTTATAAGATATGATTGGCATTCCCCAAATATATCAGGATCTATTCGTGGTATAAAACTATGCTCGATCTTATTTCTCAACCCGACAAAAAATTGTATATTTTGATAAACGGGATTATTTGGATCATCTTTGAAATATTCTTTTGAACATTTTGACAAATCCCATGACTTAGGTTCTCCGTCAATACGTATATATCTCCTTTTATCTCCAGGGTCTTTATAGTAATACTTAATATGATCACGTTCAAACACAGCTTGAAACAAGGAAGTCCAAGCTATATTCATAAGAACAATAAATGCACCAGACCTGAAGACCGCACTAGGATTGTTGTATACATTAACAGCAAGAATTGAGGATTCTCTTGCCTTTTCAATTAGTGTTCTAACTATCTTTTTTTGACGATGTTTCATAGTTCCGAATTTAACCATATCAGGACAGGTTTCAAATCTGCCTTTACATAATATGTTCTCACAATTATTTATTGCATTTACCAGCTTTCCACCCTTAACCCAACTATACCTTGCAATTCCAGTATGCGTTTATCTGCCGAGACAAGGATCAAATTATGCTGAATTGCTATTGAAGCTATCCATAGATCATTATCTTTGAAGCCCAATGATTCTGTTTTAACGTTTCTTCGTTTGGATTTATCTTTTGGACCAAAAAGTTCAACGATAGATGCTTTTAGCTTACCGTATATGTTCGTTGTCTCAATATTCATTCCATAAATTGGAATTTCTGCAAAAAAGCTTTCAAGTCTATGTAAGTTTTCTGAAAATTGATCAGATTTATAAATACCAAACATCAGTTCTCCACGCACTATCAGGCAAGTCGCTATCTGCACATCAGGCATATTTGATAATTTATAATCTAGTTCATAATCACCAGACATAATCTTAATACAGTGTGTAGTATCCAACAGATACATGGCTAAAACTCCGCTTCTGTACGATTTTCAATTATATATTTAAGCACTTTTTCAGCATCCTCTTTACCTCCAGCCCAGGTGCCAGAATATTTAAGTAAATCTTTTGCCGTAAATTTTTTATCTGGTATGACGTCAGTTACATTTTGATCTGTGCCATTTAGCTTTTTGTGTATAACATCATTTGAAATCTGCTTCTCTTTTGCGTATAATTCTAACGCTTGCCTGATCACATCAGTTTTTGTCGCAGACTGAATTCCGTCAGCTTTCAGTTTTTCTACCGCAATTTCAAGGATAGCCACGTATCTATCATCTAACTTTAAACCCATTGCGGATTTACCTTTAACACCCATAAATATCACTCCTTTCTTATTCAATCGTACCAAACCCAGGATAGTCGCACAGCGTTCGCCATTTTTAGCTAACTGGTTTCGTTAGTGTCTTTCCATTTCTTGATGGAACCCGGTTCAACAAGCCTTACTTTTATGGAAAGACCGAATGATTCTTCAAGGCGTCTTTGAATTTCCTCCTCAATTGCGCTCATCTTCTTTATCTCGTCAAAGAATATACTGCCTGAGACTTCAACCCAGACTTCAAGCTCATCCATTGCGCCATTTCGGTCAACTTTCAGACGATAGTGAGGTTCAGTTCCCTCTATCTCGGTGAGTATCTGCTCGATTTGTGACGGATAGATGTTGACACCCTGAACGACTATCATGTCATCAGTCCTCTCCGACACTCTGGACATCCTAACAAGCGTTCTTCCGCATGGGCATGGTAAATGATTAAGACTGGTGCAGTCGCCTGTCCTGTATCTTATCATCGGGAAGGCTTCTTTAGTTATCGTGGTCAAAACAAGCTCACCCTTTTCGCCATCCGGCAGAGGATTACCCGTTTTTGGGTCTATGACTTCTGCGATGAAGTGATCTTCAAAGATGTGAAGCCCTTTCTTTTCGTGACATTCCACCGATACACCGGGACCCATTATCTCACTGAGACCGTAATTATCCAGCGCAGTGATATGAAGTTTATTCTCGATCTCTTTCCTTATGGCTTCCGACCACGGTTCAGCACCGAAAATACCCACCCGTAACGGTAGTTCAGCAGGACTGATTCCCATACTGCCCATGACGTTGGCTATGTGCAAAGCGAAAGACGGCGTGCAGACAAGCACTGTGCTTCTGTAATTCTTCATTATGTTTATTTGCTTTTCTGCGCTGAGTCTTGAACACGGAATAACCGTTGCACCAATTCTTTCGGCACCATAGTGGAAACCCAATGCGCCAGTAAATAATCCATAATCAAACGCTATCTGGACTATATCATCTTTTGTTACACCGACGGTTGCCAATACCCGTGTCATAAGTTCCGTCCAGTGTTCTACATCATTCTTGCTATATCCGACTACTATGGGTTCCTGTGTAGTTCCAGAGGAGGATTGAAGCCTTACTACTTCCCTCAGTGGAAGGGCGAACATGCCATAAGGCTGGTTTTGCAGCAGTGTTTCCCTTGTTGTGAAAGGTATCCTTGATAAATCCTCAAGGGAGGTTACGTCATCAGGTACAATCCCCGCTTTGTCCATAAGATGGCGATAAAAGGTGACGTTTTTATATGCTCGGTTGACTGTGACCTGTAAACGCTCCAGTTGTATTTGCCGTAATTCGTCTCGCTGTAAAGCTTCGTATTTTCCATATTGTGCTGACACTTTCTCCACCTCCCTTTTTATTCCCAGATTTCCTTATATCCTTTGCCTAAATAAGCACGTTTGACTTCTTTGTTTTCCAGCAGTTCTTCTGAATTTCCTTCTAATACTGCTCTGCCTGTTTCGAGAATGTATGCACGATCAGCAGTCTTCAGCGCTACTCTGGCATTTTGTTCAACTAACAGGATCGTAGTGTTTTTGCTTCGGAGTTGCTTAATGACTTCAAATATCTCGTTGACAATTTTTGGAGCAAGCCCCATTGATGGCTCATCGAGCAATAGTAGTTCAGGCTTAGACATCAATGCCCTTCCAATAGCCAGCATCTGCTGTTGTCCACCGCTCAAGGTTCCGGCAAGCTGTTTTTGTCGTTCGTCAAGGATGGGAAAGATACCAAAAACGGTTCCCAGACTCTCTTGTATTTCCTTTTTCCCATTACGGCGATGGAAATATGCACCAAGTATGAGGTTATCGAGAACTGTCAGACTACCAAATAATTGTCTTCCTTCTGGCACCTGGGAGATTCCGAGTCTCACGATTTTTTCTGGAGGCAATCTTGTTATGTCCTGATCCTTGAAAATTACGTTTCCTTTGCGAGACGAGATCAGCCCACAGATGCTATTCAGCAGAGTGGTCTTTCCAGCACCATTTGCACCGAGTAGGGCAACGATCTCACCGTATCCTACATGCAGGGATATGCCTCTCAACGCCTGAATATTGCCATAAAATGAGTTTAAACTTTGTATCCTAAGCATTTATTGTCATCTACCAATAGCAACAATTAATTAAACAAATTAAGACATTAAATTGAAGTTTAATCCAAGTATAATTTTTTAGACAAAAATAGAATTTACCTTATTTGACTGGATTCCAGCGCAAGCAGTATTGATTTAGTAATTATGGACAAAAATATTATGTTGAATTCAATTACTTTCTTGACTTTTACTTGATAATTTGGTATATTGATAATGTAATAAGGGGTACTGGGCTTCATCTAATGGGAGCATACCATGCAATGCCCGAAATGTCAATACGAAAATCATGATGAAGCAAAGTTTTGCAGTAAATGTCGTACTGTTTTAGTACGAATATGCCCTTTATGTCAGCACGTCAATGGACCTGATGATTTATATTGTGAAGAATGTAGTACCCCACTCGTGCTAACCATCCCCGCATCATTAGAAAATACTATTTTCAAACCACAAGACAATCAAGATGACATTGAAAGACGCCTTATTACTGCCTTATTTGTTGATATATATAGGTCCAAAGCTATTACTGCCAACAAATCTCCAGAAATAGGATTTAGAATAATAACACAAAGGATAAGGCAGCTAACCGATATCGCCGAAAGATATGAAGGATATATTGCTGAGCCTCAAGGAGATGGTATGCTTGCTCTGTTTGGTTATCCTATTATACATGAAAACGATGCAGAGCGTGCAATTTTGGCCGCGTTAGATATGATAGATGTTATGCAAAGTTTGCAGACGAAAGTGCGAATAGGCATTGAGACAGCAATTATACCTGGTAGTTTGATTAAGACTCAATCATCAAGTATATATACCGTTTTTGCAGATGAAGTTACTCTAGCAAAGCGATTGGAAGAAATAGCTGAACCAATGCAAATTCTGGTTGGTACTGGTACTCATAGTCATACCAAAGGTGAGTTTGATTTTTCAGAATTATTACCGGGAGTTTTAGAGAGTTTCCCCGATCCTGTACCTATGTATGCTGTTCTGCATATAAAAAGCCATCCTGAAAAATCGCGTGGGATCGAGGGTTTACAGTCTCCGATGGTTGGAAGAGATCACGAATATTCACAATTGAAGGAAGCTTCTGAGCAGTGGCTTCAAGGGCAAGGACGCATCGTTTCGATCATTGGTGAAGCAGGTATTGGCAAAACACGTCTGGTAAAAGAATTACGAAAGGATATACCTGAAGTCCTCTGTCTTGAGGGGCGATGTATCTCTATCGGACGTTCTGTGGGCTATAAGCCTTTTCTGGATATTCTGCGCAGTTATTTTAAGTTTAGAGAGAATGATGACTCTATAATAAGAGCAAACACAGTCAAAGAGGAAATAAGTGACCTATTCGTTGATCGTGCTGATGATATTTTGCCCTTCATCGGAGATATTCTTTCTATACGTTTTGGCAGTGATCTAGATGACAAGCTGAAGTCAATGAAACCTGATCAGATCGGGCATCTTACCAAAAATTGCCTTGTTGATTTCTTTATTACTTTATCGAAAAGACAACCTGTATTATTAATTCTTGAAGACCTGCATTGGGCAGATGAACTCTCTTTGGACCTGGTATCGTTATTGATGAATAATCTGGGAACTGTACCACTAATGCTAATTTGCATATATCGTTTTGATAAAGATCATCGAATCGCACAGCTAAGCAATCTAGCGTGGAGGAAGTGCCCAGATAATTATACAGAAATTAACCTTACCCCCTTGTCTGCAAAAAAAAGCAGGCAATTGATAGATGAATTGCTTGTTAAAAATAATCTTTCTGAGAACGTCATTAATATAATCCTGAAAAAAACAAGGGGAAACCCTTTTTCCATCGAAGGGATGATCGGATGTCTGAAGAGCAAGGAATCTATATACTATGATGGTGAATACTGGAATTTGAAGCAAGAATTATCAGAGATTGACATACCAAGTACAAATAAGGCTGTTATACTGGCAGAAGTGGATAGCTTTAATCCTGAAATCAAGAAAGTCTTAGAGTGCGCATCAGTCATTGGGGATACATTTAAGTATCATCTATTAGAATATCTAACACAATATAAGCATGATCTTAAAACATATTTAACACAACTTGAGAAAAACGGGATTATTGGAATAGAATATGAAGATCCAGAGCTTGAATATGCATTCAATAACCCATTAACGAGACAAATAACGTACGAAAGAATTTCAGATGCCCGTCAAAAACAATATCACCATGATATCGCAGTTGGAATAGAATCGCTATATCAGGATCATCTTGAAGAATATTATGACGATCTAGCAATTCATTATTCAAAAACTGATAAAACCGATAAAGCAATAGAATATTTATTCAAAGCTGGTGATAGAGAAAAAAGAAGGTATGCTAATAATAGTGCTATTAATTACTTTGAGGAAGCGTTGCAACTAATTCAGAGACTACAAGAAAATGAGGAGCGAGCTCTTTTGCAAACGAAGGTTCACGAGGCACTGGGAGATGTTCTATTTACAATAGGGGCAAATAGCAAAGCTGAAATTCAATTTAGTGAAGCGCTGAAACTTGCATCCAAACAAGGAGATACAGTGAGTTTAGCGGCAATCGTATATAAGTTAGCAGATGCAGTTCAATGGCAAACTCGTTATGATCAGGCTATCGAGATCGCCAGGCATGGATTAGCAGAATTACGAAATCAGGTATCTAGTCCGGAAGTCGTAAACTTACTGGAAATGATCGCTCGCTGCTGTTGGGCTAAAACCGATTGGGGGTCAGCACACCATTACTCGAGTCAAATTGCTCAGATCATTCATCAGATCCCTTATTATGATTCTATCTACAATGTATATTATGCCTTATTCTGGGTAGATTTGCATCTTGGATTATTTGATTCAGCCTTTAAGTGGTTAGAAGAAATGCAGGATATATGTTCAAAAAACAATAATCAGCTTGGACTGGGGCGATATTATCATGGATTAGGTGATTATTACGGGGTTAAAAATGAACTTACTAAGGCAAAACAATGTTATGAGGAAAGCTTGGAATACTGTGAACGTATAGGAGAGACCCACGTATGTATGGAGAGTCATCTAGAATTAGCTACCATCTTGAATCGTTTAGATGCTGATACCCATCAGATCGAGTATCATATTCAACGTGGTGAAGAAATTGCAAATCAGATGGCAAGCCCCTCTGGTGTATCATCTGTGCAATTATCATATATGTGGCTGTTGCAAACCTATTCTGTGAAAGGTAATATAGAACAATCTCGATCATGCTTTCAGCGTGTTATTGAATTTGGACTGCCTGACTCGTCTTTACTATCTTCTTGCTTAAACTGGCTTGAATATGCTTATGTTTTCAATAATCAGCATGAAGCATTCTTTGATTTCTGCCAACAAATGCAGCAGAAAGATATATTTCAGCAATCGCCTTTACGTTACTGGTATTTACAACCCGGCATGTCATCAGGGAACTATTCTAAATGTATTTTGAATGAATTATTTAGTAACTCTTTATTTCAAAGAGAATGGCACTGGATAGATCCAAAGGGGGGGGGCAAGTTATAGTTTCTCCCATGATGGAATTATTGAGTTGCGAGTTCCTGCTGGACATGCTGTTTCAGATTTAACAGCGCCACGTATACTTCGAGTGTCTTCTGGTGATTTTGCAGTTGAAACGTTATTGTTGGATGCGCCAGAAGAAAAATATCAAAATGGTGGATTATTTCTTCAGATATCTGATGAAGTTTTCATTTGCTTTGGGAAGACAGCATCCAACAATGAAATTCGTCTGGATACTTATCAGCAAGGGCGCAATGAAGTTATTGGTCGGGGTTGGCTATCTGGGACGGAGTTATTTTTACGGTTAGAGCATCATAATAATCTTATATCTGCACTATGTAGCAACGATGGTAAGAATTGGTACAAATGTGGAGAGACCCTATTTCCAGAAGAAAATCCTGTCTGGATTGGGTTGTTTGCCGCTTGCCCGGTTCGTTTTGGTTCACTTAACTCGGTAGTATGGTTTCAGGGATTTAAGCTGTTTCAGCAGGAGATTTCATAAGATGATCCGTGTCACTCACTTCATTCCTTTCATGGGCGTCGGGGGAACTGAACAGATGGTGTTGAACTTGTGTAAATATCGAAATCAATCGGAATTCGATTACGTTGTCTCTACACCCATGGATGGAATAATAGCTGATGAGATTCGAGCAGTTGGAGTACCTGTTCATGTCGGGTTAAATCTTCTTCATTCGGCAATTCAATGGGCTGATATTGTAAATTTGCATTGTATTGGTTATGACCCTAATTTACATGCTATGTTAAAATACTCGGGCAAACCTTACGTAGCAACACTTCATTGGTTATGTGAGTTCCCCGATTTACCAGCAATGACTATATGTACATCAGAACAAACTTACCAAATTCAAAAAAACAAAAACCGCTTTATAGCTATTCCAAACGGTGTTGACCTTTCTCAATTCTATCCACGACCTAAACAACAAAAGGAGGAGATAATAATAACAAGGGTTTGCCGTCCAATAAAGTGCGCCTTATATTTTTGGATAGCAATGGAGAAGGTGTTGAAAAAATATCCACAGGCCAGGTTGTGGATAGTTGGCAATGAAAAGAATACTGGTGTTTCTACAGAACAAGTGCGATTTTGGGGAATTCGACGGGACATCCCTGAGATATTGGCAGAAACTGACATTTTTGCCTATACCCCTTATCCAAATTCTGGATCCAAGGATCTAGTCGTAATGGAAGCATTAGCAATGGGAATTCCCTGTGTAACATCAAATGTAAATACTACAAATGAATCCATAAAGGATGGTGAGAACGGTTTTTTAACGGAATATGATAATGTAGATGAATTCGCCCAAAAGATAAGCTTATTAATAGAAGGTAAGGCTCTAAGAACCCAGATGGGTGAAAATGCTATCCGCATTGCCCAAGAACAGTTTGATATGCGCAAGGTTACAGAACGTTATGAAGCTGTTTACAAAAATGTGTTAGATGCTTATCGTAAAAGCAATTCGTAAGACGCTTTTGATTATTTGGGGAGGTAAATGAATATGACAGAGCTTGAAAAGAAAGAAATATCTGAAATCGTTGTGGAGACTTTAAAAAGTTTTTTGGAAAGTATAAAACCTATGCCTGTTCCTGTTTCTGCTGAAACAATGAGTATTCTGTATAGCTTGTATACGTTAGGTTGCCCTTGCCCGCCACCTCGTTGCTGTCCCTGTCCCTTTCCTCCACCACATTTAAGTCAGCAGGCTAAAGAAAAAATTCAAGCTATATCCGGTAAAATAGGAATAAGTGAAGAAGAAGTTCTCGGTTTGGTAGAACAAAGGATTAGAAAGGACAGCCTTGCACCCCATATTGATACACTTATTTCTGATTTAGGATTCACAGAAGAGGATCTTAATGTGATTGATGCTAAAGCACAAGCGGATAATGTTAAGAAGATTGATGCTAGAATACGAGCGATCCGTGATAAAATTGGATTAACAGAGGAGCATGTTCTTAGTCTAGCAGAACAAAAGGTTAGAAAGCAGAATGTTGAATCAGAGATTGATACCTTTGCCGGTGAATTGGGAATTTAGCCACTGAATAACACGGAATTACACGGAGTAACACGGAATTTATTTCTTCCAGTGTTATTCCGTGCGATTTCCCAGCTTTCGCTTGGAATGGCTAATTAGAATTGTTATTATCATTTCATGTAAAATGATCTTTAACTATACATTATCGGGTGGTATATATAATGTTTCAGGTTGATGTTTTAACCGTGCTTGGACCAGACAGAACTACCTGTGAACCTGTCCTTTCCGCTCTAAAGAATCAGGGGGATGTTGAACTGAAACACCACATAATACAGGGAACGCCCTTGTTCTCATGGGAGGATCGAGTATATACAATCGCACGCGCTCGTAACCATGCAAAAAAAGAGGGAGACGCACATTACGTAATGTTTCTGGATGACGATGTAGTTTTGCCACCCCTGGGCATCGAGAAACTTGTATATGCTCTTCTCTTCAATCCACACCATGCCGCAGTTGGCATTGATTATCAGGGGATGCATCAGCCTTTTCCATTGAGTGTGCATGTGGCAATGGGGGCTGTTTTATTTATCCGTCCAATACTAGAGCAGATTAATTTCAGAGCAGAACCGGGGAAATGTGAATGTTTATGCTGTTGCGAAGACATTCGACGAATGGGATATCTAATTGACTATTTGCCAGGATTACGGGCAGAGCATTTGAAAGACACTAAGACACAAAGTCACGAAGGATAGAAATTATTGTATTTCTTTGTGTCTTCGTGTCTTAGTGGTTATAGTTGTTTATCTAAGAAGTCAAAACTTTTTATTCGTATTACTTTTTGCTTACTATACCTAATCAGTTTCCGCTTTCTTCGCCGAGATAAGCGGTTATCACGTCCTTGTTATTCTGTACCTCACGAGGAGTTCCTTCAGCGATCTTTTGTCCATAATTAAGAACGGTAACAATATCAGATATGTTCATCACGAGTTCCATGTCGTGTTCGATCAGCATCACGGTTACACCTTGTTCCCTTATCTTATAGATCAGTTCAGCTATTCTCTCCATTTCTCTGGTGTTGAGTCCGGATGCTGGTTCGTCCAGCATAAGCAGTTGTGGATTTGATGCGAGTGCACGGGCGAACTCCAACATTCTTTCTTCACCAAACGACAGGTCTGATGCAAAACGATCTGCCTTTGACTCTAATCCGACAAAAGACAGTTTTTCCATAGCAATCTGTACGGCTTTCTTTTCTTCGCTTTTGAAACTCCTAATCCGAAAAGCTGATGATAGTATACCATGCTTTTGTTTGCAGTGGTATCCTATCATGACGTTCTCCAGAACAGTCATGTTATTCATGATCTGTAAGTTCTGGAACGTTCTGCTTATACCAAGCCTTGCCATTCTATGCGGGGGAAGCCTGTCAATGCGTTTTTGCTTATACACTATTTTACCCGCAGTGGGGGTGTAAAGCCTGCTTATCAGGTTGTAAAGAGTCGTCTTTCCTGCGCCGTTTGGACCGATGATCGCTCTGATCTGTCCTACTTCAACCTGAAACGACACGTCGTTGACGGCAACCAGTCCGCCGAACTCTTTTCTCAAATTTTGCACTTCCAGAATTGGATCTGCCAATATGTTATCCCTTCTAAGATTTTTCCTCAGACGAAGCCCTGAACCTGATACGTGAGATAAGCGCAGATAACCTGCCAACAATCCCATCTGGCATGAAGATCATAACCAGCATCAAAAGCATTCCATAGACAACGATGTCGTATTTTTTGACTACGATGAGCCATTCTGGCAGCCACGTAAGCAATATGGCGCCGAGAATCGCTCCCCAGATATTACCTGAACCGCCTATGACGACCATAGTTACGAGTGTTATTGAAGTTCCCAGATGGAATGTAGGATAGCCAACAAAACCATGAAAATGGGCGTACAATGAACCAGCGATGGCGGCATATATCGCACTAAGTACGAAAACCTGAACTTTATACTTCGCTATGTCAACACCCATTGCGCTTGCCGCTACCTCACTTCCATGGATCGCCCTGAATGCTCGACCAACCCTTGATCTGGTGATATTTATTGATAGTATTAGTATAGCTAACACCACGATCCAGACGAAAGCGTACTGCCCCATCGCAAAATTGCTGTTAAATTCTAACGAACCTATCGAAAAAGGTGGTATTCCCAACAATCCAGACGTATCACCTGTAAGCCAATCCATTTTACTCAGGACGACGAATACAACCTCACCGAACCCAAGAGTTGCCATTGCGAGATAATGTCCCTTAAGTTTAAGTGCCGGAACACCTATGATATATGCTATAATCGCTGTAAAGATGATCGCCAGTATAGTTGACACCCAGGGTGACATTCCCAGATTTACAGTCAGCAACCCTGAGCAATATGCACCTATACCAAAGAATCCAGCGTGTCCAAGAGAGACCTGCCCGGCGTATCCCATTAAAAGATTAAGCCCGATCACGATGATGGCGTTAATACCTACGTTCGTCATAACACCAATACGGTATTTGTTTCCATAAACGATAAGCGGAAACAATATTAGAAACAACACCAGTATAGCTATTGGTGCTTGTCTGGTATATCGTTCTCTGGTATATTTGAAAAGCGATAAAAAACTGTTTTTAATACTCACAACACATCCCAATAGCTTCTGAAAAAAATTGCTATAAGCTTTTCTTTCTTGACCCAAGAAGCCCGCTAGGTTTAATGAATAGAATCACCAGCAATATAATGAAAGCAATAGCATCTTTGTATCCAGAATATCCAGAAGGGGCGAACCCAACAGCGAGATTCTCAACAACTCCGATTATAAGCCCGCCAATTACTGCTCCCAAACTATTGCCAAGCCCTCCAAGCACCGCCGCACAGAATCCCTTTAAACCGAGCATTGCGCCCATATCATACGAGGCAAAGGTTATCGGGGCGATCACCATGCCCGCTCCAGCACCTACTGCCGCACTCAATGCAAATGATAGCAATACCATAACTCTGACGTTAATCCCCATGAGACGGGCGGCGGTTCTGTTTATGGCAGTTGCCCGCATGGCTTTTCCCATGTAGGTATATTTATAAAAGAATTGAACTGCAAGGACAGAAACGGCAGTTACCCCAAGAACCCAAAACCTCTGCTGTGTAATACTTGCACCCAATATAAAGACTGGCTCGCCACTAGAAAACGCTGGCACAGGTATTGATTCGTCTTTCCATGCGATCAATGCCAGTCCTCTCAGAAAAATTGAGGCTCCGATAGTGATAATTATCAACGTAATAACAGGTGCGTTTTTTGCGGGGTTGATTGCGAGCCTTTCAAAGATGACGCCAACGATAGTAACTATTAGTATTGACAGGAAAAACGCAAGAATTAAAGGCAGATGCAGCGTAGTATGAAGGAATATCATGACCATTGCGCCAAGCATTACGAACTCGCCTTGTGCAAAGTTGATCACGTCAGTGGCATTGTATATAATATTGAAACCCAGAGCAACGAGGGCGTATATACCTCCGACGGTAATGCCGTATACTATGTACTGTATAATCTGTCCAAGACCCGGAAACTGCATCAGTTCTCCTGTGAATTATTGGTAAACCTTTATTCTTGCTCAAAATCCAACGTTAGATTTTCTGACGTATCAACCATTTCTGCTTTTTTATATGGCTGGATATGATATGGGATAGCAGGTTGTTTCCCATTTAGGATTTCATTTATTGTTAATATCTGTATTCTTTGGTAATCTTTCTGCAAGATTTTTGACTTATAAAAGCCCTTCATTACTGCTTCGTTAGTATCACCTGCTTAGATTGCTTGTGTTTTAAAAACTATCCGGCATGTCATATTCAACATGCCGGATATTAAAATAAAAAACTCTCTGAACTTATTAAATGGCTTTGGCACACTTAATATAATTACAATCGTTTTTTAATAGACATTACTTCATCAGCGTCCACTTACCGTTGACAATCTTAACCATAACGAGACACTCTTTTGCCAGACCGTTATGATCTGTGGGTGAGAAGTTGAATACCCCGCCTGTACCGACAAATTTCTTGGTCTTCTCAATCTCATCTCTTATCTTGGCGGGATCGTTCCCCACCTTTTTCATGGCTTGCACAGCGACCATGAATGCATCCCATGCGTGTCCGCCGAACGTACTTGGCTCTGAATTATACTTTGCCTTGTAGTCATTCACATATTTTATAAGAAGCGATCTTTGTGGATCATTCTTTGGTAGCTCATTGGCAACCGGCAATTTTCCTGATGGGAACACAACACCGTTCGCCGCATCACCAGAGAGTGTTATGTATTCCATATTGGCAACACCATGGCTCATGATAAGTGGGGTGTCCATTTTCAGATCGTTTTTCATGTTTCTGGTAACAAGGGCTCCACCAGGACTGATACTCCAGCATATTACAGCCTGCGGGTTTGCGCCCTTGATCTTGGTCAGTTGCACCAGAACATCAGGATCTTTCTCGTTGAATTCTTCCTTTGCCACAATCTCGATTCCAGCGGCTGGCAGGAGTTTCTCCAACTGCTCCTTACCGCTTGCTCCAAAAGGAGTTTTCGCTGTGATGATTGCCACTTTCGTGAACTTCAGAGCCTTAAGGTAGGCTACGACCCTCTCACCGATAAGGACATCTGATTGCGGAGTCTTGAAAACCCATTTGCGATCAGCGACCGGCTCAACGATCTTCACGCTTGCCGCGCACGAAATAAGCGGGATTTTGGCATTTTGAACAGGGTCAACAATGGCAAGGCTTGTTCCGGTAAGAGTTGGTCCAATGATTACAGATACTTTATCATCGCTGATCAACTTGCTGGCTTTGTTTCGAGCATTTGTTTCGTCACCAGCGTCGTCATAAAATACTATCTGTATTTTATGCCCTTTGATTCCACCGGCGGCATTGATCTCCTGCTCCAGCATATCAACGGTATTCTTTTCTGGAATACCCAGTGAAGAACCCCCGCCAGTTGTCGAGAAAATGGCTCCGATTTTGTAAACGTCATCAGCCGCTGTAGTGAATCCACATATTGTCAACGACATAAGAAACACTATTGAGCATAAGAAAGTTATTTTCAGCTTTGTCATTAGAATTTCCCCCTTTTAAGTATTATAAGTATTAGACTTAGAAAACAATTTTATAGACCCTCCTTCCCAATTTTGGGCGTGCTAGGTTTGTAGGGACACGGCAAGCCGTGTCCCTAAGTCAGGGATATTTTCCACACCGAAACCGATTTTTTGTTATTTTGTTATAAGTTTGGTTTAGCATTTAGATATTGTAAACTTCATCTCCACTCAAGATTCTTACATTATTTTCTTTGAGAACCTCGATGGCTTTATCAGTATTTTCGAACCTGAAGATCATGACTGCATTATCACCGGAACTTCGGACAAACGCATACATATACTCCACTCCAAGCCCTGCATTCCACAGTGCTGTAAGTATACCTGCAAGCCCGCCCGGTCTATCTGGCACTTCCGCAGCGACTACATCTGTTTCACCGAAAGTATAACCGTTATCTTTAAGGACTTTAACAGCTTTATCCGCATCGTTGACTATTATCCGCAGGATACCAAAGTCTGCTGTGTCAGCCAGTGACAATGCACGAAGATTTATTCCGTTTTCGGAAAGCACTCTTGTAACCTGTGCCAACCTTCCAGACTTGTTCTCCAAAAAAATCGAAATTTGCTTGACTTTCACCGAATCACCCCCAATTGATTCAATATCAGCTTTGACGCAATGCTGTATCAACGAAAAAACGAGTAGAATTCATTTCTTTCTGGTGTTCCATATAAATAGTGGTCATGCTCTTCTGACCAATCTTGAGGTCCTTCAACCGTTCCAGCAAGCTCACTAAGTATATCCCAAAGACTATCTCCCTCTACTCGTTCATCACGTTCAATAGTTATAATATATCGAGTATCAGGTTTCAAATCCAATTCTTCTTCGGGATGCAACACTTTTCCGTCAAATACGGCATGGAATGTTTTAGACAACGAACTCACCATTTCCTCTCAGCCATTAATTTTTTTTCAAAATCACTCTTTTGGTCTCAAATCTCTAACACGCTTGGCTTTTCCTTCGCTTCTTTCGATGGTTTTTGGCTCTACAAGCGTGACTTTAATTGATATGCCAAGAACGCTTTCGAGTTCGTTCTGGATTCTTCTCTGTACTGCTTCGAGCTTTCTGATCTCGTCAGAGAAAAGCCTTTCATTAACCTCGACTCTGAGTTGCAGATCATCCAGAGAGCCTTTTCTTTCAACCACGATTTCGTAATGCGGCTCAACATCCTCAATTTCCATCAGAACACTTTCAATCTGAGATGGGAAGACGTTTACACCTCTGATAATGAGCATATCGTCAGTTCTTCCGCTAACACGGCGCATTCTGGCTACGGTTCTTCCGCACCCGCATGGTTCCGGGTTCAGAGACGTAATATCCCTCGTTCGGAATCTGATGACCGGGAACGCTTCTTTTGTCAGGCTTGTGAACACAAGTTCTCCAGTTTCGCCATAAGGCAGTGGCTCACCTGTATCAGGATCAATTATCTCGGCGATAAAGTGATCCTCGAATACGTGAAGCCCGTTCTTCTGCTCACATTCCATTGAAACACCAGGTCCGAGTACTTCAGTTAAGCCATAGATGTCCATAGCGTCAATACCGAGTTTGATTTCGATCTCTTTCCTCATGTTATCTGACCAGGGTTCAGCGCCAAGTACCCCTATCCTCAGAGGAAGAGTACGAATATCTATACCCATCTCCTCTGCGGCTACCTCCCCAATGTAGAGAGCATAAGATGGCGTACAGGTCAAAACAGTGGTACCGAAGTCTTGTAGCATCATCACCTGACGCTTTGTGTTACCACCGGATGAAGGAATGACAGTAGCACCCATTCGTTCACCGCCATAATGTATACCAAGTCCACCTGTGAAAAGCCCATATCCATAAGAGTTTTGTATAATGTCGTTAGAGTTAGCGCCAGCGCACATCAGACTGCGAGCCATCAGTTCCGCCCACATATTTATGTCGTTTTGTGTGTAGCCAGCGACCACAGGTTTGCCGGTAGTGCCAGAAGAAGAATGTATGCGCACAATATTGCTCATCGGTTCGGCAAAAAGCTTGAAGGGATAATTATCTCTAAGGTCTTTTTTAGATATGAACGGGATTCTTCTAAGGTCGTCCAGTGACTTTAGGTTATCTGGCTTAAATCCAGCTTTGTCGAAAGATTCTCGGTAAAAGGGAACTCTATCGTAAACCTTGTAAACGATTGCTTTAAGTCTGGAGAGTTGCAATTCATTCAAATCTTTTCTGGGCATACACTCGTACTTTTCATTCCATATCATCTTGTCCCTCCCATTTTTATTTTAAGGAATACCGTTGACTTTCCCTGATGTGAGTAAACCCCTACTGAATTTTTGGTGTCTTTAACTTAGGTTTTTGAACCATCTCAAGTCTACTCAGTTTTTGTTTGGCAAGTAGGAGTTTACATCATACAAAGACTTATAATTGAATGTATCGAGCGTTATTTTTATGATGTAAAACATATTCTACAATACCTTGATCGCCAAGTCAAGAGTTTTTTCGGAATTTTTGAATCAACTTGACACTCACGTTTGCTAATGATATATTAAAAGCATAGTTTTTGTAAGAGAGGTGAGGCACGTGATTTTTCAAAGTCGTAAATTGTCTGCTTTAAGCCTTAAAAGTAAACTGATCCTTGTGTTTGCCCTTGTATCCTTTATACCGACCATAGCTCTTATTCTCGTCTCGTATTTTATAATAGCCCAGGGTATTAATAGATGGGAGGATATGTCCAATGAAATGAGAAACCTCCGTGTCCTGCCGATGGTCGAAAATGTCAGAGGCGTAGCATCCGATCCGGGTATCATTCATGCACTGGAGAGCAAAACACATTTAGCAGGATTAGACCTTGCCCTGCCGGGGGGATACATAGTCGCCATCTATGACGCTTCGGGAAAGATACTGTTTAGCTCCGATACAGACTCATCACTATACGATAAGCTGATCTCACTGGATGAGCTTGGATTACCACCGGTGAAGGAGTTCCCGCTGAATGAGCCAGTCTTGCCCAAAGAACAGATAAAACTCAATGATAAAGAGTTTGCTCTGAGTGCAATGACTTCCTCCCTGCCAGAAGATGGAAAGGTTCTCGGCATAGTGGTAGTCGGAAAGGTCATTCCTTCTACTCCTACGGATTTGAGCAAAATGAGAAGGGGGATTGCCATAATACTTGCGTTTGCAGCAACGATCATATTCCTCATTGCACTATGGATAAGCTCGCTCATAGCCAGAGAAATAACGAATCCTATCCGTACGCTTGTGCTAGGTACTCGTGAAGTGGCTGGCGGGAATCTGGAGTATCAGGTTAAAGTAGAAGCACGGGACGAGGTAGGTATGCTTGCTAACTCATTTAATCAGATGACTGAAAAACTTCTAAGCTACGCTGATGAACTAAAGCGGGCTGAGAAAGCGGCGGCATGGAAGGAAGTCGCCCAAAAGCTTGCACACGAGATTAAAAATCCTTTAACTCCTATCCAACTGTCAGCAGAACGGCTGAAAAGGCGATATTACTCCAAGCGTGAGGGATACGAAGAAGTTCTGGACGAATGCACTTATACTATAATTGATGAGGTTGAGAGATTACGCAGGCTTCTGGATGAGTTCTCTCAATTTGCTCGTATGCCGACGATAAACCCCGTGCCGTTAGATATACACAGCATAATTAACGATGCACTAAAACTCTACGGTGAGATACCTGAGAACGTAGAGGTTGTAACTCAATTCGTATCTGAGCTTCCCAAAGTTATGGTTGACCATGATCAGACTAGACGTTCATTCTTCAACATAATAAAAAACGCCATAGAGGCTATGGGAAACGGAGGCAAACTTACGATCAGCACCAGAATCGCTAAAGAAAATAATGAATGTGTAGAGATAGAATTCTCAGACACGGGAACGGGCATCTCGGCAGAGGAAATGGAAAAGCTTTTTACGCCGCATTTTTCAACAAAGAGAGGCGGTGCAGGGCTTGGACTTACAATAGTAAAGAAAATCATAAATGATCATGGCGGTGACGTGAGTGTTATAAGTGAAGAAGGGAAGGGGACGGCTTTCATTGTAAAGATTCCGCTTCCCGAAGGAGAAAGCTGTGAGTGATAAAATTATCCTGATAGTAGATGATGAACCGGGCATACGATCTACTCTGAAAGGTGTTCTGGAGGATGATGACTTCAAGGTTTTTACAGCAAGCAGTGGCGAAGAAGCACTCAGTATCATACCAAAAGTAATGCCTGATGTTATATTCCTTGATATACTTATGCCCGGTGGCATTGACGGTATTGAAACGCTCAGGCGTATTAAGGCTTTAAATATTGATACTATAGTAATTATGATCTCAGCACATGGAACTGTAGATATAGCTGTTAAAGCAATGGAACTAGGCGCTTTAGATTTCATCGAAAAACCTTTATCAGCAGAACCTTTCTTGGTAAGACTAAATCAAGCGATGGAGAAAAAGAAACTCCAAAATGAGAATCTGATGCTGAAAAAGGAGATTGACGAACGGTTTCAGATAATCGGTGAAAGTCCAGTCATGCGAGACCTTTCAGCCAAGATTATGCACGTTGCACCGACCAACAGCCGTGTGCTTATACTCGGAGAGAATGGAACAGGAAAAGAGCTAGTCGCAAGAGCCATACACAAAAACAGCAGGCGAAGCGATAAGCCCTTCATTCAGGTGAACTGCGCCGCAATACCTGATGAGCTTATAGAATCCGAGCTTTTTGGCCACGAAAAGGGCGCATTCACCGGCGCAATTACACGCACACAGGGGAAATTCGAGCAGGCAAATGGGGCGACGCTCTTTCTGGACGAGATCGGTGACATGAGCATGCGTACTCAATCCAAAGTCCTGAAAGCCATAGAGGAGCAGGAGTTCACCAGAATAGGCGGCAGAGACCCGATCAAAGTGGACGTGAGGATCATCACTGCTACTAACAAAGACCTTAAGAAGGAAGTGGAGCAAAATAAGTTCAGAGAAGACCTCTTCTACAGGCTTAACGTGATCCCAATATACGTCCCTTCATTACGGGAGAGGATCGAGGACATCCCATTACTGGTGTCATATTTCCTGACAAAGTTCTCCATAGAAAATGGAGGAAGAGAGAAACGAATATCACAATCCGCCATCAAGCTACTGCAATCATACAGGTGGCCCGGCAATGTCAGGGAGTTGAAAAACCTGCTTGAGCGGCTTGTAATAATGGTTCCCTCTGACACAATAGAGGCTTCCGATTTGCCAAGCAATTTTCTTGAGCATTCCAGATCAACAGGACTGTCTCAGATGGAGTTGAAAAAGGCAAGGAATGAGTTTGAGCGAGAATTCATCATCCAGACACTTGAGGCAAGCAACTGGAACATCACCGAAGCCTCTCAGAAGCTAGGTATCGAAAGGACTAACCTGCACAGAAAGATAAAGCAATATAAAATCACAAAGGAATCAGGGAATAAATAAGTGCTTTCCGTAATCATTGAAAAATGCCATTTTGACATAGTGATTTAACGTTTTTCACAACCCCCTGTGTCCCATACGCATTAAGCTAAGGAAAAAAGGTGTAATTTTTAACGTGAGATAACGTTTTATTTAACCCCAGAGGGGCGTCATATTTATAGAAAAAACGATCACCAAAATACAAAGCTCCAGCGGAGCGAAATATGATGAATAAATATGTCGCTCCTGACGGAGCTAAGAATTTTTTGTTTATACGTTTTCTATAAATATATCACCCCTTCGGGGTTAAAAAATCCGGTTCTTCCGTGTTGAGTGTGGGAATGATTCTTGCATAAGCAATTCTGGTCGTCCCACAACCTAATATTAAACCTTTTCAGGAATGTATCATAATGTATAAAATACTAACTCAAATACTTAACATAC
>Ga0315274_10000845_pt1 | contig 47696 bp, 34 predicted proteins | sample YL17G02_20_MG_FD_203700 | JGI IMG/M metagenome (GOLD analysis project Ga0315274, IMG submission 203700) | Sediment microbial communities from Yellowstone Lake, YNP, Wyoming, USA - YL17G02_20 | ecosystem: Environmental > Aquatic > Freshwater > Lake > Sediment | place: USA: Wyoming | collected... | reverse complement strand
CCGGGCAGTCACCATCAGTTGTACGGACCTGTTCATCACTCGTGGCTTCGTTGCCCGGACCCGGCGGCCGCGGGGGCGCCTTCACAGGAAGGGGGGGTAAACGTTCAACCAGTCCGATACCCAGTCCTATAAACTGATAGAACCGCATTTTTTGTGCTTGACAGGGGGTTCCGGCGGATTGGTTTTCGCTCAAGTGGACTTCCGTGGAGACATTCCAGTGACATAATGTCACGACCTTTTATGCCCCCCCTGGGCTTGTATTGGGATATCAGCTCTCTTCTTTGGATCTCCTCTTGCTCCGCCGCTTTCCTTATTACGCTCTTCCCTGCCTCGTCCCCCAAGTCGCCCCTGCGATTGAGTTTGGACTAAGTTGGTTCTCCTGGCGGGAGGGAACCCATCTTGTCCCGCGTGTTGTGGCTGGCAAACTTCTGGTAGGGTTTGGCTCAGGGTCTTGCCCCGGTCGTCGTGGGCGACCGGCAGCGGTCCATGCGGGCGGCGAAGTCACGCAGGAAATCTTCGCGCCACCGGCTTACTGTTCGGGCGCCGATGTGCTCGCCTTCGGCCACATCCGGTGACGGATCGTCCGTCCACCAGTGGGGCAGTCGTGGTGAGGGGTGCTGAGCCGCATCGGGCTCCGGCCGCAGGGACGTTAGCTCGCCGGACTTGCCCTCCAGCGCCGGCCCATTGCTGCGGATCGTGTAGCGATAGGTCTTTGCATCCTTGGGCGAGAACCGCCATCGCATCACTCCGTCCGCATCGACCGATCCGATCAGTTCCTGGTTCTCAATCAACAGGCGTGCTTCCGGCCGTGCCGGCCTCGGGTCGCCCAGCGGCAGGGCCAGTTCGAAGACGCCAAACTGCTCGATGTGGTCCTCGGGGCCGGTTAGCCTTTGAAATACCACATGCGGCCGCTCCCAGGCCCGGACGAAGCGCCCGCCCCAGCCGCCTTGCGACCGGTCTTCGGGTGTCCCATGCAGCAGGTAGCCGACGGAGGGTGAGTCCCCCATCTTGATCGTGCCGCCCAGCAGCGTCGTGAAGAAATCGCCCAGGGCACCGTGGCCTGCGACATGTGTGGCGACGAACGTCTTGTTGCCCCATTCGCCCTCTTGCTTGCCGCCGACGAACCAGCCGCGATAGGTCGCATTGGTCTCGATGATCCACAGCCGCGGATGGTGGGTCGCAATGTACTGATAGGCATCGACGCTCCATTTCTTGTTTGGCCCGCCGATGAAGTAGACACGGAGCTTCGGCAAAATCTCGGGCGCATCATGCAACGCCTGGGCCAAATCCTCGATCCCGCCCCACACCAACACCCACAGCGGCCGCGGATCGTCCCGCCAGGCGCGCCGGACGATCCACTCGGACCCTTCCGTCGGTGCCCCGAATCCCTCATATCCCGCGCCCTCGATGGCCCCTTCTTTCGTAACGGCCCGCAGCGCAGTGGGCGTCGGGTACTTGTCGGAATACGTCCTCAGGTAGTCGTAGTCGCGCTCATAGAGGTCGATCACCTGCAGAATGTGCTCCTTGCGCCCCGGGCCATACGGCGACGAGACCAGCCCCTCGATGTCGAACTTGTCCGCATAGACTAAGAGATGGACCATCGACTGAAAATCGTCGGGATCAGTACCGCCAATATCCGTGGAGACAACCACCCGGTGCCGCGTCGCATCGCCCGCGAACCCCTGGACAGCTGCAACGCAACAGACTCCCAGGAGCATCAACAACAGTCTCTTCATCGGTAACCCTCTCAACGGGATAACCACAAATGCTCGCGGATCGTCGCCCCTACAGCAGTTGCTGAACGGTTCTCTTCCATCCATCGTACCACCCCAGAACATCCTCTCGTTCGGGCCTCGGGCAGTACGTCTGCCGGTCCATACGGAGCTGTTCGAGTTGCTCGATGTTTTGGAAGAGCCCTGCGTGAAGACCGGCCAAGAGCGCCGCACCGAGAGCAGAGACATCGGGGATTCCGATGTTCACGACGTCCACACCCAGCAGGTCCGTCAGGAACTGCATGACGAAGCCATTGGCGGTGATCCCGCCATCAACCTTGAGTTGCCGCAGTCGAATGCCGCTGTCCTGCTCCATTATGGTCATCACGTCCCTGATCTGGTAGGGGATGGATTCGAGTGCGGCCCGGGCGATGTGGCGTTTGTCCGAGCCGAACGTCAGGCCGAGAACCGCCGCACGCAGGTCCATCCGCCAGTGCGGCGCCCCCAGGCCGCTGAACGCGGGAACGATATACACGCCGCCATTGTCGGGAACGGCAAGGGCCATCTCCTGCGTCTGGGCGCTGTGCTCGAACAGGCCCAACTGGTCGCGGAGCCACGCGATCGTGGCGCCGCAGGTAACGATAATCCCCTCCAGGGCGTAGTCCACTCGACCCGGCACGCTCCAGCAGATGGTTGTCACGGTTCCCTGGGTCGGCTCGATGCGCTTCGAGCCCGTGTTCAACAGAATCGAACAGCCGGTGCCCAGCGTCGCCTTGGCGGTCCCGGATGAGAAGCAGCCTTCGCCGAACGCGGCTGCATGAGAATCGCCGATCATCGCCGAGATCGGAATCGCCTTGGGCAAAAGGCCGCCGAAGTCCGTCCGGCCGTAGTCCCACGAGGAGGGCTTCGTTTCAGGCAGTTGCAGGCCCTGCAAGCCGAACTCTTCAATCAGGTGACGATCCCATTGCAGCTCGTTGATATTGAACAACAACGTGCGCGAGGCATTCGTATGATCGGTCAGATAGCTTCGACCGCCGGTCAGCCTGTACAGCAGCCAGGTATCGACCGTGCCGAAGAGCGCCCGGCCCGCACGGATCACCTCCGCAATGCGGGAGTCGTTCTCCTTCAGCCACAGGAGCTTGGTGCCGGAGAAGTACGGATCGACGATCAGGCCGGTCCGTCGGCGGATTTCGTTTTCGAAGGGCGATCCTTTGAGACGGTCGCAGATAGCGACCGAACGCTTGCACTGCCAAACCACAGCGTTGCACAACGGTTCGCCGGACACATCCCAGAGGACAAATGTCTCTCGCTGGTTGGAGATCCCACAGGCGGCGATTGCATCCAGCGTCTTGGAGGCCGAGAGCTGGAAGTCCCGCAGACATGCCTTTACGGCGGCAAGCACGTTACTATAGATCTCCAACGGGTTCTGCTCGACGAAACCCGGATGGGGGAAACAGGATTTCAATGGCTCCGTCGCCTGGGCGGCGATACGTCCCTGGTCGTCGAACACGACGGCCTTGGTTCCGCTGGTGCCCTGATCGATGGCCAGAATGTACCGGCTGTCCATCCGACTCCTCCCTTGTTTCACATGTCAAGCACGGCTTTGGCAGTCTGCGCCAGTCCCTGCGCAGCGATGCCGTAATGCTCCCAAATCTCCGACTGGCTTCCCGTGACCATGTACTCGTCGGGGAAGCCGACGATCCGGAAGGGGATGCGAATTCCCGCCTGCATGAGAACGGCCGCACAGGCCTCCCCCAGGCCGCCGAAGACGCTGTGCTCCTCGACCGTGACAACCGCCCGGCACTGCCCGGCGGCCCGGATCAGCGCATCCGCATCGAGCGGCTTGACCGTGTGCATGCTGATCACGCGGGCGGACACGCCTTCAGTCTCCAATTCTCTCGCGGCCATCAGGGCCGGATGCACGGTTTCGCCGGTGGCGATGAACGTAACGTCCGTTCCCTCGCAGACCGTCAGGGCCTTGCCCACGGTGAACTGGGTCTGTGGCCGGTGCAGGTGGGAGAGAGAACGCTTGCCAAACCGCAGGTACACAGGATGCTCCATCGTTGCGGCGGCCTTTATGGCCTGCGCAGTCTCGAAGTTATCCGCAGGCACGATGATCGTGATGTTCTCGATCGCACGAAGCACCGCCAGATCGTGCGTGGAGTGATGCGTCGAACCCAGGGCCCCGTAGCTGACGCCGGCGCTGATGCCCACCAGCTTGACGGGCCGGTCGGAGTAGCAGACATCGTTCTTGATCTGTTCCAGAGCCCGTGCCGTCAGAAAAGACGCCGGCGAGACGGCATAGACGATCTTGCCGGCCGAGGCCAGTCCGGCGGCGATGCCCACGAGGTTCTGCTCGGCGATACCCACTTCGACGATATGCGCCGGCAGTGCAGCGGCAAAGGGGGCCAGCCTGCCGGAGCCTCTCGAATCACACGTGACAGCCAGCACGTTCCTGTCCCCCCGCGCCAGCGACAGGAGAGTCTCACAAAAGACATCCAGATTCGCCTTGCCCAGTCCTACTCCCGGTGTGAAGCTCATGCCTGCACCTCCCGCAGGAGGCGGTCCAGTTCCTGCTGCGCCCGCTCGTACTGCTCGTCCGTTGGGACATGATGGTGCCACTTGGGATCGTTCTCCATGAAGCTGATTCCCTTGCCCTTGACCGTGCGGGCGATCACCATACTCGGTTTGCCCCTTTCGAAAGGCGCCGCGCCCAATGTGTCGGTCAGAGCTGCGACATCGTGGCCATCGACCTCCCGGACTGCCCATCCGAACGCCTCAAACTTCTGCCGAAGCGGCTCCAGGGCACAGATGTCCTCGGTGCGCCCGGTGATCTGCAGCGTGTTGCGGTCGGCGATGGCGACCAGGTTATCGAGGCGGTAGTGGGCGGCCGTCAGCATCGATTCCCAGTTCGAGCCCTCCGCCAATTCGCCGTCCCCGAGGAGGGTATAGACCTTGTAGGCCGCACCATCCATCCTGCCCGCCAGGGCCACGCCGACGCTGAAGGCCAGCCCGTGTCCGAGGGCGCCGGTGTTCTGCTCAATGCCCCGGACCTTGCGGGTCGGATGGCCGACGTATCGGGAGCGATAACAGCACAGCGCCTCCAGGTCGGATTCCGGAAAAAAGCCCCGGTCCGCCAGGACGACATAAAGCGCCTCGACGGAGTGTCCCTTGCTCTGGACGTAGCGGTCGCGCCCCGGGTCATCGAACGTTTCGGGCGAGACGTTCAGAATCCGGTTGTACAGGACGTTGAGAATATCGATGCAGGACAAATCGCCGCCGGTATGGCCGGCCTTCGCCCGCTTGATACATCGCAGCAGCGTCTTGCGATACTGAATCGACTTGGTCTTTAGTTCGAGTTCCGTCATGGTATGTGTCATAAGCACTCACGGCAGCGGGCGGATTGGCCCGCCCGGCAGTTTCATTTTCGCATATCCTGCTATTCGTGACGGTACAAGTCCCAACCCAGGTACTTCGAGACCGCCTGCTGCAACACCTCGGCACAATGCGTCCGTGCCATGGCCACGTGGTGTTCAAAGCCATTTCTGCAGATGTGGGCCAGCAGTTGGCGGAGGCGTGTCACCTTGCAGACCGCGATGCCGCCATCCATGCCGAAGGGGTCGTCCGTGAACTCCCCCTCGCCGACGTAGGCCTTGATCTTGCCCGTAGGATCGTCCGTGGAGATCCGGAAGAACGTCATCTCCCCCGGTGCGACGTGCCCCTTGATCGCGCCGAAGCAACGATCCCTGCCGAGGGTTTGGCCCAGCAGATCGAGCGGGGAGATCTCAATGTCCCGGCCCATGAAGCTCTTGGGGAAATTGCTGCAATGCGTGCACACGCATTTGTCGGGCTCATGGCCGTAGTTGTTGTTCCAGTCCAGGAAGCCTGGGATCTGGCCCGAGGCCAACAGCAAGGCCACCATGGACACCGCTCCAGCCACATCGACCTCGCAGGCGCTGGGCATTCGGTGCTCGCCCATGAGACTCATGGACAGACACGCAGCACACCCGTAGTTCTGCTGCACGCTCGTCCAACATTGCACGGCGCTGGCATCACACTCATTCTCTGCCATCCATTGGTCGATCGCCACGGAGAGCCTGGCCTGTCTCAGAACGTGCTCCTGCACGATGTCGGCCGGGATCGTGCCGTAGGCCCGGATCTCGGAGAGCTTCGCCTTGACACTGGCTGCCTTGTCGTCCAGTGCACGGGCACGTGCAAAGATGTCTGACATATCCACCGGGACCACGGTGATTCCTGATTGCTGTAGGAGCTTCTCGCTGAACCGCACGGTCTGAAAGGCCGCGGGTCTTGCGCCGATCGCGCCGATGCGGGCGCTACGCAGGCCCCTGACGACCCTGCAGACGCGGGCAAAGAAATCCAGATCCTGGGCGAACGCATCGCTCTCGATGTCACAGGTGTGCTCCGTCGTATCGGTGAACGGGATGCCAGCCTGGTACAGGTTGTTGCACACCGAGATCTTGCCACAGAAGGCGTCCCGTCTGCCGGCTATATTGACCGCATCGAGCCTGTCGTTGCAGGCCTGCACGAGGACAGGGACGTCCAGCTTGGCCAGGTCAAGGGTCCGCACCACGCCCAGCTCATCCCCGAAGTTCGGAAGGACCACGACGATGCCGTCGATGTCCTCCCTGCGGCTCTGAAACAGCTTCGCACACTTCTGCGCGTCCGCAAGGGTTTCGACTGCGCCATGTTTCGTGGCCTCTGCCGGCAGAATGACACCGTCATAGCCCTGCCTCTTGAGCTGCGCCTGCACTTGGGCACGACCTTCTTGCGCCAGCCTGGGATTGAAGAAGCCTCTCGTGCCCACGATTAGACCGAACGTTACTCTCTTGTCCAACGATTTCACAGTGGTTCTCCTGTTGACGTATACCCTGGTTACTCTTTGTAGTTGAGCCGGTCGATGACGACGGCCAGGAGAATGACGAATCCCTTGATCACCTGCTGCCAGAAGGGATCGACACCCATGATGACCAGTCCGCTGTTGAGGACGCCGATGATCAACGCCCCCAGGACCGTTCCCTGCACGGAGCCCCGGCCGCCTGAGAGGGATGTGCCGCCGATCACGACGGCGGCGATGGAATCCAGCTCCAGGCCCTCCCCTGCGATGGGCGTGGCTGAGTTCAGGCGGGAAGTCACGATCAATCCACCGACCGCCGCCAGCGTGCCGGAGATGAGGTACACCGTCCGTTTCACACGGGCGACGTTGAGGCCGGAGAGCTTGGCGGCCTCTTCATTGCCGCCCACGGCGTACACGTATCGACCGAACCGGGTCTTTCGAAGCAGCACCACGGCGACCAGCACGATACCCGCGGCGATCCAAAACTGGTTGGGAATCCCCAGCAGCCTTCCCGATCCTATGCTGACGAAGATCTGGCCAAGACCGGTGATCGCTTCGCCGCCCGTGTACAGCTTGGTGAGCCCCCGCGCAATGGTCAGCATGGCCAGTGTCGCGATGAACGGGGGAACCCGGAAGCGCGTGACCATGACGCCGTTGAACCACCCCAGCGACGCGCCGACGGCTATGCCGACGGCGATGGCCGCCGGGGCGCCATAACCGATGTAGAGATTCAGGGCCTCCAACTCCGTGCCGCGTTTGAGCAGGCCGGCCATGATCGCGCCGCTCAACGCCAGGATCGAGCCGACGGACAGATCGATTCCCCCCGTCAGGATCACCAGGGTCATCCCCACCGAAAGGCACAGGTTGACCGAGATCTGCCGCATGACGGTCCAGAAGTTGTCCGGTGACAGAAAACCGTCCGCGAGCAGGCTGAAGACCAGGACCATCAGCAGCAGAGCGATCAGCGAGTGCGATTTCGCCAGGAGCGTCCGGTAGTCTTTTCGATCCAACATGCAAGGTCCTCAGAGTGTCGCGTCGCCCGATGACTGGGGCAGCCTGCTGCTCGAAAGGCTTCCGGGCAGGGCCGCCTTCAAAATCGATTCTTCCGTGGCCTGGGAGCGGGAGAACTCCGCCGTCAGCCGGCCCTCGGACAGGACGATGATCCGGTGCGCGAGGGCTATGATCTCCGGCAGTTCGGACGAGTTTCCCTATGAGATCACTCTGGCCCCGCAGAGATGTTTGCGTTTGGGCCGTCACTATGAGCTGGAACGCGTCCGGCAGTTGCTGGCTCTCTTGGAGGGCTGATGCTGACCTGGCCCCCAGCGGTTCGCGTCTTTGTCCATACACCGCCGACGGCCCAAAGAGCGAATGGGAGAAGAGATCACGGAGCAGCTCGATTACGTCCCGGCGAGTTTCATCGTACGCCCTTCACACCCTACGGCGTTTTTGTGATCGCCAATGCCCCTGCGGAGGGCAAGATCGTATTGAATCTGTTCGCTGGAGGCATATCGGGCAGCCTGCAGGAGTTCGAGCTTGGACAGCAGGAGTATATCCTCAAGGTCCGCCGGGCGGGCCGCATCTACGGTAAGGTTGTCACGGACACGACGGGCGAACCCGTCCCGGAGTTCCTCGTGAAGATGACATTCAGCTCAGCGGGCGGTCTTGGCGGCAGCTATTCGGCCACGTGGAACCGGGAGGGCTACAGCTTCAAATCGCCCGAGGGGCTGTTCGACACGGGACAAGAAAGCCTCCCGGTGGGCGGCAACTACAAGATGACGGTCTTCGCCCAGGGCTTCGATCCGCTGACTCTCGACCCGGTCCTCGTCCAGCCAGTCGCCGAGGACCCCAATCGGACCGTGTTCCGCCTGAAACCGGCGACCGTGCTTGCCGGTGTCGTGGTCGATGGACAGGGCAATCCTGTCAAAGACGCCGTGGTCGCACTGTTTTCAAAAGCGGAACGCCTCGATCAGCAACCAGCCCACAAAGGCGCCGTCCCCATCGAACTCACAACCGGGCAAACCAGGAGCATCCCTCTGGATGACCGGTAATCACCCTGGTTCCTCGGCGCCGGCTTGATGAGGCCGCCTGGAGATGGTACAATGGGAAGATCGCCGGGGTGTCTCCCGCCTGATGGAAGCACGACCGGCATCTAGCGATCTATGCATGACTCGTATTGTCGGGAGGAGAACCGGTGGCGAAAGCGCGTAGTCTGTGGTGTCTCATTGTGATCCTGTGCCTGTCCCCGCTGGCCGGGCCCGGATGGGCCAAGATCACCGTCGATGGCGTTGAGGATAAGGAAGTCTACAGCAACCGTGTCTCATTCACGGTCCGCTCAGAGGTGGGTTTCGACTATACGGCCGAGTTGAACGGCCAACCGGCCGCCATCGATGTCCCCGTGGAGGTCAACGAGCCGGAATACTACGAGCTGGACGTGCATCGGCGAGAGCGGGCTTCGGGAGCAGAGGAAAGCCTTTTGATCCGCTTCATCGTGCGGGCCACCGATCGCGGAAACTCAGAATGGGGGCTGCCCGCCTGGACCCCCTACCCGGCGATAGACTCCGCCGAGACGGAATTCGCAGGCACCCGGCTCGTCATTGTCACGCCGCCCGAATACCCGCTCGGACTTGAGATTCCCGTCATTGCACGAATCGAGGACGAGTCTGCCGGCCGCATCGGCGTCAACGGCACTGTCATGGCCGCCGGCTTTGAGGGATTTCCACTGCAACTGCTGCGCGGTGTGGGGTCGGTCTTTCTGCCCGCGGCGGCGGAACCGGGCGTCATCTCCTATGCGGCACAGATCCATTCGCTGCGAGCGCCGAGGGACATTGTGATCGAGGGCGTAACGGACTGGCAGACGGTCTCGACGGACATTGCCACTTCGACGGACTGGGGACAGAACGCCCGCATTCGCGTCACGGGCGACGCCGATGGCGCACTGACAATCGCACCGGGCACCACATTGACCATCGGCAGCAGCAGTGTGATCGTGGTCGATCCCGACGTCGAGATCGCCGTAGAGGGTCGGATCATCGTCAACGGGACTACACTGCAGCCCATCGTCTTCACCAGCCGGGACAGAACGAAGCCCTGGGGCGGATTCATTTTTGAGAAGACCACATCGCGAGGCGAGTTCACTGGCACAGTCTTTACAGGCAGCGGCGCCGATCCGGACTGGTTCGACAACAACCCCGACCACGGCCACAGCCACCGCGGCGAACAGCCCCTCGTCTTCGTGTCCAACGGGGCCCGCGTGACTTTGACCGACTGCTCTCTCGTGGAGAACCACGGGCAGGGAGGGCACGGCGAGGGCGGTTACCTCACGATGACGCGCTGCCTCGTCCAGAAATGCATCAGCGCGGGCCAGTACAATGGCGGGGCCGTGACCCTGGAGGACTGTGCGCTGATCGAGTTCCCCTCGGCGACCGCCCCCTTTGAGGACAACGACAATGACGCCCTGTACCTGACGGGCGGGGCACATTCGCTCACGGACTGCCTGATCGGCTGGGCCCTGGATGATGGGATCGACGCCGGCTCCGGATCAAACGGTTCAGTCACGGTCGATCACTGCTGGATCGAATCGACCTATCACGAGGCGCTGGCCTGGTCCGAGCAAGGGGCTCGCTCCGCAACCGACACGGTCACTCTGAACTGCGGGCAAGGGATCGAGTGCGGCTTTGGCTCGCCCAAAGTGGATACAGTGCACTGCTTCAGCACGACGAACCTCGTCGGCGCCCGCTTCGGCGACAACTACGACTGGAGCTACAACGGCTTTCTGAAGGTCCGCGATTCGCTGCTGCTGTTCAACCAGCGGGATATCTGGGGCCGAGCCTGGGACAACTGGAGCATTCACCTGTCGCAGATGGACCTGCGAGACAACTACCTCAGCACCCCCGATGCCGATTTTCCCAACAACTGGCTTTGGGCCCCGCAGGCCGATCCGAATCAGCTCGCCGAGCTGGTGCCATTCCTGCCCTGCCCCGCCGATACGGCCGGCATCGGCTTTGCGACATGGGAGGAGAGCATCGACCTTTCCTCTCTCTCCAAAGGAATCCCAGTCCGCCTGAGCACTTTCACGACAAACTCAGTGTCCGTGGATTACTCGATCGACGCGGAGGACGGCCAGCTTGCCGGCGGCACATTGCACTTCATTCCCGGCGAAACCGTAAGACAGCTCGTCTTCAAGGTCCCGCCCGGGCAGGACCTCTGCCAGGTCCGCGTGACGCTGAGCCACCCGGTCAACGCGGAGCTGACCGGATACCGGCGGCTGACCCACAAGGGCATGTGCGGAGTGATTCTGCCGCTTGTCCGCGAAGGGGACGAGTGGCGGTACTTCAAGGGCACGCAGGAACCTCCCGCCGCGTGGAACACGCCGGCGTTCGACCCCGGCACGTGGCTCATCGGGCCAACCCCTATCGGGTACGAGAACAGTTCGGGTTACCAGGCGCGGATCGCCACAAATCTGGGCGATATGCGGAACAAGTATATCAGCGTGTACGCCCGCCGGCAGTTTGTGGTGGACGACCCGTCGCAACTGACCGGCTTGCTTCTCACGATGGACGTGGATGACGGCTACATCGCCTACATCAATGGGGTCCGGGTCAGCGCCCTGGCCGCCCCTGCTTCTCCCAGATACGATCAACCGGCTACGGCCAATCGCGAGGCATGCTGCGGCACGAGCACGCCGACAGGCCCCTGCCCGCCCGCGCAGATCGACCTGAGCAAGTACATCAAGGACCTGGTCCCCGGGCAGAATGTCCTGGCCGTCCAGGTCCACAACACATCGCTGTCCAGCTCCGATCTCATCTTCATCCCCGAGCTGTCCGGCGTATTCGCCCCCTGAGCAGGCATCGCACTCCGCACGGCCGGCAGAGGTGGCCGCGGTTTTTCTGGATTTCGGGGCCTCGCTGTTCGTCTTGATTGTGGTAGCAAGTTCAGGAGCTCCGATTGAACGATCAAGCAGATGAAAGCGCGGTCCGCTACCCCGGAACCCATTGAGGCCGGGCCCGCTCTGACCCGGACTCTTTCACGCGCAACTCGTGCCCCTCAACGAAAGAATCCCGCCAGAAGATTCACATTTCGAGCCGAGAAGCGTCTTTGGAATGGGTAAAACCTCCGGCTGAGGTGTTGTATAGGGGTACGTGGATCGATCTACTGGAAGGACTGGGCCGGTGCTGGAAGACAGGATACTGGTTTCGAGACTGCGGCGGGGACGTGCCAAGGCGCTCTGCTGCATCTATGAGAAGTACAGGGACGATCTGCTCAGACTGGCAGTGTCCCTGTCGAACGATACAGCGGCCGCCGAAGACATCGTGCACGACGTGTTTGCCTCGTTCATACAGGAGTCGAGGCAGTTCCGGCTGACCGGCTCTTTGAAAGGCTATCTGGCTACCTGCGTCGCCAATCGTGCCCGCAACGCGAACCGGGCTCGGGCGACACATCGATCCGCCCCGCTGGATGAGGCGGCAGGGGCAATCTCGGAGTCATGGCGGCCTGACCGGTGGGTCGTATGCAGTGAGGAGCTGCACCAAGTCGCCAGTGCACTGGCCCTGCTGCCGCACGAACAGCGTGAGGCCGTTACGCTGCACTTGCAGGGCGGGTTGAGATTTCGGGAGATTGCCGAGTTTCAGCACGTGCCGATGAAAACGGCCCTCAGCCGATACCACGGCGGGCTCCGGAAGCTGCGGGCATCGTTGAATGGTGAGGTGACAGAATGCGACCGCTGAGAGACATCAAGAGACTCGTACGCCATGCAGAGATCCACTCCGTGCCCGAGGCGAGTCAGACAGTCCTCGACGATCTTCTGAAGGAACTCGCCGCCGGCAGAGAAGACGTGTCGATCCGGGCCGGGCGGCAGAACTGGGGCAGTATGGCTCGGAGCCCCCTGGCGAGAACTGCCGCGGTGGCGGCACTTGTCATGATCGTCGCTCTGGTCGTTCTCAGCCGCACCTCACACGAACCCGTCCGGCAGCCGTCCTACGTCGGAGAAGCACCATCGGCTGCGGAGATGCTCACTGTAGGTCGCCTGAACGCTGCATGCCGTCGCGGCGGTCTGCCGGAAATCGAGAGGCAGTGCGAACAGGCCGCACAGAGGCTGGAAGCCCGGCCGGAGAGAATCTCCGTGGAACAGTTAATCAGAGAAATGAAGGGCACATAGGCCCGGAAAGGACATTGCCATGGTAACCCTGCACAAGCACAAACCGAAGATGATCGCACCCGCTGTCGCGGTGCTGCTCCTGGCGGGCATGGCCACATCGGCCCCGCAAACGGACAACGCTGCCCTGCTCTACTACCAGGCGTGTCTGCTCTATGGGCAGCCGGATGGCGCGCTGGACCAAATGCTCTCCGATTTTCGAGACGGCAAGATCACCTCCAACGAGGCCATTCGCAAGCACATAGAAGCGAACCGCTTTGTGATTGGATACGTGGTGAAGGCGGCGGGTCTGCCACGCTGTGACTGGGGGTACGACTACTCGCAGGGCCTGGATATCACGCTGACACACCTGTCCACGATCAGGCGGATCACGTTCCTGCTTGCGGCGGACGCACGGCTGCTGGCCGAACAAGGGGACTACCGAATAGCTCTGGACCGCTGTATGACCATCCATAAGATGGCCCTGCATCAGACGGATCGAATGGCTATTACCTACTTGATGGGAGTTGGGATGAGCGCCCTGGCCAACCGGACGATACAGGACTTGCTGATCAATATATCCGGAGAGGCCGAGACCCTGAACCTGATCAAGACCCAGTTGAGCCAGGCCCAGGATGCATTTCCTTCGTTGCAGTATGCCATGACACAGGAAGGCCAGGTGTGCGCCGCCTCCATTCGGAAGGAAAAGGCGCAAGACGTTGTCAGGGACATGGGGCAAGACGACAAAGGTCTGGACGCAAGCCCTGCAGGTGCGAGGATTCTTGCCGGGGATGAGGCTTTCTTCGAGAGAAACCGCACTCACTGGTCCAACGCGATTGCAGCTATCGTCGCCGTGCTGGACTCGAAGCTGCCCTATCCACAGATGCGAGCGAAGCTCGATGAGTTCGCCAACCAGATGACAGAGACTTCGAAAAATGACCCGGATGCCACATTCGCCGGCTTCCTGCTGCCGGGCACGTCGCGAATCTACCTGCTAACCACGAGGCTACAGGGACAGTTCAATGCCCTGCGAGTGGCGACGGACCTCTACGCCATTCAGGCTCGGACCGGGCGACTGCCTGACGTGCTGCCCGCCGACGCGCCGGGCGACCCATTCAGTGGCAAGGCGTTTGGGTACGAGAAAGCGAACGACCACTTCACTCTTCGCTGCCAGGCGAAAGAGGGACCCGAAAAAGCCGAAGCCAATCATTACGAATTCAAAGTCAAACATGATTGACCTCTTTCTTGCGAAAGAGGCTGGCCGGGCCGCCTCAGGCCCGGCCTTTTCATGCGCTGCGCCCAAGCATTTTCAGTCCGGTTAGAGGAAACGCGGTTTGCCGTGCGTTATATTGGTGAACGTCCATGGTTCTGATGTCAGTTCACCAACGATGATGCTCGAAGACCGATATCTCGTATGGCGGCTCAAGCAAGGCAGCCCGGGGGCCTTGTGCCGGATCTACAACCGGTACGAGAGCGATCTGCTCACGCTGGCTAAGAGTCTGCTCGGCCGGATGGACCAGGCGGAGGACGTTCTGCAGGACGTGTTCGTCCGATTCATCGAGTCGATCGACAGCTTCGAGCTCACGGGCAGCCTGAAGGGCTACTTGGTCACGTGCGTCGCCAATCGTGCACGGGATTACCTTCGGAAAGACCGACGCCGCGTCGGTGAGCCGATCGAGGCGGCAGACGCCGTCATATCGCAGCGGCGTGGGCCGCTCCAGGAGGTCATTGCCGACGAGCAGCAACAACGACTGACGGCGGCGCTGGCCGAGCTGCCCTATGAGCAGCGGGAGGCCGTGCTGCTCCATCTGCAAACGGGGCTGAAGCTCCGCGAGGTCGCCCACGTGCAGGGAGTCTCCGCCAAGACGGCGGAAAGCCGGTACCGGTATGGATTGAACAGACTGCAGTCGATGCTAAACGGTCAGGAAGAAGTATGAGACCTGAACGGAACATAAAAGAGCAGATCAAGCGTTTGCGTCGCCCGGTGGATGCCGGGACACATGACAAGACCCTTGCCCACCTGCTCGCGAAGCTTCAGCAACGAAAAAATCAACAGGCGGCTGGTCTCCAGCCGAACCTTGGGAGAATCATTATGACAAGACCTCTTGGAAAGCTCGCCGTGGCCGCCGTGGCAATCGTCGCGGCTTCCATCGCACTCAGTCAGCTTGGCGACCTGCTCGGAGGGACGACGGTGGCCTGGGCGGACATCACCGAGCACTTCGAATCCGTGCCGTTTTTCAGTGTCACGATCTACCTGGGGCACGACACGTCGGCCGAGGCGAAGAAAATCGAGATATGGAAATCGGAGGACTCCCTCATCAGGGCCCAGGAAGGGGACAAGGTGATCTTCGCTCGCGCGGTGGAAGGTGCCGCAGGGGCCCTTGATTTCGGCAATGCGGACCAGCAAGTCGTCGCCTTTGACCGGTCCACAAGACAACCCGTTGAAGCCGATGGCGTGGCGCGCATTTTCCTGCGGCTGCTGTGCTCGCAGGGGCGGTTCTCTCTCAACACCCTGCTTGAAGACGGCTCCGACGACGTGAGTATCTCCGCTGTTGAGACAGGAGACACGGCTGCCTCCGAGGAGACAGTCGTCTTCGACGGACAGCACAAGTCCACGCCGGAGCGAGTCCGGATCTGGGCGCTGCGCCGGAGCAAGTTGCCGGTCCGCGTACGCTTTGAGGACCCACGAAACGGCGAGTGCGCCGATTTCCTGTTCAACTACATGGAGAAGAAAGACGCCGCGTTCTTCGATGCCAACGCCTTTGCACGCGGCCAAAGATAAACGTGCAAGGTGCACAACCGCCAGACCACGACATCGGTTCGGCAACTCCAAGGCCAGGCCGTTTCCGCCTGGCCTTTCCCATTTGGCACGTTCCACACGCGAACCGGCACTGTCCCAGACATCCTGTGCCGCCTCGGAAATCCTGTTGTCATCGCACAGCAAAATCTATACCATGCTGGGATAATCGAATTCGCTGTCTCCAGCAAGGAGCTTCGGCATGAAGTCACGTGGATTGATCTTGTTGTTAGTTATCTGCCTGATCGCCGTCGGCGGCTGCGCGGTCGGGCACCACGATGGGTCGGGCGAAGTTATCGTCTCGGGCGAGTTGAAGCAGTGGCACACGGTCACGCTCACCTTTACCGGCCCCGAGACAAGTGAGACCAGCCAGCCCAATCCATTCCTGGATTACCGGCTGACGGTCACGTTCTCGCAGGATGAGCCGCTGGAAGCGCCGTCCCGATCCAATTCATCGAAATCGGTGGCGGAGACCGACAAGCACACCGTGCCGGGCTACTATGCCGCGGACGGCAACGCCGGACAGACCAGTGCGGCCGTGGGCAACAAATGGCAGGTGCATTTCCTGCCGCCGGAGACGGGCCGGTGGACGTATGCCGTCTCGTTCCGGATGGGCAGGAACATCGCCATCGACCCCTGTGTGGCGGGAGAGCCGGTTGCCTGCGATGGGGTCAGGGGGAGTTTCGAGATCGGCCCGACCGACAAGGCCGGCCGGGATTTCCGCGGACAGGGACTGCTCCGATACATCGGGCAACGATACCTGCAATTCGCGCACACCCGCACCTACTTCCTCAAGGCCGGGGCCGACAGCCCGGAGAACTTCCTGGCCTATGCCGACTTCGACGGGACCTACGACAGCGGTGAGTTGAAGCGAGAGGGCGAGGCGGCGGGCGAGAAATTCCTTCACCATTACCAGCCGCACGTCCAGGACTGGCAGACCGGCGATCCCACCTGGAAGGACGGGAAGGGCAAGGGCATCATCGGCGCCCTGAACTATCTTGCCTCGAAGGGTATGAACAGCGTCTACTTCCTGACCTACAACGCGGACGGCGGGGACGGCAAGGACGTCTGGCCGTGGGTCGATCCCAACGACAAGCTCCATTTCGACTGCAGCAAACTGGCCCAGTGGGAGATCGTGTTCTCGCACATGGACAAGCTCGGCCTGATGCTCTACCCCATCACGCAGGAGCAGGAGAACGATCAGGGCCTGGACGAGGGTGAACTGGGCCGACAGCGGAAGCTCTACTATCGCGAGCTGATCGCCCGCTTCGCGCACCATCCCGCGCTCGTTTGGAACCTCGGCGAGGAGAACACGAACACCGATACCCAGCGAAAGGCATTCGCCAGGTATATCCGTGACCTGGACCCCTACGCCCACCCGATTGTCTGCCACACGTTCCCTGGCCAGTATGACGCGGTGTACAAGCCTCTGCTTGGGTGCAGGGATTTCGAGGGCCCCTCCCTGCAGACGAACGATACGCACAATCAGACGATCAAGTGGCTCGATCTGTCCGCGGCGGCCGGACAGCAGTGGTTCGTCTGCCTCGACGAGATCGGACCGGCGCACACGGGGGTCAAGCCCGATAACGACGATTATTGGCACGACGAAGTGCGGAAGCAGCACCTGTGGGGCAATCTGATGGCCGGCGGGACAGGCGTCGAGTGGTACTTCGGCTATCAGTTTGCCCATAACGACCTCAACTGCGAGAACTGGCGCAGCCGCGATCACATGTGGGACCTGACGCGCTACGCCCTGGAGTTCTTCCAGAATCACCTGCAGTTCGCCCGGATGCACCACCATGATGAGTTGACGTCAGCAGCGGACGACTACTGCCTCGCCAGTCCGGGATACATCTATGCGATCTACCTGCCTTCCGGAGGGACGACGGACCTGGACATGGGCTCCACCACGGGGACGTTCCGCATCCGCTGGTTCAATCCCAGGCAAGGCGGCCCGCTGGAAGTGGGAACGCTGGCCTCGGCGACCGGACCGGGCAAAATCCACATCGGCCAGCCTCCGAGAGATACGGACAAGGACTGGGTCGCCCTCGTGAGCCGGGCCCGGTGAAATGCCTATTGCAAAATGTTTCGCCATCCCTATAATACGGGCTCGTCAAGAACAGAGGTTCACAGGTAACAGAAGAGTTTTCGAATTCCTAACGTAACTGGGAGACGATATCCATGGAGCAGATGACTGAGGCAGGAGTCAATCTCTTCGGAGACCAATTGCCCTCAATGGAGGAATTGCGAACGCTGTCGCACGCCGTCCACGCCAGCGAGGCGAGCCGGATGAGATTCGCACAGCAGGTCGAGGAGAACAGGAGCAGGACATCCGCGCACGTCGCCCTGGCGACCGGGATCGGACTGTTCATGCTCGGCAGGTATGATGAGGCGATCGACAAACTACGCAAGGGCCACGACGGCAAGGAAAAGTGCATGTACCTGGCGTTCGCTTTGCGGCGCATGAGGCGATGTGACGAGGCGATCGAGAGTCTCAAGAAAGCGAAGGATCACGGCTCCGAAGCCTTGAATGTGAGCCTCGAGAAGGCCGCGACGTATCGGCAGGCCGGCAACATAGAGGCGGCGGCAAAGGAAATTCAGGCCTGCGCCAACTTCGAGAACGTCAGTGCCGAGTATCACTACCAACTGGCCCGCCTGCAGGAGGTGCGTGGCGAGTACGACGCCGCGTTGGGCAATTACCAAACGGCGCTTCAACTGGCCCCCGGGCACCAGCGAGCCCTGTTTCACTTGGCCTACCGCTACGACTTGTCAGGCCGGGAGGAAGCCGCCATCGACGCGTACAAGCGGGTGGTGTCCGCCTCTACGGCGTATGTCAGCGCCCTGTTGAATCTGGCCGTGCTGTACGAAGACCGCGCCGATTTCCTCAAGGCAAGCGCCTGTGTGGACAAGGTCCTGGAGTCCCACCCCAATCACCCGCGGGCCCTCCTGTTCAAGAAGGACATCGAGAGCTCCAAGACCATGTTCTACGACGAGGAGAAGGAGAAGAAGCGGACCCGCAAGAACCAGATGCTCGAAACGCCGATTTCCGACTTCGAGCTCTCCGTGCGCAGCCGCAACTGTCTGCGGAAGATGAATATCCGCACGATCGGCGACCTGCTGAACATCACCGAGGCCGAGCTGCTCTCGTACAAGAATTTCGGCGAAACCTCTCTGAGGGAGATCAAAGTCATCCTCGATCAGAAAAGCCTGCACCTCGGCATGGCGATCGAGGACAAGCAGTTCCAGGCGGACACCCCGCCCGGCGTGGAGAACCCGGAGAATCAGGGCCTGATGAACAAGCCCATCGACGATCTGCAGTTGTCCGTCCGCTCCCGCAAGTGTTTGCAGAAGCTGAACATTCGCACCCTCGGCGAGCTGACGCGGACGACGGATGCCGAGCTTCTGGGCTGCAAGAATTTCGGGGTGACGAGCCTGAACGAGATCAAGAAGCTTCTGGCCAGTCTGGGCCTTTCGCTCCGAAGCCTCGATTAATCTGCACCATTCTGCTTGATGGCTCACTGGTTGCGTGACAAGCTGTTCGCTGGCGGGACACGTGATGGAACGGTTCGAAGGCCGCATCACTATTGGCTATGGTCTTGTTCTGTCGGCTTCGCGTCCATGATTCTGTTTGCCGTGCTCTTTCACGGCTGCGAGCGGCGAGAGATCGTCCGGCCGACGCCGCAGATGGACACGGACTCACAGTTCTGGGTCCGCGTTCTTTTGGCCGCCAACGCGACGGAGTGCAGCCTGGCGACACCATCGGCCGTCAACGTGCTTCAGGGTGGCCTGGGCCCCGCCGTCCAGGCGGCGGGATACTCGCTGGAGCCGATTCAACACCCAACGAAGATCACCCTCTCCGGCGGCCGGCTCATGCTCGGCGACGCGGTCTTGCCCGGCAAGCAGATCATCCTCAGTCCCCAGCACCCGTTCGTCTTCAATCTCAACGGCGACAACTACCGCGGAAAGCTCCAGCTCATCGTGGATACCCAGGGGCAGAGATTCGATGTAATCAACCTGATCCCGCTCGAGCCGTACCTGGCGGGTGTCGTGGGCGAGGAGATGCCGGACTACTGGGAGCCCGAGGCATTGAAGGCCCAGGCCATTGCCGCAAGGACTTATTGCCTCTACACCAAGAACCGTTTCGGCGCCGGCCGCAACTGGGATGTCAGCCGCACCCAGGCAAACCAGGTATATGGCGGCATCCGGGCTGAATCTTCACAGGTCTGGAACGCGGTGAACAGCACTTCCGGCAAGATCGTGGTCTCCGCGGGCCGACCTTCGGGCCCCCGCTTCGGGCCAGACGTACTCAGCCGCGCGCTGTTCCCGGCGTACTACAGCTCCGTCTGCGGCGGCCATACCGCCGATAGCCAGGACGTCTTCGGCGAGTCCTTCGCACCCATCAAGGGCGTTGTCTGTCCCTACTGCAAGGATGTGGCCAGACTCGGGCTCTTCTACTGGCCCATGGCCCAGTTCGACCGGGCGACTGTGACCAGGCAGTTGGTGCAGAGATACCCGAAGCTGGAGGCGCTGGGAGAGATCCAGGACATCATCGTGCTCGAGAAGCAGGACTGCGGCGAATTTTCCCGGCTGACAAGAATCAAGCTCGCCGGCGCGACGGGCAAGACGGACACGGTCCGCGCCGAGGATTTGCGGTTGGCGATCGATCCGACGGGCCGCAAGATCAAGAGCACGATCTGTCATATCGTCCCCTGGGGTGACGGCTGGGCCTTCCTGTCGGGCCGAGGCTGGGGCCACGGTGTCGGCATGTGCCAATGCGGGGCCGAGGGTCTGGCGCGGTTGGGCAGCAAGGCCGAAGAGATCCTGCGGTACTACTACCCCGGCTGTGAGATTGCAAGCGTCTACTGATTGAAATTGGCCTGCCGCACTGGGTGAATCCGAATGTCCCACTTCAGGACCGTCACTACTGACCGGCACTGTTCCGCCCGGCGGGGGGTCGTCGATACGGCCCACGGAACCATCCAAACGCCGGCCTTCATGCCGGTGGGGACGGCGGGGGCCGTCAAGGGGGTCGTGCCCTGCCTGCTGGAAGAGACCGGCACAGAGATCATTCTTGCGAATACCTATCACCTCATGCTCCGGCCGGGCGTCGAGGCGGTGGAACGCATCGGGGGCCTGCACCGGCTCATGGCCTGGAATCACCCGATTCTGACCGATAGCGGCGGCTACCAGGTGTTCTCCCTCAGTGGACTGACCCGGATCGACGACGAGGGCGTCGAATTCAGCAGTCATATCGATGGGGCTCGTGTACACCTGAACGCCGAGATGGCCATCGACATCCAGAGCCGACTCGGCGCCGACATCATCATGTGCTTCGATGAGTGCACCCCGTTTCCGGTGGACCCGGGCCGGCTGGAAACAGCCGTGGCAAGAACCATCGAATGGGCCAAACGCTGCAAGGCGGCCCACCGCTACTGGGTAGAGACGCAGACTACTGCATCTCTCCTGTTCGGCATCGTCCAGGGCGGGATCGACCCGGAGCTTCGCCGCCGCTGTGCCCGGCAAATCGTGGAAATCGGTTTTGACGGGTACGCCATCGGCGGTCTGAGTGTCGGGGAGGGGCACGACAGCATGGTGCGTACGGTCGAGCTCACCGCCCCCCTGCTGCCGGATGACCACCCGCGATATCTGATGGGTGTCGGCATGCCGGTGGATATTCTGTCCGCCGTTCGGGCGGGCGTGGATATGTTCGACTGCGTACTGCCCACGCGGAACGGCCGCAATGCCTTCGCCTTCACCGAACAGGGGCCCCTGCGATTACGCAACTCCGTGCACGGAGATTCCACGGAGCCTGTGGAACGCGGCTGCGACTGCTACGGCTGCCGGCATTTCACACGGGGGGCCATCAAGCACTTCTTCAATAGCGGCGAGATGCTCGGCCCGATCCTGTTGTCGCTGCACAATCTGCGGTTTTACCAGCGGCTGATGTCGAACATTCGGGAGCATATAGAGCGAGGGGATTTTGCGGCCTGGGCGGCCGGCCAGATGAACAGCTACGCATGGACCGATAACCAATAAAGGCCCCGGGTCCGCTTTTCGACAAGCAAATCGCATTTGAATTTGACATTTCCACTCTCCTGATATAGGCTATTGGGTTTACTGGCATGGTCATTGGAAAGGGACCCGTCATGGATAATGTGTGGATACTGGCGCAAGTGGACCCGGGGCAGGGGCCCTCGCGAATCGGCTCGGAGCCCGTGGGCAAGGACGGTGCGCAGACGACAACCGAGGTACCCGACTCCAATCTGCCCGGAGCGGCCAACCAGCGGTCGCCTTCCCTGTTCTCACCGCAACTGCTTTTCCTGGTCCTGCTATTCGTCGTAATGTATTTCATGCTGTTTCGCGGGCCCCGAAGGCAACAGCAGCAGCAACGCCAGATGGTGCAGACGCTCAAGAAGAACGATCGCGTGCGCACGATCGGAGGGATTATCGGGACCATTGTGGAGGTCAGAGATGATGAAGTCCACCTCAAAGTCGATGAGTCAAACAATACCAAGATCTGGGTCAGCACCTCTGCCGTCGGCAAGAATCTCTCGGAGGAAAAGAAGGATTAAGCCCGTATCGCAGATGGTCGAAATAGTCCTGTTCTGGAGGCTCACTGAGTAGGAATCATTATGAACAAGAATCTGGTGCCGAAATCCGTTTTCATCATCATCCTGGTGGCTCTGGCGATATGGACGTTGTTTCCACCGAGCCAGACGCTCAAGCCCGGAATCGATCTGGCCGGGGGAACCAGCCTGATCTACGCCATCGATACAGAGGGCCTCAGTGCCGAGGCACAAAAGGGCCTGGCACAGAAGATGATCACCGTTCTGCGACGGCGTATCGACCCGGCGAACATCCAGAACCTCGTCTGGCGACCCCAGGGCAACACGCGGTTTGAGATCCAGATGCCTTTGGCGAGCAAAGACACCCAGGACAAGCGCAAGGTCTACGAGACCACCCTGAACGATTTGCTCGCCCGCAATGTAAACGCCGCGACGATCATGCGCTCGCTCCAGCAGCCTCCGGAGCAACGGACGGAAACCTTCAAGAAGCTCATCCAGAACGACCCCAACCGGCTGGAAACCCTGAAGAAGCTCGCCGCCGCGTACGACGAGCGACTGGCGATGCAGCAGAAAAGGGACGCCCTGAACGCGAACATCGCCGACATGGAGAAGAAGATCTCCGAAGCCGGCCTGAAGCTCGATCGCATCCAGCAGAACGTGAAGGACTGGGCTAAGCTCAATGACGAGCAGCTCAAGACGACTCTCAAGGACTTCCTGGGCTCCGAGGAACAGATCGGATTGCTCACGGACTATGTCAAGACGCACGCGGAGCGGGCGGGCGCTCTAAGCCAGCTCACGGATGAGTCCGGCCTAAACGACAAGTACGAGGCGGCCAAACGCGAATTGGATCGGCTCAACCTGACACAGGACCAGATCAACCTTGTGCTGGAGCTGCCCCAGAACTCATCCAGCCGGGTGGAGCGCATTGCCAAGCTCGAAGCGGAGTTCCCGGACCGCGAGGCCCAGATCGATACCGTGGTGGCGGCCTACGACGCCTATCGACAATATCAGGGCCGGCTGGATGACCCGAGCGACCTGCGCCGCATGCTCAAAGGCGCCGGCATTCTGGAGTTCCGGATTCTGCCCACGCAGGATCGGACGGAATTGAGTGCCGCCGAGATCGAGCGATACACACTCGCCCTCGCGGAAAAGGGCCCGAAGTACGCCTCCGACACCAGCTATGTCTGGGTCGAGATCGAGAACATGGAGGAGTGGCACACCACCTATTCGGTCGTGGGCAAGTTCGGCGACAAGTACTACGTCCTGGCCAGCCACAGGGCGGATGAGAAGATGCTACACGACGCCACCGGCAAAGACTGGCGGCTGGACAACTCCTACCCGACCAATGACGAGATGGGACGAAGGGCCATCGGATTCCACCTCGACGTCAAAGGCGGCAACCTGTTCTGGAACGTCACGAAAAAGAACGGCGGCCGGCCCCTGGCCATCCTGCTCGATGACGTCGCCATCTCCGCCCCGGAAATCAACCCGGAGCACCCGATCGGACAAAGCGGCATCATCATGGGCAGCTTCACGCAAACGCAAGTCAGCGACATGGTCAATAAGCTCAATGCCGGCTCGCTGCCCGCCCGGATGATCGAGCAGCCGATCTCGGAAAGGGTCATTGGACCGTCCATCGGCGCCGACAACCTCGCCAAAGGGATTCGGTCGGGACTCATCGGCCTGGCGCTGGTGATCAGCTTCATGATCGTCTACTACTTCATCGGCGGGTCGATCGCCGATGTGGCCCTGCTGCTGAACATCCTGTTCACACTGGCGATCATGGCCGGGATTCGAGCCACGTTCACCCTGCCCGGCATCGCCGGCTTCATCCTGACGATCGGCATGAGTGTCGACGCCAACGTGCTGATCTTCGAGAGAATCCGCGAGGAGCAGGAGCGAGGGGCGGGCATCGCCACCGCGATCAAGAACGGCTACCAACGGGCGTTCAGCGCCATTTTCGACTCCAACCTGACGACCATCATCACGGCGGCGATCCTCTATTACGTCGCGGCGGAGGATGTGAAAGGCTTTGCCATCGTCCTGATGCTCGGTATTGCGGCCAGCATGTTCACGGCGATCTATGTAACGCGAGTAGTTTTCGACATTCTGATTTCCAGGCGTCTCCTCAAGGACCGCTTGCTCATGCTCCGCCTGATTCGCACGCCGAACATCGACTGGATGGGTCTGCGACCGGTGTTCTATACGATTTCGGCCGTCCTCGTCTTTGGCGGCCTGATCCTGTTCTTCGCCCGTGACAAATCCAAGTACGACATCGACTTGACCGGCGGTACCAGCGTCCAGATCAACCTGAAGCCGGAGGCCAAGCTCACCCGCCAAAATGCACAAGATCGCGTCGAGCAGGTCGCCGCGGAGTTGAAGAACGCCGATCTGCAGTCGGTCAGCGTGTACAGCGTGGGCGACCCGATCGGGCAGGCGCCGAACGGCGAGAAGATCTATGATCAGTACGAGATCACCACACCGGCCGCCAACACGCTGGAAACGACCGTCACATTCCCGGAGGGCAGCACGCAAACGGTCGATACCGTCCGAGCCGCCATTCAGACGGCGCAGGCCCAGCAGCCGCATGATCTCGGCGATATCGAGATTGCCGCTGGTGCAGACAGGTCTTTCGTGGTCACAGCCAACCGTGTAAATCCGACCGCGGCCCAGGTTATCCTGAAGGCCGCTTTCCCCGGCGCCCAGGTCTCCGAGTCCAAGGTCAACGAAGTTGTCTCCAACGCGATCCGCAAGGCCTTCGAGGGACAACTGGAGATCCAACAGAACCTGCAACCCACGATTGCCACAACCGACAGGATCACCAACGCGATAGTCGAGACCTACCCCGAGCTTGCGGACTATATCGGCGGCGTCAAGATGAACGTGAGCCTCGCGAGGTCCGCCCCGCTGGAGGAGATCGACCAGCGACTGAAGGATTTGCGGTTCCGGCTCGACACGCAGGACTTGGCATGGTATCCCTACCAGATCTTCGGCGCCGATCTGAAACCCATGCAGGCCGACCAGCCGGCGAATGCATTCACCTTTGTCAGCATGCAGCCGGAAGCCGGGTTGCGAACGCTCACCGAGGAGGAATGGACGCAGTTCGTCGATAATGAGAAGGCGAGAGTCCTCCAGGCCGCCCAGCGGGAGACGTCGCTTCCGCGCGTGACCCAGATCGATCCGTTCATCGGGTCCGAGGCGCGGACGCGCGCCATCATCTCCATCGTGCTGTCGTTGGCCGCCATCGTGGCCTACATCTGGCTGCGATTCGGCACCCTGCGGTTCGGTATTGCCGCGATTGTCGCCCTGTTCCACGACGTCTCCACGGCGCTGGGCGCTATCGCCGCCTCCGCCTTCCTGGCGAATACGTTCATCGGCCAGGCGCTGCTCATCGGCGACTTCCGGATCAACGGCACAGTCATTGCCGCCATCCTGACGCTGCTCGGATACTCCTTGAACGATACTATCGTCGTGTTCGACCGGATTCGTGAGAACCGGCGCAAGGTGCAACTGACGGCTCAGTCCGTGACGAGCAGCATCAACCAGACGCTGTCGCGAACCCTGATCACGGGTCTCACGACGATGATGGTCGTGCTCGTGATGTACATCTTCGGCGGCCCGGGACTGAGGGGCTTCAACTTCGTGATCTTCCTCGGCCTGATCGTCGGCACGTATTCCTCGATCGCCATTGCCGCCCCGCTGCTGCTGGTCGGCACAGGCCGGACACGAGAAACGGAGAAGGTAGCTGCCTGACACAGTTGCTGGGGTCGGTTGTTGGTGATCCGGAGTGCAACGCGGCCGACAACCATCCACGGATAGGTGACGTATGGGCAAGGACTACAAGATAGGGTTGGCCATAGGTTCGGTTTTGGCGGTTGCCGCGATACTCTGGGTGGCGACCCGGCCGAGTCTGAGCCCCGAGGCCAGGATGCTCCGGCCGTCCCAGGCAACGGCCCGGAATGTCGGGGCAGCACCTGTAGATCGCGGGTCGGGCCCGGCTGGTCGCGACAACCCGCCGGCCAAGACCGAGGCTTCGCTGGGCAGCATTATTGCCTCCCAACCCAAGAGCGCCGACTCGGCCAGCCCTAAGCCCCAGAGCCCAACCGGCAGTCCGCAATCCGCAATCCCCACTCCGCAGTCGGGCGGGGTCCCGGACCTGACGATTTACGAGAAGACCGAGAAGATAAAGACTACACGATTCCACTTTATCCGGAAACAGGAGACCCTGTCGGCCATCTCGCAGCAATACTACGGCACGCCGAACAAGTGGCAGAAGATCCTCGAAGCCAACAAGAACGTCGTCAAGGACGCCAACAAGCTCCAACCAGGCACAAAACTGATCATCCCGGAGTAGGGCCTTAAAGGTCTCAGGTAATATCCTGTATCTCCCAGAGGAAGGCTTTGAGCCCCTCCGAGCCGTAGGTCTGTCTCATCCTGCGGACGGCGTCCATGGCGGCCCGGGCCTTGTCGTCCTCGACCACGACCAGCGTCCCACAGTTCACGCCGGGCCATATCTCGGTGTTCAGGTGAGGCTCGCTGAGCCGGCCCCGACCCAGGACGTCGGCGAATTTCGTGTAGCACTCGATGCCTGCCGACTTCAACAGATCGTTGACTTCGGCATCGATGGTGGCGTTGTGTACGATCAGAACGGCTTTCACGGATTCCCTCTATTTCATATCGGAAATCTTGACCCCTTCGAACAGACTGTAGAGCGTCGGCATCAGGACCAGCGTGATGAGCGTGCTGAGCGTCATGCCGCCGATACTGGCGACGGCAAACGGGCCCCAGATTTCCGAGCCGGCGCCATGCGAGAGGGTCAACGGCGCCACGCCCAGCAGCGTGGTCAGCGTCGTGCTCACGATCGGCCGCAAGCGGCTGCGGCCGCCCTCCATGATCGCCGACACGGTGTCATACCCTCGCTGGCGGAGAATCCCGATGTAGCTGATCAGAACGATCCCATTGTTGACCACCAGGCCAATCAACAGAATCAGTGCGATGAAGGTCACGATGCTCATGGCGATGCCGGTCAACGCCAGGACCATCGTCACCCCGACGATGCCGAACGGCACGGACAAGAAGATGATGAACGGATCGCGGTAGGACTCGAACTGTGAGGCCATTACCATGTAGACCAGGACCATACCCAACACCGTGGCGAGAATCAGCAACCGGAAGGCCTCCTGTCGCTGCTCCTCCGCCCCGCCGATCTTGTAGTCGAACCCGGGCGGCGCGGGGATCTTCTCGATGGCCGCCCGGACGTCCCTCGCCACGGAGCCCAGGTCCCGCCCGCGGACCTGGCCGGAAACCGTGACGTAGCGGGCCTGGTCCTTGCGCTCGATTCGGCTGGGGCCAAACCCCTGCTCCATCTCGGCAAAGTTCGCCAGGCACACCTGTCCGCCAAGCGGCGTATGCAGATAGACGTCCCTCAGGTCCTGAATCCTCTGCCTGTCCTCAGGCCGCAGCCGGATCCTGATATCGTACTCATCGCCGCCCTCGCGGTATCGCGTGGCGGTGGTGCCGGCGAACAGGGTCTCCACGTCGTTGCCGATGGTGCGGACGTCCAGCCCCAGCCGGGCCGCTTTCTCGCGGTCCACGGCCACCTTGATCTCGGGCTTTTCCTCCTTGCGGCTGATCGTGACGTCCTCCACGCCGCTGATGCGGGAGACCACCCGCTTCACCTGTTCGGCGTATTCGGTGGCTTTGGCCATGTCGTGGCCGTACAACTCAATCGACAGGGCCCCGCCGGTGCCGAAGATCATCTCCTCGAATGGGTCGCGAATGCCGTAGCGGATCACCGCACCCGGGATCCGGTCGGTGATCGGCCGTATCCGCTCGATGATCTCCTTCGGAGACGCACGGCGCTTCTCCTTGTCCACGAGCTTGACAAACAGCAGACCCGTGTACGTCTCCATGTCGCCGATCAATTCCAGGGCGCCGGCCTCGTCCACCACGCCCCACCGCACGTACACGTCCTGGCTTTCCGGCACGTGGGCCTTCACGATCTTGCCCATCTGCTGGCCCACAAGGCCGGTCCGCTCGTACCGCGTCCCCACGGGCAGCTCGAACTCCGCCTGCATCTGGTTCTGGTCCTCCTGCGGAAAGAACTCCCGCCCGACGAACATGGTCAGCCCGAGGCACCAGAGAAAGATCAGCATGCAGGAGGCGAGCACCGTCTTGCGGTTGCGAAGCGACCAGGCCAGGAACCGACTGTACCGATCCTCGATTCCGGTCAGGACCTTCTCGCCCCACCGGTAGAAGAAACTGCGTCGGGAGGTCCCGCCTGCCTCCTCGCTCGTAAGGAACTTCGAGCAGAGCATCGGCACGAGCATCAACGACGTCAGGAGGGAGGCAAGGAGCGACATCGTAACGATCATGGCGAACTGCCCGAAGATGATCTCCGTAATGCCGCCGACAAACATGATGGGCGCGAAAATGGCGACCGTCGTCAGGGTCGAAGCGATCACGGCCACACCCACTTCATTCGTGCCGTGGATCGCGCTTTCGCGGGGTCTGTGGCCCTTCCGGCGGCGACGGTGGATGTTATCGACGACCACGATCGCCGCATCCACGACTTCCCCCACGGCGATGGCCAGGGCCGCCAGGCTCGTCGTGTTGATCGTATAGCCCGCCACGTACATCAACAGGAAGGTGATGATCAGCGAGGTCGGCACGGAGGTCGCGACGATCAGGCTCGCCCGGAGACTGCCCACGAAGAACAGGATCACGAAGAAAACGCCGACGATCGCCCAGAGGACGTTGTCTCGCAGGTTGCGCATCGAGGCCGTGATGAACTCGGAGTTGTCCATGACGACGCCCATTTGCACGTCGGGCGGCAGGTTCACCTTCACCTGCTCCAGCTTGGCGCGGACGGCCCGGGAGACCTCGACGGTGTTGCCGCCACTCTGCTTCTGGACGAAGACCGCCATCGCCCGCTGGCCGTTGAGCCGAACGTCGTACGAACGCTCCTTGAAGAAATCCTCGATCTCGGCAATGTCTTTCAGCTTGACGGGGATTCCGCCCGGCGCAGCAATGATCACGTCGCCGACGGCCTCCGGGCTGGCGAACTCCTCGGGCGTGCGCACGAGGAAATCCATATACCCGCTGCGGATGTTGCCGCCCGGCACGCTGATATTCTGTGAGGCCAGGATCGGGACGAGCTGCCCGAGCGAGAGGTGCAGCGAGGCGAGCCGGTCCTGGTCGATCTCGATCCGGATTTGCCGCTCCAACCCCCCGTGCACGGCGGCCGCAGCCACGCCATCCACCCGCTTGAGCGGATCGGCGATCTGGTCCTCCACGATCTTCTGCAGCCGGGGATAGCTGTCCCCCGCCGTAATCCCGATGATCAGGATCGGGAACATGTCAATGTCGAACTTGAAGACGACGGGCGTCTCCGCCTCCTCCGGCAGACGCTCCTTGACCATGTCGAGCTTCTCCCGCACGTCGTTCGCCGCCTCGTCGATGTTCTCGCCCCAGGCGAACTTCAGCGTGACCGTGGACACGCCCTCCTTCGAAACCGACAGCACATTATCGACGCGGGAAATCGTACTGACGATGTCCTCGATCGGCTTGGTGATCAGCGTCTCCATTTCCTCCGGCCCCGCCCCCTCGTAGAGCGTCACGATGGAAATGGCCGGGATCTCCAGGTTGGGCAGCAGGTCGATTCCCAGCAGGCTCAGCGACGTCAGCCCGAGCACCACCATCGCGATGAAAATCATCAACGTCGTGACGGGCCGGTTGACGGAGAACTGCGCCAGCCTCATTGGATGTCCTCTAACCGCACGACTTCGACGGCGGTGCCGTCGGCGAGCCGATGCATGCCGTTGACGACGAGGCTCTCGCCGCTCTGCAGGCCGCTTGCGATCTCATGCCGGTCCCCCTCCTTCAGCCCGATTTCCACGATGCGCTTCCTCGCGTGGCCGTTCTCCACCACATAGACGTATGGCGAGTCGATCCGGCCGCCGAGGATGACGTCACGGGGTATGACGACCGCCGCGTCCTTGCGAGCGAGGACCAGCTTCACGCGGGCGAACATGCCGGGCCGAAGCACCAGGTCGTCGTTCCGCAGCCGAATCTCCACCCGCAGAGTGTGGGTCTGCTCGTCAAGAACGGGATAGACGCTGTACACCCGCGTCTCGAACACGCGGTCCTTGAACGCATCGACGGTGAGCTTCACGGGCATTCCCTGGCATATCTGAGGCGAGTACCGCTCCGGCACGGCGGCCAGCACCTTCACCGTCTCGATATCAGCGACACTGACGATCCGCTGGCCCTGGCCGACCAGGCTGCCTTCATCGATGAGCCTGGCGGTGACGACGCCATCGATGGGGGAGACGATCGTGGACTCGCGAAGACTGATCTGCGCGAGATCGAGATTCGCTTTGCCGAGATTCAGTCCCGTCGCAGCCAGCTCGAAGGCGGTTGCCGCCTGGTCCCTCGCCTGCTCCGTGGCCGAACCGCCCTCCAACAGTGCGATGATTCGCTTGCTCTCGCGCTGCGCCTGCTCCAGTTGCACCTGCCTGGCTTTGACCTCAGCCTCCGCGGCAGCCACCTGTGCCTGATGCATGTCGTGGTCGATTACGGCCAAGGGCTGGCCCTGCGCGAGAGACAGGCCGACCTCGACGGGCAGCCGGCTCCCATCGGGCATCGCAACCGACAGCGACTCAATCCGACCGGCAACTTTCGAGGCCACCTCTACCCGCTTGTTCGCTATGACGACGCCCGTCAGTTCGACCGTCTGCTCAATGGCCCCGGTGCCGACCGGTTCGACCTCGACAGGCACCGGCCGCTCCTGCTCGGGTGCTTCGGCGGGCCGGCGCGCGTAGCCCAGCCAGAACGTGCCAAGCACCACAGCGAGGGCCATGATCCAGTACAGTGCACGGCTAACCGTTCTCATTCGGCTCGCTCCTGCCCTCGGCCTGCTCCTGCGACCCATTCGCGGCGACCCCGCTCGCGATCGTGCCCATCGCCCGCTGCAGAGCGAGCTTGGCGGTCACATGGGAGTAGATCGCCTGATAGTAATTCACGCTCGCCGTGGTCAGGGCCGCCTGCGCGTCGATCATCTCCACCTGCGTGTTGATCCCCTGCTGGTAACCCACATCAGCCAGACGCAGCCCTTCCTTCGCCCGAGTCACGTTCAACTGCTGCGACTGCACGAACTCCTCCGCGTTTTCCATGCTCAAGAGCGCCTGGGTCAGCTCATACAGCGCCGTCTCCTCCGTGTCCACCAGATCGATTTGCGCCTGTCGCAGCCGGGCTTTCTCCTGGATGATCTGGCCCTCGCGCTGAAAGCCGTTGAAGATCGGCCACATCCCCTGCACGCCCGCCTGCCAGGCATCGCCCCACTTGTCGTTGGCCGCCACGGAGTGCGGATCGGGCCTGGACCACGTGTTGTTGAAGAACCCGCTGACGTTCGGCAGGTAGCGGCTCCGCGCGATCTGGAGCTGCTCGCGCTGTTGGCGGATCTGATACTCCTGCCTGTACAGGTCCGGGCGATTCGTGAACGCCTCCTCGACCGCCTGCTCCATCGACACCTTCATCGGGGCGTACACAAGCTCGTCGGAGAGCACGAAATCGCTGTCCTGAGAGACGCCCATGATCTTGATGAGATTGGCCCGGGCCACGTCGATCGCGTTCTTGCTGCGGATCAGGTCGGCCTGGAAATTGGACAGCTCGACCTGGGCCCGCAGAACGTCGAAGTCGGAGGCCACCCCGCCGGACCGTCTCTTCTCCACCTGGTCCAGGTGCACCTTCGCCGAGCGAACGGCATCTGTGGTCACATCCACCAGGTGCTGGCTGAGCATGAGGTTGTAGTAGGCCGTCTCTGCCGCATAGACCACGTCCTGCACGGCCGCTCGAACGACCTCGTCCGTGAGCAGAGAGAGCAGCCGGGCGGCGCGCACTTGTGCGGAGATGGCCCCACCCGCGTAGATCGGTTGAGTGACACTCAGGACCACCGAATAGTTGTCCAGCATGCCGAACTGAATGGGGGGCATGCCCGCCACGGCGAGAGAAGGGATCTCATCCTTTCGCAGGTATTGAGCCGACAGTCCTACACTCGGCAGGTACGCCGAGCTCGCACTCAGACGCGCCCCGTGCGCGATGTCCTTCTCCTCCATCGTGCGCTGGAGCATCTTGTTGTGGACCAGCGTGAGCTTGAGGCAATCCTCCACGCTCAGCTTGCCGCTGATGCGCGGCTGGGCGCCGTCCTCGCGGGCCTTGTGGGTCTCCCACTGCCGGTACGCCGCCTCCCGCGAAAGACCGACGTCCCTGCGAAATCCCTCTTGGCTCGCACACCCCGCCAAGGAAATCGACCAGATCGTGACAAACACAGATACCCTGGATACAGCTTTCCGCGTTCTCATATTCCTCCCTGCCTGTCTCTCTTGGCCTTCCCGCCGTGTCATCTCAAAGGCATCGACCCTATTCCCATGCCACCTGTTTCTCCGGGACTTCGCCGCGACTCCAGTCCCCACCGAGAGCCAGATGCAAATTGATTCTGGCGATCCAGATCTGACCTCTGAGGATCGCGAATTGCTCTTCCGCCAACCGGCGCTGCCGCTGCGATTCGAGGACCGTCAGGATGTTCTCGGCGCCCAGCTCGTATCGCTGCCGCGCCATTTCCTCGCCGGCCTGCGCCTCACGGACCTGCAACGCGACGTGCTCGAGCTGCTCCGCGAATAGACGCTCACTGACCAGGGCATCCTCCACCTCCCGCATCGCCGTCAGCACGGTGCCGGCGTACATCGACGCCAGCTCGGCGAAGCGGGCCTTCGCCGCCCTGACCTGGGCACGAAGCTGGCCGCCCTGAAAGATCGGGGCCGAGACACTCATGATCGTCGAGAAGATCTCCGACTGAGTGCTGGGAGCCCAGATGTCGTTCCAGGTGGCGCCGCTGAAACCATAGAGACCGGTCAGCGCCAAGTCGGGGTACAGTTGGGCGATGCTGATGCCCACGCGCTCGTTGGCGGCCACCAACTGGAACTCGGCCGCCCTCACGTCGGGCCGCCGATCCAGCAGTGCGGCGGGAACGCTCACCGGGACAACCTCCAATTCGGGCAGATCAGGCAGGGTCGCAGGCAGTGACGGGGATGCGCCGGGCGGCTGTCCCAGAAGCACGTCCAACGCATTGGCCGCCATAGCCAGCGACTGCCTCAGGGCCGGCTCCTGTGCCCTGGCCGCCTCCAGATTGGCGCGGGCAATCCGCACGTCCACGGGCCCGATGAGGCCTTCACGATACCGCCGCTCCGTGATGTCCAGGGTCTTCTCCCAGCTCTTGATATTCGCTTGAGCGATATCGAGCCGCCTCTGCAGCGTGGCGATGTTGACACGCGCCTGGATGACGCTGGCGATCACGGAATTGGCCACCGCCTGCTGCGAGGCGCCCGTCGCCAGCAGAGTCGCCCACGCGGCCCGCTGCGCGTGCCGCAGCTTGCCGAACAGGTCCACCACATAGGTCACGGAAATGCTCTGGGACCACGTCGTAACCACCGGGCTGAATTTCAGCCCGGAGAAATCGAAGGGTGCGTTCGGATCAGACGGGCCGAAGAGACTGTCGCCATCGCCCCCGCCGAAGTTGAAGAATCGCTTGCTCTGGTCCCCCGTCAGCCCGTAGGAGGCGATAGGCCAAAGCTGTCCCCTCGCCTGGCCCAGGGCCGCCTGGGCCTGCAGCACACGGGCCGCCCCGGCCTTCAGATCGTAGTTCCGCTCCATCGCCCTTGTCACCAGATCGGCGGTCGTCGGGTCGCCGAATCGCTTCCACCACTCGTCAGGTGTCTCGACCTCGTTGGCGTCCGGCGTCCGCTGCGACGCATTCGCGAAGCGGTCGACGCGGTTCGCCATCGTTTCCGGTCTTTTGTACTTCGGCCCCACCGTGCACCCCGCCACCCAGAGAAGGCCAACGATCGTCCACAGTCTCCAATTCCACGTGCAATGCATCTTCATTCTCCCGATTCATTCTGATACGCGCGGATTCCCGCGGACGAGAACCTCACGATGTGTTCGGCCATTTCCTCCAGGTCCAGCTTCGGCGTCTCCGGATGATTGCCCTGCTCGAACATGCCCTTGGAGAGGACGGTCTGCATGAGCTGGCCCACGACGGAGAGGATCACCAGGCGCGCCTGCCTTTCCCCCAGCCAGGGACAGATTTGCCGCAGCGCCTGTGCGAATGCACTCATGACCGGTACGATCATCTCGCTAAGGAACATGTCGCGAGGCAGGTGCGAATCGACCATCTCTCTGGCCATGAGATTCACGAATCGCTCGCTTCGGCCGCCATCGACGAGCGGCTCGACAAACGAATTGGCGTAGGATCGCAAAAGCTCTTCCAACTGCGGCTGGCCGCTCCTGGACATGACCTCCCTGATGCTGGCCAGCCGGACGTCCCGCAGCTCCGCCAGACGCCGATGCCAGACCTCCACATACAGATTGTCCTTCCCCCCGAAGTAGTAGTTGACCGAGGCGATGTTGCAGTCGGCAGCCCCTGCAATGTCGCGCACGCTCGTGTCATTGAACCCTCGCTTGCAGAAGAGTTCCTCCGCCGCCTCTATCAGCCGGTCCTGCACCCCCCTCTCGGCGGGCCCACCTTGCAGGTTGTGTCCTGGTGCTGCCATGCCCTTTCTCCCAAACAAACGTTTAATACGCCAGTTTAAAACGCCCGTTTGAAAAGTCAAGGCCAATTGTGCCCCCACGCAAGGGACAAACACAGCAGTCCTGTTGCAGCATGTCCCCGCGAGTTGCTGACGGCAACCGTGTGTATCCATCCGAAGTATATCACACCCGCATATCCATCTTAAGTCCTGCTTGCGGCTGGACATACGCCATGTCAGAATTTGCCGAAATTGTGGGCGAAACCCGTTGACAGACCCGCCACGCTGCCGCTATAGTGTTGCTCTCGAAACACTCGGGGCCGTAGCTCAATTGGCTAGAGCATCGGACTGTCGATCCGAAGGTTGAGGGTTCGAGCCCCTTCGGCCTCGTGTCCTAAGACGTGGGCTTCAAAGCACTTACGCTTTGAAGCCTTTTTTGTTGGTCTGTTTCAGAGGGGGCGCGCAACAGGTGCGCAACAGAAATGCCCTTGCGTGAGGCTTCGGAACCTACGCGGACACCGTCGATGGCATCCGGCCTGACCGCTGAATAAGACCGCCGTATTGTCAGGATTTCATTTGACGCACAACCCATGCGCGTTTATGATAATGAAACAACTGAATAGGGTATCAAGAGAAGCCGACAGATCCGAAATCCCAAGTTCGAGATCCGAGACAAGTCCGAAATCCCGACTTATCGAAACGACCAGCCGCCTGTTTGTCGGCGCCAACCGGCGAGACACCGAGAAATCCACGGGCCCCCGCCCGGGCGATTGTGCAAAACAAAGCCAATCCTCTCGCAATTGGCGGCCAATCGCGTATAATCCCCTGCTGGCAGGTCACGCAATGGTTTATATTCGGACTGTAGGACAGTTATGATCGATGGTTTCTCGCTGCCGGAGCGTGTTTCCCACGTGAAGGTGGATGACAAAGACGTGTATCTTGTGGGGACGGCCCACCTGTCGCAGGAAAGCGTGCAGGACGTCCGAACGACAATCGAGCAGGTGCATCCGGAGACGGTGTGCGTGGAGTTGTGCAAATCCAGGCACCAGGCCATCACCCAGGCGGACGCCTGGAGCAAGATGGACATTTTCAGGGTGATCCGGCAGAGGAGGGCCGTATTCCTGCTGGCCCAGTTGATCATGACCTCATTCTACCGCCGGCTCGGTGAGAAACTGCACATTCAGCCGGGGGCCGAGATGCTCGAAGGCATCCGCATGGCCGAGGAGACCAAGGCCGAGCTCGTCCTGGCCGACCGAGACATCGAGATCACCCTCAAGCGGGTCTGGGGTTACCTGCGGTTCTGGAGCAAGGTCAAGCTCGCCATGCAACTGTTGATGGGGGTCCTCCTCCAGGAAGAGATCGACACCGACATGATCGAGACCCTCAAGCAGAAGGACCAGCTTGAGAGCATCATGGCGGAGTTCGCCGGCAAGTTCCCGGAGATCAAGAGACGCCTGATCGACGAGCGGGACATCTTCCTGGCACAGAAGATCCGAAGCGCCCCCGGCAAGACCGTCGTAGCCGTCGTGGGGGCGGGCCACATCAACGGCATCATAAGCCAGATTCAGCAGGAGCACGACCTGAAGGAGCTTATGGAGCTGCCGCCCAAGTCGATCTGGCCGAAGATCGTGGGCTGGGGCGTGCCGCTGTTGATTGTGGCGTTGCTCGTCTACGGGTTCACACGGGGGACGCGGCACGGCTTCGAAAACATCTACATCTGGATTCTCGTCACGGGCAGCCTGTCCGCCATCGGCGCTGCGCTGGCGTTGGCCCATCCGCTGACGATCCTTTCGGCGTTCCTGGCAGCCCCGATCACGACTCTGCACCCACTGATTGCCGCCGGGTGGGTGGCCGCACTCGTCCAGGCGTTCATCAAAAGACCCAAGGTCAGCGATCTCGAGAGCCTGCCGGACGCCATCGCGACATTCAAGGGTTTCTGGACCAATCCCGTGACCCGCATCCTGCTGGTCTGTGCCCTGGCCAACGTGGGCAGCATGATCGGCACGTACGTCGCCGGCGTCTGGATCGGCGCCCGCTCGGTCTGATTGAGCGGCCCCCTACGGCTCGATGGCGCGGTTGTGAATCCGGATATCGTCGATCCTCGTGCAGTAATCGGAGATGAAGCTGCTCTTGTATTGCCAGTTCCGCGGCTTGGAGTCGTTCGTGCCCAGCTTGATGATCACCACGTCCGGGTTGCACGTCTGGGCACTTGTGTACGCACCCTGGCGGATATAGGGCAAGTCCCCCTGGCGAAGAAGCGTGGCCCCGCTGACGCCGTAGTTGTCTACCCGCCACGCGGGGTCATACGGCTGCAGGATTCTCTGCAATTGGGCGGGATAGCTGTCGTTCAGGCGGTCGGCGATACCGGCCCCATACGTGATGCTGTCCCCCACGCACGCTACAAGTTTTGCCGCCGCCGTCAGGGCACAAAGGTGGATCAGCAACATCGCCGGCAGAAGTGTCTTCGATTTCATTTCCCCACTCCCATTTCCAGAAGAAGTCACGGTGCATGACGGCCCGTCCGCGATGCGGGACACCCAGCCCCACCGCTATCAGTCTACCTTTGGGTAGCGGAGATGCCAAGAAGATCGTGATCGTCTCCGCGAGTGAGGCCCGGCGTCTGACCCGGGTTGTGCGGGGCCGCGAAGGGCAGAATATGAGGCTGCGGGACAGGCTGGACCGGCGGCGCAGCGGTAGTTCCGCTTGCCGGTTTCCCTTTCGGCTGTGTCTTCCAACGACGGTGCAGCCACCAGTACTGGGTCGGGTCCTCACGCACGAAATCCTCGATGGCTTTCGTGTACTCGGCCGTAATCCACTGGAGGGGGTCTTCCTTGTCGGCCCACTCCTGTGGGAAAATCAGCCGGGTCGCCTTGAACTCAAAAAAGAACCGATTGTCGATCCTTCGGCAGTAGCCGACCGCGATGGGCAGGTTGTACGTGATGGCCAAAAGGCCGATGCTCTTGTACGTGCTGGCTTTTCGGCCGAAGAAGTCCACAAAAATACCCTTCTTGCCGGCGTCCTGGTCCGCGATGAAGCCGAGGGTGCTGCCCGTGCGGACGATCTCGGGCATGAGCTTGGCGGCGCCTTTCTTGTCGATCAGCTTGAGTCCCCGGCGCTGGCGGACGCCGTACAGGTAGCGGTTCAGATACTTGTTGTCGAGCGGCCGGGCGACGCTGTAGGTCTCAAAACCAAACAGCCCCATCAGGTAGCCGATGATCTCGAAGTTGCCGTAGTGGCCCGTGACCATGAGTAGCCCTCTACGCTCCTTCATCATCCACTTGACATATTCCACGTTCTTGTATCGCGAGTAATGTCGCCAGTTGTCCTTGCTGACCAGGCGGGGCGTGAACAAGACATCGATGGTCATCATGACGAGGTTCTCGAAGCTCCGCCGGCCCGTCTCCCGGATCCATTCCTCGCTCCTATCCGGGAAGCTGGCGTGGAGATTGTCCAGCGCCCGCCGTCGCCCGCGATGGTAGTACCTCCAGAGCAATCGGCCCAGAACCCGGGCAAATCCCAGGTCTGTCTCGATATGGAAGAGGGAGAGAAAAACGATGAGGAACCGGACGGCCACATAGAGCAGCCAATCGATGACCGGATTGTGCTTCTTTTTCTTGCGAGCGCGATCGTCAACCATAGTCCATGATTCTACGGAAGCGACCGAGTTTGTCAAGATAGGGAAAGAGCCGGAGAAGGTTCGCTGCCCCGGCTCTGGATTCTCATGTCGTTGCCGCATCTTGCGGCGGGGCCGCGGCTACGCGTCAGAGCGACGTGCGAGGCATCAGGCTCGCCTCCGCGGTGCCGCCGTAGGCACCCATGTCGATCCGCCAGTTGGCGCCGCCTCGTTCGCACAGCGGACTGCCCTGCTCACACTTGGGCTCTTCATCGAACGGCAGGCTCGGATCGCCCATATCAATGCACGGGCTGGTCACATCGTACGACGTCCAAGCCTGCTGCGCCACATCCCAAGTCCAGCCCTCGCTCTTGAGGTGATAATCCCCCGGAATCCATTTGACCGCGGGATCACCCGGATCAGGTGCCGCCGTCCTCTTGGCAGGGTCGGCCCAGCGGCCGGGGGCCGCGAAGCGAGGATCGGCATCAATATTACCCTGGCCGGACCAGCCGCCCTGAATGTCGCTGTAAACCAGGGCGGATGTCGGGCTCTCGACCTTGAGATTCTGACCACCCGCATGATTGAAGTAGATGATAGAACTGTTGGCGTTCACCAGAACGCTGTTGATGCCGTAGCCGAGGTTGTCGGCGATGGTGCAGTTCTGAAGCGTGGGTCTGCCGCCCCAGATGCCATCCTTGCGGCTGCCGGCGATAAGGCAGTTCTGCAGCATTGCCTTATTGACGCGAACAAACCTGCCACCCCGCTGCTCCCACATTTCCAAGCCTGTACCATTGCCCGTAATCTCGCCATCGGCGATCGTGGGATTCGCCTGGTCCCAGAGCTTGATGCCTGCACAGGTGTTGTTGGCGATCACACAGTCGGAAATCATGGGTGAGGAGGCTCCGCAGTAGATGCCGAAGCTCCCGCCCGATACGGTGAAGCCGGCGAGCACAGAATTGCTGTCCTCGCCGTCTGCGAACGTCACGATCTGGCCCATGCCCGCGATGATGGTGGCCGCCCTCACCTGGCGATCCTGGGGATTCGCCGATGCGACAGTCACGCCCTTGCCGCGGAAGAGGAGCTTCTCAGGATACGTTCCCTGCTGCACCTCAATGATATCGCGGGTTGTTGCGGCATCGATGGCGTGCTGGATGTAGTCGTAGTGCGTCCCGGTAGTCAGATTCTGGACGGGGCCACTGGTCAGACCATAACCGAACTCCAGGGAAATGCTCTGGATACGCTCCCACTGCTGCCAAATGATCGTTGTGCCATCAATTCTCGGCCCGGCCCCGTAGAAAGAAGACTGGTAGCCCTCCGGCCGGGGCAGCGTAAAAGGCACGATGCCATACTCCCTGGAGATGCAGCAGGCACGAATGTTGCCGGACGAATCGCTTCCGTCGGTGAAGACGATCAGAGCTCCGTCGATGTCCGGCTGCAACTGCCAGCCGGGCTCCGCGACGACCTTGAACTCGCGGATCTCGTCCGGGTTGGAGATATCCGCACCGTAGATGTCGCCGATATCGTCCCGCTCATCGGTCCATACGACCCGATGGCCGGAGATCGCGGGGTCGTACTGCCGCTCCGGGGCCGTGCAGATCGGGAAGGTCTTGATGTGGCTCAGGTCGGAAATGTCCGCCCCAAAGATGTCGCCGTTGCTCTCCCATACGACGAGGTTGCCGGAGATGTCCACCATATCCGTCTGAGCCATGTAAAAGTCCGCGTACGGGTACGGTGGACAACGGCCGGTCTGCTCCGCGATCGTGAAGTGGACTGGTTTGGCGGGATTCGTAACGTCTGCGCCGCAGATGTCATAGGGCGCCAGATCGTATCCCACGAAATCCCGCGTATTCACGTTGCGGAATTGCAGCCAGACGACCTTGTTGCCGGAAATGGCCGGATAGCCATGCGACTCGGTCGCCGTGGCTAAGCGCAGATACTGAGGCTTCCCGGTCGGCAGGTCGACCAGGAACACGCTCGTGCAAACGGGCTCATAGTAGGTGCCTTGACCGCCCCACCAGACAATCAGGTTGCCGTCTATTCTCGGCTTGGTGTCGACGCCGCCGCCCTCGAATTTCTCGATCTTGCCGGTCTTTGTATCCTTGCAGTTGATTGCCCAGGAGCTATCGTCGAAATCCCCCGTCGCATAGACGAGCTTGGTGCCGGAAGCGGCAGGATAGAAGAAGTACCCCTGGGAGTAGTTCGTCTCCATGAGGATCTTGCTGTTCAGCGTAAACGAGGAGGTCTGGAGCTTCACGATGTCCGGCTCGCTGGAGACGAAGCCATCGCTGACCACGAGCTCGAACGCATAGATGCCGGGCGTATTGCAGTCGAAACGGGGCGAGGCGGAATTGGCGTTCTGGAGCACCACGTTGGGTCCATCGATCTGAGTCCAGGTGTAGGTAAGCCGATCCGGCGGGTCGGCGTCGCGCGAGCCCGACCCGTCCAGCGTGATCCGCTCCGGAATGAGCCACAGACGGTCCGGACCGGCGCTGGCGACGGGACGCTCGTTACCTACAACCACGAGAACCTCGTCGGGCTTGCTGGTGTACTGGCCGTCGCCGACGACCAACTGGAACCTGTACCAGCCCAGAGCGGTCGGCGTAAATGCCGGCTGTGCGGCCGTCGGATCACTGATCTCGACCGAGGCCCCTTCTTTCTGCGTCCACTGGTAAGTCTTGGCGCCGTTCGGATCGGAGAAGTAGCTGTCTGCACCGTCGAGCGTGATCGGCTGGGGACTCAGCACGTGCTGGTCTGCGCCGGCGCCGGCCAGCGGTTTGACGTACCCGACGTATTCATCGGCGCCGATATCCACACACTTTGCGAACACGCGAGGGCCCGCGTCGATGTCGCGTGTGCCCGATGCAGGGATAGGATTCGGGTCGCCCCCGCTGATGCAGGGCGAGCCGGCAGTGATACGATAGTTGTTGTTCCACACATCCACGAAAAGGGGGTCCTCGGAGATATTGCCGAACCGCCCCGTCCAATCAGCCTGCTCACCAAACACCAGGCTACCGGTACGAGGGTCTTGCATCCCGTAGTTGGCCGGGAGATTATTCCAGACGTTGTTAAACCGGATCAGGTCCACCCGCGGCTTTGTGTAGTAGAACAGTCCACCCCCCGATTCCGCTCCGCAGATGATGTTGTTCGCAACAATCAAATCATTATTGTACCCGAACTCGGCATAGACGTTGCCTCCCCGACCATTTTCGGGGTTCTTGCTACAGTCGTTGGCCACGATCGTGTTGTTCACCAGGTAGCCGGCGCCGATGTACACCCCGCCCCCGTAGGCGGCCGAGTTGTGATAGATGATGTTGTTGGCGACAGTGCCGCGATACGCGTAGATGGCCGCCCCGATGTACGCCGAGTTATTGTAGATGATGTTGTGCGTGACGGTGATATCCCCGCCCTCGGAGCATATGGCGCCACCGTACGTATACTCGGCATACCAGTTGTTGCCTCTCTGTTCGCTCACATAGGGGCCATGGTTGTTCACGATCACGTTGCGAGTGATCGTCGGTGAGCCCCGGCGGCAGTAGATACCCGGACCATAGAAGTACTTGTAGTATTCGTCGGACCATTCGGCCAGTGTGCCGGCGCCCCCGGTGATGGTGAAACCGGTCAGGACCGCCTTCGAGGTCTCGCCGTTTTCGAACGTGACGACGGTCCCATCCTCGTCGGCGTTGATGATCGTGTAGCCGACGATCTTGGGATTGTTCGGATCGGTACCGGTCAGGACGATATCTTTGCCGCTGAAGTTGATGGTCTCATAATACACGCCGGGCGAGACAATCACCGTGTCGCCGTCGTTGCAGTCGGTGATCGCCTGTTGGATCGAGGGATACTCGCTGGGAACCAGTCGGACCGCCGCTTGGGACACAGGCCCCCACAGAACCGAAAAAACGAGACTTACGAACAGCACCTTCTTCACGGCTTACCCTTTCCCTCACTATGCTCAATCCGCGACGCGTGACGCCAGTCTGCCACGCTCGATTCCGTGTCTTACTGGGATATCGGCATGGCAGGCCGACGGATCAAAACAAAGGTGAGCGGCGAAGATGCCATTGGCGATCGTGGGTTTGGTGTCGCCTGCGAGTTCCATACCGACGCCGAGATTCCATAAGGTATGGCGGTTGGAAACTGTGGGTGAAGAACCGGGGCCGTGGGTGCCCCTTCTTCGCACGCCGGCGATGGGGGTGCCGACGCGGAAACAGTTCGCATCTTCGCCGCCAGTTATTTGGCTCAAGCTGCTCGCCATCTCGGATGGCCGTGCAGCCATAAGTTCTTGATCCTCCACATATTCCAGTCGGTCCGCCCTGTGCCGACCTGTCCCAATACAATCCTGATACGCACGGCACGCATGACAGCCGGGCATCCACTTCCGCGGGGCAACCGTGGTACTGTCTGTAGCTCTCTCACCCTTCGATCCGACGTCCGCTGCGCAGCGATTGACGCCTGAAAAAACGGCGGTCAGACCAACACCTTCGAGGAGACAATCACAACTTCTGTCGCTTTTCCTCGCGTAAATCAACTCGTCTTGAACAATGCCCACGATGCCGGCTTTCCAAAAGATAAGACGTTGGACCGGGCGGATTGTTACAGACTTTCTTGCATTTTTTCCGAGGAGCCGGCGCACCGGGCGAACGCAGGCCCGTTTCGCGGTTGAAAGTGAGCCGGAAATCGGGATAATTGCGGCAGCCGAAACGAAAAGCCCGTGACGGGCGGCCGCAAGCAGCATGAACAATGGGGGCAGATTCCGAAAGGAGCAGGCATGCGAAGACAGGGGCACGTATTGCTGACCGTGATATTCTGTTGGTCACTGGCTTCGCTGTTGGGCTGCGCCAGACCGGCCGCCACACAGAGACGCACGGCTGTGGGATCGGCTGCTCGTGGCTTCGTGCTGGAGTCGGCCAGGCAGATACCGGTCCTCTATGATGTCGATGTCGTCGTGGTGGGCGGGACTTCGGGGGCAGTGGCGGCGGCGGCGGCCGCAGTCGGAGATGGCGCGAAGGTCTTCCTGGCAGCGCCCCGGCCGTACCTTGGGGAGGACATCTGCGGGACGTATCGCCTCTGGCTGGAGCCGAATGAAGAACCGACATCCCCGCTGGCCAAGACCATGTTCGCCGAGCCGCAAGCTGCGACGCGGCTTCGTGGAACCGCGCCGTTCACGTATGAAGCGGATGCGGAGTCCGGCCCGCTGCACAGGGACTCCACGCCGCCATCGGTCCTCAAAGATGGAAAATGGCACAGCGCCCCCTCACAGAGCGTCCAGTACAACAGCGACGTGAACATCGTCGCGGATCTCAGCGCCGAGCAGCTTGTCGATAGCGCCGCCATCATGGCGTACCAGCGAAACGGTGAGTTCGAGATCGCAAGCGTCACGATATCAGTCAGCAGTGACAAGCAGCGGTGGCGGCAGGTGGCGGTTGTCGAGAACGCCAAGCTCGGGCAAGGCTCGTTCGAGGAGGCCGCCATTGCCCTTTCCGCCACGGTTGGCCAGAAGGCCCGGTATCTCAAATTCACTGTCAAGAAGACTTCGGCTGCCAAACGTATGCTCCTGGGGGAGATTCTCATCGCAAGACCGGATGACCGCGCAGCCGCCGCGACAAATCGAATCCCACCGACGCCGATGCAGGTGAAACGGGCCCTGGATGACGCCCTGCTCAACGCGGGCGTGCAATTCCTGTACGGCTGCTACGTGACCGATATCCTGCGGGATGGCGCCGGGCGGCCGGCGGGCATCGTCATGGCCAACCGCTCCGGCCGGCAAGCCGTCAGGGCCAGGGTCATCATCGATGCGACGCCACGGGCCGCCGTCGCCAGGCTGGCCGGCGCGCAGTTCGAGCCCTATTCCGCGGGGACACACCTGTTCAAGAGGGTTGTCGTCAGCGGACAGGTTCGTGAAGAGGAGCACATGCGGGCCCGTGAGCTTCCCGCCCCCGTGTACGCCGCGGACGGGCACGCCTACGACGCAATCGAATACACGCTCGCGATTCCCATGAAGGACGGCTCATTCGCCTCGTTCACGCGGGCCGAGCAGGTCGCCCGTGACAGGACCTGGGAGGCCGGACAGGTCGATGCATCGGAAACGCTATTCCAAGTGCCGCCCGACCCGATGCGGGGCAAAGCCCAGCAGTGCTGCGAATGGCCCGGAGCCGAGAAGATCGATCTCGATGTCTTCCGCCCCGCCGGCGTGGAGAGCCTGTATGTGCTTGGCGGCTGTGCGGACGTGTCGCGTCAAGGTGCCGAGAGACTGTTGCGGCCCCTGGAATTCATGGAGGTTGGAAGTCGCATCGGCTCAGCAGCGGCCGCCGAGGCCCGACGAATGCAGCCGCCCCCTGAGGTAAGAGTCCTCTCGCCGCATGCCAAGCCTGCTGCAACCGGCAACGTTCGCGAAGACCCGGCGTGGATGCGAGTCGGTCCACGAACATCGCAGCTAAAGGCGGAAGAATGCGCCGTGCCCGTTTTCGGCGAATACGACGTGGTCGTGGTCGGCGGCGGTACAGGCGGCGCGCCGGCGGGAATCGCGGCGGCCCGCCAGGGGGCGAAGACGCTCGTCGTGGAATACCTGCACGGCCTGGGCGGCATCGGCACGATGGGCCTCATCGGCAAGTACTACTACGGCCACCGGGAAGGGTTCACCAAGGAACTCGATCAGGGTCTGGCCCAGCTTGGTGGACAGGACGAGGGCAAGAGCGGTGAAGGCCAGGCATGGAACAGCCAACTGAAGATCGAATGGTATCGCCGGGAATTGCGCAGGGCCGGAGCCGATATCTGGTACGGCACGCTTGGCTGCGGCGCGTTCGTGGATGGCCACCGGGTCAAGGGGGTCGTGATCGCCACGCCTGAGGGCCGCGGCGTTGTTCTGGCCAAGGCCGTCATCGACGCGACCGGCAGTGCGGACATCGCCGCGGCGGCGGGCGCTCAATGCAACTACATCAGTGGCGATCACGTCGCTGTGCAAGGCACGGGTCTGCCGCCCTGGGAGCCAGGCGCGCGGTACACGAACACCGACTTTGACTTCATCGACGATATCGACGTCACAGACACCTCCTACTCGTTCCTCGCCGCCAGGAAGAAATTCGGCGACGCATACGATCTCGGCCAGATCATCGACAGCCGGGAGCGAAGGCAGATCGTCGGCGACTTCAGCCTGTCGCCCATGGACGTGTACCTCGACCGGACGTTCCCGGATTCGGTCGTCCGGGCCAGCAGCAATTTCGACTCGCACGGCTTCACCATCCATCCGATCTTCATGCTCCGGCCGCCGGACCGAAAGACCATGCCCTGCTACGTCCCCTACCGCTGCCTGCTACCCAAAGGGATCGAAGGCGTTCTTGTCACCGGCCTGGCCGTCAGCGCTCACCGCGACGTGATGCCGGTCATCCGGATGCAGGCCGACGTGCAGAACCAGGGGTACGCCGCCGGCTTGGCCGCTGCCACAGCCGCCAGTTCGGGCAAGGCCCTGCGTGATATTGACGTCCGTCAGTTGCAGCAACAACTCGTACAGAAAGGCAACCTGCCGGAGGAGGTCCTCACGCACAAGGACTCATTCCCCCTGCCGAAAGACCAGGTCGCGGAGGCCGTGACGTGCGTCGCAAACGACTTCCAGGGCCTGGAGAAGATCTTCGCCGAGCCCGAACAGGCCCTGCCCCTGCTGCGTGCAGCTTACCAGGCCGCCGGCTCGGATAAGGACAAGCTCACCTACGCCCACATCCTGGGTGTTATGGGTGACCCGATTGGTGCCGAGACTCTGGCCAAGGCCGTCTCCGTCCGGGAGTGGGACGAAGGCTGGAAATACACCGGCATGGGACAATACGGGCCAAGCATGAGCCCCCTGGACAGCCAGATCATCGCCCTGGGCCGGACCCGCCGGGATGTAGCGATGCAACCGATCCTTGCCAAGGTCAGGCAATTAGGCCCGGAGAACGCCCTGTCACACCACCGGGCCGTGGCCGAGGCACTGGAGACGCTTGGCAACCCCGCCGCCGCCAAGCCGCTGGCTGAGCTGCTGCAAAAATCCGGCATGACCGGCCACGCCTATACCGATGTTGTGACCGCCACAAGCAATATCCCGCCCAGCCCGACAGACAACACCACCCGCGAGTGCTCGCTGCGAGAGTTGATGCTGGCCCGCGCCCTCTACCGCTGCGGCGATGACCAGGGCCTCGGCCGCAAGATCCTCGAACAGTACGCCCAGGACCTGCGAGGCCATTACGCCCGCCACGCCCTGGCAATTCTCCATGAGAGGAGACGGTGATTCTTCGGTCGATCTGCAGGATGGTCACATTGCTGGAAGTGGACAGGATTCCATTCATCGTCTACGATATGCCGACGACTGAAATGATAGCAAATGGCATTGTAAGGAGATATGAAGATGGCAAGAGAATATCGGTTCTCGTTCGGGCCGTGGAACATTCACGAGGGAGCGGACCCGTTCGGGCCCGCCGTGCGGCAGAGCATCACGTTCGCCAAGAAGCTCAAGATGTACAAGAAGCTCGGCTTCGACGGCGTACAGTTCCACGATGACGACGCCGTGCCCGACATGAACAAACTGAGCCCGAAGGACGTCACCAAGGCGGCCAAAGAGGTCTATAAGGCGCTCAACGACGAGGGACTGACCGCCGAGTTCGTCGCCCCGAGGCTGTGGGAGGACCCGCGGACCATCGATGGCGGCTATACCTCAAACGACCCCGAGGCCCGTGAGTACGCCAGGCAGCGGAGCCGGCGGGCCATCGATATTGCCGTCGCGCTGAATACGAAGCTCATCGTCCTGTGGCTGGCCCGCGAAGGGACATACATCCGCGAGGCCAAGGACCCCAAGGTGGCGACGGACCGGCTGGTCGAGGCCATCGACGACATGCTCGCCTACAACTCGGACATCAAGATCGCCATCGAGCCCAAGCCCAACGAGCCGATGGACCAAGCCTATATCCCGACGACGGGGCACGCGCTGGCGCTGGGCTACCTGACGAAGGACCAAAGCCGCGTCGGCGTGAACATCGAGACAGCCCACGTGATTCTGGCCGGACTCGATCCATCCGACGAGATGGGCTTTGCCCTCGCCTATGACAAGCTCTACACGGTCCACCTGAACGACCAGAATGGGCTGAAATTCGATGAGGACAAGAGCTTCGGATCGGTGAATCTACGCCGCGCGTTCAACCAGGTCCGCGTCCTCGACAAGTACAACTTCGGCGCGAAAGGCGAATTCGTCGGCCTCGATGTCAAGGCGATGCGAACGCAGAAGCAGGATGTGGCCACGAAGCACCTGGCCAACAGCCGGACGATCTTCCTGAGACTCGTGGAGCTCGTGCGTAGTCTCGACCAAGCCAAGGTCGATCAACTGATCGCCGAACGCGACTACGAGGAGCTCGATATGCTCATCGTCAGTCACCTGATGGGCAGATAGGATAGTCCCAGACAATGACAAAGAAAGACA
>Ga0315274_10000842_pt1 | contig 47801 bp, 41 predicted proteins | sample YL17G02_20_MG_FD_203700 | JGI IMG/M metagenome (GOLD analysis project Ga0315274, IMG submission 203700) | Sediment microbial communities from Yellowstone Lake, YNP, Wyoming, USA - YL17G02_20 | ecosystem: Environmental > Aquatic > Freshwater > Lake > Sediment | place: USA: Wyoming | collected... | reverse complement strand
AAGGAGCCTTCAGCGATGAATCTGTGTGCGGTTCTCTTGATTGGGAAGCGGGATTTTTGTCCGTAAAGGGTCGGCGGGGAGCGCCTGCGCCGCGCCACCCATCGATTAATTTTCTTGGATGGAGGTGCTTATGAGAAGAAGAATGTTGGCTCTCTTGGTGTATGCAGGGACCGGCTTGCTTTGTTTGCTGCAAATTTCGCTCTTCACCCAAACTCAAAGTCCGCCGGCCTATGACGTCCTGATCAAGAACGGGACGATCTATGACGGGTCGCTGGCCGCGCCTCTCAAGGCCGATATCGCCATCAAGGACGATCGGATCGCCAAGATCGCCAGGTCGATCAAGGAGCCGGCGGCCCGGGAGATCGAGGCCAAGGGACTCATCGTCACGCCCGGGTTTATCGACCTTCACACGCATGTCGACGACGGCATGTATTTTCCTGAGAACCGGGCCTGCCTAAACTATCTGCTGCAGGGCGTGACGAGCATCGTCGCCGGTCAGTGCGGCGGAAGCGCCTGGCCGATCTTCGAGAAGGCCGAAGACCTCATCAACACCTGGACCAAAGAGGGGATCGGGCCGAATGCGGCCTTGCTGGTCGGCCACGGCCAGGTTCGGCAGATCATCCTCGGCATGGAGAACAGGGCTCCAACTCCCGAAGAGCTGGAGAAAATGAAAGCGCTTGTCCAAGAGGCCATGGAGCAGGGCGCTTCCGGGCTCTCGACGGGATTGATCTATCTGCCGGGCTCGTATTCCAAAACTGATGAAATCGTCGAGCTGGCCAAGGTTGTCGCGCCCTACGGCGGGATCTATCACTCCCATATCCGCAATGAGCGGAATCGGCTTCTCGATGCCATCAAGGAAGCGATCGAAATCTCCGAAAAATCCGGGGCCAGAGCCCACATCTCCCATTTTAAGGTTATGGGAAAGGCCAACTGGGGATTGGTGAAGCAAGCCTGCTCGATTATTGAAGACGCCCGCGCCAAGAACCTGAAAATCACGGCCGACCAATATCCTTACCCCTTCACCAACGGCTATCCTTATCTGCCCCTGATCCCCAGAGCGACCTGGATCGGACGCGAGGCCGTCGACCGGTTGAATTCCGTCGATGTCCAAAAAATGTTCGAGCATTTCGGCGACTCCGAGCTTGTCGAGCTTTACAAGAAAGTGACTCCCTATTACCCGGTATCGGAGCGCCAGCTCCAGTTCTTCAAGAGCCTTCCCCGGAATCGCCTGGTGGCTTTTGCTTCCCAGTTTCTATTCGACCTTTCGAGTTTCCAAGGCCCGGAGAACATGCGGGAACGGATGCTCTTCCTCAAAAGAATGGCCAATTCCGAAGAAGCCCAGCGGATCCGCCAGGAGGTCCGTAAATCTATCGAGGATACCCTCGGCGCCAAAAACTACATCGTCGGCATCTGTGTCGAGAAGAACTTGGAGGGGAAATCGCTCGAAGAGGTCGCCGCGATCAAGGGAAAAAATATCGAGGACGCGGCCATCGAACTCGACCTGATGGGCGCTAAATGCATTCCTTTCCAGATGTGCGAACCGGATATCGAATATATCATGAACAAAGATTATGTCGGCACCGGGAGTGACGGGACAGCACCTCCCTATGGGATCGGGCTCACCCATATCCGTTCCTATTCGACGTTCCTCCACAAGATCAAAAAATATGCGATCGATAAAAAAGCCATCTCTCTGGCCCAGGCCATCCGGTCGCAGACATCTCTGCCGGCGGAGATCATGAACTGGAACGATCGGGGTTGGATCAAGGAAGGATACAAAGCCGACCTGGCCTTGATCGACCTGAAGAACCTCAAGCTTCCCACCTCCATTTCCAACCCGCACCAGTACAGCCAGGGCGTGGCTTTTCTGCTCATCAACGGGCAGGTGACCATTGACAACGGGAAATGGAACGGGAAGCTTCCGGGGAAGATCTTGAAGCTCAAAAAATGAGGAGGTCCTATGAGTCCTAAATGTTCACGGAGAGATTTTATAAAGACGGGCGCCGGGGTCGGCGTGGCCGCCTTGATCGGGGGAGGGAAGGGGTTGATCGGCCAAGTCCCTGCCGTCCTGCCGCAGTCTGCGGGTGTGATGCGAGTGGTCGCCTCGGGCAACGGGATCCGGGCCACGGAAAAAGCCATGGACCTCATGGCCAAAGGAACCGACCTGCTGGATGCCGTCATTGCCGGCGTGAATATCGTCGAGGACGATCCGAATGATATGTCGGTTGGTTACGGCGGGCTCCCCAATGAGGAGGGGGAGGTCGAACTCGATGCCTCGGTCATGTACGGACCGACGCATACATCAGGTGCCGTGGCCGCTCTCAAGTTCATCAAGAATCCGTCCAAAGTGGCGAAGCTCGTCATGGACAGGACGGAGCACTGCCTCCTTGTCGGCGAAGGCGCACTCAAGTTCGCCCTGGCCCACGGCTTTAAGAAAGAGGACCTTCTGACGGATCGCGCCCGAGAAATCTGGCTGCGCTGGAAGGAAAACCTCTCGGATAAAGATAACTGGCTTCCGCCCAAGTCGGAGAAGCTTCCGGCCGAAGTCCGCCAAGCCATCATGACCTACGGGACGATCAACTGCATCGCCATCGACACAAAGGGCAACCTGGCCGGCGTGACGACGACGAGCGGGCTTTCCTGGAAGCTCGCCGGACGGGTCGGGGATTCGCCCATTATCGGCGCGGGTCTCTACGTCGATAACAACGTCGGCGCGGCAGGCTCGACCGGGCTGGGCGAGGCGAACATCATGAATTGCGGAAGCTTTCAAGTTGTCAATTTCATGGCCCAGGGGCACTCTCCGGAACAGGCTTGCCTCAAAGCCCTCGCCCAAATCTCCAACAAGACAAAATTGACGCCTCGGCGTCTCAATGCGGAGGGATTGCCGAGTTTCGGCCTGACCTTCTATGCCCTCAATAAAAAAGGCGAGTATGGATCGGCCAACATGTGGGGCGGCAGCCGCTACGCCGTCCATGACGGGCAGAAAAACGAATTGAAGCAAGGAGCTTACCTTTACCAGGCGAAGCGGTGACGAGCGGCTCCCCGTGGCAAGCCACGGGAAGCCGCTCGTAGAGGATTCCAAGGGGGAGCCGCCCCCTTGGTCGGAGGGCGGGGTTTCATGCCCCGCCCGAGCTTCGATTTTATTATCAATGTGTCTACAAAAGGATTCATCGGCTAATGCTCCTTGGATGGATGGCAGGGAGCGGAGCGAGCGTTGGAAGGAAACCCTAGGCAAGGGTTTCCTTCCAAGAGTGTCTGGAAGGGGTCTTCCCCTCCAAATTGATTATTGGGGAAAGGCGTCTTCAAGGATAAGGACCCGGTACCCGTCCTGCCAAAGCTGTTCGGCGAGGAGCCGCGAAGATTCCCGATCTCCGGCGCGGATCCGGACGCGGTAATATCGCTGCGTGGCGGTCTCGAACAACGCGATATAGACGTTGCCGTACTTCCGCTTCAGCCGGCTTTCCAGATCTTTGGCGTTGTCCTGGCTGATGAATGAGCCCACCTGGACGACGAATTTTTGGCCCGCATCGGACGATCGCGCCCGGCCCTCAAGAATGTCCAGCCGGACCGGCACCACTCCTGGGCCGACCATGTCCAAAAGCCTGGCGGCCGCGTAGGACACATCGATGATGCGGTCATTCTTAAAGGGGCCTCGGTCATTGATGCGGACGACGGCCGTGCGGCCGTTGGCGAGGTTGGTGACCATGACCTGCGCTCCGAAGGGCAAGGTGCGATGGGCGGCGGTCATCTCGTACATATCATAGATTTCTTTGTTGGACGTCGGCTTTCCATGAAAATCAGGTCCGTACCAGGACGCCATCCCTGTCTGGACCGTGCCCCCGCCGGGAAAATATCTTGCTCGGACGCAGGACGCCAGCACAAGCGGGCCGAGTAAAAGAAGAATGGGCAACTTTTTTGGCATACGGTTTTGATCCATTTTTAGAGATCCATCTTACCAACCGGGGCCGATCCGGGCAATCGCCTCTGTCGATGATTCGGGGAATGAATTCCGTTTCTTCCGGCTCACCCACAAGGGTGAACTGGAGAACGCGGCCCATTTGGTGTAAAATAACGCGCCGAAAAGATGCCATGAAAAAAGCCTTGCCCTTTCTGCCGGCCGCCCTTTATTACGGGCTGATCTTCTTCCTCTCCTCACGGCCCCTCAAGCTGGACGTGTCTCTGCCCAACTTCGATAAGCTGGCCCATGGCGCGGCCTACGGGCTTCTGGGATTCCTGCTGGCCTTCGGTTTTTTTAAACTTCTCCGCTTCTCGCTCAAAACAAAACAGGGCGGCGTCATTCTGACGGGCGTGATCCTGGGCATTCTGGACGAGATCCATCAGATCTTTGTCCCGGGCCGGACGCCGGATCCGCTGGATGTCGCAGCGGATGCGGTCGGGATCGTCCTGGGGCTTATTTTGTTCCGGCTGATCTTCCAGAAAAAACTGCCGGAAAAAAGTAATTAACCGCGCCTCGCCGAGGGGGAGTGGACAAGGCCGGCGGCGTCATCGGAAAACCGGCGCCCCACATGAAAAAGGGAAAGGACAAGCGCTGGCCGCGAGATCTTCCGGCAGGCTGCGGATCGTCGTCAGAGTCTAAAGAAACGGCGCTCCCACGAATTTCACCAGCTTCTTCTTCAAGAAAGCGAAGGTCTTGTGCGGGTCGGACAAAAACGTGAAGAGCTTCGCCTCCTCCGGGGCGATCGTCCCGAACTTGATCATGGCCTCGAAGTCCAGGACTTTTCGCCAGTAATCTTCGCCGTAGAGAATGACGATCACTTCTTCGCGGGCGATCTTTCCCGTCTGGATCAGGGTGATCGTCTCAAAGAATTCGTCCAGGGTGCCGTATCCGCCGGGGAAGGCTATCACGGCCCGGGCCCGGGAAATGAGCCAGAATTTTCTCATGAAAAAATAGTGAAAAACGAAAGAGAGCTCGGGAGAAATATAAGCATTGGGCGCCTGCTCGTCGGGAAGTGAGATGTTCATGCCGATGGTCTTTCCGCCGGCCCGGAGAGCGCCGCGGTTGGCCGCTTCCATAATGCCGGGACCGGCGCCCGTGCAAATGACGAAATTCTTCCCTTTCGGTTTTAAGGGGATCGCCCATTGGGCCAGGAGGAAGGCCAGCTCTTCGGCTTCCCGGTAATATTTGGCGAGCATAGAATCCTTGTCTTCGGGAAGGGCTCTCGCCGATCCTAGAAACAGGACGGTGTTGTTGACTTTCAGCCTGTCCAGCCTCGAGAGAGGCTCCAGGTACTCGCTCAGTATGCGCAGAGTTCGTGCCTCGGCTGAAATCAAGAATTCCGGGTTGCTGTAGGCCTTTTCGGGGACGATCTTGCTGTTCATAAAGGGATTCTATCCGAAAGCCGTTTTGACTTCAATCCATCCCTATGGTATCTATAGGGGCCTCGAAGCCTGGAGGAGCATGGATGAAACAGCCTCTTGAGAGCCTTTCCCGGATGAAATATCCGGGTCGGGCCCTGGCGGTCGGCCGGGACACGTCCGGAATGTTCAACATCATCATCTATGCCATAACCGGGAGGTCTTCTTCAAGCCAAGCCAGGCGCCTGGAGCTTGAGGCCGATTCGATCTGGACGAAGCCCACGGACCCGGAGGTCCTCCGAAAAGGAAACATAGACCTGCTGATCTACCCGGCCGTGATCTTGTCAGAAGGATTGGCGGCGAGCAACGGCAAGCAGACATCGGACATCGAGGTCCGATCCGGTCAAAGCCCGGTCCAAGTCCTGGAAGAAGCCATGAAGAGATGGGACTATGAACCAGACGCACCCATATTCACGCCCAGGATCAGCGGCTGCATCCTACCTTCCAACCGGGCCGGTTTGAGCATTATCAAGAGGGCGGAAAACGGTAATTCTCTTCGGTTTTTTTATGAAGTCCCGCTCACCCCGTCGAAAGGGAAGCTCCTGACAACTTATTCCGGCGAAAACAGGGATCCGCTCCAATCCTTCGCCGGTGAACCCCTGGATCTCGATCTCAGGGAACCCACGGCGCGGGCTACGGCCGAAGCTGTTTATGGGGCGCTCAAGCCGCCCGGACGAGTAGAGGACTTCCGCGTAGCGATGACTTGTGTTTTTGCCAAAGCCTCTGACATGCAGGACCGTCAAGTTTTTATCATTAACCGTCAGGAAAGGAAATGACGATGGGCAAAGAGCTGCCGGATAAATCAGCCAGAAAACAGTATTTCACGAAAGTCAAGGAAGAATTTCCCGAGCTGTTGGAATTCGGCGGCCAAAAATTCCTCAAAAGGCTTTCCATGAGATACGGGGAAAATCCCGGCTATCCGGCGGCTTTTTATGCCGAAGAAAGGGCATCGGGGCCTAATATGGCCACCATCCAGGTTCTCCAGGAGGGGACCAAGGGCCTGAGCTATATCAATGTCGGAGACATGGACCTCGGCCAAAGGCTGGCCAGAAAATTGACCGAGACCCATAAAAACAAACGGGTCTGCGCGCTGATCAAGCACGAGATGCCGAGCGGCGTGGCCATGGGAGACAGCCCCGAGGAAGCGTTCGAGAAAGCCTGGAACGGCGACCCCCTGTCCAACTTCGGGAGCGTGGATGTTTTTAGCTATCCGGTCAATGCCGGACTGGCGAAACTCCTCGTCGAAAGCCTGCGGAACGTCGAAGTTGTCTACGCCCCTGATTTCTCGGCGGAAGCCCTCGAGATCCTGGCTTCACGGAAGCCGCTCCGAGTCGTCAAGATGGGCGCCCCGCTTGACAGGCCAGCCGTCGATAACGGCCTGGAATTCAAAAGGGTGGCGGGGGGACTCCTCATCCAGAAAAGGTTCGATTCGAAAATCATCTCGTCCCTGTCCGTCGACGTCGTTTCTCTCCGGAAACCGACGGAGGACGAGGTCCGGGCGGCTATCTTCAACTGGACCGTGGCCTCATTTACCCGCTCCAACGCCGTTGTCATCGGCAAGTCCGATAAAGTCCACGGCATCGGCTCGGGCCAGAGAAGCCGCATCGATTCCGCAGAAAACGCCATCCGCTACTCGAGACGGGGTTACGGGCCCGAAGGATGCGTCATGGCTTCAGATGCCTTCATGCCTTTCCCGGATGTCGTCGAGCTGGCCGCCCAAAACGGCATCACGGCCATCATTTATCCGCTCGGCTCGGTCAAAGACCAGGAGGTCATCGACAAGGCCAACGCACTCGGCTTGGCCATGATCATCACCAGGAAGCCGGGAGAGGTCGACTGCGAGCGGTGCTTTTTGCATCGGTGATCCCGGCCATGGGTTTAAAGACATATAAAGAAAAAAGAGATTTCCAAAAGACGCCCGAGCCTGGAGGGAAGCCCGATAAAAAGAAACGCGGGAAAAAAGCGGGCCTGGTATATGTCATCCAGCGCCATCAGGCATCCCGTCTTCACTTTGACCTGCGCTTGGAAGAGGCGGGCGTGTTGAAGAGCTGGGCGGTCCCCAAAGAGCCTCCCGTCGGAGAAGGCGTCCGAAGGCTGGCCGTCCGAGTGGAGGACCATCCGCTGGACTATGCCCGCTTCGAAGGGACGATCCCCGAAGGCGAATACGGGGCCGGGACCGTGGAAATCTGGGATCAAGGAAGCTATATTCCGGAGGAGACGACGCCCTCCAAACGGGTCTTTGAAATCAAGGGCCGTGTCCTCCGCGGCAGATACTGCCTGATCAAGCTCAAAAGCCAGAACCCGGTAGACCATAACTGGCTTTTCTTCAAGCTGAAGAAGAGTCCGGCTAAGGACCGTCTGGATAAATCCGTTCGGCAGGATTGCGCCATGAAAAAGCTTTTAAACTCCTGGAGTCGCTGATCAAAACGGCAGGTCCCCGGCTGACCGGCTCTCCGGGAGCGACGACCGCGGTCGAGCTCATGCGGAGACACATGCAGGATTTGGGGTTTGAGGCATGGTTGGAGCCGGTAATCGTCCAGCCTTGGGTTCGCGGAGAAATCGAGGAGGCAAAAATCATCCAACCCAAGCCAATGAGTTCCCATCCCTTGTCGGTCACGGCTTTGGGCTGGAGCATCGCCACCCCGGCCTCAGGCATTTCGGCGCCGGTCGTGGAAGCGGCCTCTTTTGATGAACTGCGCAGGCTGGGAGAAAAGGTCAAGGGCAAGATCGTCTTTTTCAACAAGGCCATGGACCTGGCCATTTTTGAAGCTACCTTCGGGCATTCGAGTAAACGACCATGAAAGACAAAAAGCTCGATTTTTTGCTGGCGGTCCATAACCACCAGCCTGTTGGAAATTTTCGCTCGGTCTTCGAGAAAGCGTTCCAGGATTGCTACAGGCCGTTTTTCGAAGAGTTCCGAAAACATCCCAAGCTCAAGCTAACCGCCCATTTTTCGGGGCCCCTTTGGGAATACATGCAGGGCGAGGAAGGAGAGTGCTGGAATCTCATCCGGGAACTCGTTGATAAGGGCCAGGTCGAGCTCCTCGGCGGCGGATTTTACGAGCCCGTCCTCTCTGTCATCCCTGAAGAAGACAGGCAGGGACAGCTCGAAATGATGAGCCGGTTCCTGGAGAAAGAATTCGGGACAAAGCCGCGGGGCGCCTGGCTGACGGAAAGGGTCTGGGAGCCGAACCTTGCCAAAACGCTGGCCAGGGCCGGTATCGAATACACGCTCCTGGACGAAGAGCATTTTCATTATGGCGGAATCTCCGATATCCACAAGATCTACATCACCGAAGACGAAGGATATGGGCTGAAGCTCTTTCCGATCGACAAGAGGCTCCGCTACCTCGTTCCTTTCCAGAAGCTGGACGATGTCCGGGCCTACCTCGATTCCATCCGGAGCAAGGGAGGCTTAGCCATCCTCGGCGATGACGGAGAGAAATTCGGCCTGTGGCCGGAAACGAAGAAGTGGGTCTACGAGGCTGGCTGGCTGGCCCGGTTCCTGGATTTTCTGGAAAGCGAAGATATCCGGACCCGGACCTATTCCGAAGCTTTGGATGAATGCCCTCCCGGAGGGCGCGTCTATTTGCCGCCCGCCTCCTACGAAGAGATGATGGAATGGGTCCTGGAACCCCTAGACTCCGAAATTTTCCTGAAGTTGAAAGAACAGAGTCCTCCGCAAGCGCGGCGGTATCTCCGCGGGGGATTTTTCCGGGAGTTCTTTTCAAAATACCACGAGGCCAATCACCTTCATAAGAGAATGCTTTTTGTCTCACGGCGTGTCCGGGTCAAGGGCGATGCCGAGGCTAGAAAGGAGCTTTATAAGTCCCAATGCAATGATCCCTACTGGCATGGCGTTTTCGGCGGCCTTTACCTACCCCATCTGAGGGAGGACGCGTATGCCCATCTCCTTGGCGCCGAAAGACGGCTGCCCCGCGAGTCCGGCTGGCAAGATCTGGATCTTGACCTGGACGGCCAAGCCGAAGTCATGAGCCAAGGCGAGATATTCGGTCTGCTCCTCAAACCGTCTTCCGGCGGCAGCCTCATCGAGTTGGATTACTATCCCTTATCGCGGAATCTGACCGACGTCCTCACCCGGCGGAAAGAATCCTACCATGCCCGGAAAGCGGCCGGGTCGAGCGAAGGCAAGAGCATCCACGAAATCACCAAAGAGCTTCCTTCCGGATCCGAGCGGCTGTTTCGTTATGACTGGCATCGCCGCGCCTCCTGTCTCGACCACTTCCTCCATCCGGCCACGACGCCCGAAAATTTTCAGAATATCGATTACCGGGAGCAGGGAGATTTCGTCAATCAGCCCTATGAATTTAAGATCAGCGGGACGAGCCTCAGCCTTTTCCGTGAAGGTCACGTCTGGATAGACGGAGAACGGGCGCCTCTATCCGTGCTGAAAGTGATCATCCCTCGGGATGAGGAAATCCTAGTCCGCTATACCCTCCAAAACGGATCGAACCAAACGATCGAAGTCCGATTCGGCTCGGAATGGAATTTCTATCAGATTCCGGAGGAATGGGACCTGGGAGCGACGGGCGTCCGGTTGATCAAGGGAAGGCTGATCCTGGAAGCCCAACCCCGTCCGGAGTTCTGGAATTTTCCGCTTCAAACACTCTCCCAATCGGAAAAGGGCTATGATATAATCCATCAGGGCATTTGCCTGCTTCCCAACTGGAAAATTACCCTTCCCGGCAGGGCGATATTTTCTGCCGAGATTCGCCTGAGAGAGCACAGACCGTGATCTTGAAATATTTTTCACTCGTTCTCCGCAGTCATATTCCCTATGTCCTCGCCCACGGCAACTGGCCGCTCGGCATGGATTGGCTCTATGAAGCCGCCGCCATTCTAGCCTGGCTTCAGAAGAGGGCGCCCCTGACCGAGGAGGAAGCGCGTCTGCTCGAATCCTGGGAACAGGAAGACGGCATTTTTGAGGAGTTGGTCATATCCGATGGAACACATATTTGAAAAAATAATGGTCATGATTCTTTCCGGGGGCAAAGGCGAGCGGCTGTATCCCCTGACAAAGGACAGGGCCAAGCCTTCCGTCCCGTTTCTCGGCGCCTACAGAATCATCGATTTCAGCCTTTCCAACTGCCTGAACTCCGGTCTCAGAAAGATCGCTCTTCTCACCCAGTACAAATCCCTTTCGCTCGAACGTCATATCCTTTTTGGCTGGAACATTTTCCATCCGGAAAGCCGGGGTTCGATCATTTCCCTTCCGGCCCAGGGACGGGTCGGGGAGCGCTGGTACGAAGGCACGGCCGATGCCGTTTTTCAGAACATCTATTCTATCCAGCAGGAAAACCCGGAAGCCGTTCTCGTCCTTTCAGGCGATCATGTCTATAAAGCCGATTACGGACGGATGATCAGGTTTTATCTTGAAAAGGCTGCCGATGCCGTGGTCCTGACAAAACCGGTGCCCCGCCAGGAGGGAAGGCGTTTCGGCATCGTCCGGGTGGACGAAGAGCGGCGGATCACGGAATTCCTCGAAAAGCCGAAAAACCCTCCCGCCCTGCCCCCCGACCCGGACCATGCCCTGGCTTCCATGGGCATCTATCTCTTCAAGACGCCCAACTTGATCCGGGCCCTGATGCAGGATGCGAAGAACGCCAAAAGCACGCATGATTTCGGCAAGGACGTCCTGCCTAGCCTGATCGAGGAAGACAAGGTCTATGCCTATCTTTTCGAGGGCTATTGGGAAGATATCGGGACGATCGATGCCTACTGGAAATCCAACATGGCCTTTCTCTCGCCCGCCCCGCCGTTCGAGCTCAGCGACGCCGCCTGGCCGATCCGGACCTATCAGGGGCAGTATCCGCCGACCTTCATCGATAAGAGCTCGCTAGGCAATTCCATCATCAGCCCGGGCTGCCGCATCTCCGGAGCCAGCGTCCGGAATTCCATCCTGTCTCCCGGCGTCCAAATCGGCAAACAGACCGAGGTCCTGGATTCCATCGTTTTTGAAGGGGTCCAGATCGGAAAAAACGTTAGGCTGAAAAAAGTCATCGTTGACAAGAATGCCATCGTTCCCGATGACTTTATCATCGGCTATGACGAACAGCAGGACGGCCGTCATTTCAAGCTTTACGGCGAAGGGATCCGCATCGTGCCGAAAAACTGGAGGCTGGATTGATCCAAGAGTTTCAATTTTCCGCATCAGATTTCGAGAAGGATGAGCCTAAGGAGTTGATGCTCCTGTCCATCATCTCCCAGAGCTTTTTCCAACCGTTCTCCATCGAAGACAACCTGCTGGTCATCCTGACCGCCTTGACCTCGGGTTCGGGCGTCGGATTCAACCGGGCCATGCTTTTCCGGGCCTCGGGGGAAATCCTCAGGGGAGAACTATGGCTCGGGCCCAAGTCCGCCGAAGAAGCGAATTCGATTTGGGAAGTGCTGTCCACGCCGGGCATCGGCTACATCGAAATCATCGAGCATAACCGCGCTCTGCTCAGACGGGAGGCGGATTCCTTGAACAAGAGAATCAAAGCCCTGGCCTATTCCCTGGACCGCGAACCCTTGTCCATTCCCGCCCTCCCCGCCGCCAAGCGGGAAGTGGTTTGGGTCAAGGGAGCGTGGGCCGAACCGCTGGTGGACAAATCATTTCTAAACATCCTCAATGTCGATGAATTCCTCTGCGTCCCGCTCTTCTCCGGGGACGAAATCCTGGGCGAAGTCATCCTGGACAACGCCATCACTCGGCGGCCCATCGAACACAAGGACGTCAAGCTGGCCAGCCTGTGCGGCCTGATGGCCGGCAATTATATGTATTCGACGACACTCCAAAAAAAAGTGGTCGAGATGGAGCGGATGGCCGCCCTGGGGGAGATGGCCATGTTCGTCATGCACCAGCTCCGGAATCCTCTGGCCGCGATCGGCGGCTTTACCGACCAGCTTCTCGATTCGACGAACGACGCAGCCCGAACCCGGCGAAACCTGGACATTATCAGGAAAGAGATCAAGCGGCTGGAAGACGTGTTGTTCAAGCTGTCCCCCTTCCTGAAGATGGATTTGCGGAAGCCGATCTCTTTTGAGCTTCCGCCCGTCGTCCAGGCCGTCCTCCAGAGCACGAACATCCAGTTGAAACGGGAAGGAATCCAGATCGACGTCGAGGTTGAGAACGGCCTTCCGGAAATTCTGGGAGATCCCACCTATGTCGGCGAAGCCCTGCGCAATCTGCTCGACAACGCGCTGGAAGCGACGCCGAGGGGAGGCCGCGTTTCCCTCCGGGCCGGCCGGGGAGAAAAAAACGGGGTGGTCTTGAGCATCCAGGACACAGGACCGGGCCTTCCGGAAGCCATCAAGGAAAAAATCTTTGAGCCGTTCCTTTCGACAAAGGAAAAGAGCATGGGGGTAGGGCTGTTCTATGTCAAACGGGTCATGGATGCTTGCGGAGGCCGAATCGAGGTGGAAAGCGAACCCGGGAAGGGTACGCTGTTTCGGCTTTTTTTTAGAAGCCGTGACGAAAGGAGGGAGAACGGATGAAGAAGCTTTTGATCGTCGAGGACGAGGAAGCCCTCTGCCTCCTCTACAAGGAAGAGCTCAGCCGGGAAGGATATGATGTGACGACCGCCCACGATGCCGAACAAGCCCTGGAGATGCTGGGCCGGGAACATTTCGACCTCATCATCACGGACATCCGGATGCCCGGCCGGGACGGCGTCGAGCTCATCACGGAGATCATGGGTTTGCGGAAGGACGTGCCCATCATCATCAACACCGCCTACCAGAGCTACAGAGAAGACTTCATGACATGGGCGGCCGACGCCTATGTCGTCAAATCGGCGTCCCTCGATGAGCTCAAGGCCAAGATCAAGGAACTGATGAGCCGATGACGTCTCAACTGCGCAAAGATCATATCAGCGGCCGTTGGGTCATCATCGCTTCTGAACGCAGCAAAAGGCCGGATGACTTCCGGCCGTCCCAGCCCGAGAAAAAGGACAGCCCGGCCGGATTCTGTCCTTTCTGCCTGGGGAATGAAACTAAAACGCCGCCCGAGGTGTTCTCGCTCAGAAAGAATGGGTCGGGACCGGATGAACCCGGCTGGTGGGTGCGGGTCGTCCCGAACAAGTTCCCGGCGCTGACCCGGGGTGCGCTGCCGCAGAGGACCAGCCAGGGCCTTTTTGAGTCCATGGAGGGCGTCGGGGTCCATGAAGTCATTATCGAAACGCCTGAGCATGACCAAGAATGGAGCGACCTGCCGCTGGCTCATCTCCGTGATGTTCTCTGGACCTACCAGCAGCGCATCCGGAGCATCGAGACAGAGTCCCAGTATCAATACATCCAGGTCTTCAAGAACAAGGGCAAAGAAGCCGGGGCATCGCTCAGCCATCCTCATTCCCAGATCGTGGCCACGCCCATCATCCCAAAGCGGGTGAAAGAGGAGGTCTGGAGCTCGGACCGGTTTTTCCGGAAGACCAAGAAATGCCTTTTCTGCCGAACCCTCGAGCAGGAGATCACGTCCAAAGAGCGCCTCATCCGCATCAATTCCCACTTCGCCGTTACGGCGCCCTTCGCTTCCCGTTTTCCTTTTGAAATGCGGGTCCTTCCCCTCCGGCACTCACCGTTTTTTTCGAGGGTGAGCGACGCCGAACTCCTTTCGCTGGCCGATAACCTGAAGTCCGTTCTGACCAAGTTCAGGAATATTCTCTCCGACCCGCCGTTCAACGTCATCCTTCACCAGGGACCACATCCCGTGTTGGCTCGAAAGACCTGGCCCAATGTCGAGAGCCTTTTTCACTGGCACCTGGAGATCATCCCCGTTCTGACGCGGCTGGCTGGGTTCGAATGGGGGACCGGTTTTTACATCAATCCTGTCCCCCCGGAGCTGGCAGCAAGCTACCTGAGAGAATAAAATGAGGACAGGGAAGGCTTTTATTGATTTTTCGTAAAAAAATCATTATTATCAGGCCTTTAGGAGGCTCCATGAGAAGGACTTTGGTCTGGGCGGCGGCCCTGTGGCTCCTGGCCTTGGCAGGGTTTTCTCAGGAGTCCTCGATCAAATTATCCGGCGGCCTCGGCTTTGCCAGCGGAGGCGACCTGAACAAGACCATCAAGGGGACGAGCGATCTTCGGAGAGACTTCGATGGAGCCACGGGCGAATTCAAGCCGATCGGCTTAGGCCTGAATTTTGACGTAGAGTTCATCCATCATTTCACCCCGAACCTCTGGCTCGGCTTGGGAATCGGGTATTTTCGGGCATCTAAAGAAAGCCCCCCCTTGTCCTCCGAGGTCGGCATCCCCGGCATCTTCACCTTGAGCTCCGAATATTCCATAAAACCCGTGATCAGCGCCCTCCCGATCACCTTGAATGTTCATTATTTGCTGCCCGCCGGGTCGAAACTCAGCTTCGACTTCCATGCGGGGATCGGCTATTATCTGACGATGCTGGATTTTAGCGGCAAAGACGTTCTCAGCGATAGTTTTTTTGACCAGATTAGCGAGCATTGGACGGAGGACACGACCTTCTCGGCAACGAAAGGAGGCCTCGGTTTCCAAGCCGGGGTTGGCTTCGAATTCGATATGACAACGAGGGTGGCGATTGTCTGTGATGTCTTTGGGCGGTTTGCTTCCGTTTCGGGCTTTAAAGGCAAATACACATATAAGGAGAGCGGTGACTATACCTGGCAGGAGAGCGCGAGCGATTATTATTTCTGGTCCTATGACGAAACGTTCGATGGCAGCTCTTATACTCAATTCGATTTCTATACAGAAAAGCCGGAAGGGGAGGGGATCACAAATGCCAAACAAGGGTCGGTCGACCTGACCGGATTCGGGATAACGCTCGGCCTTAGAATCAAATTCTAGGGAGTCATCGAGAGCTTCGGACAGTCGCTTCATGATGGATGGATGGATCGGAGGGAAGGAAATTGCGGAGAACAAAAGCTTTTTTTCTTTTTGTCGTGTTGGCAGCCATGGTATCTTTCGGTTACTCGCAGTCGTTTGGGCTCAAACTCTCCGGCGGATTGAGCTACGCGGGCGGAGGAGATCTCGCCAAAGGCATCAAGGGCGAAACGGAATATCTCGGGGCGGATTACAGCCTAACCGGTGAATTTCAGGCGCCTTATTTGGGCATGGAAATCGGGGGTGAGCTCATCTATTATTTCGGGTCCAAGTTCGGGATCGGCCTGGGCGTCGGATATTCTCGCCACGCCAAGGAGAGCGCTGTTTCTTACAACATCGACCTGGTCGGCGTCCAGGAGACCCTCAAGCCGAAATACAGCGTCGTTCCGATCACGGCCAATCTCCATTATCTTCTGGCCCTCAGCCCCAACCTCAGCCTCGACCTGACGGCCGGAGCCGGCTATTATCTGGCGACGATCGACTGGGACCATCGCATGGATATGGAGATCATGGGCTATACAGGCAATTTTGAGTACATCTTCAAGTCCACCAAAGGAACCGTCGGTTTTCAAGCCGGCCTCGGATTGGAGATGAAAATCACGTCCAAGGCGGCCCTCGTCTGGACCGTTTGGGGCCGCTATGCTTCGATTTCGGAGATCAAGGGCGACTGGACGGACAAGGCCGGCGGCGAGCTTTGGTCCTATAAGGATAGCGGGAGCGGCGGATACGCCTGGTATTATGATTTGAGATACGGCGGCCAGACATATGCCCGGGTCGTTTTTGACACGGATAAACCGGTGGGATCGAATTTCTCCGACGTCAGGTATGCCAAGCTCAGCCTGACCGGTATTGTCACGACTGTCGGGCTCAAGGTCAGTTTCTAAAAAGGCCGGTTCAAAGGCCGGCGATTTTTTGATAGAGGGTCAGGTACTCCCGGGCGGACCGATCCCAGGAGAAATCCGCGTCCATGGCATTCTGGATCAGCCTATCCCAAGATGACTTTTTGTCATAGACCTTGATCGCCCTGCGGGCGGCGTCGAGCAGAGCCCGGGCCGAATAATCTTCGAACTTGAAACCGTTGCCTTCTCCGCGGTCCGTATGAAATTCCTGGATGCTGTCGTCCAAGCCCCCGGTGGCGCGGACAAGGGGAATTGTCCCGTACTTAAGGCTGTACATCTGGGTCAGGCCGCAGGGTTCATACCGGGATGGGATGAGGAGGATATCACTGCCGGCCATGATTTTATGGGCGACACGGTCGTCGAAGGCGATCTTCAGGCCTAAGAAGGAGGGATAGCGTTCTCTGGCCGCGATCAGGGCATTCTGGATTTTTTCCTCTCCCGTGCCGAGGATAACAAGCGTTGCGCCCAGCGTGAAAAGGCCTCCCAGGGCCTCAACCAGTATATCCAGGCCCTTTTGGCCGGCCAGCCGGGAAACCATCCCGATGACGGGAGCCTCTTTTCTCGACAGGGGAAGTCCGAAGGTCTCGAGCAAGTCATTTTTGCAATCCGCCTTGCCGTCGAGGAGAGACGGGGTGTAGCGGGCGGCCAGGAAGAGGTCTTGGCCGGGGTCCCAGGCGGAGTAATCGACGCCGTTCAAGATACCGAAGAGGGCATCTTTTCTTTTACGGAGAAGCCCGTCCAGGCCGTGGCCGAACTCGGGAGTTTGAATTTCGCGGCTGTATCGCGGGCTGACCGTGTTGACGGCCGTCGCATAGAGAATGCCCGCTTTCAGAAAATTGACTTTTCCGAAAAACTCCAGGTTGTCCATGGTGAAAAGGCTGTCCGGAAGGCCGATTTGGGCGAGAAGGCTTTTCTCAAAAAGTCCTTGATAGGCCAGATTATGGATCGTGAACAAGCTGCGTGTATTTTTAAAAAGCGGGTTTCCTTGATGGAGGAATTCGAGGCAGGCCAGGGCGATCGCCGATTGCCAGTCATGGGCATGGATGATGTCCGGGGCGAAGTCCAGCGCCTTTAACGTCTCGAGCGCGGCTTTGGAATAAAAGGAAAACCGCTCGCCGTTGTCGGGATAATCGCCGGCGGGCGTTCCATAGAGAAAGTCCCGGTCATACCATTCATCTTTTTCTATAATAAAGGCGAAGGCTGAATCTCCGGAGCCTTGCCAGACCGAGAATGTCTCTCTCCGGCCTCCCCAGTCCAAAGGATGATCCTCAAGGATTTGGCGTAACGGCAGGCCCCTTTTCCGGACCTCCCGATAAAAAGGCATGACCAGTTTGACCTCGAGCCCCAGCTTGGAGAGGAATTTCGGAAGAGCTCCCGCCACATCGGCCAGGCCGCCGGTCTTGGCGAACGGTGTTGCTTCTGAAGACAGGATAACTATTTTCATGGGCGGTATCTTAGCACAACTCCCTGCCTCCAAGAAGAAAGAGTTTCGCGCCCGTCTTGATAAATAGCGGTCAAAATACTATACCTATAGAGATGCAGATCGTCACGGCAGCCGTGATCGAGCAAGGCGGAAAAATCTTGATCGCCAAGCGTCGGGCCGGCGACCGCTTTGCCCAGCTTTGGGAATTCCCGGGCGGAAAGCTCGAGCCCGGAGAGAGTCCCGGACAGTGCCTGCAGAGGGAGCTCCGGGAAGAGCTGGGCGTTGAGACGCGGCTGGAAGGTTTTATCGGTTCTTTTCCCTTTGCCTCTCCAGTCCTGTCCATCGAGCTGGTGGCTTATAAGGTCAGCATCGTCTCGGGCCGCCTTGCCCTGAGCGATCATGAGGAGCTCCGCTGGGTTTCTCCGGCGGAGCTGGGGGACTATTCGTTCACGGAGCCCGACCTTCCGCTCCTCAAGATCCTCAGGGAGGAGTGGGATAACAAAGAAAGAGGCCTTTGATCATGTCCAAAACAAAACCGGACGCGGGACCGGACAAAAGCGTCATCCTTCACAAGGGAAAGGAAAAAGCCGTCAAAAACCGTCACCACTGGATTTTTTCCGGCGCGGTGAAATCCCTCCCGGATTTTGAGGACGGCAGTCTTCTGCCTGTCCGGAGCGCCGAGGGAGAATACCTGGGCACCGCCTATTTCAACAAGCGCTGCTCGATCATCGGCCGCATGGTGAGCTTTGATGAAACGCCGCCGCTGGCTGCTCTTGAGAGGCAGATCGATCGGGCCATCGCCCGGCGCCGGCCCTTTTTTGGCGCCGAGACGAATGCCTTTCGTCTGGTCAACGGGGAAGGGGATGCGGTCCCAGGGCTGGTCGTCGATCGATACGATGATGTCCTTGTCCTCCAGATCTCTACCCTGGGGATGGAACGATTGAAGTCCTTTGTCGTGGACGCGCTGGTCAGACGGCTGGCGCCCCGCTCCATCTACGAAAAATCCAACCTGCCTTCGCGTCGGGAGGAGGGTCTCCGGGATTCCGAAGGACTCTTGTCCGGGGAGAACGTCGAGAAAGTGGAAATCCTGGAAAACGGGCTGCGTTTTATCGTCGACCTTCCGCGCTCGCAAAAAACGGGCTTTTATCTTGACCAGAGAGAAAATCGCCGGCTGGCCGAATCATGGGCCCGGGGAAGGACCGTCTTGAACTGTTTTTCCTATACGGGAGCATTTTCTGTTTTTGCTTTGAAGGGGGGAGCCCTGTCTGCGGACAGCGCGGACACCTCAGAGCATGCCCTCGAGCTGGCCCGGGAAAATTGCCGCCTGAACGGCTTTGAGGACGACAGCAATCATTTTTTCGTGACGGACGTCTTCGATTTTCTGCGGCAGAACGACCTCCGATACGATTTTATCATCCTGGACCCGCCGGCCTTTGCCAAAAAGAAGATCGAAGTCGTCCCGGCCTGCCGCGGCTATAAGGACATCCACAGGATCGTCTTTCAGAAGATCCCGTCCGGCAGCCTGGTGATGACCTTTTCCTGTTCGTTCTTCGTCGACGAAGCCCTCTTCCAGCAGGTCATCTTTCAAGCCGCCCGGGAAGCATCGCGAGACGTCCGGATCTTGCAGAGGCACCACCAGGCTTATGACCATCCCATCAACATCTATCAACCGGAGAGCGATTACCTCAAGGGTTTTCTTTTGTATGTGGATTGAATAAGGAGAGTTTGCCATGGCCATCTCGTTTTCGTTCACACGAATCGGGAGCTTTGAGTCCTGCAAGCTCCAGTATAAATACAACTACATCGACGGCCTGCGCACCGAGATGGAAACCATCGAAGCCTTTATGGGGAGCCGCGTCCATTTGAAAGATAAGAAATAGACATCAAAGGAGGCGAGGGATGGAGGATCTATCGGGATTGAGAAAAGCTTACAGGACCTCGAGCCTCGTCGGCGCGGCGGTCATCGCCAGTCTGTTTTTATATGCCGTCGTCGTCGAGGTCGGACGGGCCTGGCTCAAGCCGTTTCTGGGCTTTGCCCGGGTCGAAAACGCCCTGGTCTTGCGTTATGCATTTTACGCGGCGGCGATCGTCATCGTTATCTCGAGCCGCATCTTGAATTCCCTGATTCTGCGAAAATCCAGGCAGGATGACCCGAAAGCCATCATCCGAAAACTCAGCCTGGCGGCCATTGTCTCGATGGCCCTGGGTGAGGGACCGGCCGTCATGGGTCTCGCTCTTTTTCTGCTGGGGGGCTTTTCCCGGGATTTTTACATGCTGCTCATCGTCTCGCTCTTTCTTGAATTCATGTATTTTCCACGGCTGCGGAATTGGGAGAATTATCTTAAGGACCTGCCGCTTTCCTGCCGGCTGTGAGGAAGCCATGAGGATCCAATTTCTGGGGGCCAACCGCCAAGTCACCGGTTCCCGCTATTATCTGGAAGCCGGAGGGCTGAAGCTGCTCATCGACTGCGGGCTTTTCCAGGAACGGTCCTACCTGGAGCGAAACTGGGAGCCGTTCCCGTCTTCCCCCGGCCAAATCGATTTCTTGCTGCTGACTCACGCCCATTTGGACCATTCAGGCTTGATTCCCCGCTTCGTTAAACAGGGATATTCCCATCCGATCCTGGCCACCGGCGCCTCCGCCGACCTGGCGGAAATCGTTTTGCTGGATTCGGCGCATCTTCTGGAAGAAGATGCGGCCTTGAAAAAGAAACGGCATGAGAAAGAGGGGCGAATGGGCCCCCATCCCGAAATTCCTCTGTACACGGCCCAAGAAGCCGAGCAATGTTTCCCTCTTTTTGAAGAGGTGGACTATGATAAGCCCATCCGCCTTCATGACAACCTCACCGTCCGCTATCGCGACGCCGGCCATATCCTTGGCTCCTCATCGCTCGAACTCGACGTTCAAGACCGTGGAAACCGGACGAAGCTCATCTTCTCCGGGGATATCGGGCAATGGAACAAGCCTCTGGTCAAAGACCCTTCCGTCTTCGACCAGGCCGATTATGTGATCATGGAATCGACCTACGGCGACCGGAACCATGAAGCTTCGGGAAAAATCGAAGATGCCTTGGCCCGGGTCGTCAATATGACCGCGGCCAGGGGCGGAAACATCGTCGTCCCGATATTTGCCGTGGAGCGGGCCCAGGAATTTCTCTTCTACTTGGGCCGGCTCGTCCGCCAAGATAGGATTCCTCATCTTCTTGTTTTTCTCGACAGCCCGATGGCCGTGGAAGTCACCAAGGTCTTTTCGCGCCACGTTCAAGACCTTGACGAGCAGGCTCGGATGATGATCAGGTCCGGGGGGCAGCCGTTCGAATTTCCCGGGCTGAAACTGCTGCAAAGCCAGGAAGAATCCAAGGCCATAAACCGGATCAAGGGGTCCTGCATCATTATGGCCGGTTCGGGAATGTGCACCGGGGGCCGGATCAAGCATCATCTGACGTATAACATTGAGCGTCCCGAATCCACGATCTTATTTGTCGGATACCAGGCCGGGGAAACTCTGGGCCGGCAGATCCTGGAGGGCAGGCCGGAGGTCAGGATCTTCGGCAAGCCCTATCAGGTCCGGGCCCAAATCGCCAAGATCGAGGGATTTTCCGGCCACGCCGACAAAGACGACCTGCTGCGCTGGTTGAACGCCTTCAAGCAGCCTCCCCGGCGTATTTTCATCACCCACGGTGAAGAAGACTCCGCCCTGAGCCTGGCCAAGCTTATCGAAGAACAGCACGGATGGGCCGTGGCCGTGCCTTACTACAGAGACGTTTACGAGCTGGATGAGGTCAAGACGCCTTGATGGGTCATAAATTTTCAAATTCTCGTTGAAATCCGGAGGTGAACGCCATTAGAATAAAAGGTTAAGACAGGGAGTCATCATGGCCGTCGAAGAACACAAGCCCGCCAAGAAAAGGTGGAGCCTGCTCAAAGTCATCGAAATTTCTCTCAGCGTCACGCTGATCATCCTGCTGGCCATGTATCTTTTCCAATTCCGTCGCCGAGGCGACCCTGACCTCGAAGTCTCCGTCCGGGATATCACCATTTCCGATGTCAAGCTGGCCCCCTTTCACGAATACCTGCCTGTCGAAGGCACGGTCCAGCCCATGACCACGGTGTACCTGGATGCCGTTGAAGGCGGGCGGGTGGAGAAGATCTTCGTCGAGGTCGGCTCGGTCATCAAAGAAGGAGACCCCATCCTCCAGCTCGCCAACACCAACCTTTTGATGGACATCATGTGGCGCGAGGCCGAGCTCTTTCAGCAGAGCAACAACCTCCGCAACACCCGCCTGGCCATGGAGCAGTTCAAGCTTCAACTGGACCAGCAGCTGTCCGAGCTCGAAAACCAGATCCAGCAGCAGAAGAGGCTCTATGAACGCTATAAAGAGCTCGACAAGGACAGCCTGATTCCCAAGCACGATTTTGAGACGGCTAAAGACCAGTATGAGTATCTGCTCAAGCGCAAAGAATTGATGACGCAGAGTCAAAAGACCGAGCTCGCCTTTCGCCGGGGCCAGGTCGATGCCCTGGAACAATCGCTCCAACGGATGCAGACCAACCTGGATGTGGTCAAGCAACGGCAGGAAAACCTGACGGTCAAAGCCCCGATCACCGGGCAGATCACATCGCTCAATGCCGAAATCGGCCAGTCCAAGTCCCCGGGCCAGCGGCTCGGCCAGATCGACGTCCTCAGCGGTTTCAAGGCCACGGCCTTCATTAATGAGGAGCATCTCGGCCGCGTCGAAGTCAACAATGCCGGCGAGTTCGACTTTGTCGGTCAAACCTTCAACTTGATCATCAAAAAGATCTACCCCGAGGTCAAAGATGGGAAATTCGAAGTGGAGATCGAATTCCGCGGCGAACGGCCCAAGGGGATCAAACGCGGACAGACGCTTCACGTCCGTCTGGAGCTGGGCCAGATTTCCAAGGCCGTCCTCCTGGCCAAGGGAGATTTCCTGAAAGCGACGGCCGGCGAATGGGTTTATAAAATCGACATGGAAAATAACCTGGCCATAAAAACGCGGGTCAAGCTCGGCCGCCAGGATTCTCAGGCCATCGAGGTCCTCAAAGGACTCAAGCCCGGCGACCGGGTCATTACCTCCTCTTATGACGGCTTCGCCAACAAAGAAAAGCTTCTCCTCAAAGAAAAATAAGGAAGGGAGAATCCCCATGAAAAAAACATCCGCCGCTCTTATTCTGCTTATCTCGACCTTGAGCGCCGGCCTGCCGATTCGAGGGCAGGACGCGACCATGTCCCTCGAATCCTGTATTCTGACCGCCCTGAAGAACAACCTTGGCGTGGCGATCGAGATCATCAACCCGGAGCTGGCGGAGCTCTCGCTTTCCTTCACCAAGGAGAAGTACATTCCCAGCCTGGCCTTCGGCTTCAGCTCCCAGAACACAAGCTCGGCCTCATTCTCCTGGATCGAGGCCGCCCAGAAGATTTCGTCCGAGGACAAAAGCTATTACGGCCAGGTCTACCAATTCATTCCCACGGGCGGCAGGTTCTATGCCACCTTGTCCTCTTACAAAAGCGAGAGCAACCGCAGCTTCCAGACGATCAATCCCCGCTTCGGCAGCACCTTGACCTTCAGCTTTAGCCAGCCTCTGCTCAGGAATTTCGGGCTGGAGCTCAACCGCCGCGACATCGTCATCTCCCGCAATAACAGGGATATCTCCGAGGTTCAATTCCGTTCCGTCCTCCAGGACACCATCTATAAAGTCGAACAGGCCTACTGGAACCTTGTCTACAGCATCGAAGACCTCCGGGTGCGACGGCAGTCGCTGGAACTGGCCAAGGACTTGCTCACCAAGAATCGTCGTGAGGCCGAAGTCGGGACGATCGCTCCGATCGAGATCCTCAATGCGGAAGCCGAGGTGGCTACACGGGACGCGGACATTCTGGCGGCCGAAGCCCAGGTGGCATCCAGCCAGGATCTTCTCTTGAACATTCTCAATGTTTCGGGCCCGGAGGGAAAGCCAAAGATCACGGGAATCATCCCTTCGGACCGGCCGGCCTACGAAAAAAGGGCGTTGAGCTTGGACGAATGCCTGGGCGTGGCCATGGAAAACAGGCCGGATCTGCAGATTTCCAAGATCGACCTCAAAAATAAGGAAGTCTATTACGATTATGCCAGAAACCAGCTGCTTCCGGACCTCAGCCTGTCGGCATCATACTGGAGCCCGGGGATCTCGGGAACGCAGATTCTTTATCAGGATAACAATCCGCTCACGGGCGTGATCGTCGGGACGGTCCCCGGCGGGTCCTCGGATTCTCTGCGAGACGCCCTTCGGCTCCAATACAAGAACTGGTCGGTGGGGCTCACCCTGAGCATTCCGGTCAACAATTTCCTCACCCGGGCCCACTTCGCCCAGATCAGGCTGAACCTGGACCAAGCCCTCCTCCGGATCAAGAATCAGGAACAGCAGGTGTTCCTGGAGATCAAGAATGCCGTCCGGGCCGTGGAGACGGACTACAAGAGGGTCCAAGCCTACAAAGTGGCCCGCGAGCTCGCCGAGAGAAAGCTCCAAGCCGAAGAGAAGAAACTCAAGGTCGGCTTGACCACAAACTACATGGTCCTCTTCCAGCAACGCGACCTGGCCAATGCCCGGAGCGCCGAGCTCAAAGCGATCATTGATTACAACCTGTCGCTGGCCGGGCTGGAAAAGACCCTGGGGACGAGCCTGAAGAACAAGAATATCAAGGTCTATGAGATCCTCCAAAGAAACGCCATGGAATAAACCGGAGTTCCTCCCTCAAGCTGAGAGGCGGCTGGATTTTAAATTCAATCGGAGAGGTCAAACATGAGATTTCCAAAGACCTTTGTCGAGGATATTCCTCGGCGCAAGTTTCTCGAACTGGGTCTCAAGGGAGGCCTGGCCTTGACTGCGACTCCGCAGCTCCTCACTCAACTTTTGGCGGGTCAGGGGACAAGCGCCTCGCCCGTCAAGGTCGGCGCTGATTCTTCCCTTCTCAACAGAACGATTAGCAAAGCTCTGGAGAAGGGAGGCGATTTCGCCGAAGTGTATATCGAAAAGAGGATTTCCCGGACGATCCTGATGGAGGAGTCCAAGTTCAAAAGCGCAGTGTTCGGCATCAGCCAGGGCGCCGGGGTTCGGGTGATTGCCGGAGAAAAAACGGGCTATGCCTATACGGACGAGATCGCGGACGACAAACTCCTCCGGGCAGCCGAAGTGGCCTCGACCATCGCCCGGGGCAGCCGGGCGTCAAAGCCTGTCGATATTCGGCCGGCCCGGCGCAAATCATTTATCACGATCAAGCTGCCGCTGGGGGAGGTGGCGGAGGCCAAGCGGCTGGATATCATCAGGCGCGCCCACCAGGCTGCCTTGGATTACGATGCCCGGATCAAGATGGCCTCCATCAACTATTACGAAGAAGTCCGGGGCCGGACGATTGCCAACAGCGAGGGCGTTCTCCTTAGCGATGAGCTGCCGTTGTTGTTTTTTATTGTCCAGACATTGAGCGTCGGGAACGATACACAGCACCTGGGACGCGAGCGGCTGAGCCGGCATTCGGGATTTGAGATGTTTGAGGAGGTCACGCCCGAGCAGGTGGCCAGGGCCTGCGCCAGAGAGTCGATCGCCATGCTCGAAGCCAAAGACGCGCCCGCCGGCAAAATGGATGTCGTCATGCAGAACGGCTGGGGCGGCGTTCTTGTCCATGAGGCCGTCGGCCATCCCCTGGAAGCCGACAATATCGCCAAGAAGATCGGCGTATTCACGGGCAAGCTCGGCCAGAAAGTGGCCAACCCGGTCTTCACCATGGTCGACGACGGGAGCCTTCCCAATTTCCGGGGAACCACAGATTTCGATGACGAGGGCACCCAGATGAGGCGGAACGTCCTGATCAGGAACGGCATTCTCGAAAATTTTATGTCCGATATCCTCTCGGCCAAACAGCTGAAGATGGAGCGGACCGGCAACGGCCGACGGGAGAGCTTCCGCAATATTCCGATCCCGCGGATGACGAACACTTTTATTGACAACGGCAAGGAGAGGCCGGAGGACATCCTGGCTTCGACGAAAAGCGGGCTGTACGTCCAGAGCTTGAGTGGAGGCAGCGTCAACCCGATCACGGGCGTTTTCAACTTTACCTGCCGCGAAGCTTACCTGATCGAAAACGGCAAAAAAACCAGCCCGGTCAAGGGAGCCACTCTCATCGGCAACTGCCTGGACATCATCTCCAACATCGATGCCGTTGGCAATGACCTCGATTTCGGGCCCGGCATCTGCGGAAAAGGCCAGTCGGCGGAAGTGAGCGCCGGCCAGCCGACCGTTCGCATCCGCGGCATCAACGTCGGCGGGACAAGAGCGGCGCGGTAGGGAACGAGGAAGGGGACGACCATGGATTACAAAGCGCTGTCCGAAGAGCTCGTAAAGAAATGCTTGAAAAAAGGGGCGGACGCGGCCGAAGTCTATCTGGAATCGGGCCGAAATCTCAGCCTCGAGATCCGCAACGGAGAAATCGAGACCGTCGAGGAAGCCGCGGCCCACGGCATCGGATTCCGAATTTTCGTCGAAGGCCGGATGGCCTTCGCCAGCTCGAACGACTTTGAGGCATCGGCCCTGGACAACACCATGTCCCGGGCGATCGAGTTCGCCCGGAGCACGACATCGGATGAAAACAACGTCCTTCCCGACGAAAAAACCATCCAGGATGTCCAGGGATTATTTGACCCGCAGACCGCCGCTTTCGCGCTCGAGACCAAAATCGAGATGGCCAAAAAAGCTGAGAAATTGGCCATGAAAGACCCCCGGATCACCAAGAGCGCCGGCGCCGCCTACAGAGAAGGGGAGGGCGAGGTGGTCATCGCGAATTCCCGTGGCATCCTGAAAAGTTATAAGGCCTCGGTTTGTTCATTCGGGGTTTCTGTCGTCGCGGAAAAGGGCGAACAGAAATCGTCCGGGAGCGAATCCTGCGCGAGACGGTTCTTTGCCGACCTCAAATCCCCTGAAGAGGTGGCGGCCACAGCGGCCAAGAAAGCCTACGACATGCTTGACCCGCGGCCGGTGAAAACGCAAAAGGCCGCTGTCCTATTTGACCCGGACGCGGCTGGCGCCCTTCTCGGCGGCATCTTGGGCGCCATCAACGGCGAACGCGTCCTTCAAGGCGCGAGCTTCCTGGCCAAAAGGCTCAACCAGAAGATCGCCTCGGAGCTCATGACCATCGTCGATGACGGAACCCGTCCCAAGGGCCTGGCCAGCTCTCCGTTCGACGGAGAAGGCGTTTCCACGCAAAAGCGGCTGATCGTGGAAAAGGGAGTGCTGAAAGGCTTTCTCTACAATACGATTGTCGGAAAGAGAGCCGGTGTGGGGAGCACGGGGAATGCCGCGCGCGGCGGGTTCACCGGCCTTCCCGACATCGGACCCCACAATTTTTATCTGGCGGCAGGCACTTCCTCTCCCGAAGAGATCATCCGGGCTACGAAAACCGGCCTTTTGCTCAAGGAGGTCACGGGGTACGGCATCAATCCCGTCAACGGCAACTTCAGCGGCGGCGCTGCGGGATTCTGGATTGAAAACGGAAAAATCGCCTATCCCGTGAAGGGATTGACCGTGGCCGGCACCGCGGACGATATGTTCAACGGAATCGACATGGTCGGAAACGACCTCGACCTGAACAGGCCGAGGACGGCCCCCATGTTCCGGGTCAAATTGTTGCAGATCGGCGGGGAATGAACCTTTTTGGATCTCTTCCATTTTGTCTGGATGAATTCGGCAGTCCGTGACGGTCGCAGAGACCGCCGATGGCGTTGAAAACCTTCGCGGGAGCAAGAGCGTTACGGAGTCCGCGTTTCATAGCCCACATAAAATGGAAGAGAGCCGCCTATTTAAAAATTTCGATTTCGTGGATCGACCAGTAGTACGTCGGGTCTTGACCCGTGTCGGTGATGCGGATGAACCGGGCTTCTTTGGAGCCCAAGGCGATATCCAGCGACAGGTCTCGCGGGTTCAAGAAAGCCAAGATGGGCAGGATGGTCTTTTCCTGCCCGGCCACTTTCTCCCAGCGAACGCCGTCCGTCGAGATCTCCGCGACGTACCCTCGGGGATAATCCATGGAGCTTCGGCCGAGCTTGAGGGATATTCCCCGGACGGACTCCGGCTTTTTCAGGTCCAGGCTGAAATACAAGCCGTTTTTCTGAGGTCCGCTCTCCCAGCGCGTTTCCAGCGAGCCGTCGATGGCGTAGCCTGCCATTTTCTGATGGATGTTGGATTCGACGCTCCAGCCCGCCTTTGACAGAAGCTTGGCTCGATCCTTCCAGCCGAATTCGGCTGGAGCACTCATTCTCGGCGGCACGGCCAAGACGTAATCCGTCCCGAAGATCGCCACGGTCTGGATATCGATCTTAAGATCTTCCAGCTCGGCCAGGACCTGCTTGATCTCTTTGGGGCTGAGGTCGGCGGTGTGGACGATGATGAGATTGACTCCCAGCGTCTGAAGATCGGCAATATTCTGGGCGACCGGCAGCTCCTTCCAGCGCCGGCACAGCTCGTTGTAGATTTGAGGGAAATAGCCGCTGTAGCCGTTGACCATGTTTTTCCAGTGATATGCGGAATAATAGACCCTGAAGCACTCCGTGAGCCCGACGCCCTTTTCGGCATAGGGCAGAGGAAGCTCCACCACGACCGCCTTCTCCTTTTTGGCGGCCAGCCATTGATAGACCTCCGGGATTTCCCTTTTGACGGGAACGGTCTTGAGAGGCAAAGGCATCGAGGCATATTCGATAAGAATCACAAGCACGACCAGGACTTTCATGATCGGTTTTCTCAGCCCGGCGCCGGCAGGAAAGAGTCGCTTGATGCCGTAAGCGGCAAAGATCGAGAGCGAAAGCATGATAAAGATATGGAAACGGGAGGGCACCCTCAGGCCGTTGAAGCCGGGAACATATTTATAAAGAAGCATATAAGGGCCCCGGGATCCAAAGCTGAAGAGAAAGGCCAGCAGGAAAATGCCCGCATAAATCCATGGGACGCCTGGCTCGGCAAGGGCTATTTTTCGTCGTTGTCCTCCGAACGTTCTCTTCAAAAATAGGCGGATGACGATCAGCCCTGACAAGACGAGAATGGGATTTGTAAGGCTGTGCGCTTGAAATATCAGACCGTGGCCAAAAGAGACCTCCCATCCGCCCGTGGCCGCGATGAGAACGCACAGGATTCCGAGCAGCACGATCAGAAAATGGATCAGTCTGAAAACGACCCGCAGGCTCGGCGGCACGGGCTTTTCTCTCTCTCGGGCTTCGGCCTGCGTCTTTTTCGCCCGCAGGATCGTGACCAAGCCGAAGATGGCGAGGGCCATGGCCGCCAAGCCGGGGAAAAGCTCCCCTTCAGGATTTAAAAAAGGCGCCGTGATCCTGCCGTAGAGGCGGTTGATGGACGCCGTCGCCAAGAAGCTTCCGAGCGAGGCGGAAAGCCCCGGTTCCCGGGCAAATCCCATTTCATTCCTGACCAGAAAATACTGATAGAGAAAGGGTCCGACGCAGACGAGAGCGATCATGAAAAAGAGGCCGAGGCTAAACCAAAACCGTGCCTCTTTGTATTTTTTTTTCGAGATCGTCCAGATCAGGATCAGGAGGCCGGAAAAGAGGCTGAGATACATCCCATAATAGCCGTTGGCCAGGAACTGGACGACATAAAAAAAGGTGAAGAGAAGTATATCCCGCCGGCGGTTCGACTCAAAAAATTTGTGGAGGAAGAGCAAGGCCAGAGGAATCCCGCCGGCCGTGGCCACCTGAAGCTGGGAAAGATGGGCGAACATGAACGGCGAAAAAGCATAGATCATTCCGGCGACGACGGCGGCAAAGTCATTTTTGACCAGATAGCGGGCCAGGGCATACATGCCCAAGGCAGAGGTGAGGAAGGCCAGCAGGAAAACGAAATTATGAGCTAAGACAGGATTTTTCGAGATCACCCAGATTGGCAGAGCCGCCAGAGCCTGGGGGAAAAGATGCTCGGAATAGGCCAGCGTGCGCTTCTGGGGATAAAAAATATTGGCATCGAAATAGCGATGAAAATCAAGGTTGGTGATCTTATGGATGTGCCAGGAAAGAATCCAGGTGTTCAAGAGCGGATCGCCGGGGTCGCGCAGGCTCGTTCCCAGGTTCAAGGCCAGAGGATAGGTCAGGACAAGGGTCAAGGCTGCGAAAAGGCTGAAAACCAAGAGGCGCCGTTTCCCGTTTGTCATGTTTCCGTCGTTACTAATATCAACGTAATAATTAAAATGACATCCCGGTTCGGACGGCGCTTAGGCCGCCCGCAGCCCCCGGGCCCCGGGGAACCAGTCCCGTCGGTTCCCCCCGTCGGAAAAGCCGACGGCTCCCCCTCCGCTACGGGGGCTTGAGGGCGGTCTAAGCGCCGCCCATACATTGTCACTTTATTTATTACGTTTGTATTAGTATAGCGTCCTTTAAGCCCATTTCAAAGGATGATCGAATGGATGATATCCCCGGGAACGAGGGATGGAGGAATATTCGTAAACGGATGGTTGAAGGCGGCCCTTTTGTACTCGACCTTGGCCTGGCCGGGACGGAGGGTGATTTTTGTATAGCCGGACGGGCCCCAGAATGCCGTCGACGGAGAGGCCGCCGCGGACTCCGTCCAATAGCGTCCGTACGTTCCATAGTGCTGATTCCACAACAGTCCCTTGTACCATTCCAGCTCGCCCTTGTGTTTTGGAGAACCGGAGCAAATTCCGTGCATCATCCGCCCCGAACCGCCAAGGATTCTTCGCGGATGGAAGATATGGTCATGTCCGTAGAAAACGGCGTTGAGTCCGCTGTCCATCATGAGTTTCGTCAACTCGACTTGTTCCACCCGGTTAGGATCCTGGCAGTAACTCTGGTAATCCTCGTAGGTGAACAAAGGCCCCCGGCCGTAGGCGTAATCCGTTGCCGCTTCGTTCGTGCCGCGCGGCCAGCCGCCCAAAACATGATGAAAAAAGGCGAACTTCCACTCCGTATCGTAGGCCAGCATGGTTTTCAGCCAGGCCTTCTGCAGAGGGCCCAGTGTCCAGTCTTCGGGCCGTCTCGGCGAAAAGCCCGCCGAGTTGTAGCTCTCATTGTCGAGGATCAGGAACAGGGGAGCCCTGCCGTTGTAGAATTCGCCGCCCCAAAATAGGGGAAAATAGTTTTCATCCGCCGAGCCGCCTTGGCCATAGCCGGGCTGTTGGAAATATTTTTTTCGATACTTTATCGCGGGCACTCGGGCCGCATCGTAGCCCGATTCTCCGTCATGGTTGCCCTGGACAAGATAGACGGGGATCTGGGGCGTTAAGGCGGAATACATTTTCCTCATCCGCAGCCAGAAAAGCTTGGCGTAATCGTCGAGATCCTGGTCTGTCAGACCGGAATTCGGATCCTTCAACCCCAATCCTTTCCATTTGTAGCCGGCGCCGATGCCGGTCGAATCGCCCAGCAAGAAAATGAGATCCGGCCTCTCGTTCTTCAGGACCTGATGGACGGTCGAAGCCAGGCAGAAGCCGCTCATCATCTTCCCCGAATCGGCCGTCGGGTCGGGAATGAAGTTCGGATCGTATCGGAGCTCATTCAAATACATGTTGATGTAGTCGCCGCTGAGCCGCGCCTCTCTGAGAAGGGGACTTTCGACGGTCCTTCCCGGCATGTCGGCGTCGTCATAGGTATGGTCGTCGCTGATGAGGATGATTTCCATGGCGCCGGTTTGCCGATAAGAAAACGGCGTCTTGACCCGCCGCTCGGGCGTGGATTTCCAGCTGCCCTTCCCGCTCTCCCTGTATTCCAGGCGGTAGGCGAGCTCCGGCTGCCAGAGCAGGCCGACGAGCGGAATATCGATGCTGTCGTCCACGGCCGTAAAGCCCGTGGAAAAGCCGGCATCGATGGACAGACCGTCCTTGGCCTTGACCAAACGGAGGTCCAGGCTCATTCCGGCCTTGGGAATGACATTGAGGCCGGCTTCACTCGGGCTGAGGAAGACGATGCGTTCCGAGGCCTCGAAATATTCGTGGTCATAGGGATAATATTGCCCGGAGAGAGAGGAGAGGCGCTGGAGGAGGGGGTCTTGTTGGGGGAGAAATCCGGGCGCCCGACGCGGGGGAGGCAGCAAGGTCGTCAGGGCGGCGGTCCCCGTCGTTATCAAGAAATCACGCCTGTTCATGTCAAAGGCTATATTTTACTATATTTATAAGAATACTCAAGTGTGGGCCGTTCGTTCCTGCTGGGTCGTCGGGATTTCCGGAAGCTTCTCCGCGCCGTTCTGTTTGGCGTCGGCGGCCATGATTTTTCGGAGCTCCGTTCGTAATTTTTCTTCGACGAGCCGGGGAGCGTTCTGGGCAAGGATCCTTTGGACCTCGTCGAATGCCCGGTCGGCCATGGTTTTTTTGCCCAAAGACGCCCAGGCGTCATAGGTATCGCGGTCGGCCAGGGCGGGGAATGTGTGCTCGAGGCGGTACCATTTCCGGGTATGGGGCATGGTCAGGAACTGGGTCTCCGGCCTGATGTTCTCAAAAAGAGGCAGGGCCAGCGGTTCGTCCCTTTGAGAAATGCCCGAGATGAGCCGATAGGCCATGCCGCAGATCTCGTCGTCGATGACGAGCTTTTCCAGGCTTTGGGAGCTCTCAAAATTCATCATGCCGGCCCCGGAAACGACATTGACGCCGGCCAGGGCAGCGAGAACGGCGCCTATCCCGGATTCCAGCCCGGCCTGGGAGTCGTTGATTTTCGAGTCGCTCAACCCCATGTAGGCATGCGTCGGCAGACGAAGGTGTTTTCCGATCTGGGCGTAGGCCATGTCCAGCATCATGGTTTCGATGGCTCCCATGGGGGTGGTGCCTTTTCGCATGTCGAAGCTCGAGGGCGAACCGCCGAAGATAACGGGCGCTCCCGCCCGGGCAAGCTGACAGATGACAAGTCCGCTCAGGTTCTCGATGACATGTTGAACGAGCGTGCCGGCGATGGTCACTGGGGATGTCGCGCCCGTCATCCCCATGGATATGAGTTCGGAGGGGATTCCCGCCCGGGCGCAATCGATCAGGCTTTGCGATGTCAGGTTGCTCCACTTCAGGGGAGGGGAGGGGCAGGCGTCGAAGATGGCCAGCGGTTTACGGCGAAGCTCTTCGGCGCCGCCCCGGACGGCGGCCAGCATCTCGAACATCGGCCGGAACCCCTCAACGCGAAAGGTGCCGGTCACGATGGGTTTTGTACAGAACTGAAGGCCGAGGAACAAGCGGTAGCTGTCGGCAATGATCTCCGGAACGTCCGCGGAGATCAGGCCGGTGCTCTGAAAATGGAGATGGCTCAGGCATTCCGTCAGCCGGTAGAACGCGACGAGATCGGACGTATCCGCCTTGCGTTCCTGGCGGGCCTGATGGTCGAAGATCTTCACGGCGGCCGAACCCGGATCGAAGTGGACCTCGTCGCCGCCGACGAGAAACTCTTTTTGTCCGGAGCGGTCATAGAGTTTGATCGACGAAGGCGTCGCGGCCAGGGCTTCCTCGACCAACTTCCGGGTCAGAGTCACCCGCTGTTGGCTTTCATCGACGGCCATGCCGGCCTTTTTGAAAAGGGAACGGGCTTCAACGTTTTCCACAAAGACGCCCTGCCGTTCCAAGATGACGAAGGCCTCCTCCAGGATTTTGGCGATGAACGTTTGATCCAGAAGCTCGACTTTGGGTCTCGTGGTCGGAATCATGACTTCACCTCTTTCCCCGAAGAGATTTGGCCAGCTTCACGGCGGCCGGCGCATTCTCGGCATACCCGTCGGCCCCGATCGAGTCCGCCCACTTTTGATTCACGGGAGCCCCGCCGACAAGCACTTTGAACTGGCTGCGCAGCCCGCGCTCCTTGAGCAGCTCCATGAACCGGCGCTGGCCGAGCATGGTCGTCGTCAACAGCGCGGAAAGGCAGATGAAATCCGCCTTCATGTCCAGGGCCGACTGGATAAACCGCTCAAGCTTCACGTCCGCGCCCAGGTCTGACACTTCAAAGCCGTTAGCCGACAGCATCGAAGCGACCAGGTTTTTTCCGATGTCATGGATGTCGCCTTCGATCGTTCCGATGACGACCTTGCCCAGAGAGAGGTCGGCGATTCTCGCCCGCTCCAGCGCGGGCCGAAGCACGGCCATGGCGGCCTTCATACACTCCGCGCTCGTGATCAGCTCGGGGAGAAAGTAATCGCCGCGTTCCCACAGGTCGCCGACTTTCTGGATACCGGCAATATAGCCTTTTTCGACGACTTCGTGTAGGTCCAGGTTCCGGGACAGCGCTTCCTTGGCCAGGGCCTCGGCCGCATGCCTGTCGCCTTCGACAATGGCTCGGGCCATGTCATTAAACAGGTCATCTTTGGTCATGCCTTCAGCTCCTTCAGGTGGAATATCCGGTCGAATCTATGTCCAGGCCCTGAATTCCAGGGCCTCGATGAACGTTTTTAGGAACGCGGTATCCGTCGCCAACGCAACATGCCGGATCTTCTGGGCCAGCCGCTCGCACCGGGCCCGTTCCTGCGTTGAAACGAGCAGGGCCTTAGCCCCTGCCAGCGACGAATTTCCGACAAAAATGATCTTTTTCTTGTCCAAACGGGGCAGGAGTCCCAGCCTCATGCTGTTCGGAATGTTGAGATAATTGCCGAACGCGCCGGCCACATAGATGCCGTCGAGATCGGCCACGGCCAGCTTATCGAGGCTGAGCAGCAGGCGGATGCCCGTCTTGACGGCGGCCGCGGCCAGTTGAACCTCGCGGATGTCCTTTTGGCTGAGAAAGAGGTTGTGCCCCAAGCTGATTGTCTTCTCGCCGCCTTGAATGTGCCCTTGGGGAGAAATGACGCCCCTCTCCAGATAGAGGGAGATGAGGTCAATAAGACCTGTCCCGCAGATGCCGAGGGCCGGCCTGTTCCCGATGGTCATGACCTTCAGCCGGTCACGGAATTCCGCTTTATAAACGGCGCCCGGAACGGCGAGCATGCCGCAGCTGATGTTCATCCCTTCAAAGGCCGGGCCGGCCGCCGTCGACGTCGCCGTGAACTGTCGGCCCTTTTTGAGGACGATCTCGCCGTTGGTGCCGAGGTCGATAAAAAGGAAATTCCCTTTTTGATGGGCGAGGTCGGTCGCAGCCAGACCCGCGGCGATGTCACCGCCGACAAAACTTCTGATGTTGGGCGCCACATAGACCTTTCCGCGCGGATTCATCAAGAGTCCTGTCTCAGAGGCGGGCAGGGGAGGAAGGGCTGAAAAAACGGCATGGTAGGGGGATACGGCCAGCGTCTTCACCGGAGAACCCAGGAAAAGATGGTTCATGGCCGTGTTCCCGGCTAGGACCACTTCATAAACATGATGGACAGGGATGCGGTGTTTCTTCAGCATCCCTTCGATCATCGCCTTGAGAGAGTCCAGGACAGCCGTCCTCAAGGCCTCGGACTTTAAAGGGTCTTGGAAGACGGCCGTGATCCGGGAGATGACGTCCGCTCCAAAACGGGCCTGGCCGTTCAAGGCCGTCACGACGTCAATCGTTTTCCCCGTATTCAAATTGACCAGCTCGGCCACCAATGTTGTTGTTCCTAGATCGATAGCTATGCCGAAGTTTTGTTCGGCCGTGTCGGCCGCCTCAAAATCCAAGATCTCTGCTCCGTCATAGATCACGGCTGTGGCCGTTCCATATGAATCGTCCAGCAGAACCGCCAGGTCCTTTAAAAGCGCAGGAGAGGCCTTTTTGCCCGGGCGGGGAAAATGAGCCCGGATCTGGTCGGAGAGAGAGAGAGGAGAGGCGAGGTCCGGCCGGAAAGGGGCAAAAACGATCTTGCGGACGGCCGGGTTCGGCTGGATGACCCGGCGGAACCCACGTTTCAAAACGGGCATAAGCGGGAGGGTTGCTTCCTCGGGAATCCGGACCGTCAAGTCCCCCGTCATCCGATAAAGACAGGCCAAGCGGAAATTTCCGGGAAGCCGCTTCCGGGCCAGGAGCCATTTTTCCTGGGCCCCGGGCTCCGGACGCTTTCCTTTCATGATCTCGACAAAGCATTTCCCGCACAGGCCTTGTTTATTGCAGAAGGAAATGAGGTCGACGCCCGCTTCATGAAGGGCTTCGATCAGGACCGTATTCTTTCGAACCTGGATCGATCGGCCTTGGGGAAGTACCTTGAGGGTCAGGTTCATGGTTGGACTGAGCTTTCCTCTCTGAGGCTCGTCTTTTTCCAGAAGATATACGCCGGGACGCCCAGCAGAAGAAGCAACGCGCCGGCCAGGGTTTGAAGGGGCCGCGAGAAAACCATGTTCATAAAAAGGGCTAAGTTGGCAAGCACGAAGAGGAGGGGGATAGCCGGATATCCCCAGACCCGATAAGGCCTCGGCCGGCCGGGGTCTTTGAGACGCAGGATGATGACGGAAAATCCGGTGGCGGCAAAAAAGAGAGCTAAAGCGAAGACGACATACTCGTATAAGCTCTGGTAGGTCCCCGAAAGACAGAGGAGCCCGGACCAGATCATCTGGGCGGTAATGGCTTTGGACGGAACATGGTAGCGGGGATGGACGAAGGCCATTTTTCGGAAAAACAACCGGTCCCTGGCCATGGCAAAGGGAATCCTGGGGCAATAAATCACGCTGGCGCTCAAACAGCCGAAGATGGTCAAGAGGATCAGCGCGGTGAGGAACGCCCCGCCTCTGGGGCCGAAGAGCTGGAGGCTGGCCGCTTCGCCGACCCGCACGATGCCTCTCATTTTTTCCATGGGAAGGGCTATACTATAAACAATATTCGTCAGTAAATAAAGAAGCATAACGATCATCGTTCCCAGTGCCAGGCTCAGGGGGATGTTTTTTCCGGGCTTTTTGACTTCTTCGGCCGTGCAGTTTACGGAATACCAGCCGTCATAGGCCCAGACGATTGGAATCAAGGCCAGGGCAAAACCGCTCCAGGTTGCCTTCGAGCTGCCTTGAAGGGCTTGTGAAAAGGCATGAATGCCCGCTTTTTTACCTATCGCGAGCCCGAATCCGGCCAGGCCCATGAGGGCGACTATCCGGATGATGGCAAAAGCGTTCTGAACGCGGGCTCCGCTCCGAATCCCAAAATAATTCATGCCGGAAAGAAAGACAATCGACAGCACGGCGATGAATTGGCCGGACGAAGGATGGATCTGGAGCGGCCCGATCTCAATTTCAAAAAACGGGTGAGAAAGAGAAAGGCCGGGAACGAAGGAGCCGAGGGTTTCGGCGAACCCGACGGCCAGCGCCGCGATTCCACCGCCGCCGATCACCCAGAAAAACGCCCATCCATAGAGAAATGCCGCTAAGGAGCCGTAGGATTCTTTAAGATATACGTAGGGCCCTCCGGCCTTGGGCCATAGGGCTCCGAGCTCGCCGTAGGTCAGGGCCCCGCTCATGGCCAGAAGACCGCCGACGAACCAGGCCAGCCAAATAAAAAGGGGAGAGGGAAGGTCTTTGGCGATAATTCCTGTCGTTAGGAAGATTCCGGAGCCAAGGACGGAACCGATGACGAGGAAAACCGAATCCCCAAGTCCGAGTTTTCTTTCCAGCTCAGGCATCAGCTCTTGAACTTCCCGTGAAAAACGAACCTATATATTTATATGTTATTGATAATAATATATATACATGTATTTTATGATTTCGATAGCCTTCATTATAGAAAAAGAACGTTCAAACTGCAACGACAATAAGCGCAAACGGACGATAAGAACGCGACGGCCCGGATTTCGCAAAGATCATCATTGACGAGGGGTTGATATGTGCCGTGGCCTGCCACGAGAACCGCTGCGGATCCCATAGGGGAGCCGCTCGATCGGACGCCGTCCGGAGTTTCATTTTCCGACCGAGTCGTGTATAAGAACGGTTTTGTAGGTTTTGCCGAAAATACATCGAAAAATGTTCTTTGAAAAGAACGCCGACAGAGAAGCGATCGTTAGAAAGAAATCTTTAGCTTTTATTATCGAGGCTTGATAAACACCCATCATCCAGAATGCTCGGCACTTTCAGTTTTTATATTATTGTGAACGAAACACCATCGTGAGCCGAATTGAGCTTTATCGCGATCTTTTAGCCTTCGTTCTTTGCGCCCGGATTTGCCTTAACGATGATATCCGCGAATTGTTTAAAAATCGATATAATTTGTTAATTATCAATGAATTAAACCCATTGTCGGCCGGCCGACATCCGTTTTAAAATAAATCTTGCAAATAACGGCCGATTTGACTATCTTACTGAGAGAACGAAAGCGGAGACAGAATGTGATCATCGCAGTGACCAATCAAAAGGGAGGTGTCGGCAAAACGACAACAACCGTCAACGTCGCGGCCGCCTTGGCTTTAAGCGGTTGTCGCGTCTTGCTCGTCGATATCGACCCCCAGGCGCACAGCACGAAATCCTGCGTCAAAGAACCCGACAGTATCCCTCATTCGCTGTACGATGTATTAATGAGGCGCGAGGAAAATATCCAGAATGTCATCGTCAAATCCACAGTCCCCGGACTGGAAGTGGCCATCTCGCGAATCGCCATGGCCAAGCTCGAGCCGGCCCTGCTCGGAGAGATCGACGGACATTTCCGGCTCAAGGATGTTCTCGCGCCGATCAGGCGCAAATACGAGTTTATCCTCATCGATACGCCGCCGACTCTTGGGCTGATAACGGTCAATGCCCTGGTGGCCTCGACTCATTTGCTCATCCCGATCCAATCGTCTTATCTATGCCTGGAAGGGACGGATGACCTTCTCGAGACGATCGAAAAAATCCGACGCGTCGCCAACCCGAACCTCGAGATCCTGGGCGTCCTGATCACGCTCCATGATACCCGGACGAATATCGCCAAGGATGTCGTGAAGAGGATCCTCAAGGTTTTCGGCGAAAAAGTCTTCCAAACGTATATCTCCAAAAGCGTCAAGCTCGAAGAAAGCCCGGCCTATAAAGAATCCATTTTTACCTATGCCGCGAATTCGATCGGGGCGCTTCAATATAGAAAAGTCGCCGAGGAGATCTTAGAACGTGCAAAAAAATAAACGGTCTGGTTTGCCCGAATCAATGGCCATGCGGCATGATACCCATTTTGTCGATTTTATCTCAAAAAAAGCGGCCGTCCCTCTGGTTCGGATGATTTCCCTCGAACGAATCGAAGCCAACCCGCACCAGGCCCGGAGCGAGCTCGGCAATATCCAGGAGCTGATGAGCTCGATCAAGTCCAAGGGCGTGCTCGAACCGATTCTCGTCCGGCCTCGCGGTGATCGCTATGAGATTATCGCGGGGGAACGCCGCTTCATGGCATCCAAGAACGTCGGCCTCAAAGAGATCCCGTGCATCGAGATGAATGTCTCGGACAACGAGGCCATGGAAATCTCTCTGGTCGAAAACCTCCAAAGAAAAGATCTCGACGTTTTTGAGGAGGCCGACGGTCTGAACGCGCTGATGGATATCTATGGATACAGCCATGCCCAAATCTCGGAAAAGATCGGAAAAGCCCGGTCGACAATCACCGAAGTCATCAACATCAGCAAGATTCCAGCCGCCATCAGAAGGCTTTGCCAAACCCGCCAAATGGACAAAAACCGAAGCCTGCTGATTGAAATCTCCAAGCTCAAGGGCGAGGCCGAAATGAGGCAAGTGATCGAGGCGATCCATGAGCGGGGCTTGAAAAGAGAAGACACCCGCGACCTCACCAAATTATTTAAAGATGGAGAAAGAGCCAAAGAATCCGGCAAAAAGCCCAGGCATTATATTTTTCATTACAGCCCGAAAGAGAACAGGGCCTACCGCATCCGCATCGAGTTCAAAAAAGAGGCGGTCAGCCGCCAAGAGATCATTAAAGCTCTTGAAGAGCTGTTGGCCAAGCTCAAGCTTCCAAGCTAGCTTAAGGGTGAGGGGTGGTTAAATAGGAAATTTTTAAGTACGGCAGTTTATAGCCTATATTAGTTGACATAATAACCCTTATGCGACCCAGAAATCATTTTTCATACAACTCTATTTTTATCAATTAGATAGAGTTATTCGACGGCTGTGGGAAAAAATTATGACTAGAAATTGTGCGGATGTGGAAATTTGCCGCTAAGCCTAGCGGGCTTTTTTTAACAAGGCCTTGCCCTCTCCTTCAAAATCAGCAGAGGAAAAAAATGCTTTATGTGATCTTTTAAGCGAATGGGGGCGTCTTATTAAATACCTTTGCTCATGGCGTTCAAGAAATCCTGGTTGGTCTTTGTCTTGGCGATCTTATCGATGAGCAGCTCCATGGCCTCGACTTCGCCGAGCTGACTGAGGACCTTTCGCAGGATCCAGATCCTGTTCAACTCGGATTCTTCAATCAAGAGCTCTTCCTTGCGGGTCGCTGAGCGGTTGATGTCCATGGCCGGGAAAACACGCTTGTCGACGAGCCGGCGGTCGAGGTTGATCTCCAGGTTTCCGGTGCCCTTGAATTCTTCAAAAATGACTTCGTCCATGCGGCTGCCGGTGTCGATCAGGGCCGTGGCGATGATCGTCAGGCTGCCCCCTTCCTCGAGCTTTCTCGCCGAGCCGAAGAATTTCTTGGGTTTGTTCAGGGCGTTGGCATCGATGCCGCCCGACAAAACCTTTCCCGAGGGCGGGATGATAGCGTTATGGGCTCGGGCCAGCCTTGTGATGCTGTCCAGGAGGATGACGACGTCGCGCTTGATTTCGACCAGCCTTTTGGCTTTCTCGAGGACGATGTTGGCGACCTGGGCGTTTCGGGCCGGCGGCTCGTCGAACGTCGAGGCGACGACCTCGCCGCTGACGCTCCTCTGGAAGTCCGTGACTTCTTCCGGGCGTTCGGCGACGAGCAGGACGATCAGGAAGATCTCGGGATGGTTCTTCTCGATGGACTTGGCGATGGTCTTGAGCAGCGTCGTCTTTCCCGCCCGCGGCGGAGACACGATCAGGCCTCTTTGGCCTTTGCCGATCGGCGTCATGAGCTCCATGATCCGGGCGTTGAGGTTCTTGGCATTCCCGTCCTGAAGCTTGATCATCTCATGCGGATAAAGAGGCGTCAGCTTTTCGAAATGGATGTTCCGGCGCTCTTCGATGATGAATTCCGGATGAGCGAAATTGATGGCCTCGATCTTGATCAGGGCGAAATATTTTTCTCCGTTTTTCGGCGGCCGGACAATCCCGGAGATCGTGTCGCCGGTGCGGAGCTGGAATTTCCGGATCTGGGACGGAGAAACATAAATATCGTCCTGGCTGGGCAGGTAGCTGAATTCCGGCGCGCGCAAAAAACCGAACCCGTCGTCCAGGCATTCGAGGACGCCCTCCGAGAACAGCAGGCCGTTCTTTTTCGCCTGGGCTTCCAGGATCTTGAAGGTCATGTTGTGCTTGCTCGATTTGTCGATTTCCTCCTCGGGCACGCCCATCTGGCTGGAGATCTTGAGCAGTTCCTTGGTCTCCTTTCCTTCCAGGTCGATCAGGCTGTATTCTTCCTTTTCTTTCATGGTTCACCTCTCAATAAATCGGTATCTGTCTATCCTCGTTTAGACGAATTCCCGTGAGCGGAACGCTCATCAGGCTTTTTTTTCTCTTAACGAAGTTCTCAAAGATCAAAAATTAGCTTTAAAATCCATTTAAATATATTATAATCAATGAGTTAAAGTCGGCTCCTTGGATGTCTCCGACTCCCCTTCCCCTATGACTACGGTCGGTGGAACAGGCGGCTTCGCCCTCTTCTTCTTGGGTCGCTGGGTGAGCTCCTTGGTCAGGACGATCTTCATGACTTCTTCCATGTTCTCGACCAGATGGATCTTCATGTCCTGGGTGATGATCTTGGGAAGGTCTTTCAAATCCGGTTTATTGTCCAACGGCAGGATGGCCTCCCGGATGCCTTCTCGGTGGGCGGCCAGGAGCTTTTCCTTGACACCGCCGACGGGGAGCACCTTGCCCTTGAGCGTGATTTCGCCGCTCATGGCGACTTTTTTGCTGACGGGGATCTCCGTCAGAAGCGATAAAATAGAGATGGCCAGGGTGATGCCCGCCGAGGGCCCTTCTTTGGGCGTAGCCCCTTCGGGGACGTGAACGTGGATGTCGAAGTTCTTATGGATATCGAGGGCGATATTGAGCTCGAACACTTTGGCCCGGACGAAGCTGAAGGCGGCTTGGGCGGACTCCTGCATGATCTCGCCCATTTGACCCGTCAGGGTAAAGTTGCCCTTGCCGTGGACCTTGGTGGCTTCGAACCGCAGAAGCTCGCCGCCGAATTCCGTCCAGGCCATGCCGATGGCCACGCCGACCTCGTCTTCTTTGTCAATTTCCGAGCGTCGGTATTTGGGGACACCGAGGAAAGATTCCAGGTTCCTGACCGTCACTTTTTCCTTGAAGTCCCTGCCCTTGGAAACGACTTTTTTGACGATTTTCCGGCAGATGGAGGTGATCTCGCGCTCGAGGTTCCGGACCCCGGCTTCGCGCGTGTACTCGTTGATGAGCTTCATGACGGCCGTGTCCGAGATCTCCAGGTTCTTGTCCGTCAAGCCATGCGCTTTCATCTGCTTCGCCCACAAGAATTGCTTGGCGATCTGGAGCTTCTCATCCTCGGTATAGCCGGGAAGACGGATGACTTCCATCCGGTCGGTCAAAGGCCTGGGCACGGGTTCCAGCATATTGGCCGTGACGATGAACATGACCTGGGACAGGTCAAAGTCGGTATCAATATAGTGATCGAGGAACGTGCTGTTCTGCTCGGGATCGAGGACCTCCATCAATGCGGAGGCGGGGTCGCCCCGGAAATCCATGCTCATCTTGTCCACTTCATCCAGGAGAAAAACGGGGTTTTTGGTCCCGGCGCGCTTGATCATCTGGATAATCCGGCCGGGATAGGCGCCGATATAGGTCCTGCGGTGTCCCCGGATCTCGGCTTCGTCCCGGACTCCTCCCAAGGACAGGCGAACGAACTTTCTTCCCGTGGCTCGGGCGATCGAGCGTCCCAAGGAGCTCTTCCCTACCCCAGGCGGCCCGAGGAAGCCCAGGATAATGCCCTTGGGGTTTTTCACCAGCTGGCGGATCGACAGATACTCAAGGATCCTTTCCTTGACCTTATCCAGCCCGTAATGATCTTCGTTCAGGATCCGTTCGGCCTCTTTCAAGTTTCTTTTTTCCCGCGATTTCTTGATCCAGGGCAAAGACAACAGCCAGTCCAAGTAGTTCCGGCAGACCGTGGCCTCGGCAGACATGGGCGGCATGGATTCCAGCCGTTCGATTTCCTTGCCGGCCTTTTCCTCGGCGTCCGGCAGCATCTTGGCCGCAGCCACTTTCTTCTTCAGCTCTTCAATCTCGTTGGCCTGGTCGTCTTTGCGCTGGCCGGGCGCCGCTCCCGGAGAAAAAATATTCTGGCCTTCCCGGAACGGGATCCGCCGGCGGGTCCCCGGCTTTCCTTCTTTCCGGAGGTTGGACTGGACCTTGTAGATCTCAGTCTCCAGGATGAAATTGAGCCTGCGGATCCTCTCCAGGCTGTTGATCGTTTCGAGAAGGTTCTGTTTTTCTTCCAGAGGGATATAAAGATGGGACGAGATGATATCGGCGATCCGGTCGGGAGTGTGGTCGCGCAAGGCCGGGATGATGGACTGAAAATTGGTGTTCTGGTTCAGCCTCAGATACTCTTCAAAAAGATTCAACACCCGCTTCATCTCTTCCTGGCTTTCCTTGCCGGTGTCTTCAAAGACCTGGACCTCTTTGGCCAGGACCAGATAATAGGGATACGAGCTGATATACTCGAGAACGCGGGCCCTCCGTTTTCCCTCCACGATCACCTTGACGTTCTTATCGTCCATGGGAATGGTCCGGATCACTTTGGCCGTGACCCCCAGGGAATAGATATCCTTAGGGCTGGGGTTGTCGAGCGAGGCGTCCATCTGGGCGGAGAGGAAAACCAGCTTGTCCATCTCTGCCGATTTTTCCAGGGCCTGGATAGACGAAGCCCGGCCGATGATGAACGGGACCAGGGTCGCCGGAAAGACGACCAGGTCCCGGAGCGGGATCAGCGGAATATTCTTTAAAATCTCGATATGTTCGTTGGACTGGTCCATGTTAGACTCCGATGGCCTGCTTGATGCGCTCAAAGCTCAGCTCATTTTCCTCCACCATGCGCTTGGTGATCTTGATCTTGGTCGCCTTCTTGGTCGAAGGCAGGTAGAACATGATGTCCAGCATCAGGTCTTCGATGATCGACCTCAAGCCGCGCGCGCCGAGCTTTCGCTCCAGGGATTTTTGGGCGATCGCCGTCAGCGCGTCTTCCGTGAATTCCAATTCGACGCCTTCCATCTCGAACAATTTCTGGAACTGCTTGATGATGGCGTTCTTAGGTTTAGTCAGAATATCGACCAAATCATGGACATCCAGGTCGTAAAACGTGGCCACAACGGGGATCCGGCCGACGAGCTCGGGGATGAGCCCGTACTTGATCAGGTCCTGGGGGATGAACTCCTGGATGAGCTCGGCCGAGACATCCGCCTTTTTCAGCTTCGAATTGGCCTTGAAGCCGACCACGGCTTTGCCGACTCTCTGGGCGATGATTTTGTCCAGTCCGATAAAAGCCCCGCCGCAGATGAAGAGGATGTTCGTGGTATCGATCGGGATGAACTCCTGGTAAGGGTGCTTCCGGCCCCCCTGGGGAGGGATGCTGGCCACCGTCCCTTCGATGATCTTCAGGAGGGCCTGCTGGACGCCTTCGCCCGAGACGTCCCGGGTGATCGAGGGGCTGTCGCTTTTTCGGCTTATCTTGTCGATTTCGTCGATATAGATGATTCCCTTCTGGGTTTTGGGGATATTCCATTTGGCCGCTTGGAAGAGCTTCAGGACGACGTTTTCCACGTCCTCCCCGACATATCCGGCCTCGGTCAGCGTCGTGGCATCGGCGATGGCGAACGGGACGGACAGGATCTTGGCCAGGATTTGGGCCATGAGCGTTTTTCCCGTCCCGGTCGGCCCGATGAGCAGGATGTTGCTTTTGGTGATCTCGACATCGCTCGAATGGGGCAGGCTGATCCGTTTGTAATGGTTGTAAACGGCTACCGAGATCTTCTTCTTGGCCTTGTCCTGGCCGATGATATATTCATCGAGGGCCGCCTTGATCTGGCTGGGCGTGGGGAAGTCGCCGTTGGGCTTTTTTTCTTCCTCTTTGGCCTTGTCGCCCAGGATGATGGAATGGGCGACTTCGATGCAGTTGTCGCAGATAAAAACGCCTCCCGGTCCGGCAATCAGCTTTTTCGCCTGGGTCTGGCTGCGGTTGCAGAAATTGCAGCGCACCAGCGGGCTTATTTTCTGTTGGCTGCTGTCATCCATGTTTTTCTCTTTTGGCCTAGCCCGGTCCAATCCAAGGCGACGAAGTCTATTTCTTGGACTGGGCCCTGGTCGTAATAATCTCGTCGATCAGTCCGTAATCTTTCGCCTGGGCGGCGGTCATGATGAAATCCCGTTCGATATCGGTCTGGATCTTGGTCTTCGGCTGACGCGTGTGCTTGACCAGGATTTGATAGATGTTCTCCCTGATCCGCAGGATTTCTTTGGCCTGGATGGCGATATCCGAGGCCTGACCCTGGTATCCGCCGAACGGCTGGTGAAGGATGATCCGGGAATTGGGCAGGGAAAGCCTCTTTCCGGGCGTTCCCGAGGCCAGGAGGACAGCCGCCATGCTGGCCGCCTGGCCGACGCAAATCGTCGAGATATCATTATTCACAAATTCCATGGTGTCATAAATGGCCAGCCCCGAGGTGATACTGCCTCCCGGAGAGTTGATGTAAAGAGAGATCTCTTTTTCCGGGCTTGCCGCCTCGAGAAACAGGAGCTGGGCGATGACCAAATTGGCCACGTCGTCATTGATCTCCGTCCCGATGAAGATGATGCTGTCCTTGAGCAACCGGGAATATATGTCATAGGCCCGTTCAGTCCGGCCGTCTTGCTCGACGATGAAGGGGATTAAAGTCATGAAAATGCCGGTTAGATTAACTATCTATTATAGCCTGTCCCGCCAAAAAGTCAACTGTCTTTTTGAGAAGCAGGCTGTTTTTGAGGCTCTCCCGTCTCCCCTCTTGGTTGAATGACTCCATAACCCTGGCCGGAGGAATGTTATTGGCTTTGGCCAGAGCCTGGATTTCTGAGTCCACCTCCTCCTCGCCGACCTTCAGTCCTTCGGCTTCGGCGATTTTTTTGAGCACCAGGTGCCGTTTGAGATTCTGTTCGGCCTGGCGGCCGGCGCTTACCCGGAGCGCATCGACCGTCTCTTTGGCCGGGTTCTGCTGCGGCGCGGATGACAAGATCCTTTTCAAGATCGACTGGGTTTCCTCCTCCACCAGGCTGGGGGGAAGTTCGATCTCCACCTTTTCCAGGATGGCTTTTAAGACCTCCTCGGTTTGTTCACTCTTTGCCGCCCGTTCCCTGGCTGCCTGGAGCTCGCTTTTGATTTTCCCTTTTAAATCAGTCAAGCTGTCGTATTCGCCCAGATGTTTGGCGAATTCATCGTTAAGCCCCGGAACCTGTTTTTCCTTGATGGAAACCACCCGGATCAGGTATTCAATGTCCTTGCCGGCCAGCTTTTTGTTTTTATGATCGGCCGGATAGGCATAGGTAAAACGCTTTTCCTCGCGGATGGACATTCCCAGGAGCTCGTCGTTGATGATTTTTTCGTTTCCCTCGTGGCCGGCCAGGACGACGACCTTTTCGGCCGGCATCAACCGCTTTGTTTTCCTGTCTTTTCCCTGGAGATCGATGACGACATAATCTTCGATCACGACGCCCCGGCCTTCGACGGGGACATACTCCGCCGATTTCTCCCTCAATTCCTCAAGGGTCTGGTCAATGTCCCGGTCGCTGACGGCGATGTCTTTTTTAGCGACGCGGATCTTTGTGTAGGCAGGCAGGGGAAAATCCGGCCAGACTTCGACGACGGCCTTGAGACGGAGCGGCCGGCCTTCTTCATAGGACAGGTCGTTGACGACGGGCACTCCCACAGGCCGGATGGCATGCGTCGTCAGGACTTCGTCCAGGACCTTCGGGACGAGCGAATCAAAGAGCGACTGGTGGATGTCTGGCCCAAACATCTGTTTGACCATCTCTTTGGGAGCTTTGCCCTGGCGGAATCCCTTCAGCTTGACCCGGCCGGCGTAGCGGTCGACGATTCGCTGGAGCTCCTGGTCGGCCTCCTCGGCGCGCAGCTCCGCCTCGATTTCTTTTCGGCTGGAGCTCAAGTCCTTGACCGTGCTTTTGATGCGTTCCATCTGGTCACTCATGGCATCTTCCTTCAGGATGTTCCCTTCTCGGACAGCTTCTCCGCCCTCGTTCGAGACGCGTCTTCAGATAGCAAAATAGGCAGGGCGGGAGTCGAACCCGCACTCCCTCATCAGGAACTAGGTCCTAAGCCTAGCGCGTCTGCCAATTCCGCCACCTGCCCGTGTTTGGCGCGGCGCCGATGCGCCGATGGTATTCCTCCGAGGGAAATCCCTGTTGATGGGGGCCTTCTCTTTAGAAAAATCAGTAAGCGCGAGCTCGATTCAGAAATAAAAGCTGGATATTATTTTTATCATATTCGCAGCCTTCTTGTCAATGAAATGTCGCCCCGATGTCGGCCATGTGACGAAAAATGAGAAAAGTGAGGAAAAGCTTGACATTAATTTCTTATAAATCATAGAATAAATAGACACGCAAAAAATCCAAAGCTCAACCGGCATTTAAGGGCATCATTATCAATAAATCAAGAATAGGAAAGCTGGATTGCTTAAAGATAATACTGTTATAAAATATGGTAAAGAATAAAAATCGTAAATTAAGTTTCTTTTTGGTCGCTGTAATTTATGCAATAATTCTTTACTTTTTCTACGTGAGATATGTCCCACTTGTAAAGGATTTTCAGATAGCGCTGGTTCCTCTTCTTTCGATTGCCGTTTTCTTAACCGCGTTTAATGTCCAATGGGGAACACTCTTTTTTATTTTTTGTTTCCCCTTAATAAACAACCTTCCTTATTTTTTCGGCTTATATGAACCCGTTCCTCTTGCACCAACAGCTCTCGTATTATTTTTATTCTATTTTTTAGGTTGGTTACTCTATGCCGCCGGGCACAAATCCGAACTTTCTCTCAAATATCCAATTTTTAGGCCTGTAGTTTTATTTTCCATAATTATTTTTGTATCTGGAATTGTGACTTTTTTTCGATACGCAAATTTTTATCCTTTTTTAAGCGATTATGTCTATGAGCTAACGACCAACGCATTCGGAGTAACGGCCGGCGGAGCTATCATGAGCATAGTCTTTAATTCTTTGAATTATCTAACGGGCTTAGCTTTCTTTATCATC
>Ga0315274_10000839_pt1 | contig 47832 bp, 35 predicted proteins | sample YL17G02_20_MG_FD_203700 | JGI IMG/M metagenome (GOLD analysis project Ga0315274, IMG submission 203700) | Sediment microbial communities from Yellowstone Lake, YNP, Wyoming, USA - YL17G02_20 | ecosystem: Environmental > Aquatic > Freshwater > Lake > Sediment | place: USA: Wyoming | collected... | reverse complement strand
TACCTAAAGCTAATCCCATCTTATTAGCTAAGTGAGTTTTAGCGCATCCATGATTCCCTATTAATAGTAACGGGTCACCTGTTAACAGCGATGCCAGTATTAAATTCTCATCCTTTTCTTTCCATCCATAAATCCCGAGTTTTTCTAATATCATAGTCGTATTCCTCCTTTTCTTGAATTTTTGATTAGAAAAAGAAAAGGGAGAGATTCTGCTAAAACGAAATCTCTCCCTTGAATAGAATTGATAAGTATTATGTTGTTAAACTTGCTTCAAAACACTTGATAAAAATTCTGTGCTTTTATTATGCTGCTTTATTCTTACACAAGTTCTCGTATTTTTGATCTTTTTGGATTATAATCTTATTATCAATTTCATATTTGTTGTTTTCGATTAAATTGATAAATAATCACTGTGAACAGTATGATCATGAATTAATTCGGTTTTTTTATCGAATAAATTATTATTTATATAAATTCAAAAAATCTATTATTTGAATTAACATATTTTTAGGGAAATAATAGATTATCCTTGACAAATGATTTTTAAATGATTAAAAATATTAATTAAGTATAATAAATAATTTTATATTAATAAATTTATGTATAAACTTGTTTTAATGAGTTATTCGCTTCAATTTTTCACCATTTTTTAAAATGAGTATTTTTGTTTTTAATTTCAAGATCATAATTCATTTTTTAAATATAAAAATAATAATGAGGAGCTAACTATGATGGTTTTATTTGAAAAAAAATTAATTAATATTTATAATGATTTTCCATTGATAATAAAAAGTTTTATTATAATATTAATCATTTTAATATACTTAGGATGCGCTATAAAACCAGTTCCAATAGTTTTAGATTACAATCCGTCAACATATAGTTCTTTATCAATAAAAAATCTTGGGGATAAACAAATTATTATTAAACCTTTCGATGATTTAAGAACCGATAAATTTTTATATGCTCATTTTGTTATGCGTGAACAAGACGATGCAGGTATATATGTTGCAAATGCAATTAAAATAGAGCTTGAAAAGATTGGCGCTAAAGTCGATACCATTGAAAAAGAAGATCGACCAACTCAAGGCTTTATTATTTCTGGACGGGTTAATCAACTAAAAGCCAGAGCTTCAGGATGGATGTTGGGTGGCATAATAGCAGCATTGATTGGTACAGGTTTTTCAGCAAACATTGATATAACTATAGAATATGTTAAAGATGGAATATCAATAAATATAAAACAATACCATATTAGTAAGAAAGTACGGAGTAATGCTGCTAAAGTTATATTGGTTGGTCCTGATGTATCTACCGATGTTCCTAAATCATTTCAAATAACATTACAAGAGCTTATTCAAAAACAAATTTTATCAGATATATCTTTATTGGTGGAAAAGTGGTATTGATTGAAGACTCTGTAATAAATAAAATGCATAATTGTATTAAAAAGATAATTTTAATTGTATTTATTATAGTTGTTTTTTTTATTAGTTGTTTACCTGATCCAAATAGACCTACAGCAGCCTCCACTTGGCAAACGACAAGAAAAATATCTAAGGATGAACAATTGATAGCTTCTATATCAATATTAGGTTATAGCGATTGTCCTATTAATGCTTTAAATGTTATTAATGCAAAAATAAAAGAAGCTGACAGTGCGGATATGGAAATTAAAGCATTGTTGCTTGCAGAAATAGGATTCAATTCTTTGAATAATGGTGCTTTTGAGCAAGCAATCGAAGCATTTGATTCCGCATTAGGAATTATGACAAAAACAATTGCGAATAGTGAAGAATTAGAAGAAATTATCAGTTTGAATGGCCACGAAAAGGAAAAAGTTTTTAAAGGTGAACCTTACGAGCGGGTTATGTGTTTTCTCTATAGAGGTCTCATTTTTTTGGCTGAAGGAAATTACGATAATGCATCTGCTTCTTTTAAACAAGCTCAGTTGCAGGATTATAGATTAATTGAAGGAAAATCTAGTTTCGGAAATTGGACAAGTCTACAATATCTACAAGATCTCATAGATGTTTTAGAGTCTGATTCTAATGAACTAATACTTTCTTCAGAGATACCCGAGGATCTTTCTTTTGGGGAATTTAAGAAAGGTGATGATTCACTGTTATTTGTAGCAACTGGTCTTACACCTATTAAAATTTTTGAGGAAACAAAAAATAGAGATATTAAGTTATCATATATTGAAATTGAGCCAAAAGTTAAGGGAATTCGATTAAGTAAAATTTTAAGAAATAATTCGGTCTTTTCAAGTAATGAACCTATAACATCAAATGAACAGATTATTTGCGAGTGTTTAAAACCTATAGAGGACATTTATATACAAGCTGCTTCCCATGGTAGGAGAGATATGGATTTAATATTATCAGCAAAGAAACAAAGGGTAAAATCTTTTGAAACAACTGCAACCACTGCTGAGGTTGTGGGTATAGTGTCCAATCAATTTGGCATATACGGTTTACCTGTAAGTCTTGCTGCATTAGTTGTAGGATCAGCATCTAGGAATAAAATAGATAATGCTGATTATGTTGCTGATTTACGTCAGATTTCAAGTATTCCTAGATATCTTTTTATGTCAACTTTTAAGTCCGAGTGGTCATTTTTTAAATTTGATGCTCTTGATGAAAATGGAAATACAATTTTTTCTAAAACCTTTAATATGCTAGATGATAAAAACAGAAAGTTTAAAGTTGTAATTGTCAGAATATATCAATAATATTAAGATGGCTAATCAAATTTAGGAGGAATCTAAAATGAAGTTAATTTTAAAATTTTTAACGATATCTTTGTTACTTATTTCATGTAGCACAACCTATACAACAAGGGTAAAAAGTTTACGAGGACATCCTACGATGTATGAAGACCCATCATCAGCCGGTCCTGTAACTGGTGTTGGGATTGAATCGCAGGATATTATCAGTATGGTGGATAAGATGATGCGTGATATGATGGCAAATCCAACTCTTGCTGGATGTACTACCCCTCCGCATATAGTTATCGATTCAGAGTATTTCCGTAATGAGAGTTCATCAATCATCAATAAGAATCTGATTACAGACCTTCTCAGGACAGAGCTGAACCGAGCTGCAAATGGTAAGATGGTCTTCATTGGTCGACACTACGCTAATATGACGGAAAAGGAGCGAGCCCTTGAGGATGTTGGAGTTGTAACTGAAGGTACAAAGGGTCATACGCAGAAGGCATTAGGTTGGGATTACCGATTAGGTGGAAGAATTGGTTCGTTAGATTCAATAGACCCACAAACCGGAATCACTTCCCGTTATCATCAAATAACTTTTGAGATGGTTGAGCGGGGAACAGGAATTATAGTCTGGAGCGGAACTTATCAATTTAAAAAAACCGCCCAGGATGATATACTCTATCGCTAAAGGAGAATACGACAATGAAGATATCAAAATTGCTACATATTTCTTTAGTAATATTAATATTCCTTGGGATTGGTTGCAAGACAGTTGTTCATATTTCAGAAGGACCGGCCCCCAGCGTACAGGTTCGTGATGAACGAGCTCCGCAAGCACGAATCCGAATGAATACCGTAGCCATTATAGATAAATCGCTTCAACAATGGGATACAAAGTCTATAGAATACCAACCGGCCTGGCTTTCGATTTTCAGTGGTGAGAGACCGGAAAATGAGAAATACAGTAAGATTGCTGTCGATGGTACAAATGCAGGACGTTCACCAACTGGCACAGTTGAGGTGTGGGCAACATTTAGGAATCGTACTGATTATCCTTTGACGATAGAGGGTCGAACTCAGTTTTTTGATCGCCAAGAAGCGCCAGTTGAAGGACCAACAGCTTGGCAACGAGTTCACTTACCACCACAATCTGTAGCCACATATAAAGAGTACTCAACGAAAGTAATAGATGTTGCATATTATTATATTGAAGTGAGGGAGGCACGATAAACATGAAAAAAATAATTGTTATTACTATGCTATTTCTTTGCTTACTATTTAGCATGGGGTGCACGAAGATAGTCTATCTTGAGAAGGAAACTCCTCCAGGGCAAGTTCCATCTGCTCCTGAAGCTGTTTCAATTCAAAGCCCAACTCCCATTGTGCCCCCGACTCAAGTAGGTGAGGAAAGCAAAAAAGATCAAATATTCAGCGAGAATAGAAATGTAATGCAAGCAGAGGTTGGAAGGGAGTCTTCTAATCTTGAGCTGTCACTTGGGACTATTCAGAGATTTAAGCGATCATATGAGACAAAGAAAAGTCCAAGAATTGCGGTGTTTCTCAATCGAGAATTAAGTGACGAGGTTAGAGAATGGGCAACTGATTCGCGTTTGGTCTTGTCCGAAGATTATTCAAAAACAAAGCAAGTGGGTAAACAAGAAACCGAAAAAACCAAAATTACTGAGGGTGTTTCTGGTTATTCACAGACACATATTGAAACAAGTGGACGCCCTGCACTGAAAGAGAAATGGATGTGGGCTTTTGAAGATGGGTTTATCCAACCTCTTTTACAAGCTAATGCAAAGTTAGTTGATCGGGGCACAATTATGCGTTTGACTGCAGCCGTATCAAGTCAGGACAAAAACACTTATGCTCCTTTAGAGGTTAAAAAAGTGGAAATGGATGCTCTCAAAGGATATGCAGATATTTTTGTTGAAATCCTTATTTCACGCTCACCTTCATCCCTTTATGGGTATGAATTTAAAGCCTCTGCCAAAGAGGTTAATACAGGAATTATTCTTGCAAATGTCACAAGTCTTCGTTGGCGTCCTGAAGACCGGAAACAAAGAAAAGTTTATGCTACTTCTCACGACTATGAAGTTGTTGATACAATTCAGATTCCACCAGTAGAAGACATTTCTTCTGATCTTGCTATAGATCTTATGAATGCTTTAGCTCGTGTATGGGGAGAGTAAATTTGGTTTAATTTAACTGTATTTCTACATGTAGTCTTCGAATAAAATATACAGGTAAAAGTAAATTTTTTCGATCCTGGACCTTCCTTAATTGATGCTCTCGATTTTATTATATTAATAGCCATGTTACATTGTTTGTTGTTTCATATATGTTTGTTGGGTTTTATTCTGTAAGATCTTTTAATTGTATAACCTCTCCATACTCTTCAAAGTCTTCGCAGGTTTGTGCATCATCAAAGAGTATTGTTAGTGTTTTTAGTTTTTGTTTTTTGAGCTGTTTCTTTAAATTGTCATTCATTGATGCGTATCCGTCTGTTATGATTACAGCTTTGTCGAATCCTTTTTCGATGACGGATTTTGCTATGCAGTCGAAGTCTGTTCCGTAAGTTGTTTCGATGTTACCTTTGAGTAAGATCTCGAATGATGTCTCGACTACTTTGTTGCTGAATTGGAAAATCGTGGTGATTTCTTTTTTTAAGTTTCTTAAGATTCCTATGATTTTGGGTAAGTATTCATTTACGCTTCCTGAGACATCGAGATAAATAGCTAATCCTCTATCTTTTGTTCTTGGTTTGTTTATGTTATTGTGGAAGTAAAAGGGGTATTGCCCTACTGATAGTAATATGAGGTCTCTTTTTGATGGGTGGATTGGGATTGGTGATACTGTTAACCCTTTTTCTTGGAATAGTTCTTTGAATCTGTCTATTTTTTTCTTTGTTGTGAATTTTTGTAAAATGACTTTTTTGATTGATAGATGTGTGTGTAAAGCTTCCATAAGCATATGGACAAGATAATTGTTGTATCCTGCCTGTCTACCATAACCTTCTTTTAGACTTTCTTTTATTTCTTCTGCGATTTTTGTGAGGACTTCATTGGGCAAAGCATTAAGGTTGTCATTGCTGTTACAGGATGAGAAGTGTGTGCCTATGAGTAGGATTGTGTTGAGTTTTTCTGTTTGTGTGAGGATTTTGAGTGTTTGTATGAGTTCTCCTGTAGTCATTGGGTCTTCACCACAACCATAATTGTAGTATAGTTTCTGATATACTTGTTCATATCTGCTATTGTGCATCTGGCTTTGTGGTCTCATCAGTCCTTCTAATCCTCTTGGTCTATGAGTTTTTTTGAATAAGTTACCATTATTGGAGTGTTTTGGATAAAGTGTTGTGATAACTGCATTAATGATTGCATCTGCAGAAATATTTTCTATATCGCCATTACTATAAATGAAGTGACCAAACATTGGGTGAAGTAATTCGTGAAAGATAAGGCTGAATAAATCTTCTTTGCAAGAAACATATTCTTGAACAAATTCAGGATTATATCTTAGTTCACCATTTTTTGTTATGCCTACTGTTGGATGATTTTTGTTTTGATGAATTTTTGTAATAAATGATGCCACAAAGCTATTAAATCCTAAGGCTTCTTTTAAAACTTGTCTGACTACTTCGAGAGTTATTTCCATACTTATGCACCTCTTTTCTTTTTTATTTGTATTGGTTTGATATTTTTATTGAGGATTTTTAATTGGAGATTTGGGGGGATTTCTTTTTTGGTGGGATGATTTGATTAAGTTTTTTTAGTGTACTTTAAAAATGATATTGACATCTTTTTGATTAAAGCAGTAACCGCATTGGAGGCAGGAGTGTTTTTCTTTTGTTTGTGCAAGACATATTAAACCATTAGCTCTTAAGTCTGTTTCAATAAATGCTATTCGCCAATCTTCAGGTGGGAGTCTAATAGTGGGATCTGTTGAGGCAAATATTTGGACATTTGGTAAGGTTCGCAATGTATTTAGGGATGGTAAGAGTTCTGAAACATTCCATGACCTCGAATAAGTCCAGAACTTTGTTTGTGGGAATGCTGAGCAGATTTTCTGCCACGCTTCGATGTATTCTATACTATAGAAGTCTCCGCTGATATGTATTCGAAAACAGGGCATGATGCGTGGAAGTATACCAATCATTGTCGTAATAAAGTTATCTATGTTTTGTGTTAGGGCGAAGTTGTTTTGGTAAGCTTTCTGGCATTTAGGTCTTCGTCTTTCATAGCGATAGGCATAACAGTGTTTTTTACACCAAATACTCATACCGGGGCAAGTTATGTGGCTTGGTAGACTGAAAGTAAATACTTCACCAACTTTTTTGATTCCTTCACCAAGACTTACTCCGAATAATTGCATAAGTATCACCTCCTTAAAAAAACAAAAGGGACAAACCACAATTTTTTGGGCAGTAGTTTGTCCCTGTTCTAAAATTTTATTTTTTGTGATAGCTATGTGACAATGCTTACTGATTTAGACGGATTATTTATTTTTTGGTAAGATAGTGTAGAGGAAAAGAATAAAATGTTCTTTTTCTTTTATTGAGGATAATAGTTTTTTAAGTGATTAAAATTTATTTTTAGTAATCTGATGGGAAGAGGATGGTTAATACGTCTTCTTTATTAGGACCTGCTTTGTGGTCAAGGATTCCCCAGAGTTTGTGTTCTGATACTTGAACAGTCCATAAGTCAGGATTTTGTGGATCCTGCTTCTTCATCTTTTCCTTCAATTGCTTAAATGCCTCATCAATTTCATTCCTCGAAAGTTCTTGATAAACCGATGCTGTCACAACAACTATTAAATGATTACTTTCAGTTTGTTGTTGCTTCTTTTCTTTTACTTCTTCCATCTTCATCACCTCTTTTCGTTTTAAGAATTTTTTCTGATAAGATTCTTACAGAAAAAATTCTTTGGATTCTTATTTTAAAAAAATCTTACTTAATAAAAATTTCTTAAGAAGTGTGTGTTTGATTTAAGTGTTTTTGATTTTAGGGGAAATTATTTGTCTCGTCGAGAAAACTTGAAGAGAGTAAGAATAAAGCTTTCGCTACAGAAATCTTTGTTTTAGTCGTTCTCGTCGAGAAACAACTTTTACATTTCTTTAAGCAGTTCATTCATCTTTTTTTTAACTGCTTCTGTATCAGGCTTTTTTTGAGCCGACTTTTTTGAAGCAGGAAATTTTTTGTGATGAATAATTTTATTTTACTGCTTAATTTTTCATCTCTGTCTCATCATCTTCAATTAATGAAGAGAGTTAGGTAAGATGAGTCTTAATTTTTTTAGTATTATTAAGAGAGAAATGAAATGAGGTTTATAAATTTTTCGTTTTTTTAAGGATCAAAAGACTTGTTGTATGGTTATTTGATTATTTTATATATTAATAAAAAAAAATAATACCTCTGGCTTTTTATTCCCAGAGGTATTTTAAGAAAAAATATTTTTAGTCACCATTATTTTCTTGTTTCGCTGTTAAGTAGTCGTAGGCTTTTGTGAGGCATAGTATTGCTTTTGGTATGTCGTTTGTGTCGAGTGTGTTTGTTGAGTTCCATTCACCATTTTTGTCCATATATCTTTTTTGGAATGATGCTTTTCTTATTTTTATTGTGTTTCCATTTTTTGTTGCTTCGTTTATGAATATGCTGACTCTGCAGTTGCCTTGTTGAAAGCTCATCTCTGGTCTTGTTTTTTCCATCTTCTTTTCACCTCCGCCAATCCTTTATTGGCTTTATTTAAACTTTATGTATGGGATTCATCTTTAATTTCTTTAGTGTTGTCTTTGTCTGAGTTTGAGGTGTGTCTTTGTTTTTCCTCTTCATTTAACTTTTTTTGTTCTTCTTTGAGTTGCTGTATAACTTCTTCTATTATTTCTTCTTCGTCTTTGGTTTTTTTATGTAATTGTTTCTGTGGTTCTTTTTTTTCTATTCCCAATTCACTTCTGTAGAATGGTTCTATTTCATTATCCCATATTGCATCTGTTTCTATTTCTGCTTGAAGAACTTCATCTATTTCAAATTCCTCTTTTTCAGTTTTGGTTTCTTTTTTATTTTCCATTTTTTCACCTCCTAAATAAATCTTTTTAAAAACAAGCTCATCAAGATTGATTGAGCCTGTTTTTTTGCCTTGACCTATATGCTTCATACTCTGCTTCCGTACGAATCTTATTGAGAAGTAACTCCTCTTCTTCTGTCAACTCAATCCAATCAAGTAAATTTAGTTGTTTATTATTAGAATTCTTTCCGTCTCCAAATTCCATAACAATGCAACTTTTTTGTTTTATCATTTTTTCACTCTCAAAATCCGTCAACATTTTACTTTATTTTTAAAGCGAGGGAGTCATATAAATGCTGACTAAAGATTATTATTTATTATATGTTTTTATGCCAAAGCCTATAAGAAATTTAACTTGAAATAATGAATAGAATATAAATAGTATATAATATTTCTATTCAGCAAAAACTTGTGTTTAGATACAATAAGCAAAATTTGGAATATTATAGTAGAGTTATGTGCCAACAATTAAAAAATCTTTTATTTGGCAAGAATCACAACTCTTGCCTGGTATTGAGGAGCATCGAGCAACGATGAAGAATAATTACAAGCTGTTTCTAATAAAAATAGAGCTATATGACTTAACAATATTTTAATTTTATCATAAAACAGAGTAGAAGTGTTTTTACTCCAAACATAAAGGTGACACCATGGGCAAGATAAAGGTAATCTGTCCGAACTGCCAAGCATCATATAGTGTCGACGATTTGCACGACGGTAAGAAAGCATTCTGTAACAAGTGCAAAACCAATTTTGTTATCTCTTTACCGGAGAAAAGCGCACAGCCAGCCTTCGAAGTCAAAGAAGCGGATTCTCCAGTCGAGTCAGGCAACAGACATAAAATGGCACCGACGGTTCCTGACCTGAACGTTTCGAAAAGCGCTGCTTCCGGAGAAGGCGGTACGCCAAACGCCACCATAGTAGCCGGCAAACCTATGGATAAGGAGGTTTTAGCACAGGCTGAGAAGGATGAGGCTATAGAGTGGAATGTCGGTGATGCTATTCTGGGCTTGTATGAAGTAAAGGACATTCATAAAGGTGGAGGTATGGGTTTGGTGTATCGTGTTCGGCATCGTGGTTGGAATATGGATTTAGCTGTGAAGAGTCCGCGAACGGAGTATTTTCAGACAGAGGTTCAGAAAGAGAATTTTGTTCGTGAGTGTGAAGCGTGGATTAATTTGGGACTTCATCCGCATATAGTGAGTTGTTATTATGTTCGTGTTCTTGGTGGTATTCCGCGGATTTTTGCAGAGTATATTGAAGGCGGGAGTCTTAAGAATTGGATTGATAGTAGGAGGCTTTATGAAGGTGGTCCTGAGAAGGCATTGGAGAGAATCCTTGACATTGCTATTCAATGTGCCTGGGGTTTACAGTATGCTCATGAGCAAGGCTTGATTCATCAGGATGTGAAGCCTACAAATGTGATGATTACTCAGGATAGTGTTGCCAAGGTAACTGATTTTGGTTTAGCAAAAGCAAGGGCGTTGACAGGTGAGAGTCGGATAATTACAGGACAGACAATACTTGTGAGTAGTGGTGGTATGACGCCAGCTTATTGTTCGCCTGAGCAGGCAGAGGGTAAACCGCTCTCGCGCAAGACGGATATCTGGAGTTGGGGTGTGTCAATTCTTGAGATGTTCACTGGTGAAGTAACCTGGATGTCAGGTCGTTTAGCGCCCGAGGCGCTGCAGGATTACCTTGATATTGGCGTGGAGGATGAATCCCTGCCGAAAATGCCGGAAGGGCTTGTTGCATTATTGCAGAGGTGTTTTAAAAGCAATCCAGATGACCGACCAAAAGATATGCTTGAGATTCTCTCTTCTTTGCAGAAAATTTATCAGCAACTAACCGGCAATTCTTATCCTCGCCAGGCACCGAAACCTGCGGAAGCCTTAGCTGACAGCCTCAACAACCGTGCAGTTTCTATGCTGGATCTTGGAAAAGTGGAGGAAGCTCAGAATCTTTTGGAGAAAGCGTTAGCGATTGATCCGTCTCATGTTACATTGAACGTGAATCTTGTTATTCTTTATTGGTACCATAACAGAGAAATCTTTTCTAATCATCTCGACCATCTATATTCTCTTGTTAACGACAATTGGAATCCAGTTGAGCTTGGTTACTTAGCATACCTACTTGCTACTGGTGGGCGTCCACATACAGCAAAAGTCATAGCGGAAGAGGCTATACGACGTGACCTAATGGTTCCGGACCTTTGGATAATCCTTTTTATTTTATACCTATGTTTTGGAGAGAAGTTGCACGCTAAGTGTGCAGCCACGGAACTGTGCAAAGCTGTAGGTTTAGACAATCCTACACGAGAGCACTTGCAATATCTGATTCAGGACGAAAGAAATACGTTTAATTTAGAGGGACTTAATTCCTTGGCATATGAGGCTAAAGCATTTTACTCTATTATGGGTCATCTGCTTTGGTATGAAGCAAAGAGTGGAAATCATTTCCATTTTCTTCTTCCCCTACCTTCTCCAATACTCACTCAGCCACGCTCAAGTATTGAGCTCTTGGCTCAAAAGCAATGGCTCGATACTCAATTGCAGCTCGCATCAAATCTTAAACGATCTTTTATGTACGCTGAAGCTTATGATATACTCCGTTCAGCGCTGAAACGAAAGGATTTTTCAAAAGAGCAACGCCTTCTATATGCTTTAGCTGAAATTGGGTCATATGGTCAGCGAGTTGGCTTATCCTCTCTATGGATTAGAGAGCCGGGGTGGTCTAATAAGGTACGAACACTCAACAAAATGGATAATCGACGGTGCTTAGTGATTCTTGAGCAAGGGAAAATTGGGATATGGTCTTTTCCTGAGCAAACTCTAGAAATAATCGGGAGTTCTAATATTAAAGAAATTTCGGCTGTGACTGTTTTTCCTGAAGGATTTTTTGCTAGTACACGAACTGGGAATATATTGCTAATTCAGTTGGACAGCGGTATTGAATTGAACCGCTGGTCTCTCTGCAATGGGGAGGTTAACATACTTCAAGTGAATCCAGAAACAATGAAGCTACTTTGTGGAAATTCATTATCAGGAGAACTTTTTGTGTGCAGCATGGATGGTCTACAAAAGATTCAAGTGTTTACGCCTTTCGCAGACAAACCGATAAATGCATATTGGGTTACCTCCCAAGTAATAGTCATTATCGGTCAAAGTGGGAGGATTTTTTTACTTGATCCTTCAGACTCGGCTATGGTAGGTGTTTGGACGATGAGCAATTCGCGCTTCACTTCATTTACCTTGGTTTCTAAAGGCCTTTATGCGTTGGGTACGGAAAAAGGAGAGATTCAGGTGTGGAGTGAGTCCGCTGCATGCCCAAATTTTGTCTTATGGGGTCATCAAAAACGTGTTATTTGGCTTACAAGTACTCCAGATGGTCACTTTCTACTAAGCGCTGACGCAGGAGGTAAAGTTTGCGTGTGGTCTCTAAAGTCTAAGCAGGAGGTTGGGAGTGCTGCGACTGGCAAGCCCCTCTCTGAGCTGGTCCTCCTTCCCCGAGAACAATACCTTGCAGCTTTGTCTGACGCTGGGGGGCCCATAGCGTTACAAATTGACTGGGAATGGGGATTTTATACATCCACACGAGTTCAGTAACGCCCGGTCAAGTTTCAGGGAATTATAATTGATAAAAGTGAATAGTAGCAGAAAATAAAAAATAAGAGTAAGCACTGTTAAATCCACTTAATAAAATCTTTCAGACTCATATAAAATCTACTTGACGGTAAATAATCGATTTTTGACGATTGTTTATTTTAATTAATATAATAGATTTGTCGCTATACAGTTCCGCAATAAGAATCTGTAGGCACTCATTTATATGAAATATCGTGGCGCTGATCTTTAAGCAGATATTGGCAAATCTGAGCGTGCAATATGCTATTCCTTTGCCACGCATCTTTTGGAAGACGAATATGATATTAGGACAGTCCAAGAACTTCTATGGCACAATGAAAGGGAGGATGGAAATTTTTCACATATAAAACCTTATGACATTAATGTTAAAACGTTTTTAAGATATAAATTTTTGCCAATACCATTTAACGATTAAGGAGGGTGAAAATGTCTAATGAAGGTTGGTACTGTGAAAACTGCGGCAAGCACGGTGGCAGCGATTTTCTTACCAAAAAACAAGGTTACTGTTTTTGTTCGGATGAATGTAGGAGTGAATTTGGCGCCAAGTTGTGGCGATTCGCTCCCGCGAATCCATTGGTCAGTTCGGGTTGCCCCCAGATTCATTGTCCATATTGCGGAACAAGGCAGAGGTTTTTAGTAGGAACAAGGCCTAGAATCTGCACGACATGCGCAGGCAATATGGATGAACTGCCCGAGGTGCGGCTTCCCTGAAACTCAGTAATGTCTTCTGAAATAAGGGAGGGCAACATTATGAAAAATTCAAAGGCAGATATTCTCAACAGACTTCGTGCTGTTGAACATAAATGCGGGCCATTTACATCTGTCGTAGCAAACGTCGCGAGAGGGTTTGAGACTGGTTTGGATCCACAGGGTGCACCCAGTACACGCAAAGATGAAGCTGGCGCCTTGTGTGGTTTGGCTCAAGTGTTGGAACGTATGGGTAAAGTGTCGGTAGGTGTTGAACTCGTTCTTATCGCAAAAGCTATACAGGATTTTCGGGAAGTGGTCGAGACAAAATCCACTCAAATAACCCAATGTTTTGTTGACAAAGGCGACGGTACCTTGCTCGACAATCAGACCCATCTGATGTGGCAGAAGAAGGATGATGGACAGTGCAGAACGCTGCGTGATAGCGAAGTGTATTGTAAGGCTCTAACTTTAGGTGGACACCGAGATTGGCGACTCCCTACAATTGACGAACTCCTTTCGGTGTCCCGCTATTGGAGACAAATCTTTGCTAACCCAAAGGATGACACACCTTACTGGTCAAGCACTGTGATTAAGAATCCATACCCACAGGCTTCTGAAAGTCAAAAGTATGCAGCAAAAGTCATGTTTTCATCCGGTGAGATAAATCAATATTTCATTGCTTACCAATATTATACACGCGCCGTACGCACTGTAATAGGACAAGCAAAAACAATAGCCAAAGGGGCTGCAGGACCAGCGAGAGACGAACCGGTCCAAGAAACTCCGGACGTTTCAAGAAATTCAATTATCGCTGCGACCGATCAGGAATCTCTCACAAAACGAAAACAAGTCAGCAAGGGTCAAGAAGATAGTGAGACGACTTCGACTGCCGTGACCCAACGCATCGAGGAACTGATACTAACGGTGACTAACCACATCCATTGCATGGATTGGCGTCCACTATTAAAAGAGTTTATGAGTTTAGGTTCGGCAGCAGTGCCACCGATCTTAGCTGTCATGCAGACCGGATTAAAAGATTCTCCGCCCCACACGCGGGCGGAAGCTTACGCCTTTTTCTGCACTATACTCGGTGCAATGAAGGATGCCCGAGCGGTACCTGTCCTCATTTCAACGCTTAATACGCCAATAGACGACCAGTGGGAAGAGGAAAGAAGAATTCTTCCTGTCGTCATATCTGCTCTGGGTGATATTGGCGATAAACGAGCAATCAGTGCAATTCAAAACATCCTTGACTTGCATCCTGAAGTGGCATTAGCTGCTGGTGAGGCCTTGAAAAAGCTAGCCCCTGAGCTTGACTCAGAAGATCCCAGGGTGGTTCTTATGTCTATGGAGCGTCAGATCTGCGATGCTGAGATGCCGCGCGATAAAGAGAGACTGAATGCTGCCGAGAAAACCCTTTTTTCGCTTATAGAACGAGAGGCTCGTCTCGCTGAACAATTTAAGCGGATGGACAACGTCCAGGTTCATTACGCGTGGTATCTTAGGGGAGAATGTTTCAGAAAACTTGGGAATAATGAACAAGCGATCGATTGTTACCGGCAGGCACTTCGCGTATGTCCCTCCCCCAATAGTGTAGCCCATATCCGTTTACGCGAATTAGATAAAACTTACAAAGGAGGTCAGTAATGAACTTGTTTAAAACACTTTTCGACGGAAAAAGCGGTGACGCGCCTTCAGACACCCTTACAGTTGCTATAGCTAGAGCGAAAGATGTTCTGCGTTTAGATGAGGACGATCTCGCCGATGGCGGTTTGAAGAAGCGCGAGGATATAGTAGGCGTTCTGAACAACCTTCAGGCCGCTAAAGCCGCGTTGCGGACTGGCGTAGATATGGAAGGCAGGCGAATCTCTCCTCGAGAGATTGGCATTGGACTCAGCCTGATGTTAGCTGATATGCGTGCTCATGGTTCATGGTTTCGGTTACATGTGAATGCAAGTGACAAGGCACGCAGAGCACTAGACGCCCTCAAGGAAGCTGTTGAAGTTTCCGCGAAGTCGATGATTTGAATATAAATAGTTGTCTGTGTTGTCTTCAAATTGAGCTAATATTACAGCATTCGCTTTCGCCGCATTGCCTCTTCAAGGACATTGAGTGATTCGTATTTGTACGTCGACTCGGCTAATGTAAATGCAGTTTGTCCATTCTCATTTGAAACGTAGGGGTTAGCGCCCGCCTCGAGCAGGATCTTCACCATAGAAGGATTATCTTTGTTATTACGATCAAGGGCATAATGGAGCGCAGTGTCGCCAAAATTATTCGTGGCATTTGGGTCAGCACCCGCTTCGAGTAGTGCCTTGACTATCTCAGTTCGATGTGATAATGCAGCGTTCATCAGTGCAGTCCAACCATTTATGTCCCGGACGTTGGGGTTAGCGCCAGCTGAAAGTAGCATTTTTGTCACCTGAAGATGACCTCCAGAAGCTGCTGTCTCCAGCGCTGTTATACCGGCTGATTTTTCCTGAGCGTTGGGATTAGCGCAAGCTGCGAGCAAAGCCTTTACCACCTGAAGATGACCCTCACCAGCCGCCGCCATCAACGGGGTATAATTGTATCTAACAAAACGCCTACCGTTAGGATTTACACCCGCCTGAAGAAGCGCCTGAACCTTATCAAGATTGCCCTTCGAGGAGGCTTCATGAAGTTCACGCATTTTTTTAGTCCACGGGAGCCAATTCAAAAGTCCACTTAGCATAAATGCTAACCATCATTTCTTGGAATTATTATACCATAATTCTGTGAAAAATCCAGCAACAAAAATAAAAAATCCAAATAATATATTAGCTATTCCAAAGAATTAATTCAAGAATTTTTTCAAAAAAATTAAAAATATAGTTTATAATCCTGTATATCTCTCACCCCAAAAAATTTTGGTTACCTCCTTGACAAACATTTGTCACTTTCTATACAGTATTAAATATTATAAGGCAGTATTGAGAATAGTTTTAAAGTCGATAAAATGCTATAATATTATTTTTTGAAGAACGGGAGGTGATGAAAAATGGCAGATGCCATACCAATTGACCCGTCTTCTGGAGATTGGTACAAGCGAGGGATGGAACATCTCCAACGGGGTAATAAAGTTAAGGCTCTCCTTTGCTGGGAAAGATACATCGCGCTGGAACCAAATTCAAGCAATCGTTCAAACATAGATGGACTCCGGTCAACCTTTCACGATACCGAATGGAATAGATACACAATTGTGAAACAGAACATTGACATGCATCTCGAGGATTTTCCTGGCAAGATAGGGATTCTGCATTTGTTCAATTTGCCCGGCCTGCTAGGGATAGAGTCTGTTGACATATCATTGCTGAATCAAATGGCGCATGGGAGCAAATAGGTAGAAAAGGTATGCGAAGACAACTTGCGCTGCTTGGCTCCTAAGAACATTTGAGGGACATACTGACAGCGTGCTTTCAGTTGCCATCAGTGCGGATGGCAGGTTCTGGCTCTCAGGGAGTAAAGATAACACCCTCAAGCTCTGGGAGCTTGCCACCGGGAGATGCTTGCGGACATTTGAAGGGCATACTAATTATATAAATTCAGTTGCCATAACTCCAGATGGAAAGAGAGTACTCTCAGGAAGTGAAGACAAAACACTTATCCTCTGGTATCTTGACTGGGATTATGAGTTTCCTGAGCCTGCAGATTGGGATGAGGGTGCGCGATTATATTTAGAAATTTTCCTCATTCTTCATTGTCCTTATGGTGAGGATGGAATAAGTCGTGTTGGTAAGCCTTTGTGGAACGAAGCTGATTTCGAGAAATTGCTTGAGGATTTGAGTTATCGTGGTTATGGTTGGTTGCGTCCTGAAGGTGTTCGTCGTGAACTGGAAGAAATGACTGCCAATTGGCAAGGACCACCGCAACTGACAAGAGAAAGTGATTAATTATGGATGAGATAAAACCAGATATGTCTCTACGTATTGTTGGTGGAATTGGGGGATATCCGCTTAATATGTATATCAAGTTCGTGCAATTAATTCGGTCGAATCGATTGCATTCTGTATGGTTAGCTAATGTCAATTCCGAAGAAATTATTGCAAAAGTTGCAGCGCCTAAACTGGAGCATAACGCATACGAAGGAATTAACGGAATTAAGAAATGGTATGAAAAGCCCAGGCATATTTCACTAAATGATGAATTATTGTGGTTGAATGGGTATGGAGTATTTTATGACTCAGCCCTTTTCAGAGCTACTCCCCAAGCCAAAGGTCTTGAGATGATACCTGAAGATTGGGCTTTCAGAAGTATTGATGAAAACTTACCCAATGAGATTATACAATGGCAGGCATCTGAGATGAATAAAACACATGGTGTTTTCCCTCGGAATATAGATTGCTATGAGATTGAAGGTGGTAGATGGTGCTTGGTGCAACCTTTCCTAAAGGCAAAAAACCTTGCGCAGATTATGTATGAAGAATACTCAATTGTTCCCGGCATCCTTTTGAAACTAGCTGTTAAGCACCATGTCCTCCATAGCACGTGGGGATATCATCAGGACTTGAAACCTGAGCATGTTCTTATAAGCAGCGATGGTGATATCACTCTGATAGACCCTGGATTCCGTAAATTATCTGAACAAAAAAAGACACTGTCATCGCGTTTTGGCTATCCCGATAAAATGTTCATAACCACTCCAAGATATTATCCCCTTTTTCGATATTCTCTGGATGATTGTCAAGCTATGGCGGTCATCATTTACGAGTGGTTAGTAAAGAAGCATCCTTTTGATGGTCGGTTTTGGGACGACTTTCCAAAAACCATTGACGATAGAAGTGTCCCAGAAGGCGGCGCATATACGGAAGATGAACTTTGGCTAAGCAGGATGGGATTTGTCAACTCTATACCAAGATTTGAGGACAAAATTCCCGAGCCTTGGTGGAATCTATTATTAGATTTGCTTCGCTTCAGAATAAGCATGGAAGAAACCGCCCTTCGAATTATGGATATAATGACTAAAATAGAGAAAACAGAATAAGATGAACGAAACGAAGCAAAAAAGGGAACTGTGAGAAGATGAAATAAATATAAGGTTTATATTATGCTGCGGTCGACTTATAAGTATCCATTTGAATGGAAAGTGTTTGATTGGGCAATGAGATTTTCGGATAAAATGACAGGCGAAAATCGAGGATTTTTTATTGAATTCGGGCGAGGTGGTGACGTCATAGCTGTAATCTTCAGTATTACGACGCGTCAATCTATTGCTCCCCAGAAGAACACCCTTACTGAGAAGGCTGATGCATGGTTATTTTATGACCCATTTGATGCACCGGAGTATGCTTATATTGAGTGGAAAAATATTACTCGAGAAACAATGGAACGAATTCTCGGTGAGACTTTTGCTGAAGAAGACTTTATGCCAATTTTATACAGAAGTCAGGAAGAATGTAAAGAGTGGCCTTCTACCTGGCAAGTAATGTTTTAATGAAGGGAAATTTGATAATATGGTAAAAACAGATAATCAGAAAGGAGCAGGAGCAGAAGACCGGAAGATAATTATTGCTGCGGGGCTTACTGACCCGGGTAAGGTACGCTACCATAATGAGGATGCTTTCTCAATTTCTGAGGATCTGGGATTGTTTATCGTCAGTGATGGTATGGGTGGTCATCAGGCAGGTGAAGTAGCTTCGGAAATAGTAGTTAAATCTTTACCGATACAGATAGCAACAGCTTTATCATTTACGTCAAACCTCAATGATAATAATTTAGTAGCTGTTTTGCGACAAGCAATTGGCGAACTACATAGCCAAATATACAAAAAAGCAAAAGAAGTTATAAAAATAAAAGATACCGGAGCAACTATTGTTGCGTGTCTTATACAGGGAAAAGTGGCGGCTATCGCTCATTTAGGTGATAGCCGGGCTTACCTTATGAGGGAAGGTGTACTTGAGAGGCTTACAGATGACCATACGATTGTTGGGCTTTTGCTTCAACTTGGGCAGATTACAAATAAGGAAGCTAAGACGCATCCATCGCGACACATATTAACTCGTTATGTTGGTATGGAGAATTACTTAGAACCTGATATGCAGTTGTTAGAACTCAACGATGGTGATAGATTGCTTTTATGTACAGACGGTCTGACTAATATGGTAAATGAAAACCGGATTGCAAGTATCTTGTTGCGGGAATCAGATATAAAAATAGTCTGTGAAAATCTGGTTTATGCGGCAAATGAAGCCGGGGGTAAAGATAACATTACAGTTTTAGTCGTGCAGTATGGTGATTGGAAGCAACACCCTGAAAAAATGAAGAAAAGAGTCGCGGTGAAACGAGCTGTTGGATTACCCTTAAAAAAGAAAGGGGAATACAAAGATAATGCATTATCTTCGAAAGAAATTTCCCCACAAGAATAGTTTATTGAGAAAAAAAGGTAATCTTGATTAACTTCGAAAATATTAAGCTTTGACCACGTTTTAATTTATTGATAAAAAAAATATACTATTTATCTTATATCAAAATGATACTTTTAAAAATATTATAGCAGCTGGAAAGGGGGATTGATCTAATTAAAACTAACTTTATTTTTTGTGTTTGGTTATTCAGAACTTTCAACAAGAACAGAAGATATAAAGGAGAGGTACGATGAGAGTAGAGCTCGAAGTGGTTTCAGGTGATATGAGGGGAAAAATTTTTGAATTTGAGGAACCAAGGGGGTTTATCTTTGGTCGTGCGCCGGATTGTGATTGTATTGTGGATAAAGATCCTACCTTTTCTCGTCATCACTTCCTCTTGGAAATAAACCCTCCTAATGTGATGCTTAAGGATTTAGGTAGTCTCAATGGGACCTATGTGAATGATATAAAATATGGGGGGCGACCGAAAGACGTTGCTCCGGAGAATGCCAAGTGTAGCGAGCCTATAGCTCTACGAGATGGTGACTATATTAAGTCTGGCTATCACGAACTTGTCTTGAGAATCGAGGGTCCCACAGTTTGTGTGGACTGTGGTAAAGAAATTCCATCGGCACAGCGTAAAGCAGCCGAGTTTGTCGGAGGCTCATATCTTTGTGCGGATTGCCGTAGGCGCGAAGAAGAAAAGCAACAATTTGCAAAGAAAGCTAAAGAACCTTTGCGAATTAAACTAGCACCTGAAGAAATAAAACTCAGCATTGACCAACGTATGAAGGCAGAAAAAGACCCAGCAGCAGTTATTGAAGAAATTATTAAACTTTTTTTGGCTGCCCAAGGCAAAGAAGAGACACCTGAGATTCAAGGTTATAACATTGAACAAAAGCTTGGCCAGGGTGGCTTTGGGGCTGTATATGCCGCAATACGTGTAACGGATGGAAAAAAAATAGCATTAAAAACGATGCTACAAACCAGGAAACCGGATAAAAAGCAATTACTGATGTTTGAGCGAGAACAACAGATTGCTAAACAATTAAGGCATCCAAATATAGTACATTGCGAAAAAGTGAGTCAATGGAAAGACATTCATTTTATAGAGATGGAATATATGGGTGGGGGTTCAGTTGGAGATTGTTTAGCAAGAAAGGGTAAGTTATCACTTGATGAGGCAGCATCAATTATGATTCAAGCCCTTGAAGGACTTGCATACGCACATAAAGCAAAACTTATCTTAGATCTTATTACAGGACAAAAAGAAGTAAAAGGTGTTGTGCATCGTGATCTTAAACCTCCAAATATTTTACTTACGGGTAACCCTGGTAAATGGATTGCCAAGATATCTGATTTCGGATTAGCAAAAGCCTTCGCTGAGGCTGGAATGACCAAAGGCTCTATCACTATCGGGGCTGGGACTTATTGTGGGACTCCCTATTATATGGCTCCTGAACATCTTATAAATTATCGCTATGTGAAGCCTTCAACAGACGTTTTTGAGATTGCGGCAACTTTTTATCATATGCTTACTGGTATGCTAGTATGGGATCCAAAGTGTGGTGATATATTTAAAACCATTCTTGAGGGAAGAATTAAACCAATACGGGAAGTAGAAAGAAGTATTCCAAAGAAAGTAGCTGAATCGATCGACCATGCCCTATCCCGCAATCCAAAGGAAAGGTTTGAAAACGCAGGAAAATTCCTGGAGTCATTAAAAAAATCTTTATAAGGAATTTAATCTTAAAAAATCAAGACGTTTTAATTTTAAAGGCTATATTTCTTGAATTTTGATTCTTGTTTGCGGAAGGAGTTAAGCTTATGGCTGATTTAATTGTTGAGTGTCCTAAGTGTCAGAAAGGTTATAAGATTAGTGATTCTTATGCTGGTAAGGTAACAAAATGTCGGAAGTGTGAGACTAAATTTATTATCCCAAATTTTTACAGAGACTCTCAGCGTGTATTAAAGTTTGCTTCCATAATTTCAGAAAATGCAGGTATACCAGTAGCAAATCTTATTATAAAATGTCCAAACTGTAATCTATACTTTAAAATTAATGAATCATACGCTGGCAAAACTATTTTTTGTAGTAAGTGCAAGATGAATCTTCTGAGTCAAATCAATGAAAGTGGCTCACCAATTGCTACTATAGTCAAGTCCTCCGCTGAAGCTGCAGCCGGGGTTGAACAGACAATAGCAGCCTCAGCCACTGCGAAAAAATCATCCCTCCAAGATATAGAATCCGAAGTATCAGCGGAGTGGAATGTTGGTGAAGTTATTCTGGGCTTGTATGAAGTAAAGGAGATTCATAAAGGTGGCGGGATGGGTTTGGTGTATCGTGTTCATCATCGTGGTTGGAATATGGATTTGGCTGTGAAGAGTCCGCGAGCAGAGTATTTTCAGACAGAGGAGCAGAGGGGGAATTTTGTTCGTGAGTGTGAGGCGTGGATTAATTTGGGACTTCATCCTCATATAGTGAGTTGTTATTATGTTCGTGTTCTTGGTGGTATTCCAAGGGTTTTTGCTGAATATGTAGAGGGTGGAAGCTTGAAGGATTGGATAGAGGCTGGAATATTATATGAAGGGGGTTTTGAGAGGTCTTTAGAGCGGATTCTGGATATAGCTATTCAGTTTGCGTGGGCTTTGCAGTATGCTCATGAGCAGGGCTTGATTCATCAGGATGTGAAGCCGGCGAATGTGATGATGACCCCTGATGGAATAGCTAAGGTTACGGATTTTGGATTGGCGAAAGCTCGGGCGTTGACAGGTGAGAGTCAGATAATTACAGGACGGACGATATTGGTGAGTAGTGGTGGTATGACACCTGCTTATTGCTCACCAGAACAGGCAGAGGGTAAACAGCTCTCTCGTAAGACTGATATTTGGAGTTGGGGTGTGTCTGTGTTAGAGATGTTTACTGGTGAAGTGACGTGGCTGAGTGGTCAGGCAGCAGGTGAATCGCTTGAAAGTTACCTTGAGATAGGTATTGATGATGAAGTTATTCCAAAGATGCCTGATGAACTTGCCGATGTATTGCGTAGATGTTTTCAGAAGAATCCTCTGGAGCGTCCTAAGGATATGGTTGAGGTTGTTTCTGCTTTTAGAGAAATTTATCAACAAACAATCAGAAAGTCCTATCCTCGCGAGATGCCAAAACCTACGGAGGCTTTAGCGGATAGTCTCAATAATCGGGCAATTTCTTTGATAGACTTAGGTAAAAGAGACGAAGCATTACATATATTTGATGAAGCGTTAAAAGTAGACCCAATGCATCCTCAGGTGACTTACAACCAAGGTTTGGTGCTCTGGCGAGTAGGTAAGATAACGGACGATGAATTGGTTAGACGTTTGGAAGCAGTCAAGATGTCTCGAACTTCAGAGGATTGGTTACCTGCTTATCTTCTTGGGCTTGTTCACATAGAACGCTCTGATGCTGAATCGGCAGTCAAGGAATTGGAACAGGCTTTTAAACTATCGGGTTATACAGAGGAGATTAATGCGGAATTAGAGAACGCTAAGAATGGGGTATCCAGATGGTCCAGATGTCTGAGAACTTTGGAGGGTCATACTGATCCTGTGTATTCCGTGGCTATTTCTCCGGATGGGCGGTTTGCTCTCTCGGGAAGTGCGGACAAAACCCTTCGGTTGTGGGACTTGGCTAAAGGAAAGCGCCTGAGAACCCTGAAGAGTCACACTAAGGGTGTTATATCCATGGCTCTTTCTTCGGATGGGCAGTTTGCTCTATCTGGAAGTTGGGAAAAGACCCTTCTGTTGTGGGATTTAGCAACAGGGAAGTTCCTGAGGACTCTGGAGGGTCATACAAGTTGGGTGGATTCCGTGGCTATTTCTCCGGATGGGCGGTTTGGACTCTCGGGAAGTCAGGACAAAACCCTTCGGTTATGGGACTTAGCCACAGGGCAGTGCCTGAGAACTTTGGAGGGTCATACTGATCCTGTGTATTCCGTTGCTATTTCTCCGGATGGGCGGTTTGCTCTCTCGGGAAGTTGGGACAGAACTCTACGGTTGTGGGAGTTAGCCACAGGGCAATGCCTGAGAACCTTGGAGGGTCATACTAATTGGGTGCATTCTGTGGCTATATCTGCGGATGGACGTTTTGCTCTCTCGGGAAGTTCGGACAAGACCATTCGTTTGTGGGAGTTGGCTACAGGGAAGTGTTTGAGAACTTTAGAGGGTCATACTAGTAGTGTGAGTTCTGTGGTTATTTCTTCTGATGAGCGCTTTGCCCTCTCGGGAAGTGGTGATAAAACCCTTCGGTTGTGGGAGTTGGCTACAGGGAAGTGTTTGAGAACTTTAGAGGGTCATACTGATGAGGTGATTTCTGTGGCTATATCTCCGGATGGGCTCTTTGCTCTCTCGGGAAGTGGTGATAAAACCCTTCGGTTGTGGACTATTTCATTGAGTGGAGAGATTGCACCCTTCATAGTGGCTCAACCGCAGAGTGCTTTGGAAATATTTAAAACAACCTCTGATTTCAAAGCCTTACTGGCAGAAGCCGAAGATTCTCTGAAATCCAGTGACATCCGTGCGGCAGCTCAATCACTCACTTATGCGCGGAAGCTTCCAGGGTATAAGCTATCTACTGAGGCTCTGGAATTATGGCGTATGGTTGGCAAATATGGAATTAGAAAGAGGTTTAGTTCTGCCTGGTTATCGAAAATCCTTAGAGACCATATTTCTACTGTGACCTCTGTGGTTTTTTCCCTGGATGGGCGGTTTGCTCTCTCGGGAAGTGCGGACAAAACCCTTCGGTTGTGGGACTTAGCCACAGGGCAGTGCCTCAGAATCTTGGAGGGTCATACTGAACTTGTGCATTCTGTGGCTATATCTGCGGATGGGCGGTTTGCTCTCTCGGGAAGTAATGACCAGTACCTTAGGTTGTGGGATCTGGCTACTGGGCAGTGCCTGAGAATCTTGCAGGGACATACTCAGTGGGTGGATTCCGTGGCTATTTCTCCGGATGGGCGGTTTGGGCTTTCAGGAAATTCGGATAATACCCTTAGGTTGTGGGATTTAGCAACAGGGCAATGCCTGAGAACCTTTGGGGGTCATACTGATTCTGTGTATTCCGTAGCTATTTCTCCGGATGGGCGATTTGCCCTCTCGGGAAGTTGGGACAAAACTCTTCGGTTGTGGGACTTAGCCACAGGGCGGTGTCTGAGAACCTTGAAGGGTCATACTGATTGGGTGAATTCCGTGGCTATATCTCCTGATGGGCGGTTTGCCCTCTCGGGAAGTGAGGACAAAACCCTTCGGTTATGGGACTTTGCCAAAGGAAAGCACCTGAGAACCTTGAAGGGTCATACTGATTGGGTGAATTCCGTGGCTATATCTCCTGATGGGCGGTTTGCCCTCTCGGGTAGTAGAGACAAGACCCTTCGGTTGTGGGATCTGGCTACAGGGCAGTGCCTGAGAACCTTGCAGGGTCATACTGGATGGGTGTTTTCTGTGGCTATATCTCCGGATGGGTGGTTTGCTCTCTCGGGTAGTGCGGACAACACTGTCCGGCTGTGGGGATTCGATTGGGAATATGAATTTCCGGAGCCTGCGGATTGGGATAAAAGAGCGAGACCTTATTTGGAAGTTTTCCTCACACTTCATTGTCCTTATGGGAAGGATGGAATCAGTCGTGTTGGCAAGTCTTCGTGGAATAATGATGATTTCAGAAAATTGCTTGAAGACTTGATTTATCGTGGTTATGGATGGTTGCGTCCTGAAGGTGTTCGACGTGAGCTTGAAAAGATGACCCGCAAATGGCAAGGGCCTCCTTCGTTGTAATGACAAATAAAAAATTATGAATAAAGAATAATTAATATGGATTTTCAATAGATAGATAAATCATAATTAAGTGACAATTAATTAAGGAGAAAATATATGGATGCAGGTCTTTCTATTCAAATAGTTTGGCCATTGTCTGCGCAAGAGGCGATTAATACGGAGTTTGAGTTTATTGAGCCAGACCACCTGTTTAATGCAGTTCTTAAATTTGCAGAGCTTGATAATGAATATTTTCAAAAGATTATTCAACATTCTGATGCTCTTGGAATGCTATCAAAGGAACGTGATGCAGTCCGAAAAATACTTAATGACCATTCAATTAATGTTCCTACGGATAGTACTAAGATTAGACGCACATTACGAAGCCGTTTAGGAAAAGGTATGCATCCGTATAATCAGCAAAGGGTAATACATCGTTCCGATGCGGCACGAAAAGTGTGTACGACTGCCGAGGAAATAGCACATTCAAGTAATGAACGATACTGGACTTCTGGGCATTTACTTGAAGCATTGTTTTCCACACCATCATCGTTAATGGTAAGTGTGTTTGCTGAAGCAGGTCTATCGAATTTAAAACAGCCGATGGAAACACCTTTTTTAGATAAGTTTGGGCGCGATATAACAGAATTAGCAAAAGATGGAAAACTTAAAGGGATTCAAAGTGACTGTTCCTTAATTATAAAGGACCCTGTATGCAAAGTTGTGATCAATGAAATGCTTGGCAAAGAGAAAAACAATGTTCTGTTAATCCAGAAAGGGAAACGTTCTCCAAAAGAGGTTGTAGAATGCATTGCTCAATTATTTGTTAGTAATTTATCGCCTTCCAACGCCAGAGGCAAGCGAATCGTAGAAATTGATGTATCCAGTATTTTAAACGACGCAAGAAGTCAAAAGAAGTTTGAAGAAATTATTTATACAGTATTCCAAGAAGCATCCAAGGCGGGTAATGTCATTCTTTATTTGAGCAAATTTCATAATTATTTGGAAGCGAACAGCAAAACAGACATCACAGAGTTACTTAAACAAACTTTGCCAAAGAAAGTTATACCCTTTATTGGCACTACAGATGAAAATAATTATTTAAATTATATAAAGGCAGATGCTTTGTGGAATAAATTATTTCACTCTGTTTGGATACACGACCTTGATTTGCCTGTTAAATTATGATATGAGCATTGAAGTGTAAATAAAATGGTATTCTTTACGTAAGGGAAAAAATTAGTATGGAAAAGAGCGATGACAGAAACAATCCACAGCCTGATGTTCAGAAACATTTTAGCTCTGGTGAAGTAGGTTCACCGGATGCTACAATATTAAAAAGAGATGTAATGAATGGAGAAGCTCTGGTACAGGCTGAAGAGAAAGTATTAGCAGCGTGGAATGTCGGCGAAGTTATTCTAGGCTTGTATGAAGTAAAGGATATTCATAAAGGAGGTGGGATGGGTTTGGTATACCGTGTTCGGCATCGTGGTTGGAATATGGATTTGGCTGTGAAGAGTCCGCGAGCAGAGTATTTTCAGACAGAGGAGCAGAAAGGGAATTTTGTTCGTGAGTGTGAGGCGTGGATTAATTTGGGTCTTCATCCGCATATAGTGAGTTGTTATTATGTTCGTGTTCTTGGTGGTATTCCAAGGGTGTTTGCTGAATATGTAGAGGGTGGGAGTTTGAAGGATTGGATAGATGATGAAAGATTGTATGAGGGTGGTCTTGAGAAGTCTTTAGAGCGGATTTTGGATATAGCTATTCAGTTTGCGTGGGGTTTGCAGTATGCTCATGAGCAAGGCTTGATTCATCAGGATGTCAAACCCGCTAATGTGATGATGACACTAGGTGGTTTTGCTAAGGTGACAGATTTTGGTTTAGCGAAGGCAAGGGCTCTGACAGGTGAGAGTCAGATAATTACAGGGCGGACGATATTGGTGAGTAGTGGTGGTATGACGCCTGCGTATTGCTCACCGGAACAGGCTAACAAGGAAAAACTCTCAAGTAAGACAGATATCTGGTCCTGGGGGGTAAGCGTGCTGGAGATGTTTACTGGTGAAGTAACGTGGCTGAGTGGTCAAGCGGCTGGTGAAGCGCTTGAAAGTTATCTTGAGATAGGTGTTGATGATGAAGTTATTCCAAAGATGCCTGATGGGCTTGCCAATGTATTGCGGAGATGTTTTCAGAAGAATCTGGATGAGCGACCTAAAGATATGGTTGAGATTGTTTCTGCTTTTCAAGAGATTTATCAACAAACAATCAGAAAGTCCTATCCTCGCGAGATGCCAAAACCTGCGGAGGCTTTAGCGGATAGCCTCAATAATCGGGCAATTTCTTTGATAGACTTGGGGAAAAGAGATGAAGCATTACATATATTTGATGAAGCATTGAAGGTAGAGCCAGGTCATCCACAGACTAGTTATAACAAGGAATTACTTCAGTGGCGTTTAGCCAAAATCACTGATGATAAATTAGTCAAAGACTTAGCATTATGGAAAAAAGAAAATTCTGATTCCTGGATGGGTAGCTATTTCCTCGGTTTGATACATATTGAACGTGGTGATTCACAAGCAGCAATTACAGAATTTAATGGCTGCTTGCAAAAACTACAAAATATTCCTCGACACCAGTACATGGAGGAAGTAACAAGGCTTCTTAAGAAGGCGATGGAAGGACAGGATAAATGGGGAAGATGCATAAAGACCCTGGACCGGGGAGCAAAGGCAGTGGCTATGCATCCCAACGGCAGATGGGCTATTTCCGCAAGGAGCAACGGGAATATTCTACTCTGGGATCTTGTCACGGAAAGGGAAATTAAAGTCTTTGAAGGGCATAACGACTATGTCATGGCAATAAGCGTTACACCTGACGGGAACTTCATGGTCTCATCAAGCTATGATTCTACCGTGCGCTTTTGGAAAATAGATTCTGATGATCTCACAGAACGGATGAACTGTTGTAAAGTTCTCAAAGGGCATGAACAATGGATAAGCTCAGTGTCGATTTCACATAATGCAAAATTAGCGCTCTCAGCAGGGCCGGATGGGAGTCGGGTGTGGGACCTTGTAACAGGTAAGTGTTTAAGAGAATGTGGACCATATTATAATAGTATAGGTGGGTGCGGGCATACTTATTTGCTGGCTGATGGAAGATATGCGTTATCCGCAGATGGTTTCGGTAGTGTTTATGTCTGGGATGTGACTTCTGGGGAGACACTGAGAGACTGTGAGGGTGCGCCTGGTCCTGTATATTCTTTATGTATTTCAGGTGATGAGAAATATGCACTGATCGGTACAAAATATGGTCATCTCTCACTCTGGTCCCTTTTGACTGGAAAACTTCTGATAAATCTAAAAGAAGGTGGCGATCATCGTATTGTCTGGTCAGTATGTTTCTCTCCAGATGGTTACTATGCTTTGTCAGGCGACTCGGAGCATACGATTCAGCTTTGGGAACTTGCAACTGGGAGATGTTTGCGAACTTTTGAGGGGCACAGTCACGACGTGTATTCGGTATGTTTTTCTCCTGATGGGAAATTTGCACTTTCCGGAAGTACAGATGGGATGCGAATTTGGGACCTTTCACGCGGAGAGCCAGTACCATTTCTTGTTACAAAGCCACTTAGTTCTTTTGAAGTGAGTGAAACAGATATAACCTACAAAAGGTTGTTTGCAAGAGCTAAGCATTTGTTGGATAGCGGGTCTCCCAGAGAGGCTGCAGAAGAGTTAGACAAAGCTCTAATGCTGCCAGGCTATCATAAAGCAGCGGCAGCTTTAGAGTTAAGGCATGCGATAGGAATGAAGGGCATAAAAAGAGCTTTTCGTTCCGCATGGAGTGTCAAAAGTGTTGATACGGGGGCTATGATACGGGCCGTATACCTTATGCCAGATGGAAAACACGCACTATCTGGTAGTTGGAACGATTTCCCTCGCCTATATGAATTGTCAACAGCTACCTGTATCAAGATATTTCAAGGAGAGGTATCAATAGATTTGTGCATGTGCTTCTCCGCTGACGGGAGATATGCCGTGGCCAATCATCATAGTGGGTTGACGTCGTGGGATTTTGTTTCCGCAAGGCATTTGACCTTCGGCGAGCAAGGAGACGGCATAGAGTCAATTCAATGCATAGCTTTGTCCCCTGACGGCCGGATTGGTTTATCTTCATATGGAGAACGTCAGCGCAAGGTCTTAATTTGGGACATCACTTTGGGGAAGAGGTTAATTACTTTTGAGGAGCAAACTGAGAGCGTGGCTTCTGGCTGCTTTTCACCCGATGGGAGATTTGCATTATTTGGAAGCGACGATAGGACGATCCGGCTCTGCATTCTTGATATACGTAATTTTGTTAGAACTATTATCAAAGACACAGATGGGATTAATTGTTTATGTTTCTCCCCGCGAGGTGACATGTTTCTGTCATCAAGCGATAGGACGATTTATCTATGGGACCTCGCAATGGGAAAATGTGTAAGAATATTCGAAGGGCATACTGGACATATCTGGTCTCTATGCTTTTCTCCTGACTGCAAGTTTGCTCTCTCGGGAAGTGCCGATGATTCGCTCCGCCTTTGGGATTTGGCTTCCGGAAAGTCACTTTGGACCTTCGAGGGTCACACTGGAGTGGTGGATTCCGTGTGTTTTTCTCCAAACGCGCGTTTCGTGTTATCAGGAAGTTGGGACAAGACCATCAAGCTTTGGGAGTTGGATTGGCAATTTGAGTTTCCTGAGCCTGCAGATTGGGATGAGGGTGCGCAACCATATTTAGAATTTTTCCTTACTCTTCATTGTCCTTATGGTGAGGATGGAATCAGTCGTGTTGGCAAGCCTTCGTGGAATGATGATGATTTCAAAAAATTGCTTGAGGATTTAAGTTATCGTGGTTATGGTTGGTTGCATCCTAAAGGTGTTCGACGTGAACTGGAAAAGATGACTCGCGAATGGCAAGGGCCTCCTCCCCTGATTAGTTCTTTATAATAAAATATAGGTATTACATATATGAATAAGAAAGACGAATCACAATCTCACACTCCATCCAAGGTTTCAGAATTAACACAAGCATATGGGCAGGCTTTGCAACAGGTTGAAGCCCAAGTGTCAGCAGAATGGCAAATTGGGGACGTTATTTTGGATCTATACGAAGTCAAGGCGATCCATGAGAGTGGTGGTATGGGTTTGGTGTATCGTGTTCATCATCGTGGTTGGAATATGGATTTGGCTGTGAAGAGTCCACGAGCAGAGTATTTTCAGACAGAGGTTCAGAAAGAGAATTTTATCAGGGAGTGTGAGGCGTGGATCAATTTGGGACTTCATCCTCATATAGTGAGTTGTTATTATGTTCGTGTTCTTGGTGGTATTCCAAGGGTGTTTGCTGAATATGTAGAGGGAGGAAGTTTGAAGGATTGGATAGATGATGGTAGATTTTATGAGGGAGGTCTTGAGAAGTCGTTGGAGAGGATACTGGATATTGCTATTCAGTTTGCGTGGGGTTTGGAGTATGCACATAGTCAGGGATTGGTGCATCAGGATGTTAAGCCTGCAAATGTGATGATGACTCGGGATGGAATAGCTAAGGTGACGGATTTTGGTTTAGCAAAAGCAAGGGCGTTGACTGGTGAGAGTCAGATAATTACAGGGCGGACGATATTGGTGAGTAGTGGTGGTATGACGCCTGCTTATTGTTCGCCTGAGCAGGCAGAGGGTAAACCGCTTTCTCGTAAGACTGATATTTGGAGTTGGGGTGTGTCTGTGTTGGAGATGTTTACTGGTGAAGTGACCTGGCTGAGTGGTCAAGCAGCAGGTGAAGCTCTTGAAAGTTATCTTGAGGTTGGTGTTGATGATGGAGTTATTCCAAAGATGCCTTATGAACTTACTAATGTATTGCGGAGATGTTTTCAGAAGAATCCTGATGAGCGGCTCAAGGATATGGTTGAGATTGTTTCTGCTTTACAAGAAATTTACCAACAAACAATCGGAAAATCCTATCTACGCGAGATGCCAAAACCTGTGGAGGCTTTAGCGGATAGCCTCAATAATCGGGCAATTTCTTTGATAGACTTAGGAAAAAAAGATGAAGCATTACATATATTTGATGAAGCACTGAAAGTAGACCCAATGCATCCTCAGGCGACTTACAATCAGGGTTTGGTTTTGTGGCGAGCAGGTAAGATAACAGATGATGAATTGGTTAGGCGTTTAGAAGAGGTCAAGAAGTCTCGAACTTCAGAGAATTGGTTACCTGCTTATCTTCTTGGGCTTGTTCACATAGAACGCTCGGATGCAGAATCGGCAGTTAAAGAATTGAAACAGGCTTTTGAACAATCGGGTTATACGGAGGAGATTAATGCGGCATTAGAGAAAGCTAAGAATGGGCTATCCAAATGGTGCAGATACCTGAGAACTTTGGAGGGTCATACTGGTGGTGTAAATTCAGTGGCTATTTCTCCTGATGGGCGGTTTGTTCTCTCGGGAAGTTGGGACGAAACCTTACGGTTGTGGGATTTAGCTACAGGGCAGTGTCTGAGAACCCTGAAGGGTCATACTGAGCGGGTGAATTCCGTGGCTATATCTCCTGATGGGCGATTTGCCCTCTCAGGAAGTCATGACAACACCCTTCGGTTGTGGGATTTGGAAACAGGGCAGTGTTTGAGAACCTTGAAAGGTCATACTGATTATGTGACTTCAGTAGCTATTTCCCCTGATGGGCGGTTTGGGCTCTCGGGAAGTGAGGAAAAAACTCTTCGGTTGTGGGATTTAGCCACAGGGCAGTGTTTGAGAATCTTGGAGGGTCATACTAGTTGGGTATATTCCGTGGCTATTTCTCCGGATGGGCGATTTGCCCTCTCGGGAAGTTGGGACGACACCCTTCGGTTGTGGGATTTGGAAACAGGGCAGTGTTTGAGAACCTTTAAGGGTCATACTAATTGGGTAGATTCTGTAGCTCTTACTCCGGATGAGCGGTTTGCCATCTCAGGTAGTAGCGACAATACTCTTCGGTTGTGGGATTTAGCCACAGGGCAGTGTTTGAGAATCTTGGAGGGTCATACTGAAAGTGTAGACTCAGTAACTATATCTCCGGATGGTCGGTTTGCCCTTTCGGGAAGTTTGGACAACACCCTTCGGTTGTGGGATTTAGCAACAGGGCAGTGCCTGAGAACCCTGAAGGGTCATACTGAGCGGGTGACTTCCTTGGCTATATCTCCTGATGGGCGATTTGCCCTCTCGGGTAGTTATGACAAAATCCTTCGGTTGTGGACTATTTCATTGAGTGGAGAGATTGCACCCTTCATAGTAGCTCAGCCGCAGAGTGCTTTGGAAATATTTAAAACAAATTCTGATTTCAAAGCCTTACTGGCAGAAGCCGAAGATTATTTAAAATCCGGTGACATCCGTGCGACAGCTCAATCACTCACTTATGCGCGGAATCTTCCCGGGTATGAGCTATCTGCGGAGGCTCTGGAATTATGGCATAGGATTGGTAGATACGGGATTAGGAAACGCTTTGGTTCTGCTTGGTCCTTGAGAATACTTAATGGCCATATTAATAGTGTACATTCCGTTGCTATTTCTCCTGATGGGCGATTTGCCCTCTCGGGAAGTAATGACGAAACTTTACGGTTGTGGGATTTGGGAACAGGGCGATGTCTTAGAACCTTGAAGGGTCATACTTGTGGTGTGAATTCCGTGGCTATTTCTCCTGATGGGCGGTTTGCCCTCTCGGGAAGTTGGGACATGACCCTTCGGTTGTGGGATTTAGCAACAGGGCAGTGCCTGAGAACCTTGAAGGGTCATACTGGAAGTGTAATCTCAGTAGCTATTTCCCCGGATGGGCGGTTTGCGCTCTCGGGTAGTAGTGACAATACTCTTCGGTTGTGGGATTTAGCCACAGGGCAGTGTTTGAAAACCTTTGAGGGTCATACTAAAGATGTGCATTCTGTTGCTATTTCTCCGGATGGTCGGTTTACCCTCTCGGGTAGTAATGACACAACTCTACGATTGTGGGATTTAGCTACAGGACAGTGTTTGAGAATCTTGGAGGGTCATACTGAAGAAGTGTATTCTGTGGCTATTTCTCCAAATGAGCGGTTTGCTCTCTCCGGAAGTGATGACAATACCATTCGATTGTGGGATTTGGCTACAGGGCAATGCCTAAAAACCTTAAAGGGTCACACTAATTGGGCGTATTCTGTGGCTATTTCTCCTGATGGGCGGTTTGCCCTCTCGGGAAGTTGGGACAAAACCCTTTGTTTGTGGGATTTAGCTACAGTACAGTGTTTGAGAACCTTGAAGGGTCATACTAGTTATGTGAATTCAGTAGCTATTTCCCCAGATGGTAGTTTTGCCCTCTCTGGTAGTTGGGACAAAAACCTTCGGTTGTGGGGATTTGATTGGGAATATGAATTTCCGGAGCCAGCTGATTGGGATGAGGGTGCACGACCATATTTAGAATTTTTCCTTACTCTTCATTGTCCTTATGGTGAGGATGGAATCAGTCGTGTTGGTAAGCCTTCGTGGAACGAAGCTGATTTCAAGAAACTACTTGATGATTTAAGTTACCGTGGTTATGGTTGGTTGCGTCCTGAAGGTGTTCGACGTGAGCTTGAAAAGATGACCCGCGAATGGCAAGGTCCACCACCGTAATTAAAAAAACTTATGAAACCACAGATAAACACTGATGAACACTGTAAAAAAATAAATTAAGAAATTTCTATTATTAAATTTAAACCGTGTTAATCCGTGTTAATCCGTGGTTACTAATTGCACTTAGTATTTCAATAGTGAAAGAATTGAGATAAAAATGAATTTAGGTATTTGCATAATTTCTAAATACCTTTTAAAAGAATTTTTGGGAGGTTCGTTATGTTTACAGAAAAAGCACAGGCAATAATTGATTTAGCAAAGGATTGTGCTTTTGCACGTGCAAAAGAAGAATTAGATATAGAGTCGCTACTAGCAGTTGTGGGTAGTGATGCTGAGGCAGGTGTTCGTTTAGCTGAATGTATTATGAATGGAGATGTTGCAAATTTAAGGGGAAGGTGTCCTGAATTGGGTCAGCCGGCACCTTGTCCGGGTAAGTTAGATTTAACTGAATCAGTAAAAGAAATCATTGCTTATGCAATGGATTTAGCCTCTGGTGATTGTGTTCCTGATCGCTTCCATCCCGGATTAATTGACATTTGTCATCTGATTTGTGCAATGGCGATGTCTCGAGATATATGCCGATTGCTTGGTGTATTTTCACAACTATCGCGAGAGGATGCTATTAGACTCTTGACAGTGTGGTATGAACAGTTGGGCTCTGCGGTCTCTATAGCTGATTTGGTAAACAGGTTGCGTGGTTTAAGAACCGAGCTTCAAACCAGAGTCTTTGGTCAAGACCATGCAATTTATTCTTTTATTGAGGGACTATATAATGCTGAGGTTACTGCAGCAGCTGACCGTGAACGAAAAAGACCTGCAGCTGTATTTGTATTCTGTGGACCACCAGGCGTTGGCAAGACATATATGGCAGAGATTTGTGCAAAATTTCTTGGTCGTCCGTTTAAGCGATTTGATATGACAGCATATACAGACCATCAGGCACATAATCAGCTTGTTGGCTTTGCCCCAAGTTATCAAGGTGCACAACCTGGAGTGTTAACTGGGTTTGTGGCTAAGAATCCTAATGCCTTTCTGCTCTTTGATGAGATTGAAAAAGTACATTTAAATACTATCCAACTTTTTTATCAAATACTTGATGCAGGTCGTCTTGAGGACAAATTTATTGGGCAGGATGTTAGCTTCCGGGATACAGTTATTATTTTCACAACGAATGCAGGGCGTTCACTATATGACAATCCGAATAAAATCGGGATCAGCGTTGCTAATTCAAGTTATCATAAAAGGACAATCCTTAGTGCATTGGAGAATGAAAAAAATCCTACAACCGGACAACCTGCTTTTCCACAAGCAATTTGTTCCCGTTTAGCTCAAGGCTATCCAGTTATGTTTAATCATATGGGGATTAATGAACTTGAACGCATAAGTGCCACAGAGATAGCGCGTATTGAATCCCTGCTTGAGAAGCAATACTTCAAAAATTTTAGTCACGAGCCATTATTGCCCATCTCTCTTGTTCTCCACGAAGGAGGGCAGGTTGATGCGAGGCAAGTGAGAGCTGAAACAGAAAGATTTGTGAAAGCGGAACTTTTCAAATTTTGTAGTCTTTATGCTAAAGATAGGTTGGGAGATGTATTGGAGGAAATTGACAAAGTCCGATTCGACATTGAATCGGGTGTAACAAATATTGATCCCGAAGTTTATGCCTTATACGAATCTCTTGACAAGCCTAAAATTCTTCTGGTGGCAAATAGTAAATTTACAAAACTTTGCCAACAGTATGTGACCGAGATGCAATGGGTTGTAGCCTCAACACCTGAAGAGGTCATTGATGCCCTTTCAACAGAAGATATAGATATGGTTTTGTTGGATATTTGGATTCAGCGTGACATGTCTAAACTTGGTAAGGCACATATAGCACAGGATTCATTTGGAGCAAGTGAGGAGAAAGGAAAGACTGCACAGGCCCACGACTTTATCCCGCTTTCAGCACATGCACTTGACGAAGGACGAAAAATTCTTCGCAAAATTCACGAACGTTTTCCACAAATTCCAATTTATTTACTTTCATTCACCGATGATAGTCCTAAAATTAGTGGCGAAAAGCGGCGCAAAGATTATAAGTTGATGGCAACAATAAGTATTGATGATGTGCATGATGCGCGACCAGAATCCGCAATTGGAGAAACATCACATATGACTATAGATGATGAGCTTTTCTTAGCTTGTGTCCGCGAAGGCGGTGCTCGGGGATTGATAGCAACTAATTTTTTCATAACCTCTGACCCGGATTTGCAGAAAAGACGCGAGCAGTTTGCTATTAGTTTGAAGGAAATCACACGGCGACTCTATCGCGAGAAAAAAGCTCGTTCTTTAGCACAAGCACGAAAAGTATTGTTGTTTGACACAGCAGCCGAAATCAATCGGAACAAGCGAACTTTATTCATCAGTTTACGTGATTTTCGTTTAGGTCGTGCAATAGAAGCAGCTGATGCAGGGGAAATGGTCGACGATGTGCAGCGTCCCACCACCCGTTTCGATGATGTTATCGGCGCAGAGGAAGCTAAGGAATCTCTACAATTTGTTGTTGATTGGCTTAGGGACCCAAAACGGTATGCCAGTATTGGTGTGCGACCACCAAAGGGTATCCTCTTGACTGGATCACCTGGGACAGGCAAAACTATGCTGGCACGCGCCGTGGCTGGTGAATCCAATTGTGCATTTCTTGAAACTTCAGCAACAAGCTTTGTCACTATTTGGCAAGGTAGCGGACCACAAAACATAAGAGACTTATTTGACCGTGCACGGCGTTATGCTCCGGCAATTGTGTTCATTGACGAGATTGACGCCATCGGCAAGCAACGCTCAGGTACTATTGGCTCGGGACGGTCTCAAGAAGAGACCTTGAATGCTCTGCTTACAGAAATGGACGGATTTCTTGCGCCTGCTTTACACCCAGTTTTTATCCTTGCAGCAACTAATATGGAAGAAATTCTTGATGGGGCGCTTAAAAGAAGATTTGACAAAATAATAGAGGTGGATAAACCAGATAGAGCAGCACGGCAAAAATATCTTATAAAAACTGTGCTTAACCGAAAAAACAGTAAAGTTACCCCTCAATTGATTGAACGAATCGCAGGGCAAACAGCAGGATTGAGCATTGCAAACCTCGAACGAATTGTTCATGAAGCTGCAGTTATGGCAGCGCAAAAAGGTGATTATTTAAAAGATGAGATTTTCTTGGAAGCATTTGAAAAAGTTATGATTGGTGTAGTAAGAGAAAAGCCTGATTTGAAAACCCTTGAACGTATCGCTCGTCACGAATCTGGGCATACGCTTATTTCTTGGCTAAACGGTAATGCACCTGTACAAGTTACTATTATTGGTCGCGGTGGCGCAGGTGGTTATATGGAGCCTGAGGTAGATGAGAAAAAGATACTCCGCACCAAATTGGAAATAGAGCAAAAGATACGTGAACTTATGGGGGGACGCGCCTCCGAAATAATTTTCTATGGCAAAGAGGAAGGACTCTCCTCTGGTGCAAGTAATGATTTGAAGAGTGCTACTGAGTTCGCAGTGAGCATGGTGAGAGAGTATGGAATGGCTGATGACTTCGGTCAGGTTGCATTAAGTGGGCAATTATATGATGGGCCACTCGCTATTATGGTAACACAATCTGCAGAGAGAATTGTCAAAGAACAATTACAAATTGCTATTAAGACACTGAAAGAAAATCGCAATTCTTTAGATGTTCTGGTGAAAAACTTGCTGGAGAAAAACCGACTTATAAAAGAAGATTTAGAAAAGATTCTGCCATTAGTTAGGATTGAAGGAGAGAATAAATTATGAATAAAAAAAATTTTTATTATGATATAGGAACTCCTCAATTCTTTAAACAAAAATTTCTTAATAGCATTTCTTTCATCGTGATTTGTGTCTGTATATCTTTGTTTTTATTAATGAGAATAGTGGAAATTCTCCAAATTATTAGTCGAGATGAAATAATTGCTTTTCTCGGGTTATCTTATTATGGTATTGTAAAATATCTTTGGTTTCACCAATTTGTTACGTCTCCTTTTCTTCATGCCAATATATTTCATCTTCTTTTCAACATGTTGACTTTATGGTTTCTTGGTCCAAGCATTGAGAACAAGCTTAATAAATTTGGATATATTGCACTTTCATTTATTTCTGCTTTGTTTGCCTCTGTAGGTTTCTTAATTGTGAATTGGGGCACTCAACATATTGTTGTGGGTTATTCAGGCGTAATATTTGGTATTCTTGTTGCTCAGGCAATGTTTTTCCCTGAACAAAAAATAATAATTTTGGGATTCTTCCCAATGAAAATGAAATATGCTGTTTTACTATTTGCAGCTGTTGAATTTTATTTAACTGTATCACCTGGGGATAATGTTGTTTCACACATATCGCACCTTTTCGGGGCAGTTGGTGCTTTTCTTTATTTAAAAATTTCTCAGAAATTTCTTAAACATCATCAGCTAAAAAGAAAAATAGTAACTCTCCCCAAAGGGCTTGATGCTACTGATAAAATTCGAATTAAACACAAAATTCCAAAAAAATTGTAATAAGTTTTCTTGATTTTAAAGAAGGATCATAATTAATAGATAATTGAAATGGTATTATCTTTTTTGTTATAAAAATTAAAGGTTCTAATTTTTAGAAAACACAATTCAATAATTTATAGTTTCGAATACAAATATATTAGATAAACAGCTTCTGGTCACAGAGTACTTACGCTATATTGAAACACAAATATACATTCCCTAGAAAATATTCTATGTAGGAGTAAGGACACTCAAGCATATGACATATTAAGTGATTGTTAAATTATACTGATTCCTTATCGATTCAATTGACTATCTGATGCAATAGATCACCTTGAATACTCTCTTATTATTTGGAAGTAAGTTACCTATTACATATATATGTAATTGTTTTCGATTGGTTAAAGGAGACTTTCCCGATTTCTAATTAATTTTGATATCTGTGAAGGATTTTGTTTTCTTTAAACCTAATAAGAAAACAAAAGCCGATAGTGTTATCATTTAGGTTATAAACATCAAAATTCATTCAAAATAGTAAATCGTGATAGGCTAAGAAATTACGGTCACAAATTTAGTTTGATAGATAAATTAAGAGCTGGAATAATAAGATTTGGATCAGAAATTCTCTTCACTTTTTTAAGCTTAAACTAATTATTTCAATGAATGTACTTATTGTTTTTTAATTAAACATTTTTATTATTTATTGAAGTTAAATTCTTTTTGATTTTAATTTTAAAATTTTTATAAAAAAATCTATTGCATAAATTAGTATGTAATTTAATGTTACCTTTGAATCATGTATTGTTCCAATTTACGGAGAAATCGAGAAAAAACAAAAAGGAGGATAGAAAAAAAATGAAATCATTAGGTAAATTTCTAATCATTTTTATAGTAATCACCTTGTTTAACTTGGGATGTACGCTATTACGAGATATTAAACCACCTGATATGAGTTCTTTCAAAAAAGATATTAACCCGATTAATTTGTCAGTTGGTGTTTTAACATTTGAGGATCTTCGTCCTTACAAGCAATGCCGATTAAAGACAACTACCTATTCAGGTTGGATTTTCTATCCTATAAATTTCTTTGTTAATATAGTTGCGTGGGTTCCCATAATGAAAACTTCCTTTATGACAAGGATAGAACCTCGTTGGATTATTACTAGGGGTTGGGGCAGTGGAGAGAATACTTTTCGCTGGCCAACTTCATCCCCTCCTGAGGATAGATTTGTTGAAGAAAGCACAGCTGAAGGCATATCTGACTATGTTTTTGTATGTTTGCGGAATTCAGGAAAATTTAAAAATCTAAAGCGGATTCCTATTCATTATAAGTCAATTACAGATATTGCTTCTATTGGAAAAGAGTATGGTGTAAATGTTATGGTTTTGGGTAAAATTAAAAATTTCCATCTATTGGCAAAAGAAAAACCAATAATAGGATTTGATTATCGTTTACGCGTAGAAATAGAGTGTAAAATTGTTTCCATAGAAGATCCTTTAAATGTTATAGCCAGTTCGAAGATTTTGGTGGAAGAACCATCGCATAAAGAAGAGAAAGTGGGATTTTCTGCTGCACTTGGTGCCCATGTTGTTTCTCAAGAAATGCAAGTAGCGTGTACAGATCTTGTTACTTATTTAATAGAGCAACTAGACTTAGTAAGGTAAGAATTAAGTCTTTATGGATTGATTTTCCCTTGTTATGTTGATTCCTGATTATATAAAATTTTGGCTTTATGATATTATTATCAAGCATTTAAGAAACTTGCTAATTTCGCTACAAAGAATCTAGAAATATTGTAGTATTATGTAGAGTGTGTGGAGTTTATGCGTGGGGGTTTGGGGAGGGGATGTGTGAGGTGTTCTCGATTTTTTCTTTTTGTTTCTTTTCTATATTGAAAAAAATAAATAAAATAAATTAGAAAATATCTCTCACATCTTTTTTTATTTGTTGACGTGTAAACTCTACTCTCTCTACTCACTAAGTATTAGTAGAATCTGTTCTTAAAAATTGTATCAAGAATTTTTGGATTGAATAAGAGGGCTATTCTGTTTGTATATGTTCTTCCAAACTTTGCTGAGGCTAATAAGATTAATCCAAGGCTTTGCAAATAACTAAGGTTATTGTAGAAATAAACATAAGAATAGGGTTGTTCCTTAAATTCTTCACTAATCTTTATATAAATGCTATAGACCTCTTTTACATTGTTTTTCTCAGCCTTTTGTGCTGCCCTTAGGATGAGCAGGTTTTTATCATTTAAGTCCTGTATGAGGTCTATATAGATGTCTCTTTTTGCTTTCTCAAAGCAGTCTTCTACACTATTTTCTTCTCCTGTGGCTAAATAAAACAAGGTTTTTATGGCGACCCTCACATCTCCTGAAGTGTCTTTTACTGTTAAGGCACTAATTTGCTGGAGTTGTTCAGGTTTGTATTGCTTTAAACCTGTTTTGGCTCTTTGTTTCAGTATTTTATATATTTGTATTGAGTCATAGTTTTTGAAATGAATGATTTGGGGTTGAAGAGTGGATTTTGTGCTTTGGTCAATTTCATTAAGGAAGCGGGCATTGTTACTGAGCATTATTGTCATATAATTATTTGTGCTTCGTGATAAGAGGTAGAGTATTTCTTTGTTCTTATCTTTTGGGGATAATAAGTCTATTTCGTCAAGGATAACGACTGTTTTAATTATGTATCTTTTAGCAAATTTTTCAAACATCTCATTCAGGGAGATACCTCTTGGTTTTAGGTGTAGTATTTCTGCTAAGATTTTAAACGTAGTATTAGAGTTTCGTACATTAGTATACAGAAATGTGATACTTGTTTTTTGTTCCAAAGATTTCTTAAGGAATTTAAGCATTATAGTTTTGCCGCTACCACGACTACCAAAGATGGCGAGATTAGTTGGTATCTTTGTTTGGTCATATTTGAGTAAAGCATCTATAATAGGTTTTATTTCTTCTCTTAGTAAGGGTTGGGGTGGGAGGTAATTAAAGTCAAAAACTTTTAGGTCTTTAATATTCTTTATCCTGTTTTTTAGTGCATTCTCTCTTTGTTGTAAGTATTTGTATAAATCCATCTTTTAGTTTAATTGAGTGTCATAAACTTCAGTGGTTGTTTTAACTCTTCCTTATGCATAAACCATACTATCAGTAGTCTGATGATTTTTAGTATTTAAATCTTTCGTTTAACTAAGAATCATTCTTACCACTTCTTAAATTGGCTTCAAAGAAAGAGGGTTCCCCCATTCCCCCTCCCAGAAAGAAGAAGTTCTTTAATTAATCTCATCAAGCAAAAAGTTTAAATACTCCAAAATATAATTATGTATTTAAGTTGATGAATAATGCTTAATAATTATCTTTATTCATTGAGGAATGTGGATGTTGTTGGTCTTTATTTAGAGAATCCTTTTTTATTTGATTTCTTGATTTATTTATTTCTCTTCATTGGGTTAAGTCATTTAGGGCTTAAGAAATTTTATGGTGATAGTTCAAGCAGAATTATTGCCTTAATTTTGGGATTAATGCTGGCTACAGGAATGATTGTTTTCGAAGAGGAGAAAGATTTTAATTTGGGGTCTTTTGGTTACTTTGCCTTTTTTATTATCGTTATTGCTATCTTTATTATGGTCTATAATTTTTTTAATTTTGCTTTTGGTTTTTTCCCTAAGGGGTCTTCGCAATCTGTAAAGCCTTTACGATTTAATCCACTTCTTAAGCGTGAGAATGAAATATCTTCTGAATCCAAAATTATCAGGAATGAGGTCAATTCACTTTTAAGAGGGGAGGAAGGTCTCGGTAATAATATTTTAAGGGATTTAAAAAGAATTAGGATAGATCTGGAGAAGTATAGGGATAATCCTTTGGTGAGGAATGAGTTAAGCACTATTTTTCGTCGACTCCAAAACCAGCAAAGAACATTAATCTCTAATATAAATCGTTTACTAAGATTGAATCATTGTCTTGAAGTTGAAGATTTTGAGGCATTGCAAAATGATTACAATTTTTTCAGGCAAATCCCTAAATCTATGCAATCCTCTATTTTGAAAGGTATTAAGTCTGATAGGTTCCGTATTTCTTTAGAAAATAGAATCAATGCTTTATTAAAGGCTTTTTCTGAATGGAACACAAGACTTAATACCCTTATTAACGAAACTATTTTATTCATCAGGAAGAAAGATTTTGCTTCGGCTAAGAAAATGGTTTCAGAAGCAATAATTGTGGAGCAAAACTTGAATAAACTCTTGAAGAGAGTTGAGTTTTTGGAGAAATGGATTTTTCAGAACCTTAATCAGGCACTTATTAAGGTCAAAAGGTTAGAGTTTACTTCAAAAGCCTAATCTACGCACAAGGATAATTCCAATTACGCAAAGCCCACCAACTATGAGTAGTGTTTTTTGTTTATTATCTTTAAACTCTTTCTTGGTTAGGATATATCTGAATTCTTTTGTGTTGTTGTAAATGATTTCGTTGTTACTCACTTTGATGAGTTGCATTCCCACAATGATGTTTCTATTCCTATTTTTTATGGAATCACTTTTAATCTCTCCAGATAATACAGTGTCAATACCTTTATTCCTTGCTTCCCTCAGAACAGTTTCTAAGGTGTTAAGGTCTTCTTTTTGATTCTCTTTTTCTTGAATGCTTCCTATTTCGATTACTTTATACTTCGTTTCTGTAATTAATTGTTCCTTTATTTTATCTGTAACTAATCCCTTTTTATCTCCCCGTAATGGCAGGACACCAATAGTACTAATACCTGATATTTTATGTAAATCCTTAACGAACGATTGAGCTATTTCCTGAGCAAACTCTAAGTCCTGATCAGCTAAAAGAGTTAATGAAAATATTAAAGAAAGAATAATTACTTGAAGTAATGCTATTGAACTTTTCATATTTTATTCTACCTCTCTTTCACTATTGTGGTCTACTCCTTAACACAAAATTTACTGCACAAACCACAATCGATAATGTTATCAGTATAAACCCAAAGATTCCCCAATCCTGCAAATGCCACCCATTCTCACGAGCCCAAATAATAAAAGAAACGCTTAATAACAAACTTATTCCAACAACTAATGGTATAGAGCCTCTGCCCTTAAAAGCCAATAAGGCAATCCCGAAAAAGATTAAAATGAAAACTAAGGGCTCAAGCCAATTTGAGTTTTGTTGATAGAAATCAATTATTAATTCCATAAAATTATTACCTCCATATATTTATATCACTTTGATATCAGATATAATCTATTGTTTTACATAAAGATTACTTTAATCCGGACAAATCAAATACGAATATACTCTTTATTTATCATTTTGTCTCTTGATATACTCCACAATTATGACTTCAACCATTTGATTTATCGATCTCATTTCCTTTTCCGCCAATTTAACCAAAGCCTTCTTTACACTCGGCTTAAGTCTTAAAGGAATAGCAGCAGTCTTCTTCTCTTTCTTCATCCACCACTCTCCTTTCAATAAACAATATCAAAACAATATTAAATTTATATCATATTGATATTATAAGTCAAGAAAAAAAATATTAAGAATTTTTACTATTTTAAAGATAATATCAAATCCTGGAATGAATGTTTTTAATGCCATTTATCGAGAAAAGTGTTTTGTTTTATCTCATTGACTTTTGCCTTACGATTTATTATCAGTATTTTATCTTTTTGGCAGCAAGGAGCGTTATGAGAATTGTTAGACCTCATTTGTCATTTAAAATGATAGATTTGTTCCTAATAATTATAGTATCATTTCTCTTGATAATCTTTTCTTCTCCTCCAATTTTTTCTCAATCTGAATTTACATCTGAGGACATAAGGCAATTTGTTGGTACACTTAAGTTGGATGGGCAATTCATAAAGTTGTTGGAGCTTAAGGAAGGTGGTAAAGTTCTTAAGTTTGAGGATCCTGGGAGAGAGATTAAATTACCTTTAGGTTATTATGTAGTTTATCGGATTATTCTTCAGGATGATGCTTCGCAATTTCAGGCTGAAGGGTATTTGAATCAAGAAATACATATTAATCCTTTTGAGCCCATACCTGTGTTAAAGGCTGGTGCTCCTTTGACAAGTAGTATTCTTATTGAAAGAGATAATGATGTTTTAAGAATAAATTATTATCTTAAAGATAGCTACGGGAATATTTATAGGTTGAGAAAAAATTATAATGAGAATCCTCCTAACATCTCTATATATAAGAATAATAAAAAAATTGTATCTGATAAATTTTATTATGGTTGAGGTGATAGGTGTTCGTACTCTTGGCGAGTACCATTTATATTTTGGAATAAATTCAAGATTGTCGTTTCTCCTGAAGTAGGTAAACTGGGTGCTAATCAGGAAGTCATTAGTTACCATGACTGGTATTTCCTTTATCATATCAAAAGTTTGTTCGTCTGGATTTCTGTATTAATTCTTTTGTTCCTAAAACCCAATCGTAGTTGGCAAGCATGGTTGATACTCATTCCTTTAATTGGAATAAAATTAAGTCTTTTTTTATTGAGGTACATAAATAATAATTTTTATGACTTTTATCAATTTGGGATTTTTGCTTTATCCTTGATGTCTTTCTGGTTAATTTTGCCTTTCATAATGAATAGGAATGGATTTTTCGTTTTTCTGATTGCAGTGTTGAATTTTGTGTTTATCTTTTTGTTAAAATTCTTAGATATGAAGATATTCGGAGAATTCGATGATTATGATTCGTTTTTATTGGGTGTTTATTTTATTATATATTTAACCGGTTCTGTTATGATATTGTTCGGATTCACTTTCGCTGGTTTATTTTCTCGTAAAAGATTTAGCAAGGTGCGTTTTTTAATTTGGTTTTTTGCTTTTATTTTAATAACGGCATTAGTCTTATTAAATCTTTTCGTATTGTTATTGAGCACTGATTATTTACTTAATGTTTTTTCTGCAGTTGCTTTTTTACTTACTATTGTCATTTTCTTAATAACATTGCCGTATATTCTACTTGCCTTTTATAGCCCCATATACAGAGAAAGATTCGATAATATTTTCCGATTAAAGAAAACTTAATACTTTGGTAAATCAAGAATAAATTGCAGAGTTCTTTTTTGAAGAACTATTTTGTGGCATCTTTGCTTTTATTAATAAGTTTTGTGTCTCATATAGAATTTTTTTTGCTATGTTCTCAATTGGTGAAATTATGATTGGAAATGTGTCTGGTGAGGATTGATTCATTTGCTTCAGTGTGCTGAGGAGTTGTGTGATTTTGTTGCTTTCGGTTAGAATTGGGATTAGGATTTCTTGTTCAAAAGTATCCGGTTTTGTTTCGTATTTTTTTAGGTATATTGTGAGTATTTGTGTTGAGATTTCTATTTGTTTGAGTAGTTGTTGGATGCGATAGTAGTTACTTAAGGGATTTGTTTCTCTAAGGTATGGGTTCAGGAATTCATTCATTAAAGATTAGCAAAGTGATTCTGGTATTTAATTTTTTCGTTTTTTACCATTTTCAAAGAGGAGTCTGAATAGGTCAGCGATGTTGGGGTCATACTCTATTTTTTCTCTATTAATAAGATAATCTATTTTCTGATTTATCTCTTTCAATTTATGTAAGACGTATCTTAATTGCTTTAAGCATTCTTTAAAAGATTGTTTTTCTACCATATCAAATAAAGGAAATCATTACTACTATATAAAGGTTACGGATTGTTTTCTTTTGTTAGTGATAAATGTTTGTTATAAACTGAAAAAGCGAGATTGCCACGCCTACCTAAGGGCAGACTCGCAAAGACACATTAAGAGCCTGTGTGGTGTCATTGCGAACAGTCTTATCGTGAGGCGATCTCATTTTATAATAAAATGTAAAAGTTTTTCAGAAATATTTAATTTAGCAGTTCATTTCAATTAATTCCTTGACTTTTTAAGAAATATAATTTAAATATTTCAACAATATAAAATAAATTAAATGGGAATTTAGACTATGGGGAAAATCAAATTTGATTCTTCATATCATTTTAAGATTTTAAATTTCAAGACAATACTTGCAATGTTATTTTTTTTACTTTGTTTTTCTTTATTAAGTGTCTATGCTCAAATTAGTGAAGAAGGAAATAACGAAAATAATATTGTCAGCCCGGAAGGCGAAGGCACTAATTGGTATTATGCTTCAGGAGATGTTCCCTTTGATATCCGCACTCAACATACAAGTATCATATACAATAACAAGATGTGGGTAATTGGAGGATGGACTGGTACTAGTATTTATAGAAATGATGTAAGATATTCTACAGATGGAGCAGTTTGGACACAAGCTACGGCCTCAGCTGCTTTTCCTGCTCGTGATAGCCATACCAGTGTCGTTTACGATAACAAGATGTGGGTTATTGGGGGATATAGTAGTAGTGGTTTTAGAAGGGATGTCTGGTATTCATCGGATGGAGTTAATTGGACACAAGCTACGGCCTCTGCTGCTTTCCCAGGTCGTTGCGATCATACTAGTGTTGTTTACGATAACAAGATATGGGTAATTGGTGGAATTGGTGGTTCTGGAAATGATGTCTGGTATTCCATGGATGGAGTGAACTGGACACAAGCGACAGCATCCGCTGCCTTCATAGGTCGTCGGTGTCATACTAGTGTAGTATTTAATAATAAGATGTGGGTGATTGGGGGATATGATGGTAGTAGTTATAGAAACGATGTATGGTATTCAACAGATGGAGTGATATGGAGTCAAGCGACAGCATCTGCCGCTTTCCCTGCACGTTGGCAGCATACCAGTGTATTATTTAATAACAAGATGTGGGTGATTGGGGGAACTGGTGGTGATGGTTATAAGTGCGATGTATGGTATTCTTCGGATGGAGTGACCTGGACACAAGCAACAGCCTCTGCTGCCTTTCCAGCCCGTATGGGACATACCAGTGTGGCTTACAATAACAAGATGTGGGTGATTGGGGGAACTGGTGGTGGTGGTTATAAGTGCGATGTATGGTATTCTTCGGATGGAGTGACCTGGACCGAAGCAAAAGTCCTTGCTATTTTCAAAAGCCGAGGATACCATGCAAGTGTCGTACACAATGGCAAGATGTGGGTGATTGGGGGTAATGATGGTAGTAATCGTAGAAACGATGTATGGTATTCTTCGGATGGAGTGACCTGGACACAAGCGATAGCCTCTGCTGCCTTCCCTGGTCGTATTGGCCATACCAGTGTGGCTTACAATAACAAGATGTGGGTGATTGGGGGTGGTGGAAATGATGTATGGTATTCTTCGGATGGAGTGAACTGGACACAAGCGACAGCCTCTGCTGCTTTCCCTGGTCGTTGGTGTCATACCAGTATTGTTTACGATAACAAGATGTGGGTGATTGGGGGATATATTGGGGGATATGGTAGTAATGATGTATGGTTTTCTACAGATGGAGTAGTCTGGACACAAGCT
>Ga0315274_10000838_pt1 | contig 47844 bp, 96 predicted proteins | sample YL17G02_20_MG_FD_203700 | JGI IMG/M metagenome (GOLD analysis project Ga0315274, IMG submission 203700) | Sediment microbial communities from Yellowstone Lake, YNP, Wyoming, USA - YL17G02_20 | ecosystem: Environmental > Aquatic > Freshwater > Lake > Sediment | place: USA: Wyoming | collected... | reverse complement strand
CTCTGAGAGCTTTAGGACATCAACGGCTCGATTTTAGGAGATTGTTATGGTATGGCTGAAATCGTATGATAAAGAGAAGGGAGAGAATCCAGAGGCATCGTCAAAGATGATTTCTGACCCAGAGTTCATAATATTCATTGTCGAAAGGATGAAGAGCAGGTATAAACTCAGGCAAAGGCTTTTGCTGATGCGCTCTAAATGGGGAGATTCTGGAAATTGCGACTATATCAGGATACGATTGAAATATCCTGTCTCGGTCTATGTGATTGCCCATGAGATTACCCATGCCATACAGATGAAGAAAATCCCAGTTGGGGCAAAGCACGTTTCTTATCATAATAAGAGGCAGAGGAAGCTGACAAAGAAGCTCTGTGATTATATCATGAAAGCTCTGCCTGTGTGGGAGACCCTGTTCGAGATAAAAAAGAGAAAGAAGGAAGCTTCATTGAGAAATAAGGAACTGCGAACAAAGGAGCAGGAAGCAAAGAAGACTTCCGCTTACTATAAATGTGAACTGTGCGAAAAGGCGATAAAACGATGGAATGCCAAGAAAAAGAGGGCTGAGAATGCACTAAAGAAACTCAATAGAAGAAGGAAGCTCTATATGAGCCGTTTGAATAAGGAGATGAAGAAATGAAAATAACGAAAGAGCAGTTTGCCTATTACGAAGAAGTGAGGCAGTCTGGTGAGACTAATATGTTCGATGTGAGGACTGTCAGTACGCTGTCAGGGCTTGAACGGAGCGTTATCTACGAAATCATGAAGAATTATGTTAAGCTCTGCGAAAAGTATCCAGATGTGAGGTCGTGAATATGTTAGGAAGAAAGAAAAAATATAAGTGCAACAGGTGTGGAAAGGAGTTCCTTTCAGGCGCAGTATTGTCAAAGGATGGTATCTGTGTTTTATGCTGTGAGATAATGAGCAGAGTGGAGAAAGATGACAAAAACGGTATTTAATATTCTGGTAATGGGAATTATCACGACTGAACTTGAACAGAAGGAGCTTGAGATGAAGCTGGACAAGTTCTTGGATTCTCTTGGGATAAGTTACCACGAAATAAGCGTTGTAAAAGATAATGGGACATTGGAGGAATGAATATGTCAAGACCATTTGGCACTGATAATTACAAGACGAGGATACTGAAGGCACTGATGACAGAGAAAGTGCTTACTGAGCATGAGCTTGCAAAAATGACTGGACTCGACCATCAGCCGAATGGTTACGAAACGCTGAATATGATATACAAATACATGGTCGCTAATGGCCTGCCGATTTACAGGAAATACCTGTTCACTAAGTGGACAAGGACAGGAAGTGCGACTCACAGGGACATGAGAATCGTGATTTACTACTTGAAGTGATACTATGTTTATAGCTTTGTGCAAATGCGGGAATCTGGTTGCAACCAAAGGAAAATGTAGGTCTTGCTACATGAAGGATTATTTCAAGACTCCTGAAGGAAGGGCAAGAAGGAGAGCTATCTGGAATAGGTACAGGAAGAATCACATGGAATACTTCAGGAAATACATGAGACTCAGGGCATACAGGAAGATGACAGACAAGGAACTGATTAAAAAGATTAAGGACTATCAGGAGAAGATTATCTGGATGAGAAGTATCATAATGCAAAAGGAATTCAGGAGGAGACATGGTAAGGGTTCAAAAAACTAAGTCAGGTCAGTTTTTCATAACGATTCCGCTTAATGTAGTGGAGACTATGGGGATAGAGAAAGGGGACATACTGCAATTCTACATAGAACTGAAAAAAGGAATCGTGGAACTGAGGAAGAGCGACTGATATGGCAGAAGTGATGCTCACGACAATGGACAGCAAGGGGAGAGTATTGATACCCAAGAAGCTCAGGAAAAAGAACTTCAAATATTTCCTTATAACTGTCGAAGGGAACTATATTTATCTGAAGAAGGCCAATCTTGAGAAGATAATGCCTAAAAGGAACGGCAGTGTCATCGAATTCTATTCAGTTTCCAGAGATAAGGACTAATCGGGAATAGTTATGGAAATTGTTATTTGCTGTAAAGGTTGTAAAAGAGAATTCAAGGTCAAATATAAATTAAGAAATAGGAAATATTGTTCGTGCGCTTGCTTTTCAAAAAATGGAGACCATTCATCTCTTTCTCTGAATCATCATCTAAAAGATAAGAATACTGCACATTTTAGAAAATGGAAAAGAAACATGATGGCTGGAATAAAGCGAAAGAATGTGATTCCTAAAGAAAAGTTTGTTCTCAATGAAGATTTCGCATATTGTCTCGGTGTTTATTATGGAGATGGTTGGCACACTAAAACAGCAAGAAATTACATGGTGTGTTTGGCGTCAGTAGATAAGGATTTTACGGATTGTTATAAGAAATGTTTTGAAAGATGGTCTGGGCTTAAATTGCTCGAATATGTCAGATATTATCCGTATGGAAAAGGCAAAATATATTATGTTCAGAAGGGGTCTAATGACCTAAAATATTTCATCAATTTCGATTTGAAACGCCTATATGATAGTCCAAATTCGGTAAAATCCTCTTTTCTGAAGGGATTCGTGGATAGTGAAGGTCACATGAGTTTTGATAAAAAATCTTCCAGAAGACTAATAGCAATTTCCAATAATGATTTTAAATTGATTCGTTTAGTCCAAAGATTGCTGAAATCATTAGGAATAGAAACCAGACGCTATCTCAAAAGAGTGAAAGGGGAGCAAAGACATTATAATGGAGTCGATTTTACCGTGAATAAGAATCAATATAGTGTCCGCATTTCTACTAAAAGTAATCTTGAAAGATTCAATGAACTTATAGGATTTTCTATAAAAAGAAAGCAGAATAAATTAGATATGGCTTTAACTTCTTATGCTAAAACCCCCGCAGTTCTTCATAAATTACAATGAACATTCCTATTGTCAGCGGTGTCAAGATTAGGATATAGAGCAGTTGATAACTTGATGTCACTGTTAACGCTGAAAGGAAATAGCTCACATTCCCAATTACATCAATTAGATTCGGTGTCGGGGGAGGAACTACGTTTCCGCTTATGAAAAGTATTCCTGACTGGTTCGATATGAATATTATGAAACTTAGGAATGCGAAATAAGCTACGGAGTATTGTAGTTTTGTCACTCCACCCCCGCCGGACATCATTCACCACCTATTATTCCTAAAAGTTTCGCTGATATAGCTCCTGCGATAACGGCGAGGATAATATATAGCCATAGCGGGAAAAGCCCTGCAACTGTGAACGCTGTCAAAATTGATATGAAACTCATTACGAATATCACTCCTGCACCATGTCCTCCTGATAATGTCTGCTGACCGAACATTGTAGAAACCTTTCCAGTTATTATTGCGCTTATCAGTATGCTCATCAGCAATGCTATCACTGCCGGAATCGTGAACATTGTTGCAATAGAATTTATTATCACATCGCCAGTCATGGGCAGTGTGGGGTCAACGAGTTCGCTCTGCGAGGTGCAGTATGAATTATTTATGGTATAGCTGTATGTGTCTGTCGTGCAGTCCTTCACGACAAGCGTTGACCCATCGCAGGTATAGTTCTTCGTGCAGTCTTTCAATGCCTGTGCATCTGCAACCAGACCTGCGGGAACGCATCTTGGGTCGAATTCGGAAACCTGTATATTGCAACTATCGGCTGTTCTCGGTGTGGCTGTTATGTATGTGTAATCCTTCACGCCGTCATTGTTGTAGTCCTGAGTCGGGTCGCATCCGCTTGCTGTGCATGATACTGGTTCGTTCCTGAAATTGATATTCACATCATCGACATAGACGCAGTATGCGCTCTGGTCTTCGATTCCTCCATTTGGAGGGACAGCAAAGGTTAGCTCGTATATGTGGCTCAGGTTCATATTGTTTATCGCATCCTCGTAATATCCGAGATTGAAAGTGTCTGTTGAGACAGCCTGAGAATAATAAACTGGATATGAGCCAGCGCTGATGTCTCTCAGTCGGACACCTATTGTTGATTTAGGCACTTCTGGGCATCCGTTCCATGAATACTGGTCTATTCCTGTGGAGTTGCATACGCCAGCTTGTGTGCAAGTTCCTGTGAGAAGGCAGGCTTCCCAGCAGGCAAACCCGCCCGTGGTCTGCGTTTCCACTGAATCACAGTTTCTCACCCTGTAACTGAGCGTCATATAAGGGCTGGTTGCTGTTATATTCCTTGCGACCCAGAAGCTCGAATTTATATCGCTCCTGTAAACAGTTCCCATTTGACCAAGCGTTGTCTCATTGCATATCACTCTGTTATAACCAGTTCCAGAATAATTTGCAACATAAACAGGAAGAAATGTCTTTCTTGGAAGATACCACATCTTCAGGCTTGTTTCAACCGAGCCGGAATCAGGAGGATAATAAACCGACTCGCTCACATCTACATAATCCTCTATCCAGCCGGACAAGCCGGAAAGCGTATCTGTCGCATAATATCCTCCCCTTGTCCAGCCACTTGGAACTTTTCTCTGTCTCAGAATAGGAAGCCGTGGGCAGTTTGAAGGTATCAATGAGCCTTGCGAACAATACCAAACATTGACATTATTAAATGTATCAAAGCCCAGATAAGCTTGCTGTGTCGGAAACTCGAAACAGCTTTTTGTCTGTATCTCATCGCCAGCTATGTGGTTGGCATCAACGCAGTTTCTCCACTGGCTTCCGTTTATGCAATCTGAGTATGCCCCGCATACGAAATCAGGATGGTAAGTATAGATGGACATTGTTAAATTTGGCTGTATTACTGTTGCTGCCCAAGCAGGAGGGACACCGCCAGCTATTCCGAAAGTAATAATCCACAAATACTGCCTGTCCTTTGCGAGTGGCAGAGTCCCAGACAGGCTTGATGATGTGAACATTGGTCTTGTTAGGTATCCTGCACCAGAACAGGAATAGCCATCATGCTTATAGTTCGTTATCACACCTGTCGAGACATCGAGAAGGTCTATCCAGTAATCAGCATTGCAGGTGAGGGAAGATACTAAGACAGCGTAAGGAGCAGTGAAGGAATAATGGACTATTCCACCTGAAGAATTGAACGGATATGTGTATTGTGCTGTCATGGTGTATCCACCAACAGCGCCAACGCCAGTTTGTGTGCATGACGATTTTATCCAGTTCTGAAGGTCTCCGCAGATATTGTATTCCGAAACAAGAAGGTTATTCCAAGCGGTGTGCCTGAATGTTCCGCTTATTATGGTATCCGTTCTTGTTCTCCATAGGCAGTTATTAGCAGAATCTCCTGTATTGGTGATGCTGAAATTGGCGTAATAGCCAGAGACATCGCACAGATACTTGGTCTTTGTCGTAACGAAACCTGAGCTTGCGCTCTGGGAGTAAGTTGTCCCACTCTCATAAAGGCCGTTGGTGACATTTCTTGTTGCAGTAGCCATGACGGTCTCACCCCATGACCTGCAATCAGTATTCTGGACACCTGTGAGGGTTGATGTGATTGGTGATGCGCTCAGATAGGGATAGTATAGCATAACGGAAGTGAACGGCGATGCCGCAGTGAACGTATTCGTGGACTCTAAGGCGACTTGGCAACTGTCGCTGTAATTGAAAGCCACTCCTCTGTCTATGTTTGCATTGTAAATGACACCAGTGAAGCCAGTGAAGGCATATTTGCTCGTTACGGCGCTCACATTAGAAATCGAGATAAGGAGGATTGCAAACGCTATCGGGATGAGAGCCGTGATGCGCATAATCATTCTTTCTCTTTCGGTTTTAAATACTTTTATAGCAAAGGAGTTGTCCCCCGCACAATGAATATTCAGAGTATCCTCATCGCCCTGACCCTTGCTCTGAGCATTTCCGTGTCTGTAAACAGATAGTCCTTGCCCCACTGGTCTGTCATCTTCCATACAGGCGTTCCCTTTATTTTTGTTCTCTCAAGTATTTTCTTTACTGCCATTATATCACCTTTTTGAGTTTTTCCTTTCTTATCAGGCTTTCTGCCCTGCCTTTGGGTATTTCCCTCCCAGTCTGCCTGTGATAATATTTCCCAGTCTGCCGATTGAAAAGGATATTCGTTGCCATGAGTATTATTCCTGCGCCTAATAGTGTTCCCATCAGGCTTGCTATTGGAATTCCATCTGTCATTTTAAATCACCTCTTTCATCTTCACTATCTCAGCATCCTTTATCAAGTCTTCCTCAATCCATATCGCTTCCTGTTTCGTCATCTTTCCGAGCTTTCTTGCCACATCTTCCATGAACCTCTTGTCTTTCGGCAGTATGCTCTTCTTGACTCCGTTCAGGTCTCTTGTCGAGAAGAGGAGATAATTGTTGTCATATACTATTCTTCCTCTTTCATCGAGCCACGCTCCTTTTACTGGAACAACGGTCACTCCGCCGAACCTCTTTGCCATCATCTTTACTGCACTTTTCAATGCCTCCTTCCTTCTTGGAATCTGTATGTTGAATTCGCTTTCATAAGGCTTCATTATATCACTTTTTTGAGTCTCCCCAGTTCTGGATACGGCTTTGGTAAATCCAGTTTGCCCTTGTGAAGCTCATCGAACAGTTCTGTCATCACGGCGCATAGCTGAAGACCGCTTATCTTTTCCGTATGGGAATATGGTGCTAATTCGGGGAAGTCCTTTTTGTCGAAGTCTGTTCCTGCGATGTGAATCGGCTTTTCAAGTGAGATGTCTGAAATCTTCTTCAGTAGCTTTTCTTTCTGCGCCTTTGAGAGATGCGGAGCTACTTCTTCCCTGAACCACTGCGCATAGAACATCAACGGAATTGATTCTGGTTGCGTATCATCACCTCAAAGTATCCTCTTCAGTTTGTCCTGCGCCAATTCCATGACCATGCTGTGCGGAATCCTTCTTTTTTTGTCCGGCTCAAGCTCGTTCAGCAGTTTTCCTGTCGTTTTCGACCATTCGTTCTTGGAGACCGCATTATCAACTGCAACAAGAGTTGAATAGCTGAAATACAGCCTTGCCATTCCATTAGGAGTTGAAACTGTGACTAAGTTCTTGTTCACTGTTCCGAGATTCCTTAATCCTATGTCAATTTTCCCTTCCATTCACATCACCTGCTTGAGTTTTCTTGATGTTCTGTGTGGATTCATCTTGCCCCACAGATTCTTGAAATGTATCATCTGGCTTGGTGAAGTTTTATACATCTTGTCAAGTCTCTTCTGCTGTGCCTTCAATCGTGCGCTTGTTGCTTTTTTCATATTATACGACCTCCCTTAGTTTATTGAATCTCTTATCAAGATATTTTCTTGTTTTCTTATCCTGAAACGATGACCCCACGAATTTGCCACTGATGTATTCAGCCCAATTTTTGTCTTTTGTGCATCCCAATACATTTTTATCGTCTCTTATTGTCCATATCCCTGTTTCTTCATTGAGTTTTTGTATAGTGGATTTCCTGTGAAAAAGACGTGGTATTTTTTGGAATAATATGAACTCCTTTCCGCTTTTCATCAGCGTCTCTTCACATTTGGCTGTATCAATAGTCATTCAAACCACTTCCTTTAGTTTCCTTTTGAGTTCCTTCAGCCTCAAGTCTTTTTCAATTCGCTCTATCTCATGCTGGTGTTTTGTGACATAATATCTCGCCTGTTCGAGATTTTCCATGTGGTAAGGCAAGACTGGCTCGGCGAATGCTTTGGACTTATAATTCTTGTCGAAAAAGTCCCCAAGATTCGGCAACAGCGCCCTTTCCATTGGCGAAAGTTTCTTGCCTTTGACTCTTCTTCTCATTTTTTCATAGTCAGTTATCGTTTTCTTCATGGCTTTGACTGACCTTTTCAGGTAATCGAGCTTCTTTTTCTCGAAATGTTCCCGTATTTCGCTTATCATATCATCCTTCTTAATCTTTTCAGTGAGACCACTTTTGAGACTGTCACTTTCGTTGGCATATTTTTAATATCCTCTTCTGTCATAAATGTCAGGGTGAACATTTTGTTGTCGATGGTCTTTAGCCTGATTTTAGCCAAGTTGTCCGAGATAGGGATTATATTCCCGAAATCTATCCTGATTGCCATATCCTATATTGCTCCTTTTACACAACCCCTGCGAGTTTTCTGGCTTCGGTTACGGCGGAAAGTTTCCTCAAGATGTCAACCGTCTTCTTCCTGTTCTGCCTGATGTCTTCCACTGGGAATGTCCAGCTTTGGGTCTTCCATCTTCTTGTTTTTGGATTATACATTGCAACCCTTTCGCTATGGCCTCTGCTCCCCACATCGTCTGTCCTGTATTTTGCTCCTTTTATTGCTCTTGCTACTCGCACCCTGAGTCTTGTTCCACGAATTTCAAAATTCATATTCTATTACCCCCACTATTGAATATAGATATTTTATCTCTTAATGATTCCAAATTTTTCAATTCATCTTCCCATACTATTAAGCAATCATATCCGACAGATTTTAATTTTCTTTTTCTTCGAGGTTCTTCTTTTTTTTCATGCCAGTATTTTCCAAATAATTCAATAACTTTTTTTTGACCATTCACATTGACAAAATCTGGGAAAAGGCCATTTATCATAAATTTTCTTTTATTGAAGACATAATCATTAGGACAAACTGAATTTATAATATCATAAAGAAATAATTCAGATTTATTCGGACAAATTTTGGCTTTATATAAAGTCCTTTCGAGCAATTTTTCAAGTTCATGTTTATTTTCGAGTCTTTTTTTATGAGAGACGCTCATTTTATTTTTAGTTATTATACTACGTTTTCTTCCCAAATGAGGTTTCCTCATTTTTTCTCTAATTTCGGGTTTATTTATCGCTTCTCTCGTCTTTATAGAAATATTTTTTCTATGTTCATCGGTGAAAATTCTTCCTTTCATACGTTTACTGACTTTTACTCTATATTCTGGATGATTCTGAAATGATTTTTTCAGTCCTTCAGATACTTTTCTCTTCCATTCTTCTGTATATATCTTAGGATTATATTTTTTATCAGGATTGGCTTTATAATATTCCTTGAGTTTTCTTGATAATTTTCTTGCTGTTTCTTGTGTGTATTTTCGCTCTATTTTTTTAATTTCATAGCCTCTTGATTTCCACAAATCTATTTCGTTGGGTTTAATAATTCTGAATGTCTTTTTTCCTTCTTCCGAAATACCAAAAGCAAAATTAATTATATTTACCATTCATATCACCTCTTTCAGATATTTATAGACCCTCTTGTACTTGCTTTCCTCGTTCTTTATGTCCTCTGTGAATCCACGATAAAAGAATACATGAAGCCAGTATGCGTCTTCAAATATTTTCTTTGTTTCCTTGTCTTTCATTGCTTCTTTTTTTATATCCGAATATTTGATGAGCCTCTTTTTTGTCTTCTCGTCAAGATGAAGGGTGAGCGCATTATATAGTTTTTCGCCTGCCTGTGCGAGACAGGTCGCATCATTCGATTCCTTGTATTTTCCGAATTCTTTGTGGGATTCCTTCATCCACAGTTTTGAATTCCAAGTTTTTGTCACAGGCATTCAAATCACTTTTCTTATTTTTCTCCATCTTCCCATTCCGAGTCCGCCATATTCCTTTCCCTTGAGGTAATAATCGAGGGTTGTCAGGTTCAACTTTCCTTTTCCTTTCAGTTTCCTTACAGCTTCATCTACGCTTCCTTTTGTGTATTCCCCGAATATTTTATGATAGTCGAATCTCATTTCAACACTTTCTTCAGTTTTGCAGATGTGCCTATCTGGAACATCTTCAGTCCGAGTGCGTCTGTTTTTGACCATTTCACTTTTTTCTTTGCCTTCATGGGCTTTCCCCATAGTGTCGCATATTTGACTTTCGCCATTTTATACCACCCCTTTTAACATCTTCCTTAGCCTGTCAACTTCCTCTTTGACCATATCTCCCCAGAAGAGAACGTCTTGGTCTGGTTTTCCCTTCCTGAGAGTGTAATACAGGTTTTCGACTGCTTCCCTGTCGAATTTGATTGTCCCTTCAGCCACTTTGAATGTCTCTTTAGCCATTGTCCACCACTTCGTCTAATATTCCTTCATCATCACTTTCTTCTTCTTTCAATTATATCACTTCAGCAAGCTTGTCCCTTAGTTCACTCCTTGTCGTCAGTATGATTTCTCCTTTCATGTTCGTGAATTCGTCTATGTTCTTCAGCATCTCGCTGTACATGAAACCGAGATATTTCATGACCTTAGCTTCCTCTTCTTCTGTCAGTTCCCTTCTGTCAAATATCATATTACTTTCCCGATTTTGCTGGATGGTTGTGTTCCTTTTATGAAAGCGTCTAATGCAACTGCCGGATACACCTTGAATAGCATATCGCTTGGCAGACCTGTCGCTCTTCCTTTTTTCATTCAGACCACTTCCTTTAATTTCTCTTTCTCTTCCTCTTTTTTAAGATACTCTTTGTATTTTGATATTCCCCAGACACCACCGAGTCCGGCTACGCCAGCGCCGAAAGCTATTTCGAGTTCCTGCGCATCAAGAAAAGCGCCGTCAATCAATGCGACATTGCCTGTCTCGATTCCCGATACTAATTTTGCAAGCACAAGCGAACCGATTATGCCTGTCGTTGCTCCGACTGAAAGTTTTGCCTTCACCCTGTCGTTCTGCCTGCCCCACCAGTCTTCTATCTTATGCTCTTCGACTTTCAGGGCATGGCCTATCTCTTTCAGCCTGTTCAATACATGATGTTCTTTTGTCATTTATACCACTTCTTTCAGTTTCCTTTTCTCGTATTGCAGGTGTTTCAGATACGCTTCGTGCGCTTTTCCCTGCTCCTTTCTTGCTTCAAGGAAATCGAGGAAAGCCGCTATCTCTGCTCCCGTGAACAATATCGGGACTAATTCTGGGGCTGTGCCGTACATTATCGTGATTGCATTTGCGGCGTTCATCGCAAGTAAGAAAGGCATTATCTGTTGCAACTTTTCCTTGATTTTGCTTGGCGGATGCGCCCTGTGCCTTTCTTTCTCCCATTCTGGTGTTCTCTTCTCGTATTCGATGAATCTGTGTATGCCGTTGCGGAACATTTCCGCTATTCTTTCCTCGTCATGTCTTAGCGTTTTAAGTATTCCGTCTGGCATGGACTCACTTTCATATTAGTTCTTTCAGCTTTTTCTTTATCCCTTTCCTGTGTTCATAAGCTTCCGCCGTTCCAAGTATGGTTGCGAATATCGGTGCGGCGATTTCTGGTTCTATCCCGAAAGCCTGTCCTGCCGCCCAAGTAGCCCCTGCCACTTCAGCAACATCTACTGCAAGCCCTTTCCACAGTTTCTTTTTCTTCTTTGTTTTCAGGGATTGGAGTGCGGATATTTCCTTGTTTATTGCCGAAATAGATTTTGTCCTCTGCATTATTACACCACCCTTTTCAATTTCAATTTTTCCTTTGCAACGTCAAGTTCCTGCTTGAAATGTTCTGCCCTTTGCACTATTTTTTGCAGGTATATTTTTCTCCTGATTTCATAAGGTGTCAGTTTTTCTCCCTGCTGTTCTCTCATCTCGTATTCTTCAAGTTTACTCTTGGCTACTCCTTCCTCAAGTGCCACTGTTCCATGAACAACAAATAATGCCAGTCTTCCTGTTCCTCTTGCTATCGGCGGTATCTTATGTGCTATTGAGGGGAATAGTCCTTTTGCCCTCTGGATTAGGTGATGCTCTTCGTGGGGCTTGTCTGTCAGCATCTCTTTTGGAATAGTGTATCCATAAGCGACAGCCTGCTCTTCAGGAGGAGTTGTCCTGAGTGGTTCTCCAATCGTTATTCTTGGCTCTTCTATTGTTGCCTGATATTTTGGTTTTACTTCTTCTACCATTTATATCACCCTCTTTAATTTAACTCTTCCTCTGTGTTTTGCAAGACAAAGATTGCACATTCCATATAGGTTAATCATGTCTTCATTAGCATAGCCGTATCTATATTTCTTACAGACAGAACACATTGTTCCTTTTTTTGCTCGTTTTCGGAAAGGGGATAATGATGTATAAGAGAGTATTCCTTTTTCGATGTCGCCAAAATCTTTTTTTGTATATCTCGTCATTTTATATCACCTTTTTTAATTTTATTTCTGGCCTTCCTTTCCGAATATTGTAAAAATTCATTCTGACGAATTCATTGCCGTATTTCTCGTCTTTATCTATTGCATCTGCCACGAATAAGCCCGAATTTATATTGACGAAAAGACTTAATGTTCTGCCATCGTTCATTTTTACGCGGAGTCGTTTTATTTTATCTTCCATTTACATCATCTTCTTTAAAGTCCCATTTTCCTGAGTTTTGTGTAATAGGATTCACTCTCGCTGAGATGCGCCTTCGCTATCATTTTCGCAATCTGCGGATTGTCCGTATGCTCCATTTCCACTAAAGTTCCAATTCTCAGTTGTCTTTTGTTGTATTTGCTATCAGGGTCTCTGCCATGCTTCAGGACAATTTTACAGCTTTTTCTCATCAGACCACACGCCTGAGCTTTTTGATGGTGTCTATGAAGTCTTTCAGGGACTTGGTATCCATATAAGGAGTCGGGTCTCCTGAGAGAAATCTTCCTGCCCATTCCCTCACATAAGGCTTGTGTCCCTCGTCTGGGAATCTCTTCTTCATAAATTCAACAAAAAGTTCGCTGTTTCTCATCCCTTCGCCATAGGCTATCTGCACAATCTCATCTTTGCTGAGAGTCATGAAAAGAACTTGCTTTCAAGACATATAAAGAGTTGTGCCACAGTGGTCAAAATTCGCTCCAAAACCGTATTCTTTCGCCCTGTATTGGGCTGGGAAGCAGTATCCCAGTGCTATCTGTGGCACAAAAAGTAAGATGTCCCCTCTGAAATCAAAAGGGGCTATTTCAAAAAGCCTCTTTTCTTGGAAGCAACTCGATTCAGGAAGATGCCTATCTCGTTGACAGTCTGTTCAAGACTCTTTAGATGCCTTTTGGCTCTACGGCTGTCCTTGACATCGGATTTTAGCTCCTGCATTATGTCAATCAGTTCGTTCCAAAGCTCGTTTACATCTGACTCTGCCTCGACCATATGAACCGCCTCTCTACTTCAGCAGTCCAAGACCGAGACCGAGCGCTATTCCGCCTATCACAAGGGATGCGCCTATCAGCAGTATGTGTGTCATTCCCTGCCTGTCAACCCTGTCACTGAGCTTGTCAACCATATTCTTCACTGCGCCGAGAGGTGTTATCTCGTTGTTTGGCTCTTCTTTGCCTGAAGACGCTGGTTCTTCGTATGTTCTCATCGGCTTGTAAGCCCTTTCTGGTGCAGAGATTGTTCCACTTTCTGCTTCACCGATAGGTTGCTGGACTTCTTTCCACTTCTTTGTCACGACATTCATCTCATTTCCCTTGACAGTTGCCGGAAGCTTCTGTTTGTAAACGAATATCCTCTCGCCGTGAATCCTCTGTGCGTATTTTGCGTTCAGTCCGTGGTTCTCTTCGTTGACGGTCACGGTAAGTGGCTTCACGATTGCTTCCCCACTGTCAGGTTCGATGCCTGCGTATCCAGTCACCTCTGTGAACCCCAATAGCTCCATTCCAATTTCTCCTTTCTTAGCCATGTTTTTTTGCCTCCGTATTTTAAAATCTTCCCTTGAGGAATTCCAAAAGGGCATCTTCAAAGGGCTTTTTGTTCGTGAGCGCTAAATTCTGTATGTTTCCCACGATATTTCCCTGTTGACAGATGAATATGATGAAAAGAATAAGAGATGTGAGAAGTGTCGTCTTGCTTATTCCAAGAGATTTGCAGACAGAAGTGAATTCACTGGTGATTTTATCATCGAGGGCGAAGTGAATCATTTTCATATAAAAGAATATTGACGCAGGTATTTAAATACTTTAACATCACAAGGCATACGTTTATAAAGCTTGTTCTATTAAAATAGTTATGGAAAATGTCAATGAAAAGGCATTTTGGTATATTTCCTTCGGGATATTGCTCGTTGCTATTGTTCTCAGCCTCATAGACAGGGCGAGGGTGATGTCAGCCGTTCTGCTGATTCTGCTGGCTGTGATTTATGCGTTATATAGAATAGGAGGAAAAAATAATGGCAGAGAAAAAGGAAAAGATATACAATCCGACCATGACAGTGGTTAAGACAGTGACGGCTCTGGTTATCATAAGCGTAGTGATTTCTTTTGGCCTCGGAAGCTTTGCAGTCATTCCAGCAGGTCATCGTGGCGTTCTTCTGACATGGGGAAAAGTCGAGAGCAAGATTCTTCAGGAAGGTATCAGCTACATAACGCCGTTCCTGAACCAAGTGCAGGTCATGTCTGTCCAGACGATAAGATATTCGGCGCAAGCGAGTTCTGCATCAGCCGACCTTCAGATAGTGACCACGGAAGTCACGCTGAACTATCATCTCGACCCTGCTCAGGTGAACACGATTTACCAGACACTTTCGATAGCCTATGAAGAGAGAGTCATTGCTCCGGCGATTCAGGAAGCCGTGAAAGCATCTACGGCAAGATTCACAGCAGAAGAGCTTATAACGAAGCGGCCTATGGTCAAGGATGCGATTGAGACTTCTCTCAGGGAGAAACTAAGCGGACATGGCATAATTGTTGAGAGCGTCTTTTTGACAGACTTCAAATTCAGCCCAGAGTTCGAGAAGGCGATTGAGGCAAAAGTGACCGCACAGCAGTTGGCTCTGAAAGCCGAGAACGACCTGAAGAGGATTACTGTGGAAGCACAGCAGGCAGTTGCGACAGCGAAAGGTCAGGCAGAGGCAAGGATAACCGTTGCGACAGCAGAGGCTCAGGTAATCGAGATACAGGGCAAAGCTCTAAAAGAGAATCCTAATATGATACAGATGATGTCAATTCAGAAATGGACAGGATTATTGCCGCAGTATTTCAGTTCGTGTTCGGACAATAATTTGTTATTTATGAAAGCTTTGGAGGGAGGGTGATATGGATACTTTGACATCTTTATTCACAATGCCTCTCTCTCCGCTTATTTTTTTAATTCCGCCAGTTATCATTTTTTACTATTTTCTTAGAGATGGCGAGGATTATTCTATCGGAAAAGTGATGATGTCAGTTGCCTGTGTCTTGGTTGCGGTTATTTTTTTCAGTCTGTCATTTCATTGCCGTCTTTGCTCTTGAATATGACGAACAGTATTAATGATACAATAACTCCGGCTATCGAAGATAATCCCTATCTCGATAATATCACGAATATCACTAAGAATGCAACGAATCCTGCGTGGGACAATGACTGGTTTAAATAGTCTTGTGTCACAATATTCTTATGGCGAAGGAAAAGATAATCAAGTTCCGTGTCGAGCCTGAGCTTTACGAGGTAATCAGGAAGTTCGGTGAGGAGAAGGGATTCAGGAATATAAGCGAACTGATGAGACAGCTTATCATAATGCACTTCATGGGAATCCTTCTTGGCTACTTCAAGAACAAGACGGTCTCGCAGATTGAGAGCGAATTCTTCCAGAAATATACGCTTCTGAACGATACTGGAACGCCGGAGAAATGTATTTAAATGCTCAGGACAACAGTTTAAGTATGGCGGATATTACGAGGGCTGTCTTCTGGGCGCTTCTCATTATCGCAGTCTTTCTGTGCATTGCCAATGTTCCTCTTCTTCAGGAGCAGAAGAAATATTTCTATTGGCTTGGAGCGCTGATGTTCCTTTACTATCCGATTGTAATATTGCATTCGTCTTCATAAAATCAACAGGCAAGGAGACCATTTGCCTTATTGGACAACGGAATTGCCCGACCTCCTCTGTTTTTAAAGCTTTTTGCCAATATAAGTTTGGTTGGAGATATGCAGAGAGCGATATAATTCACATGAAAAAGTGCCTGTATAATACATATACCACGATTATCGCAATGATAAGTATTATGAATATCATGTAGTTCGGCATGACGCAAGTATTGTTGATACAGCCGTAAGTGCAGGTCGTCTGTAAGGTTCTCACATATGTCTTGTTTCCTGAAGGTGTCTCAAGGAAGATGTTCTTTCTCGTTTCCAGAGTGTAATTGTCTATGCAGACATATTGTGTATCGTCTGACTGCGCAGATACCGAAGGCAGGAATCCCGTAAGTCCTGCCGAGTAATATGATGGTTTGGCTATCTGGTCTCCCCAGAGGGCTACAAGGTCATCAAAAATCGCCTCTTGGTTCAGGGTAATGTTTGCAGTGATATTCGTTATGTTCATCAGGTATCCTATCAGGGTGTCATTCACGCTTGTAATCTCTCCCTGAATCCCGTAGAGCTTGTTCATAATTGAGACGTTGACTGCATCTATCTGGACACCAAGAAGGTTTATGTCACTCTGTATTGATGTCAGCTTGTTCATCGTGGTCTGGTTTATGTCGTCTATGAGAAGGGCGAGTTCTGCTATGTCATCTGTTATTCCCTGAAGGTCGCTCTGGATGAGATACAATTTATTCATTATCGAGACATTGACAGCGTAAATTGCGCTCCTCGTTTCGCCGAATTCCGAAAGCATTGTGGAATTCATTATCGTGAGGAAATTAAGAACAGGGGTAAGGTTTATTGTGATGATGTGAATTGTGGAGTTTATCTCCTGATTTATGGTGTATATGTTCGCAAGGTCTCCCTGAATCAGATAGAGCTTGTTCATGATGCTCTGGTTCGTGGCATTGACCTGCGCATAGGTGTTGATGACCTGATTATATGTGGCTAAGACATCTGCCTGAAGTGTGTAAATCTGGTTGGCGAGAGAACTGTTCACGGAAAGTATGAGAGTGTCTGTCTGACCGAACCTGTTGTAAATCGACTGGTTGACCGCACTAAGCTCGGATTGGAGCGTGAAGAGCTTGCTCATTATGGAGTTGTTTATCGCCAAGATGTCCGAATGGAGGCTTGTATTCACCAGAAGCAAATCTGAATGTATCGAATCTATTTTTGAATCAATCTGGTTCAGCCTCGAATATATCGAAATGTTGACATCGCTGATATGGCTGTTTATTATGCTCAACGTGGCTGGCATTCCAAGAATCTGGGCTGTCCAGTTCGAGACATGGAAGCTTCCAGAGGCATAAGCATCCGTATTTACTTTTATGCAGTGGAAATCCGTATCGTATATGCCATATGTGGTCGGGACAGTGAATGTGTATCTGTAAATTCCATTGCTTCCGCTTAGGTGAGTAGCGCCTGCATTGCTGATGAAGATGCTTCCATTGGGATAGTTTATTGTCACGTTGCAAAGTCCATCATTTATGACAATGGGATTCCCGCCAGAAATTCTCTGGAATTGGACTGATGTTATGCCAGTCTCGCCGCCTGAGTATTCTGTCCCGCCCTTGTATTTAAGCTCGTAAAAATTTGACTCTACGCTTCTGTTCGGATAATCCCATACTGCTGAAAAATTGTTAAGCAGTTCATGGGCATAAACGTCTCTTAGGAGCATAGAAGTATATAACTGGTTGTGCTGTCTTAATGCCGCTTCATACCAGCGAAGTTCTGTGAAATAAGAAGTATATTCTCTTACTGTTGTGGCATTCAATGATAAATTATAATAATAGTCAATCCAGTAGAGGTCGTCTAAATATTTATGGCAGCCAAAGAGCGTAGTGTCTGTCCTATTCACGAAAGTTCCATCGAATATTGGAATTGTGAATGTGTAATTATGCTGGCTTGCGTAAAGCATACAGCTTGGCGAAATGAGTGTCTCCACTACGTCTTTGACGTTTTTGATCCACATGACCTCCCATTTCAAATAGTTGTCCATGATGACCCGATAATGCAGAACTTCGTTTACATCGACTGTTACTGGCATTTTTATATGGCAATTTTCAGTTTCGGGGTGTGTGTGCATTTCAGCATCTCCATATACGTCAACCCAAGCTGTTCCATTGTATTGCTCGATGTAGTATATTGATGTGCAATCCTGTGTTGCAGTAGTCCAGTATTCCCAGTATGATTCGGTGTCATTCATTCCAGCAAGGGAAGTGACTGTGATATTTTCCTGTATTTCCTGCTCACTGTAATTTGCGCCCGAATCAAAATTTGCAAATTCACCGCAGGTGCTTGGCTCTTCATATTCTATCGACCCGCATGATGTGGATACAACTGTGTCCTTTGCACCAATGTTTCTGGACTTGACATTCAGTTCGCTTGAGCCTTTGACATCTTGATAGCCCTGTCCAGTGAAGCTTATGAAATCAACCGCAAGATAGTCTGTCTGGACTTTGGATGATACTGCGTCTGCCAAAGAGGTGTCTGTTATCCTTATTCTTGTTTCATAATTATACAAGAGTCCACTGGCACTTGCGTTAGATGTTGTTATGGAATTGGATATGTCAATCCTGTTTGTATCGGTATCTGGTATGATATTAAAAAATGCAATCCATGTGCCTGAAGTGAAATTGTAGATGTAAACTGTGAGGTAGTCAGAACCGCCATTCCATTTTCCAGACCATATTACCTGAATTTCGGCAAGCAAGGCAGGCTGGTTGATGCCTGTAAAATTCAGCCCGAAATCAAGCCTGTATTTTCCTCCACTTGATGCCTCGTCTATTTTCCAATACACATTATTTTTTGTTTGTGTCGCAAGATAAGAATTTGCGTCATTAGTTCCAATATTTATATATCCCGAATCGGCAGTCTCTTCCTGTGTCACGGTTGAAAAATAACAGTTTCCCAAGACTGGATAAATGCCAACTGCTTCTGGTATCATCAAGTCATAAAAATATAGTCCATTTTCAATGAAATTCATGTTTGCATGGTTAATGAATTTAGAGCCATAAGGATAATAAATGTCAATGTTGCAGATTCCATTGTTGATGGCATTCTTGTTTGCATCAAGAAGCTGAAGCCACACTTTTCCTAATTCCCCTGTGTAATAATCCGTTCCGTGCAATGCCATTGTTGGCAGGTTCACTTCTTCGGATATTTTTTCAGGAAGATTCCAGTCATTGTAATAGCTTATCTTATACCATACTTTTACGTTGCGAGATTCTTGGCTTGTTGTGAATGAGAACGCCAATTCCTTTGTCTTCTCGTTGGCGAGATTTGTGCATTCAAAGACTGTCCTGTATCCAGCAACTTCCCATTTTGGGGTCTGCCAGTTTCGTGGTTCGCATGAAGATTCTCCAAGATTCACTTTTATTACGGTTGTTGGAAGAAAGTCTCCCTGAATGCTGACTTCAATACTCAGAAGTTTAGATATGCCATCAGGAGGATTGAATGGAATCCTGTAAGAATATAGTTCATCAGGCTTTGTCATTTCAATGTATGCAAGATTGCCATCAAGCGTCTGGATTATCTGGGTTGTGGATGATGCAGTTGCCGTTTGTGCTAAAACAATGCCATGTAATGAGAATATTGAGATGAAAAATACAAACAAAAGTGCAGGAATTTGCAGTCTCATACTCTACCTTTGCTTCTGCTATTTAAATATTATATGAGAGCTTTCAGCTTGCTCTCGATATTGGAAGGATGCTGTCTGGCATATTGTTCTGACATTGTAGCGCCTTCGTGCGCAGTGAGGAAATTCCAGTTATCATCCCGCATTCTTCTTCTCTCATAAAGCTCATGGAGGAGTATGAATTTCCGTTCTCTCGGAGATAGTGTCTTTTCCAGCCATATCTCATGCGTTGGAATAAAACTGTAACCCCAGTGATGGCCTCCTATGCCATAGGATACGCTTATGTTATTGCGGACATAATTCCCGTCAACGAGATAGACCTTCAGATTGTGCTTTTTGTAATTCCGCCACAGTTTCTTCCTGACGAGCTTGGCTTCTTTTTCAAACATTGGAACTCCTTATAGGTGCATGAAAGTGAATGCGAGGGTTATCGCTATTATCATAAAGACGAATGACCCAATTAGTATTCTTACGTCTCTCACTCCGAACATCATTTCAGACATGAAAACGAGCAATGCTCCTAAGAACATGAGAATAGACATTAAAGATTGGGCTATACCGATGAATCCGCCAGTTACAGAAGGAGGGGATAAGACGTAATCCGATAAAGCGGTTACATTGAGTATCACATTTCCATTTGAGATTGATACATTGGTGCATATTATGTCAGGACATACGATTCCATTCCTAAAGACATTAAATTGGGAAGTGCTTGAAAACCCAGTAGAGGCAAAAGTGAGTATTGCGGGATGGGAAAGCTCAGGCATAGTGCCAGTATTGACGCTTATTCTCCGATAAGCTATATCCACAGCATCATTGAATCCTAATTCGCTTCCTACCAAATCGAGAGGAGAAGACCATTCTATCTGACCATTACCTGTTTCTAAAATTAAGTTGACGGCAGACCAGTTTGAAATCAATGAGAAATTAGTGGTGTTGCCGCCAGCGAATTCTTCAAGCTCGTCTTCAATATTATTTGAGCATCCGACATTCAGGCAGAAAGGATAGTAAGATATATTTCCATAGACGTTGCTCGAATTTGGGATTGGAGTTCCCCACCAGTTATTTTCCGCAGTTATTACGAATGGGAAAGCAAATGCTCCTCTTGTGGAAGTCATAACGCCCCTGCCATCATCGAGAAAGTCATTGTGAGTGACAGTGATATTGGAAAGGGAAGCTCCTCCCAGTTCCAAAAGGAAATAAATACCGCCAAGAGTGTTGTCGCTGAAAGTGTTGTTTATGAATCGTGTGCCTGATGATGTATAATATGCGCTGACCAGAGCGCCATATTTATATTTATCGGAAGTTCCATTGACACCGTTGCCACTATAATTATTATTTGCAATGAGAGTATCTGTGAAATCGGTGATTTTCATGCCACAACGACCATTATCATGGAAAATGTTGTTCTCTAATCGGATGCCTGAATTGGAAACAGATGTCGGCTCGTAATATCCATATAATTGGAGGCCATATTTCTCGTTGTGGTGAAAGTCATTGTAAGCGATGAGAGTTCCAGATGTATTTGTTGGAAGGTCGCCAACCTTGCCTCCTCCTATATATATTCCATAGGAAATGCAGTTAAAGAATTCATTGTGGCTGATAGAGCCTCCTGTTAGTTCCTGTCCGCCGAGACCAGCCGCCGCCCAGACCCCTGCACCATTATTGGAAATATAATTATAATCTACGACAGGCTCATTTACATGGCGAATAATAATTCCACTGCCATAGTTGTCATCGACCCAGTTATAAATGAGGGCTACATTTTCCAATTCTGTGTTTTCATTATAAACATAAATTGCGCTCTCGAAAGGATTGTCCAATGAGAACACTTCTGCGTCAGTTCCACTTTCTGTAATTTTGAATCCGTTTATGGTCACATTCGAGGAATTAATTAAAATGCCATTGTTGCCTTCACCTGCATTGATTACGGTTATATTACTATTGCCCCAAGTCCCCCCATGCGGATTGACATTCGATTTAGTTCCCAGTAAAGTCAATGCTTTATCGACTATGACCGATTCGCTATAATTTCCAGTAGCGACATTGATTGTATCGCCAGAAGAGGCAATATCTATTGCTCCCTGTATAGTTGTCGAATTACAATCAGAAGGACACACCGAAAGTGTCATTGACTGTGCATTGGGGCATAATACTAAAGATAAGATTATGATTAAAAGGACAAGTGGTTTCTCCCTGACAAGCTTGGTTTCTTTATCGAACATTCTTATCCCTCAGAGACGGGCGAATGTCAGGGCAAGCGTTATGGCTATGATTAAGAAGATAAATGAGCCTATCAGAATCTTCATGTCTTTATTTCCATAAAGGAGTTCGCCAGCGAAGACTGCAAGAGCGCCGAAAAGCATCACTATTGCGCCAAGTCCCTGAACAATCACGATGAACCCTCCTGTTATCGGAGGGCTTGGCGGAATTGGCGGAGTTACGGTGTAAACCGTTATTGCCCTTGCATTTGAGTGGGCGTTGATTTCTTCATAATCGCAGTTGATTATCCATTCGTAATAGCCATCGCCGAGCGTCTGGTTTGCTGTCATTACGGTGTTGGTGTTATTAAGGACTGCACCGTTTATTCCGTAACCAGTTCCATTTATCAGAAGTTCACAGGACATATTTTCGAGGCTGTTCGTGAAGTTGAAGGTGAACTCTGGGGTGTGGTCTGTCGTATTATATGGGTCTGCCGGACTGATTATGTGTATCACAGGAACGAATTCCATGTTGTTTGTAAGAGGAAGATAGTCTCCGCTTGCGATATAGTATGGAATATGTGTATCTCCTATTCCATCGCCTGTAAGGTCAACTCCGGTGTAATCGCTCCAATAGTTTCCGCCAGAGCAGTCCCCGCCGATTATGTTCGTGCCAGCGCAGGTATATGTTGCATTCCAGTCATTCGCAGAACTGTCATTTCCATTAGCATTGATAACATTGTCAAAGTAATTGTTATATACAAGAACATCAGCAAGCGAACCCTGAGCGTCAAGCCCGACTGCGCATCCTGAAATCACATTGTTCCTGAAGACAGAGTTCGTGGAATTTGCCATGCTTGCACAAGAGGACTGCCCAAGAGTTCCATTTACTACGGAGTCCTCGATTAAAGCATCATTTCCCCATGCTCCAATATAAGCATGAGTCATTCTCAGATTCCTGAAAGTTCCGTTATGGTCGATGCTCCATGCTCCTATGCCTGCATTGCCGACAGCATCCCCATTGAGAAGAGTGAAAGTGGAATCCTTGATGATGAAATCCGAGACCCCGCCAAGCCAGAAACCAGAGCCACCAGAGCCATTAACAGGGTCATAAGATGCCACAATATTTATATCAGAGAAACTTACGCCGCCACCGCCAGCATAGTCACCATCCACATATATGCTTGCCCAACTGTCAATATTCGTAAGGTTCACGTTATTGACATAAAGATTTGTCGGTATGGCTAATTCGATTCCAATAGCGCCAACTTCCATGTCATATGCAGTCAGGCCATTGATGTGAATATTGTCCTTGTCCGCATAATTCCAGTCATCGAATATGCAAAAATTCGTCACTCCGCCACCATTGCACTCCAAATCTGTTATCCAAGCATCATTCCACGTTCCTGCAATGTTCAGGCAACCATAATTGACACCTTCACAGTAAACATTCTCCACCGTCACATTGTTCTTTGTAGCAACGCCCCAGAAGTTTATTCCATTAGAGGCGGTTGTGAGAATCTCGACATTCTTTATGACAACATCGGAGATGGTCGCAGGGTCATCACCCATGTTTATTCCACATGAATCATCACCGAGTGCGTCTGTAATCGTAACGCCATCAATATAAACGCCAGTTGTGTCCCCAATTCCAATGGCATTAAGGTCTATCGCATAGGTCGTGTTGTCAGTCACTATATTCGTGAGCCTGAGATTCGTCAGAGCATGGAAATACATTCCTTCTCCGCCGACATCATGCACAGTCACGTTGTTAAAGAATATGTCTTCCTGCATTTCGCCGACAACGCCGATGGCACCGTGAGTTGAATCGGAAATAACTGCATCGCTGAGGCTGAAGTTGCTTACATTATTCAGCCTGAGTCCTTCCCATTCGCCATAATTGCTGATAGCCAGCCCAGAGAAGGCCGAATTATATAAATTGCCAGAGCTTTCAATGCCATCGTTTACGACATCATTGACAAGGATTCCATCCAGAAACACGCCAGTCTGTGTATATTCAAGCAGAATTCCGACAGACCCACAGTTTGATGTTGCAACATTGGAAATTTCAAGCCCGACAAGCGGTGCAGTATTAGCATAGACATCTATGCAATGCCCTTCTGCGCCAGAGACAACGGAATTTGTGATTGAAATATCTGCAAGATAGCCTCCAATACGGATTCCCTCTGAATCGAAAGCGTATCCGCCACCAGTAATGAAATTATTCATCGTCACGTTGTCTATCAGCACGTTCTGGACATCGAAAAGGTTTATTCCATGACCAGTTATATCTTGGAAACTGGAATCCCTTATGATGACCCCTGTTGAATTTCCGGTGATTAAAACAGCACCCTGACCATCATTGGGAACAGTTATGCCATCGAAATCTGAGTTCTCTATCATGAGATTTTGGACATTGTTCAGATATGAATAAGCATCTGTTGAACGGATATTTGATACGAGAAGATTATCACCAGCATAGACCCTGATGGGAATTCCACCGCCATCGAAGTTCATGTTGCGCAGTGTCCAGAAAGAGCTTGCTGATAGCAGGACTCCATAATCGACATTGTTCGTGATATTTACGTTATCTATTGTTACATAAGATGATGCGCCGGAAGGCTGAATTCCTATATTGCAGTTATTTATTCGGCAGTTGCTTATGTTTACATTATAACCGTTATAGATTCTGAACACATTGTCGCAAATATCGGTGCTGTAAATATACGAGTTGTTGCAGTCGATGACTATATTCGTAGCGTTTGTTTCCAACAGCGGGTCGCCAAGAGTTATCAGTGGCCCTCCACCTGTGAGATTATATTCGCCCATGCAGAATGTGGTGCTTGCGGTGATTGCCATTCCATTTGTGGGTGTCACGCAGTCTGCTTTTACAAATGGGAGTAAAAAAACTAAAAAAAGAAATAAAGCTGTTGGTAAGACTATTTTATTCATAATCTCATTCCTTAGATATAAGAAAAGCTAAAGGAAGCTACTGCTGTCATTACTGCATTCGTAAGAGAAATCCTTGTCCGCCCTTAAAGTGGAACAAGAATCGCTCCAACGAAGAACAGCAATACAGAAGCACCAGCAACCGTTCCGAAGATTGCTGAACTCACCAGAGGAACGTCAGTGACGCCTGCGGTCTGGTTCACGACCACTTTCGCAAGCTCAATGCCGACTATCGCACCGATGAAAGCTCCTATAAATCCTCTTATATACTGTGTTGGCTCTGCCTGTCCTTTCATTGAAACCACAATAAGACTGTGGCTGGATTCCTTATAAACCGACTATTAAAGTATTTAAATATTAATATCAAAAAATATAGTATTGTGTTACATTATGAAACTTTCCACGAAGCAACTGAAGCTCTCGCCTCCGACAATAGACATTCTGCTTGGGATATACAGGAAAGGAATGATAACGAACTCGAAAAGCGGTCTTTACAGAATGAACTTCTATCCTATTATATGGTATTTAAAGGACAGGGGCATAGTGGAATGCAATGGGGTTGAGGGGAAGAATGAGAAGATATGGACTCTCACCGACAGGGGAAAGCAGGTCGCATTCCATCTCTGTGAGATACTGAAGATATTCAATGGGGATTTATCATGAAAGCAAGGCATCTTATTTTCCATACAGACCACACGGCAGAGTTCCTGAGTGGCGAAGTTGTGGATGGGAGCATGAGCAATCAGGACAAGGAATTCATAATGGACAAGGCGAAGCCTATCCTGATAAAGAAAAGAGGGCTGTTCGGCAGGTTCTTCGCAGGACATTATCCGCTTTATATGCTGAAATGGAACATACTGCTCCCTGCCCAGTTGGAGGTAAGGGAGAAGATGGGGAAGCTCGATGAGCTTCTCGATGGTATAGAATCGCCAAAAATGAAGAAGAAGATGGAGAAGATGATGAAGAACGATGAGACCTTCAAGCAGTATAAAGACCAGAAATTCATCTTCAGGGAACTTGTTCCAATGTCAGTAGAGTTCCCGAAGCCTGATGTCCCAGACGGCAAGTCTCTCATAACGCCTGAGATGCTTCAGTCCACGCATGACATGAGGTTCTTGAGGAACTTCAAGAAATACGCTGGCGGAGGCGGAGGGATGAACAAGAAGAGGATTTTCGATTTCCTTTTCATTGGAGGCATGATTTTCGCTGTTTTCATAGCATTGTCGATGACAGGAGTTCTGAAATAGATGGGCATAAGGGAGAAGCTGGATGCGAAGAGCAGGGTGTATGGGACAGAGGAAGCTCTCGCCCAGATTTTCCTTGAGCTTCTTAATCCGAGCGATGAGAACATTTCTACTATCTCAGATGTCACGCCGGAAGAGGTGTTCGGTCTGGCAACCATGTCATCTTACCAGAAGATATTCGACTCGAACCTGCTTAACAAGTGGATTGTGGACTTCCTGAAGTTCAGGGTATCGAGGCTGAGGCTTGGCAGGAAGGAGCTTGTCCTGCTCGGCGGAGGAATCAGGGAATATGTGGAAGGGAAGGGGAAGTCTAAAGTAAGATTTGCAGATTTATTCCAAGGGATGTAGTCCCCGTAGAGTGATAAAAATGTTCAATAAATGTATTGTCTGTAAAAAGCGTTGTCACAGCAAAGGCACTTACAGAAAGTTCTGCTCCCAAAGATGCTATTATGTAAATAAGAATAAAGAGACTGCTATCAGTAAGAAGAAACTCTGGGAAGAGAACAAAGACAAAATAATGGAAATGCGCAAAAATGGCTTCAGTTATAAAACTCTTGAAAAAAGATTCAGACTAAAAGGGAAGAATTCTCCACTTAGAGAGAACTTAAAAGGTATCAGACAAGAGAGAAATGCGAGGTCTTTTTACAAAGTTCCAGTCAATCTGAATCCTTCAAATGACCTTTATTATATCTGCGGTGTCCTTCATGGGGATGGCTGGATAAGGAATGGGAAACATTATCAAAACGAGAATTCGAGAATGTGCGGAATAGGTCTTGATGTAATCGACAGGGATTTTGCAGAAAATTTTTCAAGATGTTGCACAAATATCGGACTCAATCCGGCCTTATTCAAGCATAAAAGAAAATACTTGAAAAGAGGATTTGTCTGGCGGGTTATGGCGTGGTCTTCAATTTTTGTTGACTGGTTTGAGGCTCTTGATTATGACCATTTCAATAATATTGGCAACGAATATAAAGCAGATTTTCTGAGAGGAATTTTCGATAGTGAAGGAAGCGTAAATAAATACAATATTAATATAACAAGCACGGACTATGACTTGATGGAACTTATCAGCAACCTCATGGAAGATGTTGGTTTTGGTAATGAGATAAAGACCGTTGATACTGTTCTAAGAGGAAATCCTTACAGAATGTATAGAATTTATTTGAATAAGAGGGATGGCGCTAAAGATTTTTTGGAACTTATTCAGCCGTCAATAGCAAGGAAGCAGTGGGAGAATGCTTAAATCATTAGTAACTAAAGATATTGGAGGTGTTAAAAATGGATTTATTTCAGAAAGCAGAAAATGAAAAGGAAGGGGAAGATTTCAGGAGAAAGATAGACGAGATTTACGGATACGAAGCGGAAAAGCAGAAGTCTGGTCAGGAAGGGGATTCTTTCTTCTCGAAATTTATGAAATACCTTCAGGAAATGAGGAACAGGCAGAACCAGAGGGCGCAAGTCCAGATGAGAAAGATGATTGATTGAGATGAGGATAGAAGTCACGGGAGAGAAAGAGAAGATTAGGCCAGCGCTTGAGATGTTCGCCGAGGAATGCCAGAAGGGTTATGAGAAGACCAAAGAAGTGTGGGACAAGCGCCTTAATTACATAAAGAAAGCGAATCCGTGGAATGTCGGCAAGGTTGAAATCCCTGAGATGGTTTTCACAGTATTGGATACCGAAGATGATGACAAGCTGATTTTCTTCCATTCCATGCCCACGCCGATGTTGAGCAGGCTCCTGAGATTTCCCATAAGGAAGATGGAGAAGAATATAGAAGGCTACTGCAAGAACATTCACGGGGTTAACTGCAAGGCGAAGCACACAGGAGACTGATTATGGTTCTTTTTGCGTTATTCGGGAGACTTGGAGACGGAAAGACGCTCTCATTAACTTATCTCACATTTGACCATTGGTTTAACAGGAAAGAAAAGATTTATGCGAACTATCATCTCCTGAAGATTCCTTATTACTATATAAAGGGGATTAATCATCTCAATTTTCCAAAGGGGACTGAAACACAGCCAGCATTCTGTCTGAATAAAGACCAGTTTGTTTTGACTTATCCTAATATCAAAAGAATAAAAGATGTAAAAGTTGGCGAAAATATAATGACAGGCGAAGGCCGAATGAAAAAAATAAAATATATTTCAGCCAGACAATACAAAGGTGAAATGTTGGATTTCAAAACACGAAAAATAAACTTGAATTTAAAAGTTACACCAGAACATCCAATTTTGATTGCAGAAAAATATGAGGAGGGCTATAATCTTATATGGAAAAAGGCGGGTGATATAAAGAGAAATGATTTCTTCGTTTTGGCGAGATATAAGGGAGAAGAATATAAGAATGACTCTATTATAGACGAGTGTATTTATTGTGGGAATAAGAAGATTCACAAAAGGGGACATATCATCAGCGGTCAAAGATACCAGTGTGTCAGTTGTGGCAAAAGTTTCATAGAGAGATATAAAATATGTATCAATAAATTGAAAAATCTTAAAGATATGGATTTATGCTATATTCTCGGACTTTTTTTCGCAGATGGTCATGCTAATATAGGAGGAGGAAAAATACGTTTTGCAGTTCAGGAAGAGCATCGTGATAAAATAAAAAAATGTTTAGAAAGATTCTTCAGTTCAAAAACCGCCGTCTATGATTGTGGCAATTTTTTCGAGGTCGCATTATATTGCAGAAAAGTTGCACAGATTTTCAATAAATTTGGGAAAAATGAATGTAAATCTCCTCCTTTAGATATTTTGAGATTGCCGATTGAATATCAGAAGAAATTTTTGGAAGGATATGTCGATGGCGATGGTCATAAGATAGACAAAAAATTGTGCCAAATATCAACCATCAGCAAAGACAATTTATTTATTTTAATGAACATTTTGTTTAATCTCGGTATTATACCGAGTGTATCCAGCAGACGACCAAGTGGATATGGTAAAAAGGAAATTTTTATAATGACATATTCTAAGAACTATAACAATTTCGGGGAATTCTATAAAAATTATATATTGTTGCCAATTTCGGAAATGAGCAGTTTTCAGTATGATGGCATTGTATATAATTTGAATATAGAGGATGATGAAACTTTCTTAACATTAAATTCGACTGTCCATAACTGCGCTTTAGACGAAATTTGGCGAATAATAAATGCGAGAACGCCTATGGCGAAGAGAAACCAGATAGTCTATGATATTCTCGGAAGGTCTCGTAAAAGAAATATTACATTTTGTTTTACAAGCCAACTGAAGAGGTCTATGGATAAGATGGTCGTTGATGTGCTTGATTTCATCTCTAAGCCTTCTTTGTCACCAGATAATGAGATATGCACACTGCATATATTCGCTGGCTCTAAGGCGACAATGGGGACTCTGGTGAATGTTCCGAGATTCATTACTGCTCCTTTTATGAAGCTTTTTTGGACAGGAGAGGAGATTGACATGACTTATGAAGAAGAATGTGAACCTGTGCTTGCTTTTCAGGTAGAATTTAATGAGGAGCATGGATGGTTCTGCCAGTGTGAGATATGTGGCACGAAATTCTTCAAGACTTGGGAAGAGGCTGAAAAATGGGCAGAAGATTGGTGGGAAAATAACTGGAAAACTGTATTGCCAGATAATTTAATAAAGGAGAAATAATGGAAAGGAAAAAGGTTGCGCTTTTGGTCTATGAGATTGCAGTCGGAGTCATGCTTATTCTCGCTCTTTACAGCGCCAGTGTCTCTTATGAGCAGGGAGTGAAGGATTGCAAGGACTGGAAGAAGAAGATGTCTGATATTTATGGGATAGACTTCAACAATAACGTGACCCCAATTTTATCGGGAAATTTGCCATCTTTACATCTCCCCTGAAATTGAATTCTGACTTCTTCAGGACTTCCTTCGGCTCGAACTTGTAGAACTTCTCTGCATCTCCGATGAACATTATCAGGGGCTTGTTCTGGTTAATGCACGAAATCAAAACCCTGTGATGGCACGAAATATATGACCCCCAGATATAGCTCTTCGCTACGAGCAGGCCGTAATTTGTGTCTAATGCGAAAATGCCGTAGTTGTCCCTGAGCTTGTTCAGGAGCTTTATCGAAGGGTATAGGCGTTGCAGTCTGTTGTATGCGTGGACAAGGAGGTTCTTGTCGGTCTTCCTGTCGGGAGTGTCCTCTATTTTCGGACTCCATTTGAAAAGGGGCTTCTCTTTAGAATCCTTCTTTCTTATTCTTGATATGAATTTGCCACAGCCTTCGCATTTCCATATTTTCTTTCCGTGGGTTATGACGAGGATTCCCCCGCAACTGCATCTCGGCTCTGTCCCGAAGACTACTCCTCTTTGATGGTCATCATCTTTGAGTTTCTCGGTCATCCGAAAACCTCACGGCGCAGGTTTCGCACAGTAATCTTATTTCTAATTTTACGAACCCTTTTTCGACAAGAACATATTCTGGGCGGTCTTGGAAGCAGTTTCCACATTTGTGGATATGAGTAAGTATCCTAATGATTTCAGCCTCCATATTTTTTAGATTCTTCCTTGAACCTCTGCTTTATCATTCCGACATTCAGGACATGGACATGGAACTTCTCGCTGTCGAGGACAGTCCTGTGGTATATGCTCTCGATGACCTGTTGGAGTTCGTGGGGCGTGTTTGCTCCTTCAAAGACGTAGAGGAATCTTTTTATGAATCCCCATTCTATCTTCGGCGTGATGTGGATTACTTCAGGGTCATGCTTGTATGCCTCATGTCTGCTGGTCAGAACTTTCCTGTCTTCGAGTATCCTCTTCTTCGACCAGTTGTTGAAGTTCATCTTAGTTCCTCTCTTCTCGGTATCAGTTCCTCTGGCTTCCAGTACAAGTCTTGACCGCATTTGGGACAGTAGTATCTGGTTCTTGTCCTGAGAATCCCAGAGACAACGGCTATCATTTCTTTCTTATGTCTCGGACATCTCATTTTTTTTCGCCCAGTCTTGCGAATGTCTTCGATATTGCCGACTCTTCTGGGGTTATCTTTTCAGTGAGTTTCTTTTCAGCTACTTCAGTCGCTTTTTTGTATTCCGGCCTGTTGTAGTATTCCTTCTTCTTCTCCTCAGCCTTCTTGTCTATCGCATAGCCAAACGCAGTGAAGCTTGACATCATCTGCTTGTCTGCTATTGCCATTGCTATCCGCAGTTTCTCCTCGCCGGATAAATTGATGTATGTTGCCGCTGATTCCACATTTTTTATTGCGGTGTACATCTCTTGCATATTGTCTTTCAATAGTTGTTTCAGGACTGCCTCTGCTTCTGCTTCTGAAAGCTCGACCCATTCCCATCGCCCTCGGATATTTGCATATTTTCCTATTTTAATAAAAAACCACCTCAGATTGTTAAAACCAAATAAAGCAGTGATATTATTACGCCTCCTATAAGCGCAACTGTTATCCCGACTGCTATCTTTTCAGGCATCGTTCACCCCAAAATCATTTTCTTTCAGGAAAATATACATCAGTCCGGCGAGGACTGCTGAAGAAAGGAAATCTCCATTGAAATGATGATTGACATAGAAATCTCTTATGAAAAGGAAGATTCCAAATATTGCAATGATTCCGAAAATGAATATGAAAAAATCATACCATGTCGTTTCTTTCTTTTTCTTGGAGTCGTTTATATTGTAAGGATACGCAGACTTCTCCACGTTTACACCTCTATTTCCTTTATGATTTCAGCCTTGACCTTTTTGTATTTCCTGTGGCACACTGGACATTGCTCAGGAATCTTCTTCGCTATCCTTATCTTCTTGCAGTAAGGGCAACGGTATTTGACGACCTTGTATTTAGGCTCATCTTCTGCAACAATTTCTGTCATTATCCCAGTCCTTACTATTTTAATAGAATTAAGCTTTAAAAGCTTACTCCTCGCCCATTTCTTCAGCCAAGTCCGCCAAGAAAGTCTCAGTATAGTCCGCCTTTATAGTTCCGTCTTTGTTGAAGAATGCGACATAGCGGTAAATCCTGTCGAATTTGATTTTCGCTCTGGTTTCCTTGAAGAACTTCAGGAGTTCGTCTGCATCCACTCCTTCTATCTCGAAACCATTTATCTCGACCTTTATCTTCCCTTCCTTTTCCGAGACTGCTATCTCCTGCTCTTCCGATTTGCTCTCATTCTCGACCACATCAAACCAGTTCTTTCCCTTCTTTGAGCGCTTCCTTCTTCTGTCCCTGTCCATTTCAAGGAGCGATTCTGTCTTCTCTATCGCCTTTATGAGCCTGTCTTTTATATGGTAAAGAGCAACGCCGACTGGCTTGTTTTTGAGGATTAGGAAAGCCCTGATTTCGCAGAACGGGGAAGGCGTTTCGGTGTTTTCGATGGAACTGTAATACATTCTGCAAAATGACAAGCGCCAAATTTTGTCCAGTTCAGGCATAATTTATTATTCACTCCTATCCTTTTATAGACACCCTCTGAGATGCCTGTCGAACATCCAAAAAGTCCCAAGAACGCCTCCTATCGCTGAGAATAGCATGGAAGGGACTAATAACACTGCCTCCACGAATCCTTCATTGTAATGGTCGATTCTCAATATTATGCTTTTTTCTGGTGTGAAAAACGTGAAATAAAATGTGTGTGCGAGACAGAGGACTCCTGACAAGCTCACGCCTGCGAATATAATCATGGTAAAGAACATTATCGTTTTCATTCAAATGGCAACTCCTCGTCTTCGTATTTCTTCTCCCATGAGTGTTCTTGCAACAGTACAGTCCCTATCGCAAAGCCGATAAGAGGAGCTATGAAAAAGATATAATGCTCCCTAAAAATGAAGACTATGTGGACATATCCGGCTATCATCACTCCAATTAGGGGAGCGAAACACCATAGCGCCTGCAATCTTTTTGTGTTTTTCATGATTCTGAGCCTCCTTCTTCTTTTATAATCGGACTCATGATTCTCGCAACGAAATATATGCAGAGGACAAGAGCGAATATTCCGGCTATTTTGATATAAGATTCCGTGCTTTTTAAGACTGTTATCATTATCACAAGGAAGGCTGTGAAAATCATCATTGCCATCATGTACTGCATATACTCTTTCATGTTTTCACCTTATTCTTTGCTTTTTATGAAATCCATTACAGCGACAATAACCACATGGCTTATATGAACTCATCATGCAAAAATGGTCTTTAAGTCTATGACCGCATCGACAAATATCATCGTTCACGCCTTACCAGCTCCTTTCGTCTTAGGTATGGCATCCGATGATGCCTTTTCGGGTTCTGAGCCGCCGTCTTCGAGTTCTATGCCCTTCATCCTGAATTTCGTAATTAGAATATTTTTTGCTCCGATGTAGAATTTAACATCGAAAGCGCTGTCACATTCATCAATCTTATGTTTCAAAAGATTCACTATCTCTCTCGCTTCTTTAGCTGTGATTGCGCCTAAAAGCTCCTTTCTCAGCCTTTCGTTTTCTGATTTAAGGCTGTTAATCTCATCTTTTACATATTTCAATTCTGAATAACCTTTGTCGCTCAAGCCAGTTCAACTCCCATTCTTTTGAAAAATGAGGAGAATGGAATCCCCTTCTGTCTTATCGGATATTCACAGTTTCCGTCAATGTGGTTTATCTCTATGAACTTCCTGTTGGTTTCCCAGATTTTGCTTGAAGCCAAGACTTTTCTTCCGCACGGGCAGATGTCGAAATTGGGAGATTCGCTTTTCCTTCTCAGTATCCTGAACCAGTATGGGTGAATATAGCCATGACAGGTCGTTGTCTTCTCCGTGAAGAGTATTTGCCTGATTCGTAGGTCGCTTGACAAATCAAGAGCGACACGATTTCGGTCATCGCCGATGAGCTTCCTGTATTTTATGCTTTCGTTCTCGCTGATTGTGTCACGGTAAATTATATGGACTCCTCTTTCTGTTTTTCTTATTTTCTCAGGAAATTTTCCGAGGAAATAATGACCCTTTGCGATAGCCCAGAATAGTTTCAATGAGGAATCATTATCAAGGTCTATGGATATTCTCATAACTTCTCCCTTCTTTTATTCATTTTCTTGTAGAGGTCTATTAGTTCATCAACTGTCTGATTCCTGACCTTCTGTCCTTCCGTGTAAAGGGTATATTTTCCTCTCTTGAAGCCCTTGCTTTTCAGCGCCTCGAAAGCTGTTATCATTCTTTTCTTATTATCTTGTATGCGCATCTTATCCACAACTCCTTCACCTTTTTATCCATGTTTCATCGACCTCTCAAATCTTTTCTGGTTCAATAAAGTCAGTATTCTCGCCCTCATGGTTTTCGCTTGGTCATATTCCCTCTTGAAGTTTTTAGGAAGCTCGACATTCTTCAGTTCTCCTTTTGTCTGTGCTATTACCCTTGAGATTATTGTATTCGCTTCCATGTAGAGCTTTTCAAGCTCGTTCTCATTCTTTTCTCTTAGCCATTTCATGTTTCTTTTTGTCATAGTACAATTCCCTCTTTATTTCATTCCATTTGTCAGGAGACAATCGCCCTCCTATGCACTGGTATTTCAGGTATTCGTCTGATAATATCCATCTCCCGTCTCTCTTCTCGTTGAGATTCATTATGTGATTATTATATTTCACAGTCTTCTCGTTGATTCTTCGGCCTTTCTTGTCTATTTCATGTGCGCATGGTCGGCAGTATTTCGCATGGGAGTGCCTGTTTCCGATGAATCTCCCGCAGTTTACGCAACGCCTTTCTGCTGTCATAAATCCTCCTCTGTAAGCCCGAAGCAGTCAATCAGGAAGAACTCTATGCCAGACATCATCTCGACAGTCCAAATTCTGTCGCCCATTTTGACATTGTAGCTGTGTATCTTGCCAAGCTTCATCTTTATTTCTCTTATGTCCTTCACGACAGCCAACGCCCATTGTTTCAGGGGAGTATATTCTATGCTGGACAATTCTGGTATAGAATCATTGCCGAGTTCGATTATCCTTTTTTTATACAATGTCTTTTCTTTCATGGTGTCCTCACATACGGTATCTCGAAGCATCTCTTCTCATATATTTTCCGATTTCGGCGTTTTCGGTGTTTTGTTCAGTATATGAAAATTCTCACACTCGTTCATGCTGGCTTTCTTTATGCCTTCATTTATGCACTTTCTTAATACCCGCAGTTCCTTAATCCTACCCCTTACCTGTTTTATAGCATACTGCCTGTTCTTCGGAGCTTCTATTTCAGGTATCCTTTTTAGTGTTATTTCCAAAACATCTATACGCCATTTGATATATGCAAGCACATCCTTCTTTTCCATAAGTTTTTCAAGAATCATTTTTCTCCCTCAATTCTCTAAGGAGTTTCTTGTATTGACAAGCTACAAATGGAAGTTCGTGCAGTATCAGCGCAAGCACAGCCCCTATTGCGATTCCCAGCCCGATTCCTGACCAGAAATCGAAGGTGATAACCATACTATTAAATTAGTTAAAAGCTTTAAATATCAATTAGCGATTCCTTCCACACAGCAGAGATGACCTTCAGCCTTGCCTGTTCCATTGAGCGATTGGCATCGTGCAAAATCGACCATGCTCGAACTTACTGGATAGCAGGTCATATTGCCTATTTGCAAGCACCTGTCGTTTTCACAGATGACTGTCAGATTTGGCGGATTGTTCCATACTGTTGTCAACCCCATAATATAACCGCAAGCTAAGACTGCTATTATGGCAGTTATGAAAAACAGGAAAACAAATATTATGTTTCTCATATTTGCTCTTGCCCGAATCTCTTTCTCCACAGCCTCTTTGTCACATCGGAAATCCATGTGGCTATGTAGCCTATGAAATCAGTCGGATACCTGTCGAGTTCGTTTTCTGTGGGAGGTCTCTGCATCGTATTTGTCCTGAAGTCATATCTGCCGTCTGTTATTCCTTCGGCGCAGAATACAGGTTCGTAATGTCCTTCTGGACTCAGTTCTAAGTGAGTGTGCCTGCTGAAATAGACCATGTTATTCCTTGCCATTATTCATCACCAAGTCCCAGTCTTCTTAGAGTTTCCAGATACCTGAAGCCGCCAACGCTCTGTCCTGAGCCTATCTGCCCCGCCATGTCACTTGCTATCTGCCTATCAACTGGTGTGTTTCCCATTGCCGTTGCGTGAGTATCAACGTCTGCCGGATAGCGCTCATTGGTCTCACTCCTGTAAGGTATTGATGCCCTTGTTCTGACCCAGCATTCTACTGTCCTTTCATCTCCCATTCATCTCATCTCCTTAACGCCTCGAAAAAACCACTGCGAACATCAGCGATAACAGAAGATAGGGCATTCTCGAAAGCGCCGACTTCTCTTGGCAACTGCTCAAGTCGCTCTTCCCTGTCGTTTCCGTAAACCTCGACTCTGCGCTCCGAGGCATAGGGCGGGGCTATTCTCTCACGATACTGGATTTCTGTTGGCATAATTATCACCAAAAAGGTCATCACGGACTATAACCATCCTCCTCCACCATGCCCCTGACAACGGCTTCTCTAACCCAACATTCAAGCCCTTCGTCATTGCCGAAAACAACTTTAAATTGAAGGCTAAGCATCGCACTGATAGTACAATTTGGAACGCCATGTTCATTCCGACCTCTTGTTTCGCCAATCCTCATTTCCATGCACTGAGCGCCGAGTGCATCTGCTGGATACCTGTCATCCACAGCAATCTTGCCAAGAGCTTCAGCAGTCCTGTGAAGAACGGCGCTCTGCTCTGCTGTAACGTAATGACCAACTCTATCAGAATATCTGACACTGTTCCTGCCTATTACGATGTCACCGAAAAGGTCGTCAGCCATTCCCAGTCACCTCAGCTATCCTGTCCATCTCGGCAAGTTGCCTGTGCCTGTCAGCGCAGGCATCAGCAGAAACATAGGCGGCAGTCGCAAGCTGCCTTTTCACTTCAGCAGAGCTTCCATAGACTCCGCCGTAAGCTTGAACATCTAAGCTATTTCCAGTTCCCCGTGTCCTTACGACCAGTTCAAAGCCGTCTGCCATTTGATTACCTCTATTATGAATATAATAAGAAGAGAAAGCTTTATAAGCTTTACTATTTTGATAGTCTTATCAGTAATAAAGGACATAGTGCCTTCTCGTTTCTTTGACAACGAATTTTCTATGCGGCTCAGGAATAACTTTGGATGCAGTTCTTGTAACCATAGTTGTATTATCTTTTGCAACCAATAATCTGGCTATCTTTTCGATGCTGTTCCCGTTTGAATAAAGCTCTGCGTTTGAGAATCTGCTGTGCAGTTCTGAGTGACACCAAATGCACATATTACAGGTCTTGCTGTTCTTGTAGATTGAGTTCGGGACAATGTGATGCTTCGTCAGATTGTCAGTCCTGTTGCAGATTACGCTGTGTCCTGTTATCTTCCCGTTTGACTTTAAGAATGGTAACGGTTCTTCAGAGCTTCCCCTGACTTTATCATCTTTCCACGGCTCACAGAGCCTTGTGTTACTGTGCTTGTATTTCCTGATAGCCTCTTGGTATCCACGAAAATCACCTTTCTTGCCCTTAATCACCTATGAAAATAGTTAGAAGATAGCCTTTTAAATGCGTTTTTAAGCTGTTTTCTTGGCTTCCCCGCCCTTAGCCCCTCTGGTCTTAGAAGAAAGCTTCTCTGCAAGCATTTCCTTGCGTTTGGCGGTATGCCAGTCCTCAAGCTCAAATGGGCAGTATCGACTGCCTTTCCGCCAGCTTGTCCGTCTTGTCCTTAGAACTTTCGCCTTGCAGGTTCGGCATTTCCTTTTCCTGTCCTTTTGTTCCTTCTTCCTTTTTGGTCTGAATTCCGATGGTCTTGAAGAATTCGATGTAGTCTTCGCTGTCGTGCCATTTCTCGTATTTTCCATATTTGATTTCCTGTATTCTGTATCCTGATATACCTTTCTTTTTGTAAACGCAGAAATATAAATCTCCTATTCTGGCCTTATGCACGACAAAGCCAGTGCCGTATGCCATTCCGTCAGAAGTCACGGTCATTTTGGCAAGCTTATTATTCCTCTCGAAGTCTGCATGGGTCGGGATTTCAATCTCTCTCCTGAGCTTCTTGTATCCTTCAGACTCCCTGTATTTCTTCTGGTTCGCCTTGAATTTATCGGTCTTCCTGTAATTCCTCTGGTATTCGAGATATTTCTCCTTGAAAACTGGGTCTTCTTTCAGCCTTTTCCTGAACCAGATGTTATGCCACTCGCACACCTTTTCTCTGTGTTTGTTGTAATATGTCCTGCTATATTTCCTCAGCTTTTCCTTCCCGATTGGGCTGTTTCGCTCATGTTCTCGGAATTCATCGTGCCACTGCCTGAGCCATAGCTTCTTGTCGGCTGGCCTGTTTATCGGGCAGACTGGCATCCTGTATTTGTTCCTGCTGTGTGCGCACCATTTGGTTTGGAGAGGGTCTTGTTTGCACTTCCCTCTGCCATAGGCCGTCAGGTGTTCGCAGAATTTCTTTTCCATGACTATCTTTATAGAGAGAAGATTGAAAAGCCTTTCTGTCCAGTTCCGCATGGTATTGACGGATGGGCAATAGCTTACCGCAGGACAGAGGCGACAGAGGTAACAGAGTCGCCCCATGCAGAATTTTAGACAAGGCTTCTCAGGAACTCTCTCTTCTCCTCTTCTTTCTTTTCCAAATCTTCCTCAATTATTATGTTCTGTTTTTCCTCATCGTAGTTATTGAATGACACGAACTGGTCTAAGGTTATTGCCTTCTTGGAATAGAAGACGCTGAAAGTGAGCCTCGGCTTCCCTCTGGGAAGACCCACGCACATCAGGTGTTCTTCTATATCCTTCGCTGGTATCAGGATGGTCTTCAGTATCTCCCTGTCCAGCAACAGGTTCAGGCAGTAATAGCCGTTCTTTTCTTTCAGCTTGTCATGCGCTTCCTTTCCGATAGTGAAGCCTGTCATGTTGTATCTCGGCTTGCCGTTCCTGCTCTTCTTCCTTCTTACGCATAGCTGAGACCCCTTGACTTCAACTGGAACTCCATTGACCTCATAATCCCAGTATCCTTTTATTTCCTTGATGGCTATTCCTCCGTCTTTCATCCATCTGAAGAAATAATCCTCGACTATTTCGCCCTGCTTCCGCTTCTCTTTCTGGTTCATTCCGACTTCCTTTCCTGAAGGTATTTATGATACATTTCGGATAAGTTCAGTGCGCCGAAAAATGACACTAAGAGAAATAAACTCAGCCAGACCTTCTCCTTTATCATGCTGGATATTGCGCCAAGTGTCACTATTATTAGTATAGCCAGAATGAAAATCATCAGTGATATTCTCATTTAACACCTCTTTCCTTTCACAATAACTTCCTGCTCGTTCTTTTTCATTTTCCTGTGAATATGTTTGTTCCATTCAATCCAGCGTGGCATTTTTGAAATATTCTGCATGGATTCGTTGATGTGACACAATATATAATATGAATCTGATTTTTTATCTGCTTCCTTCATCATTCGCTTTATGTCGTGCTTCAGGGCTATGAATTTTCTTCTGGCATAAAGCCATTTGTTCACACCACGATTCATCAGTATGAATCTCAGCTTCTCGCACTGTTCTTCTGTAAGACCGAATTCTATCTGGCAGTCCCTTACGACATATTCTGGATGATTCTGTTTTGAGTTCCAGATTGTATCGGGTGTTATTTCTTCCATATCAACACCTCTTTTGCATCTCCCTGAATGTTTTTTCATCGAGCCAGTCGTTATCTCGTTTTCCATTGTGGAAATTGTTCCAACATTCCTCGCAGTGCCAGAAATCTCCTGTCCTTGCGAATTTATCACAGCATTTACAGTTTCCATGAACCATCATCACCATTATTTCTCACCATCATCTTTTTTTATTAAGCTATTTGTATATATTCGCCTGAACTGTCATCGCCGACAGTTACACCCAAGCATCCTGAAGTTTTCCGTATCTTCGCTCCCCTTTTTATGAGATTCCTGATTTTTCTGAGCCTGTCCATTTCCATGTTGTTCAGGACTTCCCGCAGTATCTCTCTTTTGTCAAGTATCTCTTCCATGTGGTCGATAATGAATTCTATATCGTTCTTTATCTTTTCTTCATCGACTGGGACAAACAGGAGAGCATCCCCATGAATTTTGTGGTCAACTACTTCCAGCTTCTCCCTCTTTAGCCTGTATATCTTCCCAGTGACTCCTCCCACGCCTAAAGGCTGTGGGCTTCCATCGGATTTATTTGCCATAGGTTCCTCCGAAAGTTATGGGCAAAGCCACGATTGCCCCTGACTTGGAAGCTTCTCCCAAGCCTCGTTCTGCGATGTTTATTGCACCGTTCCTATCTGAGTTGTCCTGATAGCCGCATTCGCATTTGAAAAGCCCACGATTCCTGATTCCGAGTTCCTTGCACTTGTGGCATGTCTTGGAAGTGTATGCTTCGTTTACTTTTATGACCCGAATCCCTGCCCAGTTTGCCTTGTATGTTATGAAGTTGCTCAGTTTGTTGAATGGCATGGAATTTAGTTTCCTATTAAATTTCCTGCCTCTATTGCTCTTTCCACTTATCCCCTTTAGGTCGCCAAGCACGATTAGCGAATCGGTTCTCAATGCTTGGTTCACGATATTCCTGCTTATCTTGTGCAACTGGTCATTGACTTTCCTCTTCTCCGTATCGGCTATCTTTTTTATTGTCTTGTTCGCTTTCTTGATTCCCAAATTCTTCCTCAGATGGAAGTAATGTCCTCTGGTTTCTCTTAATTCCTTGCCATAAAAGCTCGTCACTCCATTGGATAACTGCACCACAGATGCGACTCTCCTGATGCCGAGGTCGATGCCAAGGATGTCTTTGTAATCGGTTTTGATTATGATTTCCTTCTCGATTGTGATGTGTGCGAACCAGCCGTTCTTCCTTTTTACTATCTTGCTGTCGCAGAATTTGTAACCGAGAAGTTCTTCCTTCTCCTTCGCCACTTTGATAGCAACCCAGAATTGTCTCCTCTGCTTTGTCGGTATTTTGAGCCAGTATTTTGCGAACTTCGTTTCCTTCTTCTCTATGCGTGAGACATCGTTGCGAAGATATAATGGCTGTTCCGAAAGGTCGCAAAATTGTTTCTTGATTATATAGAAAGCATTCGTGACTGTCGAGCAATAAATATCCTTGTTTTTGAACCATGAATATTGAGGTTCTATGTCATTGTTTCTGCATTCCTGAATCTGCCGACATATTTGGTTGAATCTATCATATTCGTTTTGTAACATAGCTTCCTTTATCTTTGTCAAGCCAATTATCTTCCCTGTAATCGCTATCTGCTGTCTCATGTTTTTCTCCTGCCTTCCTTTACCCACTCCTAAAGGATGTGGGATTGCGGAAGGCTTTAGTTCAGTTTGAATTTTTTGTTGCATTTGATACATTTCCCGAAAGACTTGCCTTCATGTTTTTCGGTCTTGGGCGTTATTGTCCTTTCCTTGCGGTCTTTGTCTTTCATTTTTACTCCCTAATGACGATTACAGGTATCCCCTTCTTCTTGGCGAGATTTATCGTATGCTGAGTCCCGCTTTTTTCTGGTTTCTTCTGGAATGCAATCAACTTCTCGGACATATCGACTATCTGCTGATTCCTTTCAAAGAATCTTCTCGGAGAAGGCAAACTGGTATCAGGATATATGATGACTATCTTCAGTCCCCAGAATTTAGCGAATTTCTGCGCAAATGTGTCAACGCCAATAGCTCCTCCTGAGATGATTGTGTCATTGACACTGAGATTTTTCATAAGTTCACATTGAACCCTGCCATAATTCCAGCCTGACCTGTTGCCAACGACTCCGATTAACATGATTTGTTCACCTTGTCGAAATTCTTTATGAACTGATGTACATTGGCATCATCGCTCAATATTCTTGGAGCAAAGACCAGAAAGATTTTCTGGAAGCAGTCTGTGAAAGCCATAGGGAACGATTCTTCGCTGTCGGGCATGAGTATTGTTCCTAAATCAAGCTCCTTCGCTATCTTTTCAGCACGTTTCCAGAGTTCAAGGCTATAACCATAGTCCCTTTTCCAGAGGATTGTATCTTCATCACGGAACAGGCTATCCTTCGTGACCTCTATCATTTCTATTTTTCCCTTTTTCGTGGTTATGAGCCAGTCGTAGCAGTCCTTGTCCATCAGGGCGAGAATGCAACATCTGTCACGCCAGAATATCCTTCTCTCGAAATCCTCCTTATGTGCATCTTCTAAGGTCTTTCCGTTATCGCTCATTTTTTCCCCTTGTGCTTATTATGAATCCATCTTTTTCTCCGAAGCGTTAATTGTCGCCACCATCGGTCAACATCTACTTCTGAGAGATTGGTCTCCGCATCATTGCCTTTTTTTACAAGCTTTTTATTCGGAGACGATTTTGACAGCCAGACCACACAACAAGTCTCATATAGTCCATGTGCGTGGTGTGCGCCACGATGCCCCTTCTTTCTTGTGCATAAGAAAGAGCCATCTAAATATCTTTCGTTGCAATAGAATCCTTCTTTCGTATTATCAGCATCCTTTGGGCAATTCATTGTTCGCCTTCCTTCTTCTTTACCTTCATTTTCAGGTAATAGGCCTTCTTGTAGGCCTTATACTTGTCTGTCTTCTGGTAGGCCTTCTGGTAGGCCTTGTACTTGTCTGTCTTCTGGTAGGCCTTGTACTTATTCTTGTAGGCCTTATACTTGTCTGTCTTCTGGTAGGCCTTCTGGTAGGCCTTGTACTTGTCTGTCTTCTGGTAGGCCTTATACTTGTCTGTCTTCTGGTAGGCCTTCTGGTAGGCCTTGTACTTGTCTGTCTTCTGGTAGGCCTTGTACTTATCTGTCTTCTGGTAGGCCTTCTGGTAGGCCTTGTACTTGTCTGTCTTCTGGTAGGCCTTGTACTTATTCTTGTAGGCCTTATACTTGTCTGTCTTCTGGTAGGCCTTCTGGTAGGCCTTCTGGCAATCGGGGCAACATTTGCCGTCAATCCTCGACCACTTGCCGCAACCAGGGCATGTCATAACTTACCGCCTTCCTTATTCATAATCTCACTTGAAAATACTCGAACCTGTCCACGGGCAGTCCGGGCATTCCTTTTTGTGCAGGGCTTCTATCTCCTTTTTGCAGGCTTTCTTTGCCTTATCATAGGCTTCCTCTGCCTTGTCACAGGCTTCCCTTGCCTTATCATAGGCTTCCCTTGCCTTATCATAGGCTTTCCATGCCTTGCCATAGGCTTCCCCTGCCTTGACTAATTTCGCGGGAAGCTTGCCCATGACAGGCTTCAGCAGCTTCAGCCGCAATGCCCTTTCATTTTCGGGCTTCTCCTTCTTAATGTAAGCTATCCTTTCGTTTATGTCATCCGACCATTCAACCAGCACGTCATGATGAACGTGCCAGAACCAACCATTGGTTTTCATTTTTGTCATAAAGTTCCCTCCTTTTCAAAACATTATCAGCTTGTACTTTTTTTATTGACCCCAACCATGGATACAAAAGTTTTGTTAATTTTTTCACTTCATCAGTTGTTCCAGTAACATAACGATAGATTTCCTTATTTCTTGGCTTGCAATGTTTCCATGGACCATAAACTTTTCCTACACCTACTATTTTACAAAAGCGGTCTAATATTTCACGGTCAGTTTGTGTAATTTCAAATCGAATATTCACATATTTCCAGTTTTTAGGTTTATAGGAATGCCAATGCCCTTCACCATCTGCTATTCCAGCAGCCCATGCTAATTTCTCTCGTTTGTGCCAGAAGAATCCCTTGGTTTTCATGTCCCGCCTCCCTTCTTCTTTTCAATATCTTCCACTAACCTATTACCGAGTCCTTCTTCACCAAAATATAGGTCTATGACCTTAATTGGAATGATATTTCCATGCCTTTCCGTGAAAACGATAAGACCGTCACTTAGCAAACCTATTAGCTCCCCCTTCACGTTTTCTGCATCTTGCCATGAAATAAGTCTCTTGGCGTCTTTGGATGAGAGTTTCAACAATTTTGTTTCTGAAATATCTTTCTGGCTCAATTCAACGGCTTTAGATAACTGCATTCTGAAAGTGCAATCTGACCAATTATATATTTCATTACGCATAGCAGCGAAATCTTTTGTCGTCATCCCACACACGCTCCTTTCTTGAGGTTCTTTTATTCAAGCTTTGTAGTCTCATAATACCTCTTTTCCATAGCCCCTTTAATCTCGTCTATACAAAAGTCCATGCGGTGATATATGTCCGCACTGCTAAATCTCAGCACTTTCCAGCCTTTTGCATTGAGTATCTTAGTTCTTCTATTGTCCCTTTCAATCTGATGTAACTTCGTATGATACTTTATCCCATCACATTCTATGTCTAATTTTCTATGAACTATTGCGAAATCCATTTTTAATTCTTTACCGCTTACCAGCAGGAAACTATATTGCGGTTCTGCGTATATATCCGCTTTTTCTAACGCCTTCCTCATCCTATGTAATTTGGAGATGTTGCCTTCTTCCCTTTCTTCCGGCAGGATTCCAGCTTTTCCTTCACCCTTTTTGTTGAAGTTTTGATGGTCTTCTCTATTGCTTCCACATTGTCGCTTACCTGTTCGGCTAATTTCTCGGTTATTACTAAAAGCTGGGTCATGTCCAGTTTCCAGTTGGTCTTCCCCATGAGGCTGTCATTATCTATTGCCATGATTAAATAGCCGAGCCTGTTCTCTTCAGAAGTGTTCCTGCCCAGAAGGTGCGCCAGAGCCTCTTTTGTCTTCTTGTCAAATCGGGTGTCAGCAAGCGCCTTTAGGGAATCTTTTCTCTCTCTTTCGTCTGCCATATTACCTCCTTTGACTATTTTAGTAGCAAGATTTATAAGCTTTTAGTCAGCTTTATCTTCTGTAACAATAGATAGCAGAGGTTGGAGTTAAACCAACTATCTCAGGATTTCTCAAGTCGGGTTATAAATAATAAAAAAGAGAAGGCAAGAAATTAAGCCTTCTTTGAAGTAAAAAGTTCCTCTTCCAGCAGGATTGCGGACTTGTTGAGCAGGCCGTTCATTGTTGGTATCGTGCATCCGTGGGAAGCAACTGCGGTAATTGAATTATATGCCCCCCAAAGAGTTTGTTCTTCGCTGTTGAATTTCTCTAAGATTCTCCCACTCATGCGCTTGCCGACATAGTGCGCTATCAGCTTTTTCGCCATCTCTTCGTCAACCTTTATGTGCTTCGCCTTCTTTATCATGTTCTCTATCGGCTCTTTCAGAAGTCCAAGCGCCTCTACGACATACTGCACGGCTTCCATCTTCTGCTTGATTTCTTGGTCGTCTCCCATGTGGACTATTCTCGTAGCCATTGTTACAAGCTGTGTAATCCTTTCTGTTACGCTCTTTTCAAGCTTCAGTTCGTCAGCCTTGTCAAGCGGGACTCTTATCTTCATCCCGTTCTGGCATACGAGCCTGTAACCCACAAGCTCTATCGTGGTCTGCCTCTCTATGTTGCTTGCTTTCAGTGCGTATGTTATCGCATTCCTTCCGTCTATGCTGTTTATCACCCTGAAGCCGAGCTTGATTCCAGAGCCATTGTCCCCTATCTCGTCAACGAAGACGCTAAGGAAAGCCTTAGTGTCCGTCTGGAAAAGGGAGAAGTCGTATGGCATAGCTGTCATGTGAAGCCCGTTGAAGATTGGCTCGAAGGCTTCCCTGTGCTGGACAAGCTTGTAGTTCTTTGAGACGGTTGCCACGATTTTGTTTCCAACGACAACGGCCTTTATCTTCTTCGGGTTCTCTATCTTGCCGTTCTCTGTGGCTTTGATTGTCTGGATGCTTGCAGTCGGTATAGAACTTAGAGTTTCCTTTGTCTCATCCGCCTTTCTCATGTATTCCCAGTAAGTTACCTCTCGCATTTTGTCACCTCCTCTCTTTTTGACCCTTTCTGTCACATCTTTTGCAACAGTCTATATATCTATTGTTACCAAAGCTTTATAAAGCTATCGGTTGTTGTTATTAGAAAGGAATGAAATTCTCCCCTATATCGAGAAGCAGTTTCTCAATTATTGTTATCAACTCACAATCTGGACATTCCAGACTTTTCTCAGAAAGAGAAGCTTGCTTCCCACATGATTTACACTTCCCTTCTATTGCAATTTGTGGTTTCTTCCATTCATCAATGCACGATTCAGCTAATTGTCGGGCTATCAGTTTTTTAAACATTTACATTTGCCTCCTAAAAATCCATATTCTTGCAGTCTTCGCACTCATATATCTCCTGTTCACATTCTGTTCCATCGAATCGTCTCCATTTCATTATTCGTTTTGTTAATTGGAGGGCATCGTTTTCTAATGAAAAAAAGGCGCTCCCTATTCTCTCGAATCTCATATTGTGGCAGATAAAACAGCGTGGAGAATCTGTCATGCAATCACCTTATTGGTTTTGCCACAAAAGAAGCAAACGCATCTGTCATTCGCCAATGTCATTCGTGGCCTTTTACATCTGGAACAGAACACTCTGACTGGCGTTCTTCTCATTCTTTTGACGACCTTTACCTTTCCTCTGCGTATTATTTTTTGATATTCTGTCATATTCATTTCCTCCTATATAAGAGATTACATAGTGTAATCCTTACTTGTCATCATCATTGACTGATTGGTATTATAAAAATATTCTTTGCTGATATTGAGTTCTTTCAGCAATTTTTCTATTATTTCAGAGTTATATTTTTCCAAGAAGTCGTTCAGGACATATATCCCATACATTCCCTTGCCCCGCCCTCTGCCTGTTTTGCATACGTCTATCATACGCCTTCTCTCTATCAGTCTATAAAGATAGAACTTGAATCTTCGTATTTTCAGGGGCGCAGTTTTTGTCCTAAAGCAAACTTCCTTATAATATCGGTATAATCTCTCGAAGGTCGTCTTATAGAATTTGCGCTTCAATTTTTTGCCACTCTCAACGTCTTCTTTATAATCGGTGCAGTCTATTTCAGATTTGAGAAGTCCAAGAAGAATCAGTTTTTCTTCGTTTCCCATATTTTCTATCGACATTACAATCTCTTCTTTTAGAACATCATCAAAGAATTTGTCACTAAGAACTGACAAATCAAGTCCAGTTTTACATTTTTTTGCCCATTTTATGAATGACAGCATTATCTTTCTCATATCGCCAATAGCAAGTTGCTTTATGAAATTAAGAAGAAGTGGCATAAGCACCGCATTTTCGGGGACATATTCCTTCTGCAACAGCCCAAAATCTCGTATATAATACTTCAAAATCTCGGCACTTTCGCCTGTTTTATATGGATTGAAATGGAGCATCAGTTCATTGAGTCTTGATAATGTGATATAAGAAAATTTGTTCCGTATATAATAATCATTTGATATTAAGACGAAAACGAGTTCCCCATTGGGCTTTTCTTTTTGGAGGTGAAGTAAAGAGCATAAGAAGTTGTCGTTTTTTTCATTGTCGATGAGATAATCGAGTTCATCAAGACAGATTACGATTTTGTGTCCCTTTTCGAGAACCTTTTCCAAATATTTCATCACGTCATGATGGGTCTTTTTGTATTGCATTTCCATGCCAGTTTCTGCTGAGAGAAGTTCACCAATCGCTTTGAGTGTTTCGTGGTTCGTTTCAGTTTTTCGACAAAGGACATATACCTTTTTATAATCTGGAAGTCTGTTTTTCAAGAACCATTTCATTATAGAAGTCTTTCCTGTTCCAGCATCTTGGGAAATAATGAGAAGGTTGTCTTTATATTCATCCTTTGCCCAGTCTTCGAGAACGCCCTTTTCCTCTGTTCGTTGTATTATCTTGTCCGGCGTGAAATCCATTTTCTCTATTTCGTGGATTTTTGTATAATTCAACATAATTACACTGTGCAATCCGGTATGAAATGAATAAAATCGTTAACAATCCTTTGTTGTATTAAAGATATATAAATGAAATGAGACGAAACAAAGAAATGCAAGGATTTACTCCCCAAAGATGACAAAATATTCAAGTCGTGTCATGTTCACTATACTATTAGTTTAGTAAAGTTCTCTTAGATTGTGACTATGTAAATAGTTGATTGCACTGTATAAATTCTGTATATTGGAAACCGATAACAGTAGCCACTGTTTTACACTATGCACTCATGGTCGCTTGCTATCGGTTTTGGGAAAGCATGAAAAAACCCCCCGCGCCCCCCATATAGGAAGGTAAACCAGCAACAAGCGCCACCGCCACGAAAGAACGAATAAATAATATTTATATATATATACCGTTACACTATGCAAACT